>Ga0209702_10001167_pt1 | contig 52026 bp, 40 predicted proteins | sample FRY01_FD_187210 | JGI IMG/M metagenome (GOLD analysis project Ga0209702, IMG submission 187210) | Freshwater microbial communities from Lake Fryxell liftoff mats and glacier meltwater in Antarctica - FRY-01 (SPAdes) (version 2) | ecosystem: Environmental > Aquatic > Freshwater > Ice > Glacier... | reverse complement strand
ATACGCTTGGCACACATAGGGATATAGGCGAGCAATACCCCAGCGTGGATGGTGAAGTAATCGACCCCCTGCTCGGCTTGCTCGATGAGGGTGTCACGGTAGATTTCCCAAGTCAAGTCTTCAGCGCGGCCATTCACTTTCTCCAGTGCCTGATAAATCGGGACTGTGCCGATCGGCACGGGCGAGTTACGGATAATCCATTCGCGCGTTTCGTGGATATTCTTGCCGGTGGACAAATCCATCACATTATCAGCACCCCAGCGGATCGCCCATGTCAGCTTATCGACTTCCTCGCAGATGCTAGAGGTGGTGGCCGAGTTGCCAATATTGGCGTTGATTTTCACCAGAAAGTTGCGGCCGATGATCATCGGCTCGATTTCCGGATGGTTGATGTTGAGCGGGATGATGGCGCGGCCACAAGCAATTTCCGAGCGCACAAACTCGGGCGTGATTTCGGCAGGGATGCTGGCACCGAATGATTGTCCGGGATGTTGCCGACCCATCAAATCCGCCAATCTATTTCCCATCGGGCCAGATGCTTTCAATTCTGCGAGATACTTCTTGCGCTGCATATTTTCGCGAATCGCCACATACTCCATCTCGGCCGTGATTATGCCTTGCTTGGCGTAGTGCATCTGCGACATATTTTTGCCTAGCAAGGCGCGGCGCGGCTTGCGCGTGAGATTAAAACGCATTTCGGCCAGCTTCGGGTCATTCATGCGTTCAATGCCGTAAGCCGAACTCGGGCCGGATAATTCCTCGCTGTCGCCCCGATCAATAATCCATGGTGTGCGCAGCGTTTTTAGGCCGGAACTGATGTCGATGCTGACATGGGGATCGGTGTACGGCCCCGAGCAATCATAGACATAAATCGGTGGGTTCTTTTCCGCATCGTAGGGGGCGGCGGTATCCGACTGGCTAATTTCTCGCATCGCTACCTGAATATCGGGGCGCGAGCCTTCGACATAGATTTTGCGTGAATTCGGCAGCGGCTGAATGGCTCGTTCATCCACTGTGGCAGTGGCGGCAAGGAATTTCGGTTGTGCGTTCATTGGGTTCCTTTGTAGGTTTTACTTCAGTTCGGGCTGCAGCATAATGCGCCAGTAAAGCTTGATGACATTCTTTCCCTTAAGAAATGGTAGTGTTCCAGCATCGGAATGTCAATCACGGGCCTAGGATTTCAGATAACCGGCAGGGGCGATCACAATCGGGGCCTCTGGGGGCACGCTACCCGATGCCAACAATCATATAAGCCTGGCCCGAGCAAGTGTTGGAGGCGGGTTTTGCAGAACTTGGCTTAGGTCGGCCAGGCGTAGCACTGGGTACCGGTGAAATCAAACCCGAATAGCATCTCAACCAGCAGGTTCGGGATCGTAGTTCAAAACCGTATAACACTTTTCGTGTGGCTACAATAACCTTAGGCAAAGCGTTTAAAAGTCCGTTTGTTGGTGTTACTTAAAAGCGGCGGTTTTTAGATCACGGCGCTGGATTGGCCTCTGGCTCGTGTTGGGCCAGGCGGTGACGATTATCGTACTGGGGGATCTGTTTGATCTTTACAGGCTGCACGCAATCCGTAGACAAGGCGGCACGCAAACCGTAGGCTAATATCACAATGGAGGTGGTAATTTATGAATGATACGACTCAACCTATGGTGCGCTTTTCTATGGCCGGGATTGAGGCACTTTTTGCGCTGCCCTTTGCTGACCTGATGTTCCAGGCGCAGACCGTGCATCGGGCAAATTTCGACCCCAATAAAGTGCAGCTGTCGACGCTGCTTTCAATTAAGACCGGCGGTTGCCCTGAAGATTGTGGCTATTGCCCTCAAGCCGCACGGTATAACACGGGTGTTGAGAATCAGGGCTTGTTGAATCTGGACGATGTTCTGGTTGCTGCCAAAGCAGCCAAGGCTGCCGGTGCATCGCGCTTTTGTATGGGTGCTGCATGGCGCGGACCTAAGCAGCGCGACCTCGATCCGGTGCTCGACATGGTGCGCGGAGTCAAAGCGCTGGGGTTGGAAACATGCGCCACTCTGGGCATGCTGAAAGATGGTCAGGCTGAACAACTCAAAGATGCCGGCCTCGATTTCTACAACCACAATCTCGACACTGCGCCTGAGTTTTACGGCGATGTTATCACCACGCGTCAGTATCAGGATCGCCTCGACACGCTTGGGCGGGTGCGTCAGGCCGACCTGCATGTGTGCTGTGGCGGAATCGTCGGTATGGGCGAGTCGCTCAGCCAGCGCGCTGGTTTGATCGCGCAGCTGGCTGCGCTCGATCCTCAACCTGAGTCGGTGCCGATCAATCTGCTGGTGCAGGTCGAAGGCACCCCGCTCGCCAACACCGAAGCGCTCGACCCGCTGGAGTTCGTGCGTACCATTGCAGTGGCGCGGATATGCATGCCGAAGAGCTTCGTTCGCCTGTCAGCAGGCCGTCAGCAAATGAGCGATGCGGTGCAGGCACTATGCTTTCTCGCCGGCGCCAACTCGATTTTCTACGGTGAAAAATTGCTCACCACTGGCAACCCGGAGTGGACGCGCGACCAGCGTCTGTTCGACACTCTGGGCATTACAGCCCTGTAAATTACGCAGTGTTATGAGTCTGGGGGCGCTGAAAGCCGATCATGTGGACACTCCTTTTTATTCAACTCTAAAAACTTTAACTCGAACGCGGTTGCCAAGGTTATGTTCGATAGGTGTTCGCCCACCATAAAAATGTGGAGCAGTTCGTAAAGGGAAGGAATCACCTGTTACCATTTCTTCAATTAAGGAAAGCTTAATTTCTGTAAGTTTTTTTAATTCGTTTAAGATTTCTTCATTATCTTGAGCAGAAATAATATCGCCTTTTATTGGCAGTGTTTGGTTCAGAATAAGTTGTTTAAGCCCCACTTGATCAGCGTAGTAGTTTAGGCCCCACCAAGTGAGGTGCCAATGGGTATTGTTTGGTTGCAGGTTCCAATCTTTTTGTGCTAAAGATTTTGCAGCATTTTGATTAGCTTTGGCATCTAAAAAATCCGAGGTAAAGAATATTGTTCCAAGAGTAACACCAGCGCAAGTTAGTAATCGAATTAGAATGCGAGAGGAATCTGGTTTCGTAGTTTGAGATAAGAGTCGACCAATTAAAAAGGTGATTACCAAGGTGATACCCAGAACCCTGCGTGCTGCGGGAAAAGGTGAAAGAACGAAGTAACCTCCCAGTTCTAAGATTAACCAAATAACTAAAAACCAATTTAATTGTCGATCTGAAGAAAGAGAATGTGCAATAGTTTTAGAGTTCATTTTAAACAGTTGGGTAAGAACTAGGGCAAGAGTTCCCCAGACTAAAATTGCCATCAGGCCATAAACTAAGTTTGAAAGATTAAGAAAAACTTTGCCTGTTTCGGGGTTAGAAAAAGAAATCCATTGAGGTGGAATGACTGCAAGAGATAAAAATCCCATAAAGATTGCAAAGGTGATTGCCATAATTAACTTAGATGAAAATTTGCATGCAAAAAGTCCTACCGTTGCAACAATTGGGATCAAACCTCCAACTTGAGTAAGTAATGGTAAGATCAAATGGAAGCATCGTTCGATGAATTTTCCTTTTCTTTGGCCTAGATGAATGATGAAGTGGGATTGTCCTTGAGAAAAGAAGATGAAAAGTTCCCACGAGACAAAAACTGCCAAGGCCATAAAGGTCATTAACATTGCGTGGAAATTTCTGCCTTTAATCACATACAAACAAAATATTGCAGCCAAGAAGATTAGCCCCGTGTATTTCGTTTCAATTGCTAATCCCGCAGTTATCCCTGCAAATGTCGTCATTGAAAAAGAAGAGTTTTCGATTGCGTTAAATGCCAGAACTAATGCTGAAAGTCCCAAGGCAAGAACAGGAATTTCGAGCATACAATTAAAACTGGGAAGTAATGCGGGAGATAAAACGGTAAGCCAAAGAAGTTCTTTTTCATAACCGGGTGTGAAGCGAGAAAAAAGTTTTGCAAGTGCGCCCACTAATAATAAGCCAAAGGGTAATAACCAAAGTTTAAAAAGAATCGGGTTATTACCTAGCAGTTTAATTCCCGTGCCTAGGTAGTAGGTTAGTACAGGGGGAACAAGCAGTTGATTAGCAGAATTACTGTAAGGTGAGCCGAAATTAAATTTGTAGGGGTCTAGAGGGTGGTTAAGAAATTCATTTGCGTAAATGATGTAAACATTATCATCGATATGAACAGGTTTTAAGGCATTCAAACCAGTAAGCAAAGAAGCTAGCATAAGAATATGAAAAAAAGTGATTGGTTGAGAAATTGTAATTTTTTCTGAAATAAGGGATGACATCGTTACTCCGAAAATAAGCATAAAATTATGTTGGAAGTATTTAGATTAGATTTTAGAAATAAGAAAGCAAAAAAGGTTGATTAAGTCGTTGATATATTTTTTGAGCAAAGGGTTGTTATTAAAATAATAGAAACGAATAAGTTAAGGAAAAGAATAAAAAAGTGCATAACAATCCCCCCATAAAACCTTTAATAGAAACCTCTTGGTTAAGGCTGTCAAGTTACTATGGTAGTTTGTTACAGGGGTTAGGGTAAATAGCAATGAATAAGGAAATAAAGGATGATTATTTAGCCGAGAGATCGAAATTAATCTCGTTCTTGGCATTATTTTTAACATCTGCGCCAAGGGTGGTTTTGGTGTTGTACTTTGCTGGAATGAATTCTTCGATGGCAGGTTCGCCCATAGGCCCTTTTTTGCCTGGTACTAGCCGAGTTGCCGTGATTTCTACTTTATATTTACCTTCATTGGCTTTAATTTTGTAAGTCCCTTCTTTAATGTTCGAACCTTGAGGTGGTGTGCTGGAATTTTCAGCACGGAAGGTGATATCACCTTTTTCGACGGGAACACCATCTAAAGAAATTTTACCGGTAACATCAAAAACTTTTGTGCCAGAATCGCAGCCAATAACCAGTAGAAAGCAACCAATAATTAGGAAAGTTCGCATAGGAATTCTCTTGATGAAAAGGATTAGTACGAGTTAGAAACTTCGCCCATAGTTCGGGTGCCCAGTTGGGCATAGATAAGTGGGTCGATATTATTTTGGATAAAACGAACCGAGCCATCAGCTAGGCTAAAATTAGCCCCGCCAGTATGGGTACTACGGGCAGAAACATTTTGGCCGCCAGACCCGGTGGCGACATTCGAAGTAGGCGATTTTGTTGTTGAAATCCCTTGGTAGTTGTTTTTATCTGATACCGTTGTGTTTGGGGGGTTCAAGGTACTAAACCAGTTGTTGCCTTCCCAAGAATTTGAATATCTACCACGCAAGTCATTAACATTTGTATCAGGTGTTACAAGGATTTCCGCAAGCATAAGGGTATTGGAAGTACCATCGGTAATGTCAGTAATTCTAGTTTCGGATTTGACATAAAAAATGCCATTAAGAGTTTTGCCTGTGCCATAAGATGTAGATCCAGAGCAAACGACATAGTTGGTATGCATACCTTGCTTTTCGAATATACCAGCGGTGGTGGTATTTCCGTCAATGGTATCGGTTTTCGGGCTAGAAGGGTCGGAAGGGCACATAACGGTGGGAAGCACCATAGTCTTGTTTGCTGCTAATAGAGCCTAACCATTTACAGAGTTACTTTTTTCGAAATTAGAAAAAAGCGCTTGTTGTTCAATAAAGGGAAGGGTTGGATGAAGCCAGCAACCGCGGATATACGGCCCATCATTTGAATAGAAATCGTTGTATTGCCCGACCGGGAATTTTGAATTAGTACCGTGAAAACCGTGCATACCTAAGCCAAGTTGTTTGAGGTTATTAGTGCATTTTGCCCGTGCAGCAGCTTCTCTAACCTTCTGTACGGCAGGCAAAAGTAGGCCTATAAGAATTGCAATAATCGCAATGACCACTAGCAATTCAATCAGTGTGAACGCCATAGGGTTGATTGATTTTTTCGTAGACATAGTAGGTGGTTCCGATTAAGAAAATGAATAATTATAAATTCAATCTTAATATATAAACATATTAAAGGTCAATAAAAAAGTTTAAGCAATCTACTTTAAGCGGAAATGCTACGAATCTAATAGTCTCATTAATAAATTTAAACTGCAAGGGTTAGTTAGCATAATGGTGATTGATGAGATCGATTTTTTGTTTTGTACTTTTTTAATTTATGATTTAATGCATAATCTTGTATTGATAGTTGTATTTGTTTTGTCTAATTCCTTTTTTGATCTTAGCTAGAGATTTATGATGAAAAATTTTGTTAGCTTCTTTTTGGTTTTCATTTTCTTGTTTGCAACGAATAACTCTTTTGCACAAGATTCTACTAAGCCTAATGTTGTTCTCATCTTTATCGATGATATGGGATATGGCGACATCGAACCCTTTGGCAGCACTAAGGTTCGTACCCCAAACCTCAATGTTTTTGCTAAAGAAGGGCGTAAGTTTCATTCATTTTATGCCACCCCTGTTTGTTCGATGTCGCGTGCAGCATTAATGACAGGTTGCTACAACCAAAGGATATCGATTCCGGGTGTATTGTTTCCTCAGGCAAAAATAGGTCTTAATTCTAAGGAAACCACGGTTGCTGAAGTTTTAAAAACACAAGGTTACGCAACTGCAATCATAGGGAAATGGCACCTAGGGCACTTGCCCGAATTCCTTCCAACTAAGCACGGGTTTGATCATTATTTTGGCATTCCCTATAGCAATGACATGGGTGCCAACAGAAATGGTAACCCACCTCTTCCACTAATCCGTGGCGAAAAAACGATCGAGACTGAACCTGATCAATCTCTTCTTACTAAACGATACACCGAAGATGCTATCGATTTTATAAAGCAAAATAAAAGTAAACCTTTCTTCGTTTACTTGCCACATACGATGATACATGGGCCGATGGCTGCTTCTCCCGCCTTCAAAGGGAAAAGTAATTCTGGCCTTCTGGGGGATGTGATTGAAGAAATTGATTGGTCGGTTGGGCAGGTAATGAAAACCATTAAGGAATTGGGATTGGATGAAAAGACGCTTGTGATATTTACATCAGATAACGGGCCAGCAACTGGGTCAGCGGGGCCTTTTCGGGGCAAGAAGGGAAGTAATTTTGAAGGCGGAGTTCGAGAACCTTGCATTATGCGCTGGCCGGGGAAAATTCCTGCAGGCACGGAATGTAATCAGATAGCAGGTAATATTGATGTGCTACCAACCCTTGCAGCTATTTCTGGTGCTAAGCTTGATCCTAAACAAATCATTGATGGTAAAGATATTTCCACATTAATGTTTGATGATAAAGCTGGGCCCGTTAGAGATGTGCATCTTTACTGTACTGCAAATCTTGGCAATCCAGTTCAGGCTATTCGGATGGGCGAGTGGAAATTATTTCTTCCAGCCTCGGATGATGGTGGCGCTGCAAAGAAGAAGAAAGAGAAAGGAAACGCAGCAGAAGCGAACATGCTTTTTAATCTCGAAAAAGATCGAGGGGAAACCACGGATGTGTTTGATAAGAATCCAGAAATAGTTGAAAAACTTCGTAAGGAAGCCCGCACCCGAATCAGCGAAATACTTGCCAATCGCAGGCCCGCAGGGGGAAGTACAGGTTCGAAGTAAAGAAAAAGAAGGAGCATAAGTGCTCCTTCTTTTCCTTTTAAGTAAAGCTAGTTCTATTTATCAGATCTAAAGGGGGCGGCTGGAATCCCGACGCCGTTAAATAAAGTTGCAATTGGATTGTCTGCCCAAGCGAATCGCACCATTAAAGGAGCCTTTACTTCTGGGCTGGAAACGATGACCGTATCACCATCAATACGAGCTTTTGCAAACATCCATTTCTTATCTGCCCCTGCAATAGCAAAGCCTTTCAGCTCGGGGGTGGAAGATTTAAGCCCCCCATTCGTGTTGGTAAAGCGAATGATAATTTCATTGCCTTTAACCTCATGGGAGGCAAAAAAAGGACCTGATGAAGCGACCTTTTCTTGATGATAAGCACTCGCCAAGGCCCACATCGCTAATCTCTTGCCTACATTCTGTTTGTCTTTGGGATGAATATCATTCGCATCGCCTATATCGGTGGTGATTGCCATTCCCGTGTTGGGTAGTTTCAAGGTGTTGGCCATTTCCTCCCTTACTGTAACCCAGCCAGATTCTTCAACTGGCAGGGTTTGAAGTTTGTGGAAGTTTGGAAGTTGGACCCAGGCGAAATAAAAATCACCCTGTCCCCATCGGGCTCGCCAGTCATTAATCAGTGCTGCAAGTTGCAAGCCATAAATATCAGCATTGCCTTTGCCAGCATTACTTTCACCCTGATACCAGATTGCACCTTTGATTGCATAAGGAATGAGGGGGCTTATTTTGCCATTGAAAAGATTTCCTGGGTAGTGGTTGTTTAGCCTTGGAGTGTTTGGTTTCTGGGGTGCTCTTGGGATGATCTTGCCGGTGTCCTTGGCTTTCTTGGCAGCAACCTTATGTTTTTCAATATCGATCTTGTACTGTTCTTCAGCTTTGGTTGGGTTAAAGTCGGCATCAGATTTTTGCCAACGATCAAACAGAGGCTTAAGTTCTTTGAAATTTTTCTGGGCATCGATGCTGGTCCAAGATTCAACAGGAGTTCCTCCGACGGAAGAGTTAATCAAGCCCACGGGAATTTTAAGAACTTGGTGGAGTTCTCTGCCAAAGAAATAGGCAGTACCTGAAAATGTACCAACGGTTTCAGGGGTACAGACTTCCCATTTGCCCGCTCCAACAAACTGGGGTTGAGTTGCGACCCCTGAAGATTCTTTGAACATACGAAGTTGGGGAAAGTTGGCGGCAGGTTGTTCTTTTTCGTAATCGAGGCAGCGATTGACAGTCATTGCCATATTGGATTGGCCCGAGGCAAGCCAAACTTCACCGATCAAAACATCGGTGATTTTGATTAAATTTTTGCCTTTGATTTCGAGGGTATGAGGCCCGCCCGCAGAAAGCTTATCAAGTTGAACTTTCCATTTGCCATCAGCGCTGGCCTTGGTTGATTGCGATTGATTACCAATTTTTACGGTAACTTCTTCGTTAGGGTCGGCCCAACCCCATACAGGAGTTTGAACATCTTTTTGAATGACAGCATGGTCAGAAAAAATTGCAGGTAGTTTGACATCACAAAAACCGAAAGGTGATAGAGTAAGTAAAAAAGCTGTAGAGATTCCAAACTTTAATTTCTGAAGCATAATAAATATTCCTTTTTGAAATAGTCAAAGTTAAACAGTTTTAGCTTTGGTGTGGTTCGTCTGCCAAGTTTGAGGCGTCCAATCACCAGTTTCCCAGCCGTCTTTGGTGAAATACTCACGCACCAGACATTGGTTAGATTGCACCTCAAAGTAGAAAAATGCTTGCTCTTTGCTAGCGAAATGCGCCCCGTTATCTACATTGAAAACAGGTAACCCTTTAGGCGACCGCTTGGGTGTTCCATCCCAACGGTAGACATTGCGTGCGTGCGTGTGACCATAAAGAATAGCAGCAATGTTATAATTTGCGACCGCATCATAAAACCCTTTGACATCTTCTGGGTCCCATTCCATACCTTGCGCTTTTTTATCTTCAACAGGTAAGGGTTGGGAATAGCGTTGCATATCCACATGGTGGGTGATGACAACTGGCCTGCCTGAATCGCCTACTGTTTCTTTTAAATCTTTAATAAGAAAATCGAGGCTATTAAGAGGGTTATAGCGTCGTTGTCTGGCGATGGTTGCGATTTGTCCAACGACGATACCAAGGTTGATAAAATGAATTTTGCCCCAATCCCAAGAATAATGAACCCCATTGGGGGAGATGTTGTTAACGCTGGGTCGTTTTTTATTTCGTTCGATTATTTTTTTGACCGCCATGCCATCGCCCCGAGGGCTATCGTGGTTGCCGTGAACTTCATAAACAGGCATTTTGAGTTTGCCATCGTTGCCTGTTAAGCCAAACGAGGCATTGAAGTTGTTCCATTCGGTGATTTGCATTTTCTCGGAGAGTGGTCCATTTTTATCGCCCGTATCAATGACATCGCCTGCGTGAATAAGGCCTTTTGGAATAAGAACTTTTCCCCCACCCGCACTTGAAGGTATCGTAGTTCCCGCAAGGCGATTAAAGGTATCTACGATTTTGGAAGTGACTAGCAAAGATTTGTTATCAAGCTTTGCTGGGTTTTCCTTATCTGCAAGAAAGTGGGTGTCTCCAACTAAGAAAAATCCGATGGTTTCATCATTAGTATTATTGGCAAGGGCCGGATTAAAATGTGAAAAAGGAATTGCAGCAACACTGCTTGTGATGAAATTTCTTCTATTAACTTGGTAAAGCATAGTTGTACCCCATTAAGGTTTATTTGTTTGGTTGAGTGATGTTAAAGCGATCAAGTTCGCTACCATCTTGATTTAACACCCGGATTGCAAGCTTGGTTCGAGAAATATCCATAGAAACGAAAGAATAAAAATCAGCGACCATTTTGGCAGTGAAATCAGCGTAGTTGTCCTCGAAGTCTTCTTTGAGAGAAATGGCGGTTTTATCAAGGCCGGGTTGGTAAAGAGTTGCGCCCCCGCCACCTGCAACAATATGAATAACACCTTTAGGATTGGTATTTTTATCGCCATCGAATGATTTATCAATGGTAAAAGTTCCATCCACTCTACCTTTAGAGTTTCGTTTTCCTTCAGGTTTAAAAAGCAAGGGATAACTGCGCTGATAGTTATGAACATGTCCTGCAAAAACGATATGAACGCCACAGGCTTCAAACATTGGGTTCCAAGAACGCGATTGTTGCTCGCTGTAATGTTGTCGTGAACTGTGAAATGCTGGAACATGATAGCAGACAAATTTCCATGTTTGCTTAGTTTTTGTGAGGTCGGCTTCAGCCCATTTAAGAAGTTCGGGGGAATCCATATTAGAGGATTTGTTATTGTTGAGGATTAAAAAATGAGCAGAGCCATAATCAAAAGAATAAGCATCAAGAGAAGAATAGCTGTGCTTGTTAAGGACTTTAAATTTAGCCGATGCTGCGGAATCAGAACCTAAAGGAGTGGTCCAAGCCCCTTCGCCCGGGCCTTGTGTGGGCGGATAGAAGAAATAAAAAGCAGCAAGTGCATCTGGGGTAGTTGGAAAGCGCGCACCAATATCGTGGTTGCCCAGAAGTGGATAAAAAGGGATAGATGCCATAAGGGGTGCGCCTTTTGTAGGTCCAGCTTCTTCGACATCGTTATAGGTGTTCCAGAAGTAATTCATGTATTGAAGAACTCTGCCGGTGGGATAAACAATATCACCTAGAGCAATAAGTGCTTCTGGTTTTTCTTGTTGAATCTGCCAAGCGATGGATTTTTGAGCTTTTCCCCCATTTGCCAAATCTCCGACTAAAACTAGGCGTGCAGGTTTATCGGGTGAAGGTCTAGTGCGGAAGGTATTTTCTCTAATAATTTTATTATCAAGGGTAACGCAGTATTGAATTTCGGAGTTAAGGGGAAGGTTGTCAAGAGTTGCGTGGTACCTGAAATAGCGTTGTTCTTTTTCAAGAATGGGTGGAATTTTATTGGTAACCACTTCTTTTTTATCGTCATTAGTAGATTTAACTTCTGCAATTGCTTTAGGCTTTTCTGGAAGAATTTTAGACTTGATTATATCAATACTTGGTTTTATTTTAGCAAAATCTAATGAAACGCGAATGGGTTTTGCTTTGCGAAAAGGTTCGCCCTTGATGCCAAATTCGACAATAAAGTCACCTTCTTTTTGATCGGTCAACCAAGCGATTACCTTAACATCTTCGCCATCAAGGTTATTGCCTGCCCCTGGCTGCACATAAGGCTTAACGAGTATTTGTTGTGCAAGGAGGATTGAAAAATCAAAACAAGGAATTGCAAGAACAAAGGCTGTAATCAATAAGTTAGAAAAGCGCATAAAATCTCATTAATAAGTTTGTAATAATTAAATGGTGGGTAAATCTACATACTTAGATTATAGTACCTTTGACATAAAAGTAAGCTAATTTGCCTGTTTTAGTTTAAAAAGTAGATTAGTTTTAAAGCAAAGAAATCGAACTAAAAATTAATTTGTGGAGGTTATGCTATGAAGATTACAAGTGAAAATAGCACAGAGATTTCTTCGAGAAGAAACTTTTTTGCTGCAACTTCTTGGGGAGTTGCTGCAACTTTATTCATTAAAAATGCAGCCAACTATGCCTTTGCTGATTCGATTCAAAACCCCGAATCTAGAAAAAAAATCCTTATGCAATGCCTCGGCGGTGCTTGGCCTGAAGGCGTCTCTCTCGATGCTAAGGTTGAAAAAAGTGAACAAAAAAATGGGTACCAACTTATTCGGGTCAATTATCTTGTAGAGCCCACCGAAAGAATTGCAGCTTGGCTTCTAATACCCGATAAGATAAACGAAAAAAATAAAGCTCCTGCTATCTGCCTTTGGCACCAACACGCTGGCCAATATGATGTTGGCAAGGATGAGCCTGCCGGGGTGAGTTCACCAAATTTCGGGAAAATGCATATGACGGGGGTTGCACTTGCAAAAGAAGGATATATCGTACTTTGCCCAGATGCAGCGGGCTTTGGCGAACGAAACAACCGTACTATTCTTAATAGTAATAAAATTCTTAAAGGGAGAGATTTAGAGCATTTCCTCTTTGCTAAATATGTCACCGAAGGAAAATGCCTTGCTTGGAAAAATATCCTCGATATGAAACGCGCGGTCGATTTTATTTCTTCTCGACCCGAAGTTCTTTCCGATCGCATCGGGTGTTATGGCCATTCGATGGGTTCAACCCACACTTGGCAGATTGGCCCTTGGGAGCCTCGGATCAAAGCTCTTGTTGGTAATTGCTGTATGCCTACTTATGCTGCGATGGAGAGGACCAACCTTATCCACTGTTTTCCTAATTATGTTCCTGGTTGGAAAATGCATGGCGATATTCCAGATATTGTCAGCCTAATTGCCCCTAAGCCTTTGCATTTAAACTTTGGTGAAACCGATTCTGGTAGCCCCATTGAAGAAGTTAAATCAGCAATGCCTATTATCAAGAAAGCATATGAATCGATGAATGCAGGGAATAATTTTACTTGGTTTATTGAAGAAAAAACAGGGCATATTCTTAGCGATGAAATGTGGAAACGAACTAAAGCCCATTTTGCAAAACATCTTCAAGTTTAAAATAGCCCAAAGGATAATTATATGTTTGGGACTCTGAATTTAGTCACACTTATGTTAGCCCAACTTATTTTAGCTCAGCAAGAAGGGTGGGTCAAACTTAGCCCTTTACCAGACAAAGAAGGCTTTGCTTCACCTTTTGCAGGGTTGATTTCTAACAAACTATTCATTGCGGGGGGTGCCAACTTTCCTGATAATAAACCTTGGGAAGGCGGTGTGAAAGTTTGGTACGACTCGATTTTTATCCTTGATGATTTTAATGCTAAATGGAAATTTATTGGAAAATTACCCCGACAAATTGCTTATGGTGTCGCGGTTTCGCTTAATGAAGGTGTCCTTTGTATTGGCGGGTCCGATTCTAAAACTCATTATTCCAATTGTTTTCTTGTTTCTCTGATAAACGATGAGTTAAAGTTTAAAACTTTCCCTTCCCTTCCCAAGGCTTGTGCAAATATGTGTGGGATGAAAATAGGCAACATTATTTATATTGCAGGGGGTACAAGTTCTCCATCTTCTATGAAAGCCCTGAATAATTTTTGGGCTTTAAATCTTGAAGATTCTAACCCTAAGTGGAAGGTGTTGGAACCTTGGCCTGGAAAAGAGCGTATGCTTTCAGTTTGTGCAAGTGATGGCAAAAACTTTTACCTTTTTAGTGGCGCTTCCATTCATCTTGGAACCGATGGTAAAATCGCCCGTGAATATTTATCAGATGCTTTTTCTTATAATCTAAAACAAGGTTGGAAAAAACTTCCTACTATGCCTAGGCCTTCTGTTGCTGCTGTTTCACCTGCTTTTTTTAAACAGGGCCAAATTCTTATACCCGGCGGCGACGATGAGAAACTTATCAACTTTGAACCTAAATTTAATCACCCAGGTTTCCCTAAATCTTTCTTAGCTTTTAATACTCAAACCAATGATTGGGAAAAAGATTTCCCTTTTCATCTCTCTCGAGCAACAACTCCTTCTATTATTTGGAAAAACCGCTGGGTCATTCCAAGCGGGGAAGTTAGCCCGGGTATCCGTTCCCCAGAAATCTGGGCGAAAGAAATTCAATGACTTCAACTAATGCTATGAAACTCGCTTGGATTATTGTTGCATTGCTTTGGCCTGTTGCATTGCTTAATTATTTAGATAGGCAGATGATTTCTGCAATGAAAACATCGCTAATGGCAGACATCCCTAGCATTGAAACCGATGCCAACTGGGGTTATATGCTGGGGCAGTTTAAGTGGGTTTATGCTATTCTCAGTCCCCTTGGAGGATATATTGCAGATCGTTATAGTAGAAAGTTTACCATTTGTGCTAGCCTTTTTGCTTGGTCGACCATTACTTGGCTTACGGGTAGGGTTGATTCCTATGAAGAATTGCTCTGGGCTCGAACTTTTATGGGGATTAGCGAAGCTTTCTATATCCCCGCTGCCCTGGCACTGATTGCTGATTATCATTCCACACTGACTCGATCTCGTGCGGTGGGGTTTCATCAAATTGCTATTTATTGCGGCGTCATCTTAGGGGGGTTTAGCGGCTACATTGCAGATGCTCCTAACCTTACTTGGCGCTTCGCTTTTGATATCACAGGTATGATTGGCATTGCTTATGCGCTACCTTTGATGTTTTTTCTCAAGGATGCATCGAGTGGTACTGTAAATCAAAATATGCAAGAAAAACTTTCCATAATAAAAGCGGGGCTGGCCTTGATTACTAATTTTTCGTTTATCCTACTTGTACTATATTTCACCCTGCCAGCACTTGCAGGTTGGGTTGTCCGAGATTGGATGCCTTCTATTCTTCAGAAAGCTTTTAATATGAGTCAGGGAGTTGCAGGGGTTTCCGCAACCTTATACTGGCAACTTGCTGCTATCTTTTCTGCGTTAATCGGAGGTGTGCTGGCAGATCGCTGGATGGTTAAAAATCCTCGGGGCAGAATTTATGTAAGTGCTATAGGAATGGCAATGATTATACCTGCTTTATTTGGTGTTGGTAATTCTGCAGGTTATAATTCTTATGGACTTGCAGTTGCTTCGCTTATTTTATTTGGCTTGGGATGGGGCTTTTTTGATTGTAACAATATGCCCATCCTTTCTCAGATTGTTAAGCCTAATCTTCGGGCTACAGGTTATGGCGTGATGAATCTTGTAAGTATAAGTTCGGGTGGGTTTGCTGATTGGGGCTTTGGAATTCTTCAGGATAAAAAAGTACCACTTAACTTGATTTTTAGCTTGTTTGCAAGCCTTGCTTTCTTTTCTGTATTACTTGTGCTTTTAATTAAACCAAAAGATGATAAAGAACACCTTTAAAAATTTAACTTCAAGATTTATAAAATAAATACTAATTAAGTTGTTGTTTTCAGATTCTTATCGAATGGAAAAGCTAACTGATACTTTAAATTTTCATCTTTACTACCATCTAATATATCTAAGCCATATTTAATTTCGCTTATAGGAGTATAATTATATGTGCCAAATATTCTATCCCACACAGAAAATATATTGCCGAAGTTACTATCTGTTTGAGGTCTTTCAAAATGATGATGCACTTTATGCATATTTGGTGACACAATTACCCAGCTTAAAACTTTATCAATTGATTTAGGTAAGCGAATGTTCGCGTGATTGAATTGTGATATTAATGCACTTAAGTTTTGATACAAAACCACCAACCATATTGGCGCCCCACAAATGACAACCCCTAACAAAGTGAATGCTGCTCGAAAAATACTTTCACCAGGGTGATGCCTATTCGCTGTCGTAATGTCTACATGAGTATCTGCGTGGTGAACCATATGGAACCTCCACATCCAGCGGGTTTTATGTTCTACAAAATGAACTAAATAAGCGCTGATTAAGTCGAGCAATAGTAAACCTGTGATTAAGAAGATCCAAAGTGGCATTTCTATTAGTTGCATTAACCCAAAATGATTTTTTACGCTCCAATCACTTACCTTTACAATCAGTAGGGCAAATGCAAAATTTACCATAACACTGGTGAAGATAAAAAAGATATTGGTGTAAGCGTGTTTCCATTTGTTGTTGTTAAAAGAAAATAAAGGGATAATCCCTTCGACAATCCATAAAAAAGTAATGCCGCTTGCTAAGATTAGCACGCGGTGAAAATGTGGGATATGTTCAAAATAGTTTACGATAACTTCTAGCATTTATTTCATTATATTAAGTTTTAGCATTCAATTAAGTAAGTTAAATAAAGGTTTTACTTTGAGTCTAAAAAAACAAATATTATTCTTACAATTTTATTTTAGTTGTTTCGTAAGATTATTTCAACTGGGATAGTACACTTACCAAAGGTGTAGGAATGTCAAAATTTTTTTAAAAGGATAATGATGAACCGATTATTAAATGGTTTGGTTGCTGCAACTCATACCCCTTTTCAAAAAGATGGTTCTTTAAATTTAAATGCCATAGAAAAAATCGCTTATCACCTTCTTGCAAATCAAATTGAAGTCGCTTTCATTGGTGGCAGCACAGGGGAAAGCCATTCACTTAATCTTGATGAAAGGTTAGCACTTGCTACTCGGTGGTTCGAAGTAACTAAAGGCAGTAAGTTGAAAGTTGTTGTGCATGTTGGTTCTAATTGTTTGGAAGATTCAAAGAAATTAGCAAGCCAGGCACACGCATTAAAAGCGGTTGCGATTTCTGCACTTACTCCTTCTTATTTTAAACCTAAAAATGTTGATGTGCTAATTGATTGCTGTGCAAGTATTGCAAATGCTGCCCCTGTAACTCCATTCTATTATTACGACATCCCCGTGATGACAGGCGTTAATTTATCGATGCCCGAATTTTTAGAGAAGGCAGGAAACCGAATCTCTAATCTTCAAGGCCTTAAGTTTACCAATGTTGACTTTATGTCTTTTCAACTTTGTCAACAGGTTGATAATTCCAAATTTGAGATTCTCTGGGGAGTGGACGAAATGCTATTACCTGCCTTATCTGTGGGGGCAAAGGGTGCGGTGGGAAGTACCTATAATTTTGCTGCACCTATTTATCACCGTATTATTAACGCCTTTAATAATTCTGATTTTGAAACGGCTCGAAAAGAGCAACTTCAATCGATTAGGCTTGTTAATATTCTTGTTAAGCGTGGCTATATGGCAAGTGCTAAAGCAATGATGGAAATGCTAGGAGTTGAAGTTGGGCCTCCTAGGCTTCCCAACAGTTTGCTTAAAAATGAAGAAATTATCTCATTAAAAGAAGAACTTATAAAAGCTGGTTACCTTAGTTAATTAGGGCATATCGGGAGTGTAGCCTAAGACTAAGTTGAAATTTGCACTTAGCTCTTTTAATTTAGATTTAGGAATTGGTGCAAAATCAACGGTAATTCCCATTCGCTGTTTAATATCCTTTACGCTGTTGTAAATTCCATCGTTATCGTTTTTGGGTTCACCTTTTACATAGCATTGGGTGGATAGCAAAGTTTTACCCGCGTGCTTGATTTTAAAATGGATGTGTGGCGTTCTACCCGGATAAGCTACTGGTTTGATGGTGCGGAAATAATATTCACCCGAAGATGCGGTTACAAATCTTCCAAACCCTTGGAAGTTAGAATCTTGTTTTGCCTTGTTGCTAGTTTTGGAATGCAAATAAGCACCATTTGCATCACATTGCCAAATTTCAACCACAGCATTTTTCATCGGGTTGCCACTAGCGTCTAGAATTTTCCCCCCAATGTGTGTGATCTGCCCTACCGCGGGGGTTAGATTATCATTGATAATAATAAGATCATTATCGGTATCAAGTGGGAGTTTATCTGGGTAGAAGGGGCCATCAGTTTGCTTGGGTGTCAGAGTAAGTTGGTCAGCAAACAATCCAGGTACTTGATAAAAAGCTCCAGCAAGGAGAGATGTATTTAGAAAGTTTCTGCGGTTGAACATAGTTCGTTTTCCTTGGAAGTAAAAGCATATAATATTATTCTAATAGTTTGAAATCGTGATGTATGAATTAAAAATGAGAATCAGTAGATTTTTGTAAGATTAATTTTTCAGTATTGAAAATCAACCAAGTAGCAAAGCAAAAAGTTCCTAAAGGCAAAGTAGCTAGAAGAATGGGAAGTAGATTTTTAAATGGTGTTGAAAAGTTAGGCCACCCTAAAATCATAATAAGAATTATTGCAATGATTATTAAAGGTTTACCTCGAACCCAATAATTTCGTGAAGTCCAAGCCCAACCTAGAAAGGGTGCAAGAAAAGCATAAGTGGGGAATTCAGAAGCAGGCCCAAAGAGTAATTGCCAAGCCATACCGATTGACAAAGTTCTTAAGTAAAGGTCTGCTTGAGAATTAATATTTTTAGGAGGAATAAGTCTACATTTCCATCTTAAGACGAGAATTGCAGAGCCAATTCCCATAATAATTTGAATTATTTTATAACTAATATTAGTAGGTAAAGTAAAAACTTGTTCATTAAAAGGAATAGGTGAAAATTGCAGCTTTAAAGTTTGTATTCCAAACCACGCATCTCGAAAACCAGGCCAACGCCCATCCTGAGTATTTATTAAATGCAGATACCACGATTGGTACTGGGTTAGAACAATATTGAAAGGCAATGTAAAGAAAGGCAAAAGAAATAGCACTATAATTGCTAATAATAGTTTTGGTAATAATGGAAAAGGTCGAGCGATTACTAATAGGACAAGGAGTGGAAGAATAGTGCTTTTAATGATAAACGCAAACGCAAGAAATAATGCTGAACTCAAGGTTTTATTTTCAAATAAATCTGCAGTACCCAAAAGGATTAACCCAATAACAAAGGCATTACATTGGGAATTCCAAAGGCCGCTAAGTGCAGTAAAAAGAATAATAATGAAAAAACCATTGGATGATTCTGGGGGAAAAGTTGTTTTCAAAACTATACTGTTCCAAAACCGATTACAGCCAATCACAAAAATAAATACCGAGCAAAAATTCCATATTAAGGCGCCCCATAACATCCCTAAGTTGGTAAAGATGGAAAAAAATATCGCAGCACTAGGTGAGTAACGATAATAGTCGAGGCCCGGTACTAATGTGTATAAGTCGGCTTGCAACCACCAGTTTAAGCCCGCTTGGTAATAAACAGGAAAGACCGAATGACTTGTAGGTTTAAGAGCAGTTTTAATAATCAAAGCGATGAAAAATATTACCCACAGCAGGACTGTAAAGCGTTTAAACAGAGAAAGCTTGATAAGCCATTGAGGTTTATAAAAATTAGATTCTTTCATCGGATTGAAATTCACCATTAATGATTTTTAAAAATAATGTTCGTTCCGATAAAATTTTAATTACCGATGCTCTTTTAAAAATTGAATTTTTTATCCATTGATTGAGCATAAACCAGAGCAAAGCGCTTTTAATAATCATAAATATTATTATGATGGTTTTATATATCTGCGGATAGAGGAGTATTAAAATTAAGGCTTAGAGTTACAAGCTTCGAGGGCAAAAAACATCGATTGCTTGGGGGCAGGGCAATCACGGTAGTACATAATTCCAAGGTATAAGCCCGGTGAAATTTCCCTTACTTCATCTCTTGCTTTCTGAGCCCACTTAGGCCCATTAGCATAATCGAATATCACAGAAGGTTTGCCATCTAACCAACTTTCTTCCGTACTTATTGAAGCTGCAACTTTTTCTTTTTTCCCAACTTGGTTAAGCATAACCCCTTCGCTGGCGTAAATATTCTTACCTTTCCAAATTAGACCAATCCCATTTGATTTTAATTTGTGACCTAACTTATCTGGTTTTGGGAAAGCCTTACCCTTCAGGTATCCATCTTTAGGGGTGAAAACTTTTCCACTCTTGTATAAATCTTCAAGTTGGCAGCTACTGAGATTTCCCAAAGATGCCAGAGTCATCGTTTCTTGTGCGTTTACATTAATTCCAAATAATACTAAACAGGTTGCAAAATAATGAATGGTTTTCAAATTAGGTTCCTTGTTAAAAGAATTATGCTTTCTTTATTTCGAGCTTATTATTAACTAAGGATTGTAAATATTTTCAATTAGTTAAATCTTTTCACTCTTTTGCTTGCATAATTGTTAAAAAAGTAAACATAGTTAAAATTACTTTGTTTATTTGCAATTTGAAATAGTTCGGGTGATTTTCGTTCTTGATCGTTGTAACAATTTAAGTTTTGCTCAAGCATTGAAAATTGAAAAGGATGTAAAAGCAAAAAGACTTGGGACCCGTGGTGAGGGCTTTTTTAAAAAAACATTTAAAGAAGGTGAAAGATTAAGCAGAGTGGATAGTTATTCTTTTGCTTTAGAAACACGGGTAGCCTTTTTATTAAGCCAGTTTCCTACTATTCCCAAAAAGGCTATAACAAAAAGCCCAATAAAAATATTTATCCAAGGAACTTGAGTGAATTTTTCTCTTGTGGAATTTGTGGAAATTAATTGATTGGTCGAATCCGCATTAGGGCTGGTTTCGGGAATTACAATTAAGGTGCTGGCTCGGTGCCCAGTGCCATCATCAACGATCAGTTTATATTTTCCTGGAGGAAAGGCAGGTAATTGAAGTTTGCCTTCTTTGTTGGTATTGCCTGAGAAAACTTTGCTTCCAAGTTCATTTTCAAAGGTCAAGGGAGCATTCTTAGCTGGGCTATCATCGTGGAAAAAGGCTTCAACATAAATGGTGCCATCTTTTAAACGAACTTCAACTCCTAGAGCGTGAGCCATCACTTTGCACGGAAGAAGCATTAGAATTAGGCAAGTCAATAAAGTTGTATTGTGTAGCAAGTTGAAACTTTTAGTTGGTGAAGATTTTAAATTTCCTGATCATCTTAAAAGCGATGAATAACAGGAAGTGTTACGATTTCTAAAAATAGAATAATAGTTGTGATTGCAAAGTACAATCAAATAAACAATCTGAATCTGATCCTATCCATTAGGGATTTGGCTTTAAGTTTGTTATGCTCGGTTTTAATCCTAAAGGGGTAACGATGCGAAATTTGCAAAGCTTGTTGGTTAATAGACGAGAAGCCTTGTATAAAATGACTGGCCTTGTCTCATCACCTATTTTTGTCTCATCACCTATTTTTGTCTCAACGCCTGTCTTTGCAAGCCTGATTCAGCAAGCTGAAGCAGAAACGCAGCAAGATTTTTTTCCTGCAATGGATGCTCATACCCATTTTTACGACCCCACTAGGCCAGAAGGGGTGCCTTGGCCCAGTAAAAGTGATCCAGTTCTTTATCGAAAAGTGTTGCCTGCGGAATTTAAAAAACTTGCGATGCCTTTTAACATCCGCTCTACCATTGTGGTTGAAGCTAGTTCTTGGGTCGAAGATAATCAGTGGATTTTAGACCTTGCCAAGGATGATAAATTCATAGCTGGTTTGGTAGGAAGGTTAGACCCCGCCTCGGATGATTTTGTAAAACACTGGAAAAGGTTTGTTAAAAACCCTTTATTTCTTGGAATTCGAGTAAACAACAACGAACTAAGAAAAGGGTTAGATAATAAAAATTATTTAGATAACCTTGGTGCAATGGCTACCGATGATAGGCAACTTGATGTCAATGGTGGGCCAGAAATGCCCGCCGATGTAGCAAAGTTGGCAAAGCTTTTGCCCCAACTTCGTATCGTGATAAATCACGCAGGAAATCTTTTGATTGATGGTAAAACTGTACCCCCTGCTTGGCTTCAAGGAATGCAGGATGCAGGAAAAAACAAAAATGTTTTTTGTAAGGTAAGTGGTTTAACCGAGGGTACCCGAAAAACGATGGTAGATGCACCTAAGGGTGTAGAATTTTATAAACCCGTGCTAGATTCGTTGTGGAACGCTTTTGGAGAAGATCGCTTGATTTTTGGTAGCAACTGGCCTGTCTGTGTTAGGGCTTCTTCTTTTTCTACACTGCATAAGATTGTAAATGATTATTTTTTGAAGAAGGGTAATGCACCTGCAGAAAAATATTTCTTGAAGAATGCACTTGCTGCTTACAAACCACCGTCACGGGGTCAATATTAAGTTTTTAGAGGTTACCTTCTTAAAGGAAATTGAAATGATTACTAAGCGGATTTTGGCTGCGATTCTACAAAACGCAGTAATGGCAATTATTTTAGTTAGCGGAACTTCGGGGGTTACTCTGGCCTGTACCGGGCTTAGGTTAATTGCAAAGGATGGCTCTGTCATTCATGCGCGTACCTTGGAATTTGCTTTCGACTTGCAATCTGAAGTGATTATGGTGCCTCGGGGATTTTCCCGCACTGGCTCAACACCAGATGGAAAATCAGGACTCAAGTGGATTTCCAAATACGCATCTATTGGCGCCAATGGTGAAGGCTTACCTTTTATCTTTGATGGTTTTAATGAAAAAGGTCTGGCAGTTGGGTTATTTTATTTCCCAGGTTCTGCACAATATAGGCCTTACCAATTTTCGGATGCAACCAAATCATTGGCACCTTGGGAACTGGGTTCTTGGATAATTGAAAATTTCGCTTCCGTCGAGGAAGTTCGTAAAAATATTGATTTAGTTTTAGTTCCCGAAGTCGTTTTCAAAGCTTGGGGATATGTTCCTCCTGTTCATTATGTGATTCACGATGCCTCGGGGAAAAGTTTGGTTATTGAGTATGTAAATAAAAAATTGAATGTTCATGATAATCCGCTTGGTATTATGAGTAATTCTCCTTCGTTTGATTGGCATATGACTAATCTCAGGAATTATGTGAATGTTTCTTTTGATAATGTCCCTCCTGTAAAGTTAGGTGGTGTTGAATTAAAGGGATTTGGGCAGGGAACTGGCCTGCTTGGTTTGCCCGGGGATTTTACACCGCCATCGCGTTTTGTTCGCATTGCGCATTTTAGTCAGGGAACCATCCCTGCAAAAACTGGTTTTCACTCTATCCTTCAAGCTTTTCATATCCTTAATAATTTTGATATTCCCAAAGGTGTTGCACGCGAAAAAGGGAATGATAATTCTGGGAATTTACTTTCCGACTATACCACTTGGACCAGTGCTAGTGATCTTCAAGCTAAGCGCTTTTACTTTCGCACTTTTAATAATAGTCAGATTCGAATGATCGAATTAATGAAGATGAATTTGGATGCTAAGAATGTTATTAAAATTCCCATGAAGGGAGAAGAGGTTATTAAGTCAATAACCCCTTGAACACTTGCTGGTAAAGTAAGTACTTATTGATTCATATGGATAACCTTGGCGGGAGGGAAGCCATTAAAGTGGGTACTGCTGGCATTGGAATAGGCGCCAATGTTTTCGCTGTAAAGGAATTCATCCAGTTCGAGGTCGGGCAGGTTTTCAGCAAGGCTTATGGTATCAAGGGCATCGCAGGTTGGGCCGAAAACTGCGCAAAGTTGCTGAGGCCCTTTTTTGAAACTCTTCATGTGGTAGATGCAATGGTCGAATATTATTCCCGAATAAGTATGGTAAACCCCGTCATCGACATAATAACAAAGCTTATCGTTGCGTGAAGCTTTGCCAATGATTTTAGAGATAGCAGTACCAGCCGAGGCGACTAAAAAGCGGCCCGGCTCTGCAAGTATTTCGATATCTTTGGGGAAAAGCCTATCGATTTCATGGTTGATGCTTTTTGCAAGGACGCTGATCTCAGGCACACTGTCATCGTAAAGGGCAGGGAAGCCGCCACCTATATCCAAAAGCTTAAGATTAAAACCTGCGGTTTTAGCTTCGGAAAAAATGCCCGCACAAAGGTGCAAAGCTTGAATATAGTTTTGCGGGTTGGTGCACTGGCTGCCCACATGGAAAGAGAGCCCCTCTACGGTAAGACCGTGATCGTGGGCAAATTTAATCAAGGCGACAGATTCACCAGGCAAAGCACCAAACTTGCTCGAAAGTTCGACCATAGATCCGGTGTTGGGCACTCGCACTCTTAAAGCTAACCCTGCATTGGGTGCAAACTTGGCGATTTTCAAAACTTCTTCGTGGTTGTCGTAAGTGACAAGCGGTTTGTATTTATCGAGATCTTTGAGAGTTTCCACGGGTTTGATTGGGTTTGCATAAATGATGCGGTTCCAAATGAAATCCTGCCTTTGCTTAGCGGGAAGGTGTGCGATTAATTTGTGAACGGTGTTGAACTCTTGAATACTTGCGACATCAAAACTGCTACCCATTTTGTAAAAAGTTTCAACAATCGCAGGGTCGCTGTTCACCTTGACTGCGTAATAAATTTGAACACGGGGAAAGTTTTTATGAAATAACTTGTAATTCTTGATGAGTTCCTTGTGGTCCACAATAAAAAGTGGAGTGCCATGGGTTTTAGCAAGTTTGAGAAGGGTTTTTTGATCCATTTAGGGAAGCTTTCATAAAAAGAAAAAAAGTCAACTAATCAAATAATAGGAGCTAGAAAATTGCAAACAAAATTTCTAGCTCCATAAAAAGTGAAAAGGTTAAATTAATCTCCATCAGTAATAAGGAAGTTTTTAAACTGCCAAACATCAGATTCATCGATTTCAGGTTTGTTATAGCCTTTGAAAGCGTTGGAATAATCCCGTAAAGGAGTCCAGTCAGATGGGGTGGAAATAAATTTTCCCAGATAAGGTTTGGCAATTTTGAGTACAAAATCGTGTGGAAGATCATCAGGCAGCATCACTCCCATTTCTGGGTTTTCGATCATCCACATAAAGGCAGCTACTACAGAAATCGCAACTTGCAGGGTAGTGGCATTTTGGTGGGGAACTAACCTGCGTGATTCTTCAATCGATAAGTCGGAACCACACCACCAAGATTTGTAAGGATGGCCCATTACAAGGGTACCTAATATATCTTCGCCTGATGTTATCTCATCGGTCATAATTCTGATTTTTGACTGCAAGTTGTAGCGGTTCCCTTTTAATTCGTTAAGAGATGCTAGTGCTGCATCGCAAGGGCAATAAGCATAATGAACGGTTGGCCTGTAAATGGTTTTACCACTTTCTCGAACCGTCAATTTTTCGGTAATGCTGAAAGCTTCGCCGTGCCTGACAACCATACCAACAATGCTGTAGTTAGGGACCCAACTGTTAACCCAGGTGTTGATGCCCATACGGGCAAGGCAGATTTGACTTTTTGGGCCATCTTTGTGTTCGTAGGCGAAAGCGGGAAGTTCTTTTTCGTGCGTTCCCCAACCCATTTCAGCAGTCGTAGTTCCCTCTTCCCTGAAGCCTTCAACGCTCCAAGTGTTAAGGAATTCATCGACGAGTTTTGGTTGGTCGGTGATTTGGGTATCGCGTTCGCTGCAATGAATAACCTTGACTCCTAATTGATGAGCAAGGTGGTTGAATTCATGTTTCTTTGCATGTTCTGCAATAAGTTCGGCTTGGGCGCCCTTAAAAAGTTTGTCTTCGAGGCAATGGCTGGCAATGTCTAGAAGTGCTTGCTTGGTAAAATGGCTGATGAGGCCAGGATTAGCCCCATGCTCCAGCACCGCAGTAACGCCTTTTTCTTGCCACGACGCAGTTAACTTTCTTAGCTTCATATGCCTGTGATAAAGGGTTTTTTCTGTAGGATGAAGCTTATCTGCGTTTTCATAAGGATCCCATACTTCAACCGAAGTGTTTATGTACATTACGCTTCTTTGATGGCACCAATCTACTATTTCGCAGCAATCGATATTCCACGCTAGGTCGATTATGGTATCGCCCGTAGAAACATACTCTGCTAAAAGAGTGCCCATGTTTTCTTTGGTTACACGATTTTTTACAAAGGTTACACCCTTAGCAATCCAAGGTTTTAGCGCCTCTTCATTGGAATCGAAATCCATAATGGTTATGTTTTTGGTTGGTATTTTTACATGATCTAACAACACGGGGATTGAGCAGCGAGCTACCGCACCAAAGCCAACAAATAGTAAACGATTTTTAAATTCGATCATGAAGGTTCCCTGAATTTTTTAATTCAAAATGAGATTGAAACACAAACTCGTATTTTCGAGCAAATAATTATTATATAAACCATCACGGCAAAATAGCAGATTGGTATGCAAGGGGCAAGCAACTAAAGACTCGTTAAACAAAACTTTTGGCTTCTTGAATTGCATACCCTTTGAAAAGTACTTTTATGGATTTCGTAGGATTGCAGAAATACCCGAAAGTTCGCAACCCGGGGCAAGGAACCATAAACGAGGGGTTAATGCCTCGGGTATATTTGCCAGATTTATGCCACCTTTTGGGGGCGACATTCCAGCATTCATTTCGAGCAAAAAATCGGTGAAAGCCTTAGGCTTTTCGTAGCGGATAGCCTTATTATCTTCTGATAAACCAGCAAGTTTTCGAGCTTCCGCAACCGCATCTTCGAGAGTCCCTATCTGGTCAACTAGGCCAAATTTAAGAGCTTGATCACCTGTGAAAATTCCCCCATCTGCTCGGTATCTCGTGTAGGATTTACCTTCAACTTTAGGCCCCGGCCCAGCTTGCAGCGGGTTGATATTGAGCTTCTCTAATAACTTGTTCTTTAGCTCGGGTCTTCCTTCTTCTACCACTTGTAAAAATAAATTGTAAGATTGGTCAACCATATCCTGCCAAACTTGTCTTTCCTTTGGGCTCATTTCTTTAAAGGGAGAGCCGCTGTCTTTAATCTCTCCTTGTTTGATAGTAACCATACCAGCACCAATTTGTTTGCTGAGTCCTTCCATATTAGGAAAAGATGCGTAGACCCCTATCGATCCGGTCATGGTAGTGCGCTCTGCAAAGATTTTAGAGGAAGGCATAGCGACATAATACCCGCCAGATGCCGCTAGACTTCCCATAGAGACGACAAGATGAGGAACTGGAAATTGCTTTCTTGCATTATTACCCTGTTTCATTTCCATAAGCCTGCGATGTAAATCATCGCTAGCGGTGATACTACCGCCCGGGCTATTGATGCGAAGAACCACAGCTTTAACCGATTTGTCTTTAGAGGCCTGAGAAATTTGTTTATGAACAAAACCTAGCGCCCCTTCCATAATCACGCCGTCTAGGCTGATAATTGCGACTTTATCTTTAGAGGTGGTACTTCCGGAATAATGAGTTTCGGTAACTTGCGGGTTAGAGAAATCAGCAGAACTACCACCTCCAATTGCAGCTGCCCCTAAGCACGCAAGAAACGCAAAGCCTCCTAAAAGAACATTCATTCCTAGCGATATTGCCAATAGGCAACCAACAAGGGAAGAGCGTTGGTTTGGCATAGGGTTGTTGAAGTCAGTGGACATAAAAAGTTCCTTTAAATGAAAAAAGCCTAAAGAGTAATGATAATCAATATTTGTAGTAATGAAAACAAATTGCTGCCAAGCTTGTGATTTAATATTTTTGGGGTAAGTTATGGGTCGTTAGCCTTGGAAGGCAAATAAGTAGGAGAAAAACATGAAGTTACGATGTAGGTTGGATGGGTTAGTGTTACCCGCAAGGTTAGAACCCGGGCGTCTAATAGCGTGGGATGGTGAAGAAAGCTTTGAAATGGGTAGAAAAGAAGCAAAATTTTATGAAATTATCGAAGCAACTAGGTCAGAATGGCAGGAATTAGTACGCTACAACTACCGGATTTTTAGGTGGGGCTTCTATTTAAACCCCTCTAAACCAGCAATTTACCCCACAAACTCATAATCCTAGTTGCCATTTACCCCAAAATGTCCTAATTAAATCTTCGGTGGCCTTGCTTCTTTAATGAATGCTTTGCCTTTGGGGACGTAGCTCAACTGGTTAGAGTACCGGACTGTCGATCCGGATGTTGCGGGTTCGAGTCCCGTCGTCCTCGTTTTAGGAATATTAAGACCCGAAGAAGTTTGGCTGAAGGCCAAATCATATTCTTCGGGTTATTTTTTACATTTAAACTTAAATTTGATCATCCTTTAATTCTATTTTGCAATTCAATAGCACTTTTGCGGGCTGAAAATCTTTGTTCTTATCAACCCTACTTTTTGATTCCTGCGGTTTTGCTTTATAATCATAAGGTTTTGTTTCTAAATTAGGCGCTAAGATTGTTAAAATCGCTGTATTTCTTACTTCGTGCTTAAAAGTCTTTAAAAAATAAAATAATTGTTAAAGTTTTTCCTTTTGCTCGAACTCTTTGTAACTTCTTGGCGTATATACTTTCAATGTTGGGATTGCAAGTTTTAAAGGTAAGCCAAAGCCTTCTTCTTATTCTGTACTAATGCTATGCAGCGATGCGGACCAAGAAGTATTTTTGCTTCCATTTGAACCCCTACCGTTTCTTACCAAGAAACCTTAAATAAAGTTGAGGTGTATTATGGCACGACAAGAAGCATTATTAAAATTACATAAGGCTTTAGAATCACGAAGGAAACAACTATTCTCAAAGTTAAGTGACGATATAAATAGTTTGCATTCTAAAGATAGCAGAGATTCTGCTGATGAAGCTTTTGATGCAGGTAATGAAGACATTAATTGTCAACTTGCAGAGTTAGAATCAAATGAGTTGACACAAATAGAGCGCGCTTTAACTAAATTGAAAAAGGGATGTTTTGGCACCTGTGAGTCTTGCAACAAGAAAATCCCTGTGGGTCGTTTAAATGCACTTCCTTACACGATGTTTTGCATTGAATGTCAAAAGGAAATGGAAGATAGCCCTACTTGGAATCTGCAAAGCAGCCTAGGTGGGTGGGCCAAGGTTTCAGATCGTTTGCTTACTATGGAAGATAGTATGGAATCGGTGAATTTGGCGGATTACGAAAACTAAAACTTGTTATGAAACTTTTGTCAATTTAACAAGCTCGTGAATTATTTCACGAGCTTGGTTCGTTTTATAACGAATAGGTAGGCCAGATAATTTTGAAAATACCTGTCCTCCCACAAATCATTTTAAAATCTAGGGTTACAATTCATTAGGTGCTTTTCGATTAATCTTATTCCCGTTCGGGATGTGGATACTTTGTCGTTTCTTGACAATGGGGTTTGTTAATGAATATGAAATCTGCCTTCTGGGCGTTTTTTCTTGGTGCTTGTGCTTTTTTAGGTGGCATTGCAGGGGCAAAGTTCCAAAAAGCTGCTTCCCTTTACGCCGATGGCGAAACCAAACAACCAACCTTGCCTAGTGATTCGGTTCGCTTAGGTGAGCGGTTTGAAATGGTAGCGAGGAAAATTGGCCCCGCTGTTGTATCCGTTGAAGCTGCAAAACCAGGAAAAAAAGGAAAGTCAGTTGACGAATCTGGGTCCGGCGTTCTTATTAAGGTTCCCGGACAAAATGGCGTTTTTGTCATTACCAATAATCATGTTATCGCTCAATCCTCTGCTCAACAAATTACTGTAACACTTCACGACAACCGAATTCTTCACCCCATCCAGATTTGGTCTGACCCCGAATCCGATATTGGCCTTCTCAAACTAGATGAAAATGAATCCCTTGTAACTGCTCCATTAGGCGACAGTGATCAGGTGAAAGTTGGGCAATGGGTTTTGGCTTTTGGTAGCCCTTTTGGATTGCATCAGACCGTTACCCACGGGATTATTAGTGCAAGAGAGCGTGGCCAAGTTAGCTTGGGAAGCACGATTCGTATTAAAGATTTTCTTCAAACTGATGCTGCTATCAACCCGGGTTCCAGCGGGGGACCACTTGCAAGTATTGATGGCGAAGTTATTGGCTTAAATACTGCAATTGCATCGCATAGCGGTAACAACAGTGGCGTCGCATTCAGTATTCCGATTAACATGGTTAAAAAAGTAGTACGAAATCTCTTGGATAAAGGCGTGGTTTTAAGAGGTTACCTTGGTTTGCAAGTGGCTCCTAGTTTTGAAAGTGGCGATGCTCAGAAACTTGGCCTAGAAAGGCTACAAGGGGCTTTAGTCGATTCAATATATCCTGAAACTCCTGCATCTCAGGCAGGGCTTCGCAAGGGTGATGTTGTATTGCAAATTGATAGCGTTGTCATTCGTAATGAAAACCATTTTATTAATGTGATTAGTTCAATGGAACCAGGTAAGAAAATTAAGCTTCGTATTTGGCGCGAGCGAGTTGCAAGGGAAGTTGATGCTGTGGTGGGAGATTGGAATGCAGCTCAAGTGAAATTAAAAGCGGGACAATAAAAATTGGGGCATCCTACCCCTTTTATAGCTTCCTTGCCAAGCCACCTTAAATACAATGATTCTATCGATCAGGCTGATTTGTTTGCTAAGTAAGTTCACTTTATTAAGGCAACCAAGTTTAGCAATTAATACAGATCAAATTTATTTTGATTAGACCTATGTAATGTTCTTCATCACTTAATGCAAGCAATCAGTTTAAAAAAATTAAAAATAAAAAAGAAACTTTGAGTCAAGAAAGTTTTTTCATCCCTACTGCTTCACGAACTAAGTCGATAGTAACCCTAGCTTCGGCGCGAGCTTTTTTTGCACCTTCTTTTAAAATATCCTCGACAAAACCCTTGTTTGCAATCAAGTCTTTGCGTTTAATTCGAGCAGGTTCAAAGTGTGCATTTATTTTTGCTAGGAGTAATTTCTTAGCTTCGCCATACCCCATTCCTCCTGCTAAATATTTTTCTTCAAGGGCTTTTTTTTCTTCAGTCGATGCAAACAGCGAATACAGCGCAAACACATTACACCTAAGCGGGTCTTTAGAGTCGGGTACCGGTGTACTGTCGGTGATAATGCTCATCACCTTTTTTTCTAGGGTTTTACCTTCCGCAAAAATTTCGAGGGTATTGCCGTACGATTTACTCATTTTCTGCCCATCAATGCCTGGAACTTTAGATTCTTTGTCGAGTTTATACTCGGGGATGGGGAAAATTTCAGCATAGGTCCTATTAAACTTCCCCGCAATATCTTGGGTTATTTCTACATGCTGGACTTGATCCTTCCCTACGGGAACCAAAGTCGAGCGGTAGATGAGAATATCAGCTGCCATCAAGATAGGATAATAAAATAGACCCACGCTTGCGCTAATGCCTTTTTCAATTTTTTCCTTAAAGGAAACGGCCTTTTCCAAAAAACTCATATTCGTAACTGTGGCAAAAATCCAAGCAAGTTCATTAACTTCTGGCACATCTGATTGACGGAAAAAAACAGCTTTTGTTGGATCCAACCCTAATGACAGATAATCTAACGCTACATCGGTTGTGTTTTCACTTAGGGTTTTTGCATCCTGAATCGTAGTTAACGAATGGTAATCCGCAATAAAAAAGAAGCACTCCGTATGGTGATGTAGTTCAATATGCTGTTTTACCGCACCAAAATAATTCCCTAAATGAAGCTTGCCGGAAGGCTGCACTCCGCTCAGAATCCGTTTTTTTACTTCTTTATTTGTCATAGTGGCGTTCCTTTTCGTGTATAAGAGATTAGTTTAATGGTGAAACAAGGTTTTGGCCCGTTTCCATTAAAATTTATGGCCCAATTCATTACCCTGGTCAGTCTTTTTGAGGTTTTTGATGAATCAGGAAACAGATATTCTTGTCTCTGCACTTAGAAAATTAGTCGCTTCAGGTGGCGAACATCTTTTATTTAAACTGGGAAAACAAGAAGGGTTATTTGCTTCAAAAGCGGGCCTCTTTTCAGAGGTTTCTCAGAATGCAATTAGCAGACAATTTATCGAAATAATTCGAACCGAGGGCGAGGATAAAAAAATATTCCAATGGGTCAAAATTACTGCTAAAGGTATTCGCTTTCTGCACGAAAGAGAATCTCCCGTTCGTGCCTTGGATGAAGCTTTATTATTATTGAAGCAGGAAAAAGATGCAACAGCGGTTGGCATTGTGAGAATGCAAGAGAAGTTGCAAGAAATTTCAGAAAAATTGTTACAGGAAGCGGTGCTTTGGTCTCAAAAAATTGAAGCCTTAGAAAAACGAATTGTGGATGCCCTTGATCGATTAGAACAAGCTGGCCCTTTAGTTCCACCTGTTTTACAAAAAGAGGTGCCTTGGGCTATCGAGGTGGTTCGCTATTTGCAATGGCGCAGAGGGGATATGGATTCAGGTAAATGCCCACTACCCGAATTGTTTGAGATGTTGCAAAATGCATATCCTAGTTTAGATTGTCCTTCCTTTCATAATGGGCTTAAAAAATTATTTCAGGGAAGGGTCATAAGATTGGAAGGGGTTTCTGATACATTATTAATGGATAAGCCTGAGTTTGCCCTATTAGATTCGGGGCAGGTTTATTATTTTGCCTGCCGGTAAAATGACTATTTCAAAAAAAATAGATGAAGAATCGTTATTTTATTAATTCAAGAAGAACTAATGATAGAATGCTGGAGTTAATCCTTTAGTATAAAAAATAGTATCTAGATATTTTAGTATCGGTTAGGAATACTTAATGAACATTTCAGTAAAGGAATCAATGGAAAGCAGAGAGAAAATCCAAACTCAATCTAGTGTTGCTCTTGATGCTAGGATTTCTGATTCGATCAAGCGTGTTTGTGAAAACATATCCTTGGCGCTTCTAGGCAAGCCCGAGGTTGTGCAGTTTTCTATGGTTGCATTATTGGCGGAGGGTCATTTGCTGGTGGAGGATGTCCCTGGGATAGGAAAAACATTACTTGCCCGTGCCATTGCGAAAAGTATTTCTTGTACCTTCAATCGGATTCAATTTACGCCTGATCTTTTGCCCAGTGACCTTTTGGGAATTAGTGTATACCAACAAAACACGGGTGCCTTTGTATTTCAACCTGGCCCGATATTTTCTCAAATCATTCTTGCTGATGAAATCAACCGTGCCAGCCCCAGAACCCAATCTGCACTGCTTGAAGCTATGAGCGATAGGCAGGTGTCTATTGATGGAAATACTCGAAAGCTTGGCCCACCGTTTTTCGTACTAGCAACCCAAAACCCCAGAGAGTTTGAAGGAACCTATCCTTTGCCCGAAAGTCAGATGGATCGATTTATGATTCGGCTTTCCGTTGGTTACCCTGATCGTATTTTTGAGAGAAAGATTCTTTTGGGCCACCGGGATGGTGAACCTGTGGAAAACCTTAAGCCTGTTCTTACCCAAGAAGAGTTGATTGAAATTCAAGCGTTGGTTTATAAGGTTGCAGTCGATGATCGAATTGCAGATTATCTTTTAGACTTGATCGAGAGTACAAGAACCCACCCCGATATATTATTAGGTGCTAGTACAAGGGCTGCTTTGGGTCTTTATCGAGCAGCGCAATCGATGGCTTTGATAAAGGGTCGAGGCTTTGTAATTCCGGATGATATAAAGATATTATCAAAGCCGGTACTGGCACACCGAATTATGCCAAGGTCTGCGGGTGGCTCTGGTGCGATTCGTGTAGCGGAGCAAATTTTAGGTGATATTCTCGAGCGCCTTAATGTGCCTGAATAAGAAGCGATTTTTGTTAAATCTTAATGAATATGCCGAGATCAACTGTGGTGTCCAAAGATACTTTTTTGCTTGATGATAATATAGCTTCGGTTGTGAGAGAAAAAAAACCTCGCAAGCGAGCCTTGCTGCCTTTAGGAAAAATTTTCTCACTCTTTTCAGCTCTTCTTTTGTTTATAGGCGTTTATAAAAGCATTAATCTTTTGTCTCTGATGGGTTATTTTTTATTACTTGCCCTCTTTTTTAATTCTTTGCTCGCTTCTAAACGATTGCGTCAGATTGGGGTCAAAAGATATTTTCCAGATCACCTTTATGCAGGTATCCCTTGCTTTTATCAGATTGAAGTTATTAACCGTGAAAAAGAAATCATCCCCCCTTGGTACCTTCTTGATGATTCTAGTGACCGCGACAAAGGTTGGGCAATTCCCCCGTTGGGTGCTTTTGTGCGTTACTATTTACAGTCTCGGATTATCCCGATAAAGCGGGGATTATTGGAACTTTCTGCCCTAGAGTTGCGGGGGAGTTACCCTTTTGGATTGGTGCAAAAACGAATCTGGGCAGAACAGAAAGAAACCGTTTTGGTGCTTCCTAAAATAGGAATTTCAAGGCCCGGGGCTCTGCAGCAGTTTATAGCAAAGTTGTCGGCACTTGATGAATCGGGAAAAATACCACGCTTCCATCCCCTTGCTCAAGAAGAATTTCACGGGTTAAGAGTTTTTAGACCAGGCGATAACCCTAGGGCTATTCATTGGCGCACTTCTGCAAGAAGAGGCCAGCTTATCGTTGCAGAAATGGAAGATTTTCCCGGAGACGATTTGCTAATTTCCCTTGATCTTGGAGTGGGAAATAATGAAGAGCTTGAATCTTTTATCAGCTTTTCAGCAACTATCATACATGATTTATGTAGGGTTCGTGGTAATCGACTGGTGGTTTTGATTCTCGGTCGTGAAATCAAGGTTTTGGATGGCCGAGCCGAACCTTCTCTTGCGATAAAAGCATTGCGCGAGCTTGCTGTTGCCAAGGCGTGTTTTAATTCTAGTGAGTATTTAAGTTCTTCGGGCAAGCTGGCTTTGTTGTTGGAAGAATTAAAGTTACCCCCGGCATCCTTAGGGTTAAGGCGGGATAACAAGTCTTCTTTTTTTGAGCCTACTCGGGCAAAAAAAATACCGTCCCTTACTCCTATTAATGCTCGAAAGTGCGGATTCTACGAGCCACCTACTCTTTTCCAAGAGGGGAACATATGATTGTTTTTAATAACGATAGTCAAGATGATTCCTATTCAGAGCTTGACCCTCAATTGCATTTTCTTGGGCATCTTTCTTTAGCCCTTTCTACCACTTGCTTGCTTGAATCTGAATTACAATTTGTTTCTGGTTTAATAATGTTTCTTCCTTTATTTTATGGATTTTTGTGGATCTCTTATGTAACAAAAGGGCGGAGAATTCTCTCCACTTCTATTTCTAATGTTCTTGGCGTGGGGATTTCTGTCTTTGGTTGTCTTTGGGTCTTTTCGAAAATAAATCAAGAGGGGGGTAGCTCGCTGTCCCTTCCTATGCCCACGGCACTTGTTCCTTATGTTGGGCCTATTCTTGCTTTTCTTGTGATGCTCCGTTTATTTGGGCCAAAGGGTAGAAGAGATTTCTGGATCCTTCAGGGTATGGGTATGTTACAAGTCAGCCTTGCCTGTGTACTCACTACGGGTACCTTTTTTGCTTTTATATTTAGCGCTTATATGTTTTCTCTGGTCTGGATTTTAAAGCGCTATCAAGCAACGCGTGGTGAAGTGGAACTTTCTACTAAATCCAGTGAAACTCGCCCTTCGCTTAGAAGAATGGGCTTTTTCCCTTCCGTTGGTTGGACAGTTTTTTTAGGTGTTCTTAGCTTGGGCCTTTTTTTAATCACCCCTAGAACCGATGCTACCTCGTGGAATCCTTTAATGCGATTTGGCCAAATGCGGGGCTCTGGTGGAATTTCTACCGGCTTTGCTGAGCAAATGAATTTAAATAAAACCGGCGAAGTCGAGGTCAACGATGAAGTTGCTATGACCGTTCATGTTACCGATGCAAATAATAAACCCTTTTCTGGTTTTTCTCTTGATCAACGCTGGCGTGGGGTTGTACTTGAACATTATGAAAACGGGGTTTGGAATCGTAGAATTTCTCGCAGAGTTTCTTTAAAATCTTCCCAAACAAAGCTTCCAGACTTTGGCCCTAACCAGTTAAATTTGCAGTTTAAACTGATCCCAAGGCGGGTAGGCGGGTTGTTCATTGCTGAACCGGTTCTCTTTGATGAAGTCAACCCTGATACCCGACTTCCAGTTTTGGTCGACCCACCCTTTCATGAACAACTTATCTTTTATGAACAAGGTAGTACGGTTCAATACTCTATGTCGGTTTCTAAAATAAGACAAATTTTCGGCTACAAGCAGGTGCTTTCTGGGAAATCTCAAAATGATAAAGTTCTTGCTTCTCTTGATACAGAATTTTTAGGCGATCTGATTACTCCTAAAATAGGCGCTCTCGAAGAGTGGACTATTGGGCTATTAAATACCATCAAGGATCAGCAGCGTTATGGTTTAGAAAATGTACCTCTTCCTAAAACTTTTACCCGAGAACAAGGTAGGCCCTCAATTGAGAGTACCTACCGTGAAACGGTTGCAAGGGCGCTTAATTCTTATCTTTCACAAAGTGGTGAATTTACCTACACCCTTGAACTTAAACGAGATAATCCTCATATTGATCCAGTTGTTGATTTTCTTTTAAATGTTAAAAAAGGTCATTGCGAACGCTACGCATCTGGTTTGGTTTTAATGCTTCGTTCCCTTGGTATTCCTTCTCGTGTTATTAAAGGATTTCGCGGTTGTTATTACGAAGATGCGGGGAATTACTCAGTCCGAAATAACCAAGCTCATAGCTGGATCGAGGTTTTAGTTCCACAGGTTTCTAAAAATGGAATCTTTTTGCAAGATCCCAACACCGGCCGCCCTCTTTTTGATTGGCTTACTCTTGATCCCACTCCTGATTCTGAACTACTGGAAAATCAAAAATTCTCTCTGTTGCGATCCATCGCTGATTTTATTGATCGGGCTAAAATATTTTGGCGCGAAATGATTGTCGATTACAATGCCGAGCAACAAGCCGAATTCTGGTACAAAATTATGCCCGACTTTACTAATATTAATCTCCAACGATTTCTTGCTTCTCTTCCTAAAATTTTCCTTGGTATTGGCTTCTCTCTTCTTGCGGGGGTGGGCGTTGTTCTTGGCCTTCCCAAACTTATTGCTGGCCTTGGATCACTTAAGAACGTTGGCAGAGATCCTATCACCATTCAATATAATAAACTCAAGGAATTAGCTTTGATGCATTTAGGATTTTCTCCAATGCTAGGTGAGACGCCTATGGAATTTTCTTCGAAAATTAAAACTAAGTTAATAAGCCTTGATCTCGATCCTGAACTAATAACCCTTCCAGAGAAAATTGCTACCGTACTTTATTCCATTAGGTTTGGTAACTTTTCGATAACCAAAAGAGAATTAGACCGTCAGGATTCTCTTCTTGGTCTTCTTTCCTCGAAATTAACATACCCTTTAAAAGTGAAAACTAATCCTAATAATAAACTGCCTGTTCACTGATTTTTTCTGCTTCCTTGCCTATATAAAGCATTGATGCTTGATAATCGATGTATTATTCTTGATAATTAGAATTGGTATGGAGTCCTTGATTCTATTCAAAGGTGTATTTTTATGATTCATGTGAAAAACTTGGTGAAATATTATGGAGACTTCCTTGCTGTAGATGGAGTTTCCTTCGATGTTCCCAAGGGGCAGGTCGTCGGATTTTTAGGGCCAAATGGTGCGGGAAAATCCACTACTATGCGCATCCTTGCTGGTTTCCTCACCGCTACCTCGGGACAAGCTACCATCGATGGAATTGATGTATTCTGGGATCCTGTTGGCGTTCGTAGGCGCATCGGATATATGCCAGAAAGTTGCCCCCTTTACCCAGAAATGCGCGTTATCGAATACCTTACCTTTCGTGCTGGTATTAAAGGTCTTCATGGTAAAGAGCGCGCCTCTAGAGTTGATGCCTGCCTCTCCCGTTGTTGGCTTGGCGAAGTTAGAACCCAAATTATTGGCACCCTTTCTAAAGGCTATCGCCAGCGCGTTGGCCTCGCTGACTCTTTGCTTTCTGACCCCCCCGTTTTAATCCTTGATGAGCCTACCGCTGGCCTGGACCCTACTCAAATTCGTGAAACTCGAAAACTTATCCGTGAACTTGGATGCAGGCACACCATCCTTCTTTCCACTCATATTCTTTCTGAAGTGGAAATGACTTGCGACCAAGCTATTATTATCAACCGGGGTAAAGTCGTACTCGCTGGACCTCTCGAAGATCTTCGATCTAAGAACCAAACCCTCGAAGAAATGTTTATCAACCTTGTTGAAAGAGAAGAAAACGCTATTACTGGTAATTAATAACTCTGCCCTATTTGGCGGTGGATGGTTACCGATGGAGATTGGATTATGCAAGAAATGGCTAATATCGAAACAAATCAAGTCACGCTGATTCCCAAATTGCTAGCAATCGCTTTGGGTTTCATTGCGCTATTGGTTTTTATTTATCTTGGGCGTGGCTTGTATGCTGCTAGAACCCTCTTACGCAGAGAATTCACTGCCTATTTTCTTTCACCTATCGCCTATGTTTTATTTGTCGTTTTCCTGGCTGTTTCTGGTTATTTATTTAATCGTACCTTTGATCTATTAACCACCACGGGGCCCAAGGGAACCGAATTTCCTATGCAGGCTATGTTTGCTGATGACCGCTTTTGGCTCGTTTTTCTTTTTATCCCCCCTTTGTTGACGATGAGGCTTTTTGCAGAAGAGCGCAGTAGCGGCACACTCGAGATGCTTATGACTGTGCCCCTTTTAGACTGGCAGGTCGTGCTTTGTAAATATCTTGGGTGCCTTGGTTTTTATGTTGTGCTTTGGCTACCCACTCTTTGTTATCTCCCAGCCTTATTAGGTTGGCACGCTTTTGAATTGCACGGCCCTTCAAGTTTGGCAGCGTGGATATTCATCTTTGGATTACTACTTTTCCTCGGTGGCATTTTCTTGCAATTGCCCACCAACCTTGAACCATCGATGCGTCTTTTGGGCCTCGCTTCGATCGCTCTAGGGATTCTTATTTCTCTTTTTTCTGGAATCAGACATTTTCAATCACAAGATACCCATCTTATTGATTTTCAATCTGCAATTGATCCCTTTCCTGTGCTTTCAACTTACTTAGGAATGTTCCTTGCAGGGGCTATGTTTTTATCGATTGGAATTCTTGTCAGTAGCCTTGTAAGGGATCAGATGGTTTCCGCGTTAATTTCGATGGGTTTGGGATTATTATTTTTAGTTGCAGGGTTTTTGCATCCTGAACAAGATGGCGGGTTGCTCTACCGCACTCTCTATTTCTTTAGCGTGCCTTTGCATTTTGACCGTTCCTTTACTCGTGGTATTTTCGATACCCGACCCATAATCCTTTATACTAGCACCGCCTTTTTATGTCTGTTTCTTACAGTTCGAAGCCTTGAAAGTCGTCGTTGGCGCTAGTGGAGAAAATAAAAATGAAAAAACAAATCGAAAAAAAAACTGGTCTCTTTTCACGCTTCCACGCCTTGATGCGCTTGGCGGGCCTAACTGGGTTTCTCGTGGGGTTTGCAGCCCTCATCTTTGGTAACCCCGCAGATTTAATTTCGTCTGCAAAAGAGTGCCTAAGCCAGATTTGCAGCCTGAACTTTTCTGCACCTGTGCTGATTTCTCTTACAGGAATAACCCTAGGTATCATTGCGATTCTAGGTGAAGTTGTGATCGCTTTATGTTTTGCAGCGGGAAGAAAAAGTGCAATGGGCGCTACTGCCAGCGTTCAGATTTTCCTCGCAGTTATCCTCGTGCTAGGTACTAATTTCGCCAGCTTTTCTAATTATCTTCTCCTCGATTGGACTCGTAGCCAACTCTTTACCCTGCCCAAAAGTCTTAAGGATAAGCTGGAAAATCTTAAAGAAGAAACCACCATCATCGTTTGCCAACTTCATAAAACCTATGGAAATTTTAACGACAAGCCCGACAGGTATGATTACGCTGCCGAAAAACTTGTGGTGGGTAAGGTTAAGGATTTGGTCGACCAGCTCAGGGAATTCGGCCCCCGGTTTAATGTCGCTGTTCTTGATGTTGAAGAAGAAAGTTACGAGCGTAAACTTCGGGAACTTACCGAAAATGCACCCGAACTTCGTAAAGCCATTGAGACTGCACCCGAAAATAGTATCTTCTTCTGGGCTAAAAAATCCATCGCTGAAAATTCTGGCGAACTTCTGCAACGGATGAGCTTTAACGAATTCTACCGGCTCGATAAAACCTCTTCACAACAAGATAACCAAAACAGGGGTAACCTCGTTTTGCTACCTCAAGGTTCTGATGGCCTAGGCGCTGCTGAGCCTTTCGTCCGCAGAATTCTTAGCCTCGAAGCTCGTAAACCTAAAATCGCTATCGCTGTTGTCGATGAATGGCTTACCTCTAAAGGTACCGATTCCTTCGGGCTTGCTGGCCTTAGAAAAAGTCTCGAAGCACAAGGGTTTGAAGTCAAAGATTTGATCCTCCGTAAGCTTCGACAACGACCCGCTGCTTCTGTTGCATACACCTTCGACGAAAGTAAACTCGATCGCTTGGATCAACGAATTCGTAGCTTAAATCTTAATCTTGAACGCTTCGAAAAAGGCATTGCTTCATTAGGAAAAATGCTTACTCAGTGGAAGTCTACGCCTATTCCAGAACTTGAAAAGTCTTATGCCGAACTTCTGCGTGGGGGAAAACTTTCCGAGGAAAGTCGTAAATCTCAGGTCGAATACTTTGATACCGAACTTCGTAATATTACCGAAGCTAAAGAACGCTTCACTAAGCAAAAAGATGAAGCTGTCAAGGATCGCAGTCAACTTGATGTTGATTCCCTGGTCGAACAACAACGAATGACCGATCTCGAAGCGAAGATGAATATTTTGCTTGCAGATTGTGATCTTTTATTAGTGCCTAGGCCAACTCTACACGATGTGATCACTGAAGATAGGAACCTGCCTTTTTGGCTTCACGGCTTAGAGAAAGCCCAAGTCAACGCCATGCAGAATTTTATGAAGTTGGGTAAACCTGTGTTTGCACTTCTTGGCTCTAACACTGAACCTTCCGATCAAGGGCCCGTTCCCCCCGGCTTTATCGCCAACGATGGATTTGAAGAAATGCTTACAAAGTTAGGCTTCCGCTTTGGTAAACAAACCGTGTTGTTCGATGAAGAAGTCGAAGGGTTTGGCGAACAGATGGCGGGTTTATTAACCGGCGGAACTTCTGTCAAGATTCCTCCTTTACTTCTTGATTGGAACGAAGGTTCTGGCAGGCCCCCTGCACTTAAACCAAATTATCCTGAAAAAACTCATCCTATTCGTGAATCTCTTCGCCTCACCGCGCGAAGTCAATCGCCCGATAAACCTTTGGAACTGCGCCTTAGGCACCCTAGGCCCGTTTATTTCGAGCCAACAAATGGAATGCAACTCGTCTATAACCCCGATTTATTTCAGACTTCCCGCGATTCTTGGAATGAAAATCAGCCCTTTCCCGAAATGCAAGGTAACTCTGGCGAACGAAAGGCGCCTGCCTATAACCCAGATGATAAAGATCCCAATAAGGGCACCCTCGATGCTAAGAGAAGAGGGCCCTTCCCTATTGGTGCTGCTGCTGAAGTTCCCCTTCCCGCTGATTGGTTTGCCAAAGATGAAAAGCATCCTAAAAATATTCGCATTGCAGTTATTGGCGAAAGTTGGTTTCTCGTAGGCCCCGACCTTCCCCCGATTAAGGAAAGGCTTGTAATGGATGTTTGCAATTGGCTTTTGAGTAGGGATGATTTTCTTCCGAGGCAAAGTATTCCTTGGAAATACCCCCGTGTTGAACTTTCTACTCAGACTCAAAATCTTTGGCTCTGGGGATGTCAGTTGGGCCTACCCGGGCTTTTTGCTTACTTAGGTTTCTTTGTTCTGATTCTTCGCAGAATGCGTTGATCCACCCCGCTACATTTTGTAATGACATAAAATATTATTGGTTTGGAGTGCTTTGGAATGAATTGGAAAACTACTCTTATACTTGGCTTCTGCGTCGCTTCCCTCGCTTTATTTTCGTTCGATAAACGCAAACAGCGCCAAGTACCTACCGATAAAACTGAACTTGCTCCCCTTGCTGGCATTCAAAGTTCAGAACTTCGCAAAATCGAAATTATTAAAGGGACTCAATCCGTTAAGCTGGAACGCACTTCCGCTAAAGAAGCGTGGAGCCTTCCGGGTAAATGGCCTACTCGTTCCCAAGAAGTTAATCGTTTAATTACTTCGCTACTTGAGCTTCGTTCTCGTTTTTCTCCTGATACTCAAATTGTGCTAAATAATCCAAGCCTTGTCATCAAACTTGCAATTGAAAAGCCTGCAAGCCAAACCCTTGAAACGCTTACATTGCAATTTGAATCTGATGACTCTAATACTTTGGAAAACAAATTTTCGCTCCCCACTTTTCTTTCTATTCCCGAAAAGAAACTAGTACTTCGACTTGGGCCTGGCATTATCAGTCTTCTTGATCACGGCACAGATTATTTTCAACAACGAAGATTATTCTTTGGCGAAAGGATGACTGCTAACACTAAAGAAGGAACCCTTTCTTCTTCATTGAAAACTGAAAAGTTGCTCGCTACATCTGTTGCTATTAATTTCGAAAACGAAGGTAAGAAAACTTCCTTTAATCTAATTAATAATAAAAACGATTGGCAACTGACCAACCCCGTGGGTAAGGATAATCTCGACCCTAAGGCCCGCGATGCTTTCCTCGCATCGGTACCCGACCTCTGGGCCGAACGCTTTGTTACTCAAGATCTCATTAAATCTGGGCTTGATAAACCTGAAAAATCCATTGAAGTTACTAATCAAGATGGCACCACTCTAACTTTGCTTATAGGCAAAGTTTCTTCCACTAAAACTTCTAAAAAGGTGAAACCTAATCCTCCAGGGATGCCCCCAGGAATGCCACCCCAAGAAGAAACTATTACTCACGAAATGCGATTTGCCAAAATTCAAAACAATGACCAAATCTTTGAAATCGATGGCGATGGTTTGAAAAATATCTTTATTCCCCTTGATCAGATCCGCGATCCAATGCTTGCTAGGGTTAATACTTCCGACGCTACTAAACTTGAAATTCAACAAGGTACAAGTCTGGTTTCCCTTGTGAAAAAAGATGGTAGGTGGAAAATCGAAAAACCAATCGAAGCCGATGCAGATTCTGAAAAAGTTACCGAACTTTTAACTAAACTCTCTTCGCTCGAAGCCAAAGGCCCCGATATTATCGATAACCCCAAACTTTCTGAATTCTCACTCGATAAATCTGAAAACAAAATTACTCTTACTCTTGAAGAGGAAATAAAAGATAAGTCCGATGAGAAAAAAATTGAAAAGAAAACTCGCGCCATTTCCTACCTTCTAGGTAAAAATGATGCTAAAGCCAAAAAGCTTTATGTCGCTGTTGATGGGTTCCCCCGAGTTAATTTCGTAGATGATGCAATCGCAACCCTTGCTGCCCGACCTGCAATGGCTTACCGAGGTAAAAGAATTCTCGACCTCGCAACTACGGATATCAATTCCCTAGCGATTAAAACGAAATCAGGTGAAGTTGCCTTTAATAAAGCGCCCGAAGGCAAGTGGACCTTGGTAAGCCCTAAAGGGGTAGATATCGATGACCCTAAAGTTTCTCAGTTGACAACTACTCTTTCTAATTTTGAAGTTACAGAATTCCTTGAGGAAAAACCTACTCTCGGAGATCTCGCTTCCAAGTACGGGCTTGATAAACCTTTAATTACTTTGGAAATAGGATTGGTCGATACTAAAAAGCCAAGTAAAAAAATGTTGATTGGGAAAGCTCAAGATCCGAAAACATTAAAAACTAAACCTGTGGAGGTTAACCCTGCTGATCCAAAATCAGGAGAAGTAAAACCTGAAGTGCAGAAACCTGGTTTCTTCGCCAGGCTTGGTACTTCTGGCCCCGTATTTGTTGTTAATAGTGAGCTAGTTTCTTCTCTTGATAAAGATGCTTTAGCATATTTGCCCCAAGATTTCTGGAAACTTTTACCCGAAGAAATTTCCGCAGTTAAGGTTGTACGAGCTAAGGGTGAGTTTAAGTTAGAACGCAATGACACTGGTTGGAAAATCACTGAGCCTTTTTCTGCCCTCCCCTTTACCGAAAAAATTGATTCCTTGGCAAAGGAAATCATCGCACCAAAAGCTGATGCTTTCGTTTCCCTCGATTCTAAAGACGATGCTAAATTTGGCTTTAATAAACCCTTTATCCAGCTCTCTGTCTTCGATAAAGATAAAAAAGAGAAAACCTTACTTATTGGTAACTCACCCCCCGACCGACCCTCCGCAAGGTATGCCAAGCTTAAAGATAAATCCCCCATCGCACTTGTTAACGCAGATTTTATTAAAGCACTTGATGTCGATGCACTTGATTTGCTCGATGGTTTAGTTTTAAGGCAAGATCCATCTAAAATAAAAATTTTCAAAATCGAATCTGGTAAGAATAAGTTCAGCATTTCTAGAGATAAAGATTCGTGGATGGCAACCGAGGCCAAGGCTGGTTCTTTTAAGGGTGATCCTGATGCGGTTGTTTCTCTCCAATCCCTTTGGTTCAATCTCCGTGCCGATAGCTTCGCTGCTTATGGTCCTAAAGCTAATCTTGCATCATTTGGTTTAGATAAACCCGAGATCAAAATTGAACTTGGGGTTATGAATGAAGAGGAGAAGGTAGCGACTCGTGTGTTGGAAGTTGGTTCCGAAGTAAAAACCAAAGCCGGGGCTCGCTTTGCTAGGCTGGTAAATGATCCTGCAATATTTATTCTTCCTGCCTCTACTATTACTATTTTGCAGCGCAGCTTTCTTGCTTATGTTCCCCGAGAATTAATCAAGTTGAAGGCTGATGAAGTTGATTCATTTAGTAGAACTGGAATTACCGGCGAACTTGAAATTACCAAGAAAAATGAGGTTTGGTCGCTCATTAAGCCTAAGCCTGATATTGCAGATGACCGCACTCTCAATGAGCTTATTGGGATTATTTCAGAACTAAAGGCCGAGTCTATTGAAGCGTACCCCGCAACTGATCTGAAACCATTTGGCCTTGATACGCCTTTTGCTATCGTCACTATGAAGCTTAAAGACCAAAGTAAAAAACTACTTTTAGGGAAAGAAGTTGAAGGTAAAAAAGGGTTTCGCTTTGCTAAGGCTGAGGATGGCAAGGCTATTGGTATTCTTTCCGAATCGATTGTTAAAAAATTGATTGCCCCTCCGATCTTTTTCAAAGACCGTACCATCACTCGCTTCCCCGATGCGGATCAACTTCTTCTTGAACGCGGGCCCCGCAAAGCAACCTTCGCTAAAGTGGATGGCAACTGGAAATTGACAGAACCTTTTTCCGCAGATGCTGATCAACAACAGTTAGAAGACGCTTTAGATAGCCTTGCTAGGCTGCGGGCCGATGAATTGGTTTTGGAAAAACCTACCCCCGACGACTTAATCCGCTTCGGGCTTGATAAACCAGAAACTCGTTGGCAGATTAAAAACGCTGGCAAAATTGTTGTCGAGATTAACCTCGGGAAAAAAGATGAGTCCTCTACTCGCTCTTATGCCCAAATCGTGGGCAAAGATATCGTCTTCCTTCTCGATATGAAACTTACCAACTGGCTGCAGGGTGAATTCCGTTCCCGTAACCTTTGGACTCCAACTCTTGATGCGGTTCAAATCGATTCCCTTAAAGTTACTTCCCCCAATAATAATTACGAACTTTCTAAAAGAAATAATATTTGGCAATCGGTTACGAAACCTTCGGATCGCATTAACGATGTGATTGTGAATGATATGCTTTCTGCATTAGCAGGTTTGAAACTAGAACGGTATGTGGTCGATAAAAACGCTTCTCTTAATCTCTTTGGGCTTGATCCTGTGGAAACTACCATTGAAATTGGTACGCCTATGGGCAAACGCATTCTTCTTGTCGGTAGGCAAGAAGGTGGCGCTAAAAGATATTATGCAAGGCTTGCTGATAACAAGCTTGCTGATGTTTTTCTTATTAGTGAAGCTGATTCTTTCCGGATTATGAAAGCTGCGGCTTCCTTCATTAAATCAGAAAAGTAAGTTAAATCTTGGGAAGTTCAAACCCTTTGCGGGCTTCCCTACCTACATACTTGTTCGCTTCTGCATCGTCAAAGGTCTCGGTCTTCGGGTCGAACCTTAATTTCTTACCGGTGCGCCAAGCAATGTTCCCAGCGTGGCAAAGCACACTACTCTGATGCCCTTGCTCAATCTCCTGATTTAAATCCCCCCGCTTCCGCGACCTAACACAATCAAGAAAGTTTCGAATATGAAGCGGAAGTGGCGCTGGACTAGTACCTTGTTTAACAAGTTTGTTATCTTTATCGAAAGCTTTCCAGTCGGTGTTTGAGATAAGAACCCAGCCACCTTCGCTATAAATAGCAGCGCCTTCAGTAAGATCGTGAAGTTTGGGCCTAGACCAAATGCGCATTTCATAAACGAGAATCTGGCCTGGGTATTCGTAGGTGACTTGCATAGTGTCCGGCCATTCTTGAACATCGTTGAAGAAGAATTTCCCCCCTGCAGTGCTGATGGAAAGAGGGTACCCGGTAGTACCTAATGCATATCTGGCGTAATCGAGTCGATGTACGCCATCGTTACCAAGGTCGCCACAGCCATAATCAAAGAACCAGCGCCAAGAGCCGTGAAATCTGCGTTGGTTGAAAGGTCGTTTGGGAGCAGCGCCAAGCCATAAATCGTAATCGATACCTTTAGGTGTATCGGAATCAGGAAGCGCGGTAACTTCTTTTTGTCGATCGGTTTCCCAAGATCTGGCGAAGATAGGTTTGCCGATATTTCCTGCCCTGATGTATTCAACAGCGTCTTTAAGAAAAGCAGCGCTACGAGCTTGAGTACCCATTTGAACAATTCGGTTGTATTTTCGAGCAGCGGCAACCATAGTTTTGCCTTCGAGGATATTATGGCCATCCGGCTTTTCGACATAAACATCTTTGCCAGCGATGCAGCCGTGAATGCAGGGAAGGGCGTGCCAATGGTCTGGTGTTCCAATCACGAAGGCATCGATCGATTTATCGTTAAGAATATCTTGATAGTTGATGACAAGCTTGGGTTCTTTTTTTGTTTTTTCTTTGATCTCGGCGGCTTTGCGTGTTCGAACAGATTCATCGAGGTCGACAATATGAGAGATTTCTACATCGGGTTGTGCAGCAAAGTTAGCAAGGAGGGAACCGCCTTGGCCTCTGACGCCAATGCAAGCAACTCTGATTTTATCGCTAGGGGCAGCAAAAGAATTAGAAGCTTGGTTGATGAAATACCCAGCAGATAAAGCAGCAGTTGTTTTAATGAAAGAGCGTCGATTTTGAGGTTTCATGGGAAAAAGTCCTTAAAAGTGCATTGAATAGGAATGATTAAACCAAGCAGGTAAAATACAGTAAACACTTGAAAGGCTATAAGTTCAAGAAAAAAGTGAATGGCAATGCTTGTTTGTTTATAAAGGGAGAGCCTTAATTAGCACTGGCTTTGGCGAGAAGATCAAAAAAATCCTTGTCTGGAAAGCCCTTATCTGGATTCAATTTCGAAAAATAACTCCAAGATTTCATTACGGGTTCTAATTGTGAAAAATCTGCTTTAAAGTTGTGGATGTTAATTAAAGATTCAAAAGTAGCCAAATAATTTTTGTTATCACCAAGACTTTCTATATATGTGTAGATTTCTTTGATTTTATTTTTGGCCATTTGTTGATTGCTTTCCAACAAAACATCTCTGGCTAAAAAATATAACCAGTCTGGAACCAGGCCTTTTTCAGCTACCACTCGAAATGAAGGAAAATCCTCATCAATTTCATATTCATCACTTTTGTAATCAAATTCAAGTTTTGGGCCTGACCAAACAGCAAACGAGTCGATTCCTCTTTTTATGTCGAATGTGAGATTCGCCCCATAGCGAATACCACTCAGTTTCCATTTGGTGTTTTCAAATATAAAATCTTTTTCTAATGTTTTCCAAAAAGAATTTCTTTCTTTTTCACTCATTACCCATTCACAAGAAAGGTCATGCATTCCTTTGAAACCCCAGCGGTTGGGTTTGGCTTCTGATTGATTTAACATTTCAAACCTTAAAGGGGTACCTGTTAATTTTTTGTTGTCAGTGATTTTTGGAATCATCCAAGCAAGAAAAGCCTCCAGTTTGTTTTTTTCACTACCATTATCATTTAGTGGGGCCCGATACAATTTAATGATTTGATTTTGATCAAATTTGAAAATTTCAGATGGAAATTTATCTTTCCATATTTCTTTTAGATCATTATGGATGTTTTTGTTTTCGTTAAGAAGCTCTTCTTCAGTGAACCAAAAAGCAAAATGGCTGTTTTCAGAAGTTTCTGGTGTTTTGCTTCCTCTTGCAGCATATACCCATTGTTCATGACTGGGAATTTTGAAAACCAACCCTTCATAAGTATCTTTTTGATTTGTCTTTAAGTCGGAATATTGATTCTGTAGTACAAAACAAAATTTAACTGCATCTTCCGGAATAATCGCAACAGCAGGAAATATAGATGAATTACCTATGGAATCTTTTAAAGAACTGTAATTTCCATGTTTATCCTTTGCTAGAAAATCTTTTAATCCTTTTATTGCATCAGGACCCATTAAAGCTATAAGCTGACTTGTCGTAACTTTGAAATCACCGATGTGAAATCCTTTTAAAGGTGATCGGCTTTTAATTTCCGGATCTAAAAAAGTTTCCCCAGGAGGGCAATAAATAAATGTCATCTGGAATGGTATTCCATTCTTTCCTGTTAACTTTATATCGAAATTTTTGGATTCCTCTGCGCTTGTGTGAAATGCCAGAAATGTGGTAATCCCAATGCATGACCAGATAATTGATTTCATTTTAATTCCCCTTTTTATCTAAAACGGCCTTCCACTATTGCATCAAATGGATCCAGTCTACTTGCTTTCCATGCGGGCGCTATCGATCCACCTAAACAGCATAACATCGTTCCGCCAGCCACCAAGATCATATCTATCCAATGGATTTCAACTCGCATGATGGGTTTCCATTGGATCCATTCCCAAGTTACAGGCGGTTTCCAACCGAGAAACCATTGCATTCCCAAGCCAATAGTAACTCCCAATAAAGTAGCTAAAAAACCAATTGCAGTTGCCCGAAAAAACACAATTAAAAAAACACCAAAAGGTGAAACGCCCATAACTCTTAAAATGCCAATGGTTCCTCTTTTCCTATCGGTCGAATCTTGCAATACGCTGACAACCGTGATAATGCCAAAGAGGAATACCCCCATCGCGGTAATTAATACCAGAAGTTTAAGATTAGAGTCTTGTTCATGGATTTCACTTATTCGTGCAGATTCCGATTGAACAGCAAATCCTTTGGTTTTTAATGCTTCAACAGTTTGAGGTACATCATCTATGGTTTCAGAATAAATTCGCACTTTGTCGTAAACTGGATCTTCTGAAATAGCAACAAATAGGTTTATTTCGGGATCATAGTCTACCCATTTTTCTTCATAGCCATGTAAGTAAGCAAGCAAATCAGCAGGTACCACAATTTTTTTTGGTTTTGCCCACGGTAAAAGGATGCCACTGAAAAGCGACTTGATCGGATTTGTAGGAAATTGAAATAATTCTAATTGGTGAGTGAATGATTTAAATGCGGGGAAATCATCTGTGTCTGGATTTAACCAAGATACTTCAATTCTTTTTTCCGGGGTTAGATTTATTTTTTGCGTTTCCCCTGCAAAGATTGGAGAACGATAAGAAAAGCAAGGGGTTTCGTAATGAAACGCCAATGCAGGATTTTGAAAATAGCTTCTTAACCAAGTTCGTTTAGGCAAGGTCATGCCAATTAATTGGATTCCTGAACCGTTATCTTTGGGCGGGTTCCAGGGTATGCAGACATCATCAGCTTCGGTGTTTACAGAAATTTCAGATGGAGAAAAGTGAAAACGGTCCCGGCCTTTTTTCCAGCCAGTGGCACCTGTTAATGTGTAAAATCTCAATTTTTCGAAAGCTTCGGGTTTTAACCAGGGTCCGAATAATTCAAGATATTCCCTGGTTGCCTCGGTTAATAGAAATCCCCTTTCCTCCAATTGCTTTTTATCCGAAACCGTGAGATTTGAATTGTTTTCACAACATAGAAGATAGCCTGCATAACCGTCTCTGGCAGATGCCTTGATTGCAGCCCATTGGTATTCTGGTACCCTGAATCCTCTGATGTATTTTTCAAAACGATCCAATGCCGAGGCATGAACAAACCCCATTCTCGAATCATCTCCACCTGTGTTCACTAATCCTTGAACCTTAAGGGTCGTTTCAGCAGTTTCTTTTACTCCATTTCTTTCCCGAATCAAAATAACCCGAACTGTCTCTCCCAAAGTAACCCCTAAACTCTTTCCCAAGGCATGGCCAAGAATAATCCCCTCTTCGAAATTACCTTCCAAGCCTGCGCCCAATTGTTTTAATAGCGGATCGCCTGGCAGCGTAGAATAAAGGGTGATTCCTTCCGCCGGTTCTTTTGAATTTCCTTTTAGATTGCAAACCCGCTGGGTATCAGGGATTGCAAGATCAATTTTGGGTAGTTCATTTGCCAATTGTTTCAACGATTTTGGGGACAGTAACTCTCCTCGTTGAGCGGACCAGAAAATAATTTGCCTGCCAGTTGGGCTCTTGACCAGTTCCTTTTGTAATTCCGCAACATGCCCTCGTTTTAAACCTAATAAAAGCAAAATGGGAAGGCAAATGCCAGTTACAATGAGAATGTGCTGCCTGGTTGCAGGCCATAGTCTAACCAGATCAAGCCACCCTAATTGTAAGTAAAATAAAAAACGATTAATCATGATGGTAGTTCAAAATCTATGGTTTTAAGGGGTTGATGGGTTTGAGTGATTTCAACGACTTCGCCGGCAGCCATCCCTTTGACTGGGGCCATGCGTACAATCGTGGTGGCAAATGCATCAGCAAGTTGTTCATCATGAGTAATCATGATGGTAGCCCCGTGAGATTCATGTGAAGATTGCAAGTTTCGTAGTTGGTTTAAGGCTTCCCACGCGAGATCACGGTTCAGTGCCGAGGTCGGTTCGTCAACAAATACAAGTGTTGGTTTATGAGCAATAGCTCTAGCGAGGACAACGCGTTGATATTCTCCGCCAGAAAGTTTATTGATACGCGAGTTTTCCAGGCGGGTGAATTTACCTGATTTTATTTCTCCGTTCGTGGAAAGACCAAAAGAATAAATTAGTTCTTGAACCCTGGAATTGCAAAGTTTTTTGGAGAAGCCATTTAGATGCATGGGGGCTCTAATGTTTTCGCTGACGGTTAGGGAAGGTAGTAATTCGCCTGATTGCAAAGCAAAGCCAATATACTTTCGTCGCAAGTGTTCAATTTGGGAATGATTTCTATCAATCCAAAGTTTTTTCAAGTCGTGTTTTTCCATTTTTCCTTCACTATTTCTGGTCCAAATGCAGAAAGATTTAAGGGAATTTGGGTGGGATGGCGCACGGAGTAAACCAAGAACGGTGAGCAGGGTGGTTTTACCACAACCGGAGGGTCCGAGAAGAGCAATCACCCCTCTTCTGGGAACCACTAATTTTTGTGGGACCCGGACTAAAAACTCTTCGCCTCTTTCGGGGTCGGTAAGTCGTTGTTCCAAGCCTTCGATTTCAAGAACGGGTTCTTCGATAAGGGTGGAAATCATAGGGCCGTTTCTTGGTTAGGGAAGTTCCGTTAAGAACAATAAAGTAAATTCTTTCGAGGCGGATATTTGCGAAGGGGAAAACCATTGTTGATCATTGTCGAGAAGTGTTACGCATCTCTTTCTTGCAAAATCAATATTATCCAGCCAAATTTTAAAAGAATCGGAAGGCATGATTGCTATATCTTTAGGTGTCATTTTAAGGACATTGGTTTTCAACGGTAGATCAGTAATTAATTGGTCTAGTTTCACATCTGGACCAAAAGAGTCGCCAGCACCAGTTTCTGCAATCAGTTGTTTAAGATCATTGAGTACGGATGCGACATCTTGGCGATCCGCTTTTTTTACTTTGGTTTTAAATTGATTATAAAGGGTATCGAAGGTGCTTTTAAGTCGATTAAGTTCATCTTTAGAGACTAAGATCTTTTTCTGGGCTGTTTCACGACCATCTTTGTCTCTAGTAGAAGCGAGTCCAATAAAGGTTGTTGGACTTTTTCCTTTGTTGGCTTCAGCACCGCGTATTCGGAATATCGCTGGAGTAAATACATTATTAGCTGTTTCATTTATTGGTTCTTGGTTTTTAGCAGCTAATACGATTTTAAATGCCGAAGTAAGATTCTCAGTCAAATTTGTTTTTATTTTTTCTGCAGACTGAGAATTTGGTTCTATGTAATTGAAATAGCCTTGGCTTCCTAAGTTTTTGCTTATTAACTCGTATTGATCTTTGCCAATTTTATAATGCAAAGTGTTTAGGCGTGCGAAAAGTAAATTAAGTTTGACAGCTCTGAAAATGCCCTGTGCTCCTCCGAGTTTGCTTATATCTCCTCCGATTGCTGCAAAAATTT
>Ga0209702_10001166_pt1 | contig 52033 bp, 43 predicted proteins | sample FRY01_FD_187210 | JGI IMG/M metagenome (GOLD analysis project Ga0209702, IMG submission 187210) | Freshwater microbial communities from Lake Fryxell liftoff mats and glacier meltwater in Antarctica - FRY-01 (SPAdes) (version 2) | ecosystem: Environmental > Aquatic > Freshwater > Ice > Glacier... | reverse complement strand
CCACGGCTCTCGCCGCTCAGAAGAACAATCCGCGCCCGCCAGACGTGCTTCTGCGAACTCATGGGATTAGCGATGATCGCCCGCAATCGATGACGATCGCTGGCAGACAGGGTGAATGATATACCGGTACGCATGCGCGCAGAATCGCACATCACAGCAAAACAGGGAATCCCCAATCGGACTCATATGATCCGATCAATCCACTAGCTTGCGGTGCGTCCCACGGAATGTGGCGCTCATCCAGACTAATCAGATTGTTAAGCTCGACCAATATCGCCCGCGAGTGATACCCGAGCAATTGCCGGACTGGCACCTCCAGATTTCGCACCAGAATGGCGGCTTCGTCCGCTGAAAAGTCGCTCAGCCCGCGCGCGCGTTCTTCGCCATCTTCGTCATAGATATGCAGCACATCACCCTTGGCAAAGCTGCCTTCGAGTGAAATCACATCTTCCCGCCCGATGCCGCGCACGCCATCGGCTACTGCCTTGGCGGTTTCAGAGTTTATCACAATGCTGCCAGCCATATGTAGCCGCTCGCTTAGCCATAGCGGCAAGCCCGTGAGCGGCGCTTCATGTGCAACGCAGGTGGTGCAGGGGCGTAACCCCTTCAGGACAGAGGAAATTGGATCATCCGCCTCGCCATTGGCAATCAATGTTGTGCAGCCGGAGTTTTGCGCCATATTGGCAGCCTGCAATTTCGTGAACATGCCGCCAGTGCCCAGCGTGCTGACAGTTTCAGTAACGGCCAGATACTCGCTGACATCATGCACGGTTTCGACCAGTTTCGCGCCTGGTTCCGAAGGGTCACGATCATACAATCCGTCGACGCTAGTCAGGATCACCAAATGGTCAGCCTGGACCATCTGCGCGACCTTGGCAGCCAACCGGTCATTGTCGCCGACCCTGATTTCCTCGGTCGTAATCGTGTCGTTCTCGTTGATAATCGGTAGCACATTCGCCCGGAGCAAGCGGTGCAATGTATTCTTGGTATTGAGAAAACGGGGGTGATCCTCAAAATCGCCCAGCGTCACCAGAATCTGGGCAATGTTCACATCATATTCGTGCCCGATTTGCTTATATGCGCCCATCAACAAGGGCATGCCGCATGCAGCCGCTGCTTGTTTGTCACGCAAACCCGCTGTTTCCGGTGTAACGCCGATCATCTTCATGCCTAGCGCAACAGCGCCCGAAGAACACAGCACCACCTCGACACCTTCATCTCTGATCTGGGCAATGTCTTCCATGATACGCTGCAAGAAGGCCCATCGCGGCGTCAATCGGGACTGGTCGGCCAGAAGACTAGAGCCAATTTTTATTACAACTCGTTTAAATTTATTCACTAAATGACCTGCTTGTCTATAATATTCACTAAGTCTTTTGCTTACAAATCTCCATGAAATAAATTCAAGATTTCATGGATTTGCCAATCGAATTCAACTGCAGCTTATACCCCCAGCCACCGCATTGACAAGTTTTGTGGCGATAACCGAATTTTATGGAGCGGCACTCCGCAGCGACATACATTTTAGTCAATCAAAGATCGAAATATTTTCGTAGAATTAGCCACTGTTCGGAAATTTCATGGAGCCCAATCCGGGCGCAGGGTTGGAATGACAGCCGACACGCGGTAGACGCGCCGTCACTGACTGCATCCATATCCTGAATTTACCCCACGGAATTCCACATGAATTTTGAAACTGGCGTGTCGCTAAGCGCATATTTCGTCCTGATGCTCGGCATCGGGCTGTATGCTTGGCAGAAATCGACCAGCAATATCTCGGAATTCATGCTTGGCGGCCGGCAATTACCGCCTTCGGTAGCGGCCCTTTCGGCGGGTGCATCCGATATGAGCGGTTGGATGCTGATGGGCCTGCCGGGCGCAGTTTACGTCGCCGGATTGAATGCCGCGTGGATCGCGGTCGGACTGGTGATCGGGGCATGGGCCAACTATCTGCTCGTCGCGCCGCGCCTGCGGGTTTTCACCGAGGTGACCGACGATGCGGTAACGATCCCGGACTACCTCGAAAAACGATTCGAGGATTCCAGCCACAACATCCGCGTTATCGCTTCGCTGGTGATCGTAATTTTCTTCACGCTTTATACTTCTGCCGGACTGGTTGCGGGCGGCAAACTGTTCGAGGCATCCTTCGGCTTCGATTACCGGCTTGGGCTGGTGATCACCGCCGGGGTGGTGATGGCCTATACACTGGTGGGCGGTTTCCTGGCGGTCAGCCTGACTGATTTCGTCCAGGGCTGCATCATGTTTGCCGCGCTGGTGCTGGTGCCGATAGTTACCCTGAGCGAGCTTGGCGGATGGACGGCCACGCAGGCCGCCGTTACCGCGATCGACCCTGATTATCTCGGCTGGTTTTCCGGCGTAACCGTGCTGGGAATTATCTCCAGCATGGCATGGGGCCTGGGCTATTTCGGCCAGCCGCACATCATCGTGCGCTTCATGGCAGTACGTTCGGTGAAAGATATACCGGCAATGCGGCGGATCGGCATGTCGTGGATGCTGGTGACGGTGATCGGCGCGGTTATGTGCGGCATCGCCGGACTGGCCTATGTTACCAGCACCGACACGCCGCTGAGCGATCCGGAAACGATCTTCATCGTGCTTTCGCAGACTCTGTTCCACCCTTATGTCGCGGGGTTCCTGTTGGCAGCCATTCTGGCGGCGATCATGAGCACGATTTCATCCCAATTGCTGGTGTCATCCAGTTCGCTGACCGAGGATTTTTACAAAACCTTCCTGCGCAAAGACGCCAGCCAAAGCGAGCTGGTTATGATCGGCCGGATCGCGACACTGGCGGTAGCGCTGGTCGCCATCGCGTTGGCATTTGACCGCTCGAGCAGCATCCTGTCACTGGTCGGCAATGCCTGGGCCGGGTTTGGCGCAGCTTTCGGCCCTGTCATCCTGCTCAGCCTACATTGGCGCGGAATTACCCGCAGCGGCGCGCTGGCTGGTATCATCGCCGGTGCGGGTACGGTACTCGTCTGGCTCTACGCTCCCTTCACCATAGGCGGACAGGCCCCAAGTTCAGTCCTGTACGAGATTGTCCCGGGCTTCATCATCAGCGCCATAGCAACGGTTGCATTTAGCCTGCGGAGCAAAGCGCCATCGCTAGAGATGGAAGCGCAGTTCGACCAGATGCTCAGCCAGAAATGAGAACGCCGGACCAGAGGAGTGTAGCCCAATGGCGCGGTTGATCCTGTTCAACAAACCCCACGGGGTGCTTTCGCAATTCACTGATCGCGGTACTGAAACCACGCGCGCAACATTGTCGGACTTCATCGACATTCCAGATGCCTATCCAGCGGGCCGTCTCGACCGCGATAGCGAGGGGCTGTTGCTGCTGACCGATGACGGCCAGTTGCAGGCGCGCATCGCTGATCCGAAATTCAAAATGCCCAAGACGTATCTGGTGCAGGTCGAAGGCGATGCGGGCGAGGATGCATTGACGCAATTGCGCAGCGGCGTCCGTTTGAAGGACGGCCTGACGCTTCCGGCAGATGTGGAAAGGATCGAAACGCCCGATCTGTGGCCGCGCGATCCGCCGGTCCGGTTCCGAAAGAGCGTGCCCGATTGCTGGCTCAAACTGACCATCCGTGAAGGGCGCAACCGCCAGGTTCGGCGGATGACTGCTGCGGTCGGCCACCCGACTTTGCGGCTGGTCCGGTGGCAGGTCGGGGAATGGTCATTGGACGATGTGCCGCAGGGCGAATGGCGGGAAGTTTCGGCTTCCTAAGCCTCAGTCCTCGGCCTCAAACGCCAGACTTCCTTGATTGTATAGCGCGGCGAGCAATTCCATCGCCGGATCGGACTGGGTCAGCTCGCGGGCGACTTCGACGGACGTTTCGGCGCATAATTGCGCGGCCAGTTCTGCGGCCTTGTCCGCACATGCAAAACTCTCGCCGTCTACGAACAGCAACACGCCGCCTGCATCCTGCCGGATGAAGGAAAAACGGCTGGCTGGATTGCGCAGCACCGGAGCGCCCGAGGCTAAGGCACCGCGCAATTGCGCCGCGGTTGCGGGTTCTTCCGGGCTCCAGTCGATCTCGGGATATTTGGGCGAGCTGTTGTATTTCCCGAACCAGCGGGCGAACGCCACGCGGTCAGACAAGCCTTCCCGCAGCATCGCATGCAGACCGTCAATCGCTGCCTCGGTGATTTCGCCGGGGTTGTCTTGCGGGGCTAAGCCAGGGTCGCCGTAGCGGTCATCGTCCGACATTTCTTCTATCAGGTCATCGCAGAAATCACCGATCAATTCGGCGCGGGACGGCGCGCGAAAACCGATGGAATAGGTCATACAATTATCGCCCACCGCGACGCCATCATGCGCGATGCCCGGCGGTACATAGAGGATATCGCCGGGTTCCAGCACCCATTCCTCCAGCGGTTCGAAATCTGCGATCAGGCGCAATTGATCATGTGGCAGCAGAGGCGTGTTCTCATCGCACATCCCGCCAATCTGCCAACGACGCCGCCCCAGACCCTGGATCAGAAACACATCATAATGGTCGAAATGCGCACCCACGCCGCCGCCATCGGCCGCCACACTGACCATCACATCGTCAATCCGCCAATTGGGGACGAAGCGAAACGGTTCGATCAGCGCAGCCACATCGGGTACGAAATGATCGACCGCTTGGACCAGCAAAGTCCATTGATCGCGGCCAAGTTCACCAAAGCGCGCCGCCGGGATCGGGCCATCTTCCGCCGTGAGCGCGCCCCCGGCATGGCTGACCAGCCGCGCCTCAATGTCATCTTCGCAGGCGAGGCCCGCCAGTTCGTCCGGCTCCAGCGGATTGACCCACTGCGCCCACGGATTGCGGATCAGCAGCGGTTTTTTCTGCCAGTAATCCCGCAGGAAGATGTCGATATCGAAATTGATGAAATGCATGGGGCCGCCCCTAGCAGGTTTTGCCCTTCAGTCTTCAGACTTCTCGATCCGGACCAGCAAAGCCTCGACCTGCACCTGCGCGCCCTCGCTGGCGTTCAGTTCCGCCACCGTGCCATCGAACGGCGCGGTAAGCGCATGCTCCATCTTCATCGCCTCAAGCACCAGCAGCCGCTGCCCGGTAGTGACGCTGTCACCCTCTGCCACGTCAACTGCAATGACCTTGCCCGGCATGGGCGAGAGGATGTCGCCGTCGTGGGCGTGGTGGTGGCCGCTTTCATCGGATCGCAGAGTGACCATAAAGGTTCGTCCCCGCTCGACGACTATCACATGGTCGGGGTCGATGGTCTCAATTACTCGTACAATTTGAGGGGTATTCGATCCATGCGGATTATCAATCCACATCTTATGAATCGCCACTCTGCGCGACTCTCCGCCACTGTTGATACTTGTGTGACGTCTCACTTCTTGATTGAGGCGAAAGCCCATCGGCCAATTTTCTAATGCCATCAAAGAACCGTCGTAACCCTGCAAATGAAAATCCGACATCAATTGGCTCACGGCATCTTCGAGCGCGTTGTCAGATGGCTCCTCAAGCGGCTGCAGGTCGTTCTGATGTTCTTCGATGAAATCAGTCGAAATATCTGCTTTCTGGAATGCAGAGTGCCCCAAGCATTCAAACAGGAAGGAGGCATTCGAGACGACCGGCCAGATCGAACTTCGACCAACCATATTGAGAAGGCTTTCGATCGCTTCTTCTCGGGTTGATTCGTGACTGATTAGTTTTGCGATCATCGGATCGTAATTCGGACTGATCGTGTCGCCTACTTCCACGCCCGTTTCGATCCGGTCATTCGGCCCATAGTCGCACAAATAAAAGTGAGCCAATCGCCCAGTACTAGGCAAAAACCCCTTTGCCGGATCCTCTGCATAGAGTCGCGCTTCAATTGCATGGCCATTGATCGAAATCTCGTCCTGCTTCAGCGGCAATTTTTCACCGCACGCGACGCGCAATTGCCATTCCACCAAGTCCACGCCGGTGATCTCTTCGGTCACGGGGTGTTCGACTTGCAGGCGGGTGTTCATTTCCATGAACCAGATGCGGTCGGGGCGCAGGCCTTCACTGGCGTCAGCGATGAATTCTATCGTGCCTGCGCCTTCATAATTCACCGCTTCTGCTGCACGAATTGCTGCGCAGCATAAATCCTTGCGCGTGGCCTCGTCCATGCCTGGTGCGGGGGCTTCCTCGATCACTTTCTGGTGCCGCCGCTGCAGCGAACAGTCGCGTTCGAACAGGTGCACAACATTGCCGTGGCTATCGCCGAAAATCTGCACTTCGATGTGGCGTGGGCTGGTGATCCACTTTTCCAACAACACCTGATCATTGCCGAAACTGGCCTTCGCCTCACGCCGACAAGATTCAAGTATTTCAACGAATTGCTGCACAGCATCGACTTTGCGCATACCCTTGCCGCCGCCGCCCGCAACGGCCTTGATCAGCACCGGATAGCCAATCGCATCGGCTTCCTTTTTCAGCCGTTCTGCCGATTGATCCTCGCCCAGATAGCCCGGTGTCACCGGCACCCCGGCCGCCTGCATCAATTTTTTTGCTGCATCCTTCAAGCCCATCGCCTGAATGCTGTCAGGACTCGGCCCAACCCAGATAATGCCGACGGCCTGAACCGCTGCAGCAAAATCGGCATTTTCCGACAGGAAGCCGTAACCCGGATGGATCGCCTCAGCGCCCGTTTCCTTGGCGGCGGCAATGATCTTCTCGCCCACCAGATAGCTTTCGGCAGCAGGCGAAGGCCCGATATGCACCGCCTCATCCGCCTGCCGCACATGCAGCGCCTTGGCATCGGCATCGGAATAGACTGCAATCGTGCGGATACCCATTTTACGGGCAGTGCGAATAATCCGGCAAGCAATTTCGCCGCGATTGGCGATGAGGAGGGATTTGATCATGGCCTTTACATCCTGAACACTCCAAACCGAGGTGCCTCCGGTATCGGCGCTTCTAGGGTGGCTGCAAGCGCGAGCCCCAGCACATCGCGGGTCTGGACCGGATCGATCACTCCGTCATCCCATAGCCGTGCGGTGGCGTAGTACGGGTTGCCTTCGTCTTCGTATTTCTGGCGGATCGGGGCTTTGAATTCTTCGGCCTGTTCGGGTGTCCATTTGTCTGCGTCGCGGTGGACTGTCGCGAGCACGCTCGCCGCCTGCTCACCGCCCATCACCGAAATGCGCGCATTGGGCCAGGTGAACAGGAAACGTGGGCTATAGGCCCGGCCCGCCATGCCGTAATTGCCAGCGCCGAAGCTGCCGCCGATCACCACGGTGATCTTTGGAACCTGCGCAGTGGCGACGGCGGTCACCAGTTTCGCGCCGTGTTTGGCGATACCTTCGGCCTCGTATTTCCCGCCGACCATGAAGCCGGAGATATTCTGCAGGAACAGCAGCGGAATACCCCGCTGGCAGGCGAGTTCTATAAAGTGCGCGCCCTTCATGGCGCTTTCGGAAAACAGCACGCCGTTGTTCGCCAGGATAGCCACCGGCATGCCCCAGATATGAGCGAAACCGCACACTAGCGTGGCGCCGTAATTGGCCTTGAATTCGTGAAACTCGCTGCCGTCCACCAGCCGCGCGATCACTTCATGCACATCATAGGGTGCGCGGACATCGTCGGGGATGATCGAGTAAAGCTCTTCCGCATCGAATTTGGGCGGGCAGGGGTCTTTTAACTCGACGTCCGGGTCATGCTTTTTGCCCAGATGGCTGACGATATCGCGCACGATAGTCAGCGCGTGTTCGTCATTCTCGGCCAGATGGTCGACCACGCCGGACTTTTTGGCATGCATATCGCCGCCGCCGAGATCTTCGGAAGAAATCTCCTCGCCCGTCGCGGCCTTCACCAGCGGCGGCCCGGCGAGGAAGATCGTGCCTTGTTCGCGGACAATCACCGTCTCGTCCGACATGGCCGGAACATAGGCCCCGCCTGCGGTGCAGCTGCCCATCACGCAGGCGATTTGCGGAATACCCAGTGCTGACATATTGGCCTGATTGAAGAATATCCGGCCAAAGTGATCGCGGTCAGGGAATACCTCGGCCTGATAGGGCAAATTGGCTCCGCCGCTGTCCACCAGATAGATGCAAGGCAGTCGGTTTTCCTGCGCGATTTCCTGAGCGCGAAGGTGTTTCTTGACTGTCAGCGGATAATAGCTGCCGCCCTTTACGGTGGGATCGTTGCACACGATCATCACTTGCCGACCCGATACGCGCCCAATCCCGGCAATCATGGACGCTCCGTTGACGTCGCCCTCATACATCCCGTTCGCGGCCAGCTGGCCGACCTCAAGGAATGGCGAGCCCGGGTCGAGCAACCGTTCCACACGCTCGCGGGGAAGCAGCTTGCCGCGCGAAACATGGCGTTCGCGCGATTTCTCGCTGCCGCCGAGCGAGGCCTCGGCGACCTTGGTGCGAAGTTCGTCTACCAGAGCGCGGTTATGCGCGTCGCGGATTTTGGCTTCGGGGCTCTCGAAGTCGAGCTTGGACGTGAGAGTTGGGCCGCTCATCGTTCCGCTCCGATCAGTTCCCGTCCGATCAGCATCCGCCTTATCTCGTTCGTCCCCGCGCCGATATCCAGCAGTTTCGCGTCGCGTAAATATCGTTCTACCGGCCAATCCTTGGTATAGCCCGCACCGCCAAGTGCCTGGACGCTTTCAGCCGCCACCCGGAACGCATTTTCGGAGCTTAACAAAATCACGCCCGCCGCATCGAACCGCGTCGTTTGGCCTGCGTCACACGCTTTCGCCACCGCATAAGTATACGCCCGCGCCGATTGCAGCGCGACATACATGTCGGCCACTTTCGCCTGCATTAATTGAAAGCTGCCGATCGGTTTGCCGAACTGTTTGCGCTCCCGCAGATAGGGGATGACCGTGTCGAGGCAGGCCTGCATGATGCCTAGCTGGATGCCCGACAAGACCACGCGTTCGTAATCGAGGCCGCTCATCAGCACGCCGACGCCGCCATGCAGTGGGCCCATCACGTTTTCTTCGGGCACTTCGCAATCGTCGAACACCAGTTCTGCCGTGGGCGAACCCCGCATACCCATTTTGTCGATCTTCTGGCCGATGCTGAAACCGGGCATGTCCTTCTCGATCAGGAAGGCGCTGATCCCGCGGCTGCCTTTGCCCGGTGCGGTCTTGGCATAGACCACCAGCGTATCGGCGCAGGTCGCGTTGGTGATCCAGAATTTGGTGCCGTTCAGGACATAGCCGCCCTGAACCGCGTCGGCTTTCAGTTTCATCGAGACGACATCGGAACCCGCACCCGCTTCGCTCATCGCCAGCGAACCGACATGTTCGCCGCTGATCAAACCGGGAAGGTATTTCGCCTTCTGCTCAGCATTGCCCCACCGGCTGATCTGGTTGACACAAAGGTTGGAATGCGCGCCATAGGACAGGCCGACAGACGCACTCGCTCGGCTGACTTCCTCCACGGCGATTACATGCTCGAGATAGCCTAGGCCGAGGCCGCCATCCGCCTCGTCCACGGTGATCCCATGCAGGCCGAGCGCGCCCATTTGCGGCCACAGTTCCTGCGGGAACCAGTCCTCGCGGTCGGCCTTCTCGGCCAGCGGCGCGATGACTTCATCGGCAAAGCGGCCTGTGGTCTCGCGGATCATATCCGCATTGTCGCCCAGGGCGAAATCGAACTCAGGAGTGGCGCGCATGGGTGCTCCGGCAAATCATATGTTGTTTCAGCGCTCTGGCAGATCAGAGCAGGATGCAACAGCGAATAGGCGAGCAGGCCGAGCGATGGAAGGGGGCGGTTGGCCTAACCCGCAAAGGCTTCCGCGGTTAGCTGAAGCGAGCGAATGCGGACATCAGGGTCAAAGGTTGATCCCGAAACAATGATTTCATCGGCGTCGGTGCGTTCGACGAAAGCTTCGATTGCGCTGCGTACAGTCTCCGGCGAGCCGATAGCGCTGGCTTGTCCGATGTTGGCCAGCATAGCCAGCGAGCTAGCTGGAAGTGAGGCGCGATAGTCCGCGAGCGGCGGTGGGAGTTTCCCCGGGCTGCCGGTGCGTAACCGCACGAAAGACTGCAATTGGGAGGATGCCAGCAGTTCTGCTTCGTCGTCAGATTCCGCGCAGATTACTGTCATTGCTGGCATGACATAGGGTTTGTCCAATGCGGCAGAGGCACGGAAATCGCGCCGGTATACTGCCAGGGCAGCGTCCAGGTGATCGGGCGCAAAATGCGATGCGAACGCATAAGGCATGCCCAATTGGGCCGCCAACTGCGCGCCGAACAGGCTGGACCCTAGCATCCAGAGTTCGATATCTGCGCCAAGGCCCGGCGTCGCAGCCAGCGGCAATTTCGGTTCGCCATTTATTAGCGCGCGCAGTTCCACCACGTCTTGCGGGAAATATTCGGATGCTTGCCGCAAGTCTTTCCGGAATGCCTGGGCAATCCTGCCATCGGCACCAGGCGCGCGGCCTAGACCCAGATCGATCCGGCCAGGGAACAGCGCCTCCAGCGTGCCGAATTGTTCGGCGATTACGAACGGGTTGTGATTGGGTAGCATGATGCCGCCGGAACCTATGCGGATGGATGAAGTTGCATTGCCGATATGGGCCAGCACGACTGCGGTGGCAGCGCCGCCGATGCCTTCCATAGCGTGATGTTCGGCCACCCAGAACCGCCGGTATCCTGCCGCTTCTGCCGCCCGGGCCAGTGCAGCGCTGGCGGCATAGGCCTGCGCCAAGGTGCCGCCTTCGCGGATGGGAATGAGGTCGAGAACGGAAAAAGGGATCATTGCGTGTCCAACTGCGGGAGATGGGATTGGGCGGCCCTGGTAAAACAAGTACCGGGGCCGGCGTTCCCCGCTGGAACATTTGGCCCCCGATCATCTGCCGCCCTCCCTAGTCTTCAAGCCCCAAGCAGGCTCGCCTGTATCAGGATTGCTTCATTACGCCCTTGATAAAGCTCGCGACCTCAGCTGTCCATTCGGCCGGCCTCTCATCGACAATATCGATCCCGCCACCCGGAATTCCGGCGAAACAGAAATCCGGCCGCAATGTGCGCGTTAACAGGGCCAAGTCATAGATTTCGTCCCCGGTATTGGTGAGGATCAGCGCTGGGTGGGTTATTTGTTCGATCGCCGCCGCACTGTCATAAGAGAATGCGGCATGATGACCGTACCAAAAGGGTCCCAGTCCGGTGAATTGCTCGCACACATATCGGGTTGTCAGCGGCCACTTTGTGTATTTATTGGCGCAGGACATACGGTTCACATAAGCCTTTGCCAGATGCGATCCATCCGGTTCTGACGCGAAACCTTTTTCGTGAATTTCAACATATTCGAGGCCTTCCGCGCGGGCGGTACCGTCAAACGGTGTTGGACCATTCAGGATTAATCCCAAGGCCCGCTTGCCTAGCAACACTGCAGCCTCTGTTGCCACTGCTGCACCAGTATGGTGGCCGAGAACGAATGCACCTTCAATTCCCAATTGGTCCAAAACCGGTTCTGCAATCTTGGCATAATCGCGGATCGTTGGCACAAAGTCAGTCGGATCAGACATGCCGAAACCTGGCATGTCGACGCCGATTGCCCGGATGCCGTGATCGTGCAGGAGCGGGTATACGGTATCGAACTGGCGATGCGACATCGGCGCCTGATGGAACAGCACCAAGGGTATGCCTACACCCGTGTCATGGTAATGGATCTGCCCATAAGGGCCGTCAGCGTAGCCCCTGCTTCCGGTCATTGGGACAGGCCAAGGGCCCCTGGATTCAACAACCCCTTGGGGTCCATACGCCGCTTGATGTCTTCGAGTATCGCGGTCGTGGCTTCGTCGCGTTCGCGCAAATACGGATATACTTTGCCGATCTGCAGGTGAATGCCGCCATGTTCGAAGGCCAGATCGATCATGATTTGCCGGATCTGGTTGGCCAGGGCTCGGCCGTCCGTGTTGGGTTCTCGCCCGGCGGCCATTGCAAGGGCCTCGTCGCTCGAATGACGCCGATGGAATTCTTCGGCTCCATCATCCCACGCAATCAGCGGTTCGTAGAGAAAGCCGTTGGTTCCCACGGTCGACAATGTCGGCTGCACATCCATATTGTGACGTTTCATCTGCGGTCTGAGTTGCGCGACTGCAGCCATAAACGCCTGGTGGAATGGTACTGCCTGCGTAAGCGGTAGAATGGTGCTTGGCGGTAATTGGCGCTGTCCTGAGAATGACAGCATGTCATGTGCTACGAATGGTTCTGCGCGGGCCATCGCCGGCATGGTGTTGGCAATTTCCGTCCCGCTACCGCCTACCGCTGCGCGAACGGCCTCTGCTTGTCCCTCAATCATTTTTCGGTTTGCGCCGTCGATGATGAAGTGAAAACTGAAGGGTGCGGCATTGAGGAAACGGCGACCGGCAATTGCCACTCGCGCCATTCGCATGGCGCCATCGATTGGGCCGCTGCCAGTTTTGCCTACCATCCACAGAGACTTGAGGTCGCTGGCGAGCGAACCTTTCCCCGCAGCGGCGATGGCAGTTTCACTCGATATTCCGAAGCTGTCCGCGACGATGCCTTCGCGCGCGACCCGGCACGCCGCCTCCGCTCCAGCCTCGAATGATGGGAAGCCGAACGACAGGCCGAGCATTCGCGCTGGGCGGTTGACCAAGCGCAACGTAATCGCTGCCTTAATTCCCAGCGCCCCGCAGTCGCTGCAGAATATGCCGGTTAAGTCTGGTCCGTAATTACGAAAAAATGGCGAATGGCCCGGCTGGCTTGATACGCCGGTTCGCACCACAGTCCCGTCAGCGCCAACGACTGACAAGTCGAGCACACTTTCGCTGGATACGCCGTATTTACTTGAACCCCAGGTAATCGCCCCTTGCGAAATGGAGCCGCCAATTGTCGCATTCAAACCTGAAAACGGACCCCAAAACGGGGTGTGCAGATTGAGCGGTGCCACCGCATTGTTGAGCTTTGCCCAAGTGCAGCCGGGCTCGACGGTGACGTACATATCGCCTTCGTTAATCTCCAGGATCGCGTCCATCTCTCGCAAATCCAGCGTGATGCCCGGCTGGGTTGGATTGTATCCGTCGGTATAGGAATAGCCGCCGCCGCGCGGGAATATTGCCAGTCCCGAGGCGGTGGCCGCGGCCACGAGCCGCGAGAGTTCATCGATATTTCGGGGTGCGACCACGGCCAGGGTAAGCTCGCCCTTGCGAAAATAGTCCTGCGAGAAATACTCAAGCTCTGCCGGGTCAGTTTCGATCCGTTCGCGTCCAATCACCTCCGACAAAGCGGAAAGTACTGCGGGGAAGTCTGAAACTGCGCTCATGATGTCTCGTTTCTGACGCCGGTAAGGCGAGCTTCAATCTGATGTACTCGAAGCCTGTTCAGCGGCTCTACGAACAGCCTTGAAAATGCGCCCGTAAGTTCCGCACCGGCAGATGTTTGTCATCTGAGCGCGAATGTCCTCGTCGCTTGGTTCGGGGTTGGTCTTGAGCATAGCGAACGCCGCCATCATCATGCCCGGCTGGCAATAACCGCACTGCGGGACTTGCTCGTCGATCCAGGCCTGTTGGATGGGATGAGGGGCTTCCTCGTTCCCCAGCCCTTCGATGGTAGTAATCTGGGTGCCTTGCGCATCGCCAACCGGTACAGAGCAGCTGCGCACTGCGATCCCGTCCAAATCGACGGTACAGGTACCGCAAACTCCGACGCCGCAGCCAAATTTCGTGCCCTTCAGGCCCACCGCATCGCGGATAGCCCAAAGCAGGGGAGTTTCCGGCGCGAGGTCAACTTCATAGGTCTCGTCGTTTACGTTCAAGCTAATGCTCATGCCTGATCCCCGAATGTGCTGGTCATTGCGGCACCTCGTAACCGGCATTGGTAATAGGCAAATTGCGGATATGATCGCCGGTCGCATCAAAGATCGCTGCTGTCAGCGCAGGGGCTACACCGGGAGTTCCAGCCTCACCCACACCGCCAATTTCGCCCTCGGTTTGAATGGTGTGAACTTCGATTTCGGGCATGTTGGCCATCGTCACGACCGGGTAATCAGCAAAGGATTCTTCCACCACCGCACCATCGCGGAAGTTGATTTTGCCAAACAGCGCCGCGGACAGGCCGAACACGATCCCGCCCTCGATTTGCGCGGCGACATTGTCGGGTTCAACCTGGGTTCCGCAATCGAACGCGCACACGATACGGTTCACGGTCACCTGCTTGCCCGTGACCGTCACTTCGACCACTTGCGCGCAATGCGAGTTCCACGCGTGAGTAAAGGCAATGCCGCGGCCAACATTGGCAGGCTTGGGTTTCCCCCAGCCAGCCTTTTCCGCGGCCAGCTTAATGACCGCCTCGGCTCGCGGATTATCGCGCAGCAAAGCAAGGCGGTACTCAAGGGGGTCGCGGCCAAGCTGCGCGGCAATGTCATTGATCACAGCCTCGGCAAAAAAGCCGTTGTTGGACAGGGACACTGATCGCCAATATCCGGTTCTGATCGGTACCGGAACCTCGACCATATCGATCCGGGCCGTGCCCATATCGTAATCCGGCAACAACATGCCGCCAACGATGGTGGCATCGGCGAAACCTTCCCAACGCATTGCCACGCCGGTTGTCAGTGTTTGACCGGCGGCCCGGCCGTGGATCGCAAGGATCGTCCCATCGGATTTCAGCGCGGCACGCGAACGCACCACCGTTGCGGGGCGGTAATAATCATGCTGGGTGTCCTGCTGCCGGGACCAGATCAGCATGACTGGCTTGCCTGGCTTTGCCTGTGCGATCAGTGCGGCCTGAATGATGAAGTCGCGTTCGTTTTTCCGGCCAAAGCCGCCGCCGATAAAGGTCCGGTGGACAGTAATCGCGCTTTCCGGCAGGCCAATTGCAGCTGCAACTTCGGGCGGAATTCGGTCCGCTGCCTGCGTTGGCGCCCAGATTTCGCACCGGTCCGTTTCGATCAGCGCGGTCGCGCACACAGGTTCCATGGTGGCGTGGGCAAGGTAGGGCACGGAATATTCTTGTTCGAACTTGATTGGCCCGCGCGCGAGCAATTTGTCGATTTCCGATTGCTCGGCAGACATGATCAAATTGTCAAACGTCCCGCCAACCGGAAATGGCAGAGTATTGTCGTCATCGCCCAACGCCGCCCGGAAGGTCTTCATGAGCTCATCGGTATCAACCCGTTCACCCGGCGATTCTTTGAGTTCGATAGTGTCGACCGCTTGTTGCGCCTGCCAGTAACTGTCGGCGATCACCGCGATTGCATTTTCGAGCGGCACGATCTCCCGAACACCGGGCATACCCTTGGCGGCTTCCGCGTCGAACCCGGCCAGCACTCCGCCGGCAATAGGTACATGTTTTACAGCTGCATACAGCATATCAGGGAGAACCAGATCCATGCCGAAGACCGTCGTTCCGAAGACTTTCGCCGGAATGTCCTTGCGCGGGCCATCCTTGCCAATCAGTTTGAAATCCTTGGCGTCTTTTAGCTTTGGTTCGTCAGGAATTGGCAGTTTTGCAGCATCCTCAGCGACATCGCCGAAGTTCAACTCCTGACCATTTTCGCTATTCGTCAGCACACCGTTTTCGGCGGTGATCGTAGCAGCGTCGACTTGCCAGCGTGCAGCAGCTGCGGCGACCAACATTTCCCGCGCACTCGCACCGACCTTGCGCAATGGCTCGAAATAGCTTGTTACTGCATCGCTGTTGGCACTTCGCTGACGTCCCTTGGGATTATTGAAAGCCGGATCGACGCCTGATAGGCGAACTTCGACTTTTGCCCAGTCCGCTCCTAATTCCTCGGCGACGATTTTGGGGAGGCTGGACGAAACGCCCTGTCCCATCTCGGCCCCGGGCGTGACAATGGTGACGTGGCCATCGTTGCCAATCTCGATGAAGGCACCAATCTTATTGCCCGGACCGGCTTCTTGCGCGCCAAAGCCAAGCTTGGTGCAACCCCCGGCGGCCAAACCCAGAGCGAGACCGCCTCCCCCCAAAAGGAAGGACCGGCGGCGCATCTCAAGAACAGATTTGTCTGCGCGGTCAGGCATCGTCGGTTAGGCATTCGCTGGCGAGGTAATCGATAATGTCCTCGCGTTTTTCAGCATCAGCAACTCCGCCGAAAGCCATTGAGTTGTTGGGTACAATCGCTCTCGAATTCTCAATGAATAACGATAGCGTTGCCCGGTCCCAAGTTAACCCGGTGGTCGCAGCTTCTTGAAATGCTGCGGAATATTTGTGTTCGGCCACGCTTCCCGCCTGCCGTCCGATGACACAATGCAGATTGGGGCCAACCTTGGTTGGCGCATCTGCTGTAACCGCGTGACACGCGGCGCATTGCAAAAACAGAATTTTGCCAGGCTGCGCCTTCGCTTGGGTTGTTGGAAGCGCCGTATTGGCCGGAGGGGTTTCAACGCTTTCCTGCGCTGCATCGCCGCTATCGCTGGCCCCGCTACAGGCGGCCAAGAATAGGGCAGGCAATAGTGCTTGGCTAAATCGAAACATCGGTAACTTTGGTTTCGCCACGCTGTTTGACTTCCTTATGGCCGAATGGATGATTATGCTGTTTTTGGCTTGATGCCAGATGCGACAAACCAGCTTCTAAACACGCCCTTACTCTCGCCTCCGAAACCATCGTTGCCCGGTACAGCTTCCCGAGCAGCATCCTGGTAACCGGTCGCGATATCCTCGAACCCGGCCATTTCCAGCAAAGAATGATAGTCAGCGCTGATTGCCGTCTTCCAGTTGGGTTCATTGTTATATTCACGCTCGACTTCGCCGCGAACCTGATTCCACAGCGACACTTCTTCGTAACGCTGGGGCACTTCCAGATGGGCAACAACCCCGCCCGGGCGCAGCAATCGCATTGATTCCTTGATGATGTTTGAAATGGCTTCCGGGCTTGTTTCGTGAAACAATGCGCAGCTAAACACACAGTCGAAACTCTCATCGGGGTAGGGCGCTCTCTCGGCATCGCCCTGCTTGAAATGAACCGCAGCATCCAACGATTCTGCGCGGGCGTGAGCATAGCGTAGCACAGAGGCGCCGACATCAATCCCATGCACTTCGGCTTCTGGGTAAGTCTCGACCAAAGGAACGATGGATGCACCAATCCCGCAGCCCATTTCCAGAATCTTGTCCGGTGCGAAATCTGGCCAGCGCGCCTTTAGGTGGGACGCCAATGTCCAGCCCCGGCCGTCGTTCAGAAACCCGCCATTCATGCCAAGCATGTAGATAGCGCCGCCGTTGTCCATGACTGCGCCCTGTCCAACACCGCCGTCATCAAGGCCGTACCCGCCGGGCATCAGATGCACGTCACCGTCTTCAAGGTAGCTAGGCTGTACAAAATCGGGGTCGAGCGTAACTGAACCGAGGGGCTGCTTGATTGCGGCCCGTTCTTCAAGGTCGCCGCGTTGCCGGTCGACACTGTGACCAATCAGGGACCAGAGCACGTCTTGTGAAGCGCGCCAGGTGCTCAAAAAGCGGCCGAAACTGGGCTGTTCCTGCAATTCATTGTAAACTGTTTCTACGCGCGCATTGTTCCGCTCACCGGGATCGAGCACGGCTGCCATTTTTTCGGCTAGCGGGTCGAGCTTTCTGCCAATATGCATCTTCAAGTCGCGGATGAAAAATTGCTCGGCCATCTCGTCGTGATTTGCCACAGGAAGCATTGCGTGCCGGTCAGGCATGATCATTCTCCAATCGCTCTAAATCAGCCTGCATCCCATTCGAGATCGGCTCCATGACCTTGGCAACCAGAGTGCTGCGCAACGTATCGCGGCGCTGCGCGTCCTCATCGGTGCCAGTAAAAGTCTCAACGGCGTCAGCAGGCAAAACGCCGTGGCGTACCAATAGGGTTTCCAGAGTATCCACTCGTTCGCGGGCCACAGCCAATTGCGCGGTCACAGCAACTATCACTTGCAGCAAAGTGTCGTCGTTTTCCGACATGCCCTTGATCGGCAATCTGCGCTTATTGGAACTCATTTGCTTGCTTTCCAATCGTTACGGCCGACCCAATCCAAAACAGAGGGGCCGGATGTTGGTTCAATTAAACCAATTTCTCGAAAAGGTATAGACATATACCAAAGAAAATTGGCAAACTGTCCCGGTCGTCTCCGCAGCATGGATAAATATATCTCCAACTAAGGAAGGGCGCCGAGGTGATTGGCCATTCCAAGACCGAGCCTCGCGCGCCCATCCAATTTAGAAAATCATCGTCTTACTTGGCTATTCTGAATCCGAAAGTACGGAAAGCTTCATGCGGCTTGTCACGTCCGCGCCAGGCTGATGCCATGCGGCTCGCACGGGTTTCCCAGCTGCCTCCGCGGACTGTTCGCATCTCACAATCGCCTTCGACTTCCTGAGCGGTTCCATCCACCGGCTTGTCCTCGGGATAGGGCAAGACGTAACAATCTTGGGTCCATTCCCACAAATTGCCAACGATATCGTGAAGCCCAAGCGAGTTGGGCTTAAAGCTACCGACCGGTGCAACCATTCCAAAACCGTCGGAACATTCTGCGCCTTCCCATGGAAATTCAGGCACAGCTTTCTGTCCTTCGCTGTCGAAGAAATTGCCAATCTCGCAGCCAATTTCCGGGTCCTCCCCCCAGGGAAAAGTGCTCGATCCGCCAGCGCGCACTGCAAATTCGAATTCGGCTTCGGTCGGTAAACGATAGGGCTGGCCGGTCTTCGTTGAAAGCCATTCGATATAGGCCGTCGCATCGTTCCATGAGACGCATGCGACCGGCTCGTTATCCTGCGGATCACGGCCAAGGCCCGGATTCTGCCAATTTGCCCAATCGCGATGGCCCCAAAGGCCATCGACTGCAACGCTGCAAGCTTGGGCTGAAACATGATTGGTCTCGTCAACGAATTTCCGGTATTCGCCGTGAGTAACTTCGTATTTGGCGAGCTGAAAATCAGGCACAGTCACTTCATGTGGAGGCCCATCGTAGCGATCCGGTTCACCGCCATCGCGGCCCATTGTGAATGTGCCGCCTGGTATCGCGACTAGGTCGGGACATTCCAGGCAATCGGTTTCGTCGCTCGACGCGGTTTCGTACTGCGCCGTAGCGCAGGCAGCCAGTGACAGCGTTCCGCACAGCGCGATTGACCGCAATGTTCTATTTCCAAGATTGAAATTCATCATTTTTTTCCTTCAGCTTGTTGAATTATCGTTCCCGAGTGAAAAATTTTGGCAGTGTACCGCTGAAATAACGGGTCACACGCCCAGCACTTCCAGGGCTACCCGATCCGCTGATTCCAAGGCTCCCTCCAACCCACGGGCGCTAACCGCGGTATGTTCTCCGCAAAAATGCAAGCGGCCTGCTGGCTTGGCCATGTCCATGCCGAAGGTCGTGATCTGACCGGGCTTGAAATAGGATAGATCGCCTGAATTGAACCGTTCCTGCGCCCAACTGAAATAGGAATGCGCCTCGATCTTGCCCTTCGCAGCAGGGCGAAGTTTTTCGATTTCCCGAACTACCATGGCCTTGGCCGTTTCAGGTCCGAGATCGTCCCAGTAATTGGCAAGATCGGCCCGTGACTGGACGATCAGTCCGGTGATCTCTTCTGGATCACTGCCAAAGCGTTGCGGCATGACATTGCCGAGCATTCCATTGGTCCACATTCCGGCAGACATGTCGTCCTCATCCCAGAACGGGGCAGTCGCGGTCACAAACACCATGGAGATTGGCAAATAACCCAGCTGCGCGACAGCCTGTGCCTGCACACCCTCCAGCACCGGATCAATGTGCACATTGCGCAGGGCGGAGAAGGGCAGGGAGCAAACTACACGCTCGCCGGTAAATTCTGAACCGTCGCGGCACAGGACTGAAATCTGGCTACCATTGTCGCGGATCGCGATGGCTTCCCGGCCAAGTACGACTTCGCCTTTGATCTGTCCCGCCATGCGCTGCGGGAACTGGATATTGCCTCCTTCGACCGCCCACATTCCCTTGCCAGCGGCGGCTTGCTCCTTCATGAAATCGCCATGGTGGTCCAGCATCAAGGTGGATACGTCCCAGGCATTATATCCGTAATAAGGCGATGTATTGGCGGCTAGCTGAATGGCTGCGTCGGACAGGCCCTCGCTTCTGAGAAAGTCATATAGCGAGACGTCGATCGCCGCATTGGCGGGATCTCTCCACCCCAGACTCGCAACCAGGCGCGGGCGCTCTAACAGCATTCTGTTCACGAGCTCGAATGGCATGACCGATTTCATCCCGTCCGGAAAAGGGTTGCCGGGGAACGCAGACCATTCTTCGCGGGTGAAGGGGCGACCATCGACATAGATCCGGGCGGGCGGTCCGCCGAAAATCCGTGCGGTAATGTCCTGCAGTTCCAGTCCGACCTGCTTGGCAGTGTCCAGGCCCCGGCCATAACCGGCGTAGAACGCATTGAACCCCATTTCGGGATAGCCCGGCTGGTCGACCAGCGTCATCACTCGCCCGCCAACCCGGTCCCGCGCCTCGACCACGGTCACGGACATCCCTTGTTCCTCAAGCAATCGTGCCGTTCGCAATCCAGACACACCGGCGCCAAGGATGATGACATCAGATCGGCCAGTCATCGGGGCCTTAGTAGTATTGCTATCGGTATCCGTGCTGCTCGAACAACCCGCGCTGGCGAGGGAAATACCCAGGCCGGCAGCACCCAACGCAAATTTTCGGCGATCAATCTTCATCTACATTCCCCTTAGGTTCGCTGGCTGCGCGAGATTTTACGTGGCGCTTGTAAGTCGATGGCGTTATGGTCTTCTTTCAATTTGCTGCTCCTGATCATCGAGGCTTCTGTCCATGCCGTCATCGCCAAACCAAAACGGCAAGGTCATTCAACTTGATCAAAAGCTTGATCCGTCTCTGCCGATCCCGCTGTACCATCAGGCGTATGAGGTCATGCGGAATTGGATCGCGGCGGGCACTTTTTCCGGTGGCGATAACTTCCCGACCGAATCCGCATTGTGCGGCATTCTTGGCGTGTCGCGGATAACCATCAAACGGGCTTTGTCCGAGATGGCTGAAGAAGGGCTGATCAGCAGGCATCGCGGCCGCGGAACCGTGGTTGCGGCTGCAAGATCCAGAGGAGTCATGCGCGCTGACTTCGGCGAAATGATGAAAAACCTGCTTGACGTTGTCGAAACGACCGAGGTCGAATTGCTGCGCGAAGGCCAGGCAATTGCTCCGCCAGATGTGGCTGATGAACTGAAGCTGCTCGCCGGAGCACCGACGTTCCAGATGCTGCGTCGAAGATTGGTAGAGGGTAAGCCATATGTGTATTCGGATTCCTATATTCCTACCGACGTGGCGGCAAAATTTCCGGAGCACAGCACAAAAGAGACATCATTGCTGCAGCTCTTGAACGCCGCCGGTTTTCCGCCGCTTGAGGCCTGTCAACGCATGACCGCGGCATCAGCAGATGATTTCATTGCTGCGGCACTTGATCTCGAAGTGGGTGATCCGGTGTTGAAGGTCGTCCGCGTTTTCAGAACGGCAGCCCTCCGGCCGGTGCAGCACACAACGATGTTCTTCCGTCCAGATCGCTACGAATATACGCTAGTCCTGCCGGCAGCAGATGCGATCTATTAGGGTAGTCATTCGGGCATAATCACCTCCGTTGGATTGTACTCAGCCCCTAGATTCCTTCGGGTTTGCCAAGCGCTGCAAATTTCTGATCCAGTTGCGCTCCACAAATCATCTCGCTCTGCGAGCAGTGCGAGCAAATCACGCAGAAACTTAATTCGGAATGGTTGTGCGATAATATAGGGCGTCAGCGCCAGGTGCAGAATACGGCCGCCGTGGGTTTCAGCCTCGCTCGCCAACCAGTCAGCGGCGCCGATAATCTGCTGGGCCCATACATCCTCCTCCTGACCGAGGATCGTGATACATTTTCGGTCTTCCAGCTCATCGGTATAGGGCATGGCAATGGGGCCATCATTCATCGCATAGGGCATATCGTCATTGCCCCAGTCAGCAGTCCATTCGATGCCTGCGCGCTTCAGCAGGCTTAGCGTTGCATCGCTTTGCCCCCGGCCGGGTGACATCCAACCTTTCGGAGTGACACCGCGCGCAGACCATGCCGCCAAGCAGTCATCAATCTGCTGCTGCTCCAGCTCGGCTGACATGCCGCCATAATGCACCGCGTTCATATCCTGCCCATGTGCTGCAATTTCCCAGCCAGCCGCCTGAATATCGTCGATCAGTGCAGGGGTGCGATCAATCAAAGCGCTGCTGGTAAATGCCGTCACCGGGATATTTGCCGCAGCAAGCGCGTCCATCATCCGGTAAATCGCTACGCGGTTGCCATAATCGCGGGCGGTAAAGGTGCGGAAGTCGGGGAAGGGCGTGGCTATATGTCCGGCCGCCCGAAAAGGGCCGTCATTAGGGGTGAGTGGGAAGAATTCGACCGCCACTGTGACCATCAGGGCAACCGGCTTGCCGCCCGGCCAAGTGACCTTTGGTTGTTCGAACATATTGGCCGCAGAATACAGATCATGGTCCATGCCCTTGCGGCGCCTTGGATATTGCATAAATTCAGGATCAAGCGGCATGAGACCCTCCGGACTGGGCAATGTGGGTGCGGGCTTCATCATAGTGATTGGCCAGATAATGGTCGGCAATGTCCCCGGCCTTGGTGATCCAGATGTCATCCTTATGCTCATCGGCATAACGCAGGATTTCTTCGAACGGACCGGCACGGTGCGCCCGGCCAACCAGATAGGCGTGGATCGGGACGCACATCACAGTGCCTGATGTACCGCCTTCTTCCAGCAGAGTGTCGAACTGGCGTTTCAGAACGTCAGTATATTGCTGCGGGGACTGACCAAATACGTTGAATGCGTAATGGTCGTTGACCTCAAGCGAATAGGGCATGGAGACCAGCGGATTTCCCGGCACATCCAGCGGTTGCGGCTGATCATCCTGAAACAGATCGCACGAATAGGTGAAGCCGAGCTCCGCCAGTAATTCGATCGTATGGACGGTGTGCGTCAGCGCCGGCGCGAGATAGCCGCGCGTTTGCTGGCCGGTCGCCGCTTTGATGGTATCCATGGTATGCTGAAGCGTTGCGCGCTCCTGCTCCCGGTCCATTCCATAGCTGTAGCGGGTATTATAGACGCCGTGGGAAAAGAACTCCCAACCCATCTTGTTGACCGTTTCGATCATCTCCGGAAAATGATCACACATGGCCACCGACAGGCTGACGGTGCCGGGAATATTGTACTTCTCCATCGATTCAATCAGGCGCCAATTGCCCACGCGGTTGCCGTGGTCGCGGTAGGCATAATTGACCACATCGGGATTGGGCCGCGGCCACGGGCTACGGTGCGGGTTCTTGGGCGGGTGAAGCTCGTAAAACTCGATATTGGGCGCGACCCAGAATGCCATCTTCTTGCCGCCGGGCCAAGTTACCTTGGGGCGGTTTCGATAGGGCCAGTGGCCGTATAGTTTTGGGTCTTGCATGTCGCTTCCTGATCTTCGGCCCGATCCGGGGCCTAAGCCCTAATCCCGAGTTTCTGTTTCGCTCGCCGCACAGGCTTCGCTTTGCTCCAGCATTTCCGGCAAGCCGATACGCTGGTTGAGTTCAGCGAAGCTTAGCATCTGCTTGCTGCTGCCCGCCGTTGTTCCATCCGCGCGCAATCGCTGTAATAATTGTTCTGCCGCGAATGCGGCGGCCCGAGCGAGACTACCTGCGGTGATGATCAAAGAATACCCCGCGTCATGCAAAGTCTTCGCATTGTGAATAGTCGGGTCCCCGCCATCGACCATATTGGCCAGCAGCGGGATGGCGCCGCCAAAATGCTGCGGTATCCGCGCCATATCTGCCGCCGATTGTGGTGCCTCGATAAACAGGATGTCCGCGCCCGCATCCTTATAGGCCGTGGCCCGGTCCAATGCCGCGTCCACTCCCTCAACCGCAATAGCATCTGTGCGGGCGATGATTAGCGTGTCTTCACTGGTGCGGGCATCCGTTGCGGCCTTGATCTTGCCGACCATTTCCGCCGCGCTGATCAGCTGCTTGCCGCTCAAATGCCCGCAGCGTTTGGGCATCTGCTGATCTTCAAGCTGGATCGCATTCGCTCCGGCCCGTTCCAGAACCTTGACCGTGTGGATGGTATTTAGCGCATTGCCGAAGCCGGTGTCGGCATCCACGATCAGGTCAATGGTCACCCTTTGGCGCATGCGTTCAACCGTGTCCGCAAGCTGGGGCAATGTAACAAAGCCCAAGTCCGGGCGGCCGAGCAGAGTATAAGATACCGAAGCGCCAGAGACATAGGCGGCAGAAAATCCGGCCTGCTGGGCCAACAACGCAGTCAAGGGATCAAACACACCCGGCGCAATCACCGCTTCTGGCCCCTGCAATGATTTCATCAAGGTCATTTGGCGGCTAATTTCCGTTTCAGCTGCGCCATTAATCCACCGGCTGCCAGAATGTCGATAATATGGGCGGGCATGGGTTGTAATTCGCGCGTCTGGCCATCTTTCATCAGGGTCAACGTGCCTGCGGCAAGGTCAAGCTTCAAAAGGTCACCCGGGGCAACCTGGTCAGTGAGGTCAATGGTCACAACCGGCAAGCCGATATTGATCGCGTTGCGATAAAAAATACGCGCAAAAGATTTGGCGAGCACTGCGCCGACGCCCAGTGCCGCAAGTGAAATGGCGGCTTGTTCCCTGCTCGAGCCCAAACCGAAATTGGCCCCGCCAACGACAATGTCGCCCGGCTTGACCGATTTTGCGAATTCGGGATCGATCGATTCCAGGCAGTGCTGCGCCAACTCCTTAGGCGGCAATTTGAGAGCATAACCCGGTGCCAACACGTCCGTATTGATTTGATCGCCAAATACCCAGGCACGCCCTTCAACAATCATGCGGCATCCCTCCTTTCCGAGAGTAATTCGCGCGGATCGGTGATCCGCCCGGTCACCGCGGATGCGGCCACCGTATAGGGTGATGCGAGGTAGACCCAAGCATCCTTGTGCCCCATTCGGCCCTGAAAGTTCCGATTGGTGGTGGACAGGCACACTTCCCCTTCGGCAATGATCCCGGCCCCCATGCCGGCACATGCGCCGCAACCCGATGGCAACAGGATGGCTCCCGCAGCGGTGAGCGCCGCAAGCGTGCCATCCGCCGCAGCCTGCTCGGTCACGCGCACCGTAGCAGGGGCAACCAGCAAACGCGTGTCGGGCGACACCCGGCGGCCGCGAAGGACGGATGCCGCCATCTGAAGATCCTCCAGCTTGGCGCCGACGCAGGCCCCGATATAGCATTGGTCCACTTTGACATCAGCGAATTGGCCCACCTCGTCAGTGTTCTCCGGCGCATGAGGGGCGGCCACTTGCGGGACCAGAGTGCTGGCATCCAACGTGACGGTCTGGCAATAATGCGCATCATCGTCAGCGACCCAGGCCTCTGCGCCGGCCCAATCTCCGCCCGTTGCCTTGAGGGCTTCGATGGTCACTTCGTCCACCGCGATGATCCCGGCCTCCGCGCCCAGTTCCGCAGCCATGTTGGACATCACCAGACGTTCCGACATGGACATTGCGGCCACGGCAGAGCCCATGAATTCCACCGATTTGAAGCTGTTTTCCATGCCCATTTCCCGGCACAGCCACAGCATCACATCCTTTGCGGTAATCTGCGGTCCAAGCACTCCGTCGATCTGGACCTTGATTGTTTCGGGCACGGTGGTCCAGGTTTCCCCGGTGATAGCAATCGCGGTTGTATCGGTCGCTCCGAAACCTGCGGCGTAACAGCCGAATGCACCTGCGGTAGGGGTATGGCTGTCGCCGCCAGCCACGAACATACCCGGGCGCAATAACCCGCGTTCGGGCATAATTGTGTGCGAGATACCCTGCATGTCGAAGAAATTCTTCACCCCGTAATCGCGCGCGAAGCGGCGGGATATTTGCAGGATTTCAGCTGACTGCGCATCGACGGCAGGAACATAATGGTCAGAGACGATGACCACTTTCGAAGGGTCCCATAGCTGGGCATCCAGTTCCTCAAGCAGAGGGCGCCAGCGGCGCGGACCGGAGGCATCCTGCCCCATCAGCAAATCCACCGCCACCGTTACAATCTCGCCCGAGGTCACGGTTTCCCTGCCGCAGGCTCTGGCGATGATTTTCTGTGTCAGCGTTTGACCCATGTCTCGTCCATTTTCAAAAAAGGCTTCGGGCCGGATCAACCTGATTACATTATGATCTAGGCAAGATGTAGATAATGGTATACTTATATATCAACTACATTACAATCGCAATGTAGAATAAGCACAATGCACCTGTTTCCGCAGCCTGTGGCAATCAGGGAATGGTGAGCCAAAATGTAGGGATTCCTTCGATGTCCAACTTCAATTGCGCTTCATCGCCCAATTCATGAATGTCCCGGCGTTCCGCTCCGTGCTTTCATGTTCACGCCTAATGCAGACAAAATTTCCGACCCGTCTTTTGGCCGGGTGTTTGACGGTGCTGATGATGGGCGCCGCACAATCAGCACAGGCGGAAACCGAGGATGCTGCGCAAACCTATGTTGCTGCAATGTGCGATCTGGACGGCAATTGGACTGGCCGCTTTGACCTTTATAACGAGAGCGGAATTTACAGCACTTTCTCGATGGATATCGTGTTTCAATGTTCCCCGGATAACAAGCTGAGTATGGAAACAAGAACCTTCCTGCAGTCGGACGGTTCGCGAAGCCATACTCTGGCAGTTATCTTTCCGACCGGAAAGCCAGGCGAGATGCAGATGTCTTACTTTGGCGGCGGGGTTGAAGGGGTCTATTACTTCAACGCCATCAGGCATGAAATTGACGATCACGAGCATTGGACGGTGGCGCGCGAAGCAGCGCAGAGAACCCATGAATCTGCGCCAACGCCGCCCGTTTCGCGTTACACCCATATCCGCAATGGGAACGAGCTCATCATGATCAGGGATGTCAAACCCGATCATATGTCTCCCGAATGGACGCTGTCATCCAAACTCATCCTGCACCTGCAGCCATGAAGCAGGGTGCAGCGACGCATTAACTTTCGACAATCATGCAACCGACGATGGCGAAAAGGCAAACAGTAATATGACACCGAAAAAGGCTATTATCGGGTGGGGTATAGGGTCGCTAGGTATTGCGCTACTCTACAATACAACGAACTTGCTGCTTCTGCGTTTTCTTGTCGATTACGTGGGCATTGCAGCAGGGCTTGCCGCCACCCTGATCGCCCTGTCCAAAATATATGACACCGTGACCGACCCGTTTATGGGCATCATTACGGATAGGACAAAATCGCGATTTGGCCGCAGGCGTCCGTGGCTGTTTCTTGGTGCTATTCTTTGTTCAGTGGCATTACCGCTGCTTTTCCTTGGCCCGCAACTGACCGGCGTATGGTTGGTGGTCTGGGTCTTGTTTGGCCTGTTTTGGTACGCAACGGCCTACACCGTTTTTTCCGTGCCCTATATGGCGATGCCGGCGGAGATGTCTGACGAGCCGCACATGCGTTCGGTAATTTTCGCTTGGCGCGTAAAAGCGATCGCGATTGGCCAGTTCGTTGCCGGGGCCGGAGGGCCAGCTCTGATCGTCTATTTCGGCGGGGGTCAGGCGGGTCACTTTTCGATGGCGATTGTGCTCGGCGCCTTCATCTTCGTTACGATGATGGCGAGTTTTTATCTGACCAGTGGCGCGCGGGCACTGCCGGCAACCACGGTCGAGCATTCGGATTTTCGAACGCAGGTGCGCACCCTGATTCAGGACAAGAACCTTCTCTGGCTGCTGTCGGCAAAGATGATGCATCTGATCGCCGTCGCTTTTGCTTCGGCCGCCACGGCGTTTTTCACCCTTCGCGTTCTCGAGGTGCCTGATACTTATCTGGCCCTGATTTTTGGCGCCGCGACGATAGCGATCTTGATTGCGACTCCGCTGCTGACGATGCTGTCAAAGCGGATCGGGAAGCAGAATACCTACTCCCTCAGCGTGGCCGTATACATCCTGACAAGCCTCAGCTGGTATTTTGCCGAACCGGGTTTGCCTGCGCCCGTATTTGTAATCATCGGATTTTCCTTGGGCGTGGGCGGGGCAGGCATGATGCTGATGGCCCAGTCGCTGCTGGCTGACGTGATGGCGGATGATCGCGCCCGGAATGGTTATTCGCGGGAAGGCGTCTACGCGGGTTTTTACACCACCATCGAAAAGCTGTCCTATGCCTTCGGCATCGTGCTGGTCGGCGGGCTCCTGCAATGGTTCGGATATGTCCAAGGCGGCGGAGTTGACGTCGTTCAGCCGGAAGCGGCGCTGCAAGCGATACGCTTCTCGGTCTCGATCGCACCAGCCGCTTTTGCCTTTATCGCTGCGGTCATGATGACGCGGGTACGCCCGGCGGACGGTTCCTCGGCAACGCCGGTGGCGGCCAAGCCATGATCGCCCGGCGAAACTTCATGGTCGGTTCGGCATTTGCAATCGGGTCAGCCGCGATCAATCGTGACGGGCTGGCACACAGGATTGGCGGGGTTGATAAGGAGGTTATCATCGAACGTGGATATACGAACTGCCGGTATGGACAGCTTCATTACTTGCGCGGCGCCCCTGCGGACGGTGCATCGAAATTTCCGACATTAATTCTGCTGCACCAGAACCCGTCTTCGAGCGTCGAATATGAGCGGCTGGTTGCGGAGATGGCGAAGGACCGTGAGGTCATTGCTTTCGATACGCCCGGGTCGGGAATGTCGGATTGGCCGCCCGAACCGCTCGACATGGCCGGATATGCGCTCGCCTTTGCCGACGGGATTGAAAGTCTCGGGCTGGCAGCGAGCCGCCCCGTCGATGTGTTTGGATATCATACCGGTACTTTCCTTGCGGCTGAATTGGCCATTGCGCAGCCAAATAGCGTCGGCCGTTTGGTCATGTCAGGCATTCCATTCAGGACCGTGGCCGAACGCAAGGAGCGGCTGGAGCAAATCGAGACAGGTCCCAAACTGACCGAAAGCGGCGACGAGGTGCTCGAGATGCAGCGCAATATGTGGGCCTTTGTGGTTGCCAACCGCGATCCGCGCGTGCCGCTGCGGCGGGCCGCGCAAATGTATATGGAAAAAGCCAAGCCGATGGACCGCTATTGGTGGCCGTACACGGGCGTGTGGACCTACGAGGTCAAGGATCGGTTCCCGCTCCTTACGCAGCCACTGCTTGTCGTCCAGCCTCACGAAAAATTACTTCAGGGCTCTAAAGACGCAGCCGCGCTCGTTGCCGATTCCCGCGTGGTCGAACTCGCTGATCTCGACCGGGACGTATTTGAAGTAGGTTATCACTTATTCGCTCAGGAGATGCGTAAATGGCTCGTATAGAACAGCCTGAAACTGCCGCATTGATCCGGCGTTATGATGCCGATGTGATCGTCGTGGGGGCGGGGCTGGCCGGTCTTAATGCCGCACTGGAATTGGATGATGCCGGGACGGAAGTACTTGTTCTTGAGGCTGCAAATCGGATCGGGGGCCGTGTCCATACCCTCGATTTTGGCAACGGCCCCGAGGAAGCCGGGGGCACCACATATGGTCCGACCCATCGGCGCGGACTGGCGTTGCTCGATCGATTCAAGATCGAGACCAGCCAGTTCACTGACGACATTAGCTACGGCTATTCCGTCAACGGTCACATGTGCGTTGCAGACGAGTGGCCGGATTCACCGGGCAACAGGCTGGTCGGTGATGAGCGCGAGATATTGCCTTCGCGCATCGACAACTATTTCATGCAGAAATTCTTGCCATTCCAGGGCCTCGACGACTGGATCAAGCCGGAGAACGCCGAATACGATATTCCGTTCGGTGAGTTTCTGCGATCCCACGGCGTTTCGGACGAAGCGCTGCGGTTGGTCAATATGTGCATAAACACTGACGACATTGAGACCGTGTCCGCGCTGTCAATTTTCCGTGACGCGATCAAATGGCGCGATATCGGGTATGACGATCCGAAGAACTTCAACCAGTATGGCGACGCGCAATATCGGCCGATCTTCGCCGCCAACGGCGCGAAGGTTATGCCGGAGGCAATCGCCGCGTCATTGGCGCGACCCCCGCTGCTGAACAAGAATGTCCGGGCGATCATCTATGATGACGACGGCGTTACTGTGCACTGCATCGATGGATCGAGCTATTCCGCCCGTGCAGCGATAATTGCTGTTCCGATCGTGACCATGCACGGTATTGAGTTCGATCCCCCGTTACCTCCGACGCTGCGGCGCATTGTGATGACGGCCAAGGCCTCTGCGAACACCGCAATTTTCATGCGCGCAACCAAGCCATTCTGGGAGGAAGACGGTTTGCCGCCGTCACTGTGGACTGACACAATCTTCGAGCGCATTTTCGTCGGAGTTTCGGACACAGGTGATCACCGCGTTCGAGTCTGGATCAATGGCGACAATGCCAAGCGGGTCGACAGGCTGGGTGATCGGGCAGGGGAATTCCTGCTGCAATCGCTCGCCGAAATTCGACCGTCGACCGAGGGCAATCTCGAAATTCTCGGCAGCTATTCCTGGGGTTCGGACCCGCTTACCGGCGGCGAGAAATATGTTGTGGGACCGGGTGATGTCACCCGCTTCGGAAAAATCATGTCAGTGCCTGTAGGCCCTTTGTTCTGGGCTGGTGAACATCACAAAAGCCGCGATCAAGGGCTTGAGGCCGCGCTGCAATCAGGAGAGCGGGCAGCTGCGGAAGTTGCGGACCGACTGCGCGCCTCGTGATGGCGCGAATGAGAATATTTAAGCTGGTAAGAGAGTGTTGCAGGGCCGTTTGGGCAAAGCAGTGACCGGTTAGCTAAACTTTGGAGCAAGCAGTGACGACCATGTTAAAGTCCACAAAATTGACCCTATTTGCCTTTCTGGCATTGAGCTTCCTGATGCCTACGGCCGCGCATGCGGAGGATGAGCCCGAAATCAGCCTGGCAGATCTGAAGCAGAAATACGCGCTGCCCAATTCGCAGTTCATCGATATCGACGGGATGAATGTACATTATGTTGATGAGGGGACGGGGCCGGTCGTCGTTTTGGCGCACGCATCATATATGAGCCTGCTGACATGGGACGGTATCGCCGAAAAACTGAAACAGGATTATCGCGTAATTCGCTTCGATTTCCCAGGCGCGGGTCTGACTGGTGTCGAGACGAAGCCAGTGCCGGAAGAAAAGCTGGATATGATCGAACGAAATTACGAGATTCTCGCAGGGCTAGTCGATGCGCTCGAGCTTGATCATTTTGCGCTTGTGGGCACATCTAGTGGCGGCAGTGTGGCATTTCGTTATGCTGCTCGGCACACTGATCGGGTTGACCGGCTCGTTCTTGCGAACTCTGCCGGAATGCCGCGGACAGCGCAGACTGACCCGCTGCGCGAACGCGCGAAATTTGCCCAATGGGACATGATGAAGGTGAAACCTCGGGAGTTTTGGGAAGCGAGTATCGGCGCCAATTACATTAAGCCAAATGAGCCACCGAGCTGGGTGCTTGACCAGGCCTATGACTTCCGCAGGCGGGAAAATCTTGAGAAGACCCTCACCGACACATACCGTTTTTCAACCGGAGACCCTAAAGCCATTCTGGCAAAGATCGAGGCGCCAACCATGATCATGTGGGGCAAGAGCAATCCCACGGTGATGCATCTGGAGGCCGATGTGTTCGAGCACTGGATGACCGGCGCACCCACGATGATCCGCAAGCTCGAAGGGTTAGGCCACTATCCCTACATCGAGGACCAAGCAGCATTTCTGGTGGATTTCTTGCCGTTCCTTGGCGGAGATCTCGACGGTCAGCTACGCCAAACCACGCGGGTCAAAGTCTCCTCTAAATGCGAAGAGGAATAAGCGCCCACCCATTGAAAGTGCTCATCCAAGACCTTTTCCAAACTAAATCAGAACTATAACAATTCGATCTGGCCAGCTTAAAATTAAAGGTATACCATTAGATCAACTGGCTTTCGCAAGTGATGCTTTCAGGCATCGCCGAATGATTTGCCAGAGCGCGTCCGGTCGGGCGCGAACAGTCGTGTAGGTAATCGATACTAAATATATCAAGAAGTTCAGGTAAGGCAGCGCAAGTTTAGCTAAAAATCACCAACAGGTGGCTAAATATCATCAAATGGATGCCATCGGGCAAATGACATGCAATCTTGAACTAATATAATGCGTCCAATAATTTTGAAGGAAATTATCATGCGAAAGACAAATGGTTTTATTAGCCTGTTGATGGCCACGGGGGCATTGACGTGCCCTGGTGTGGTCATGGCGCAGCAGCAATCAGAGACTGCCGCGAGCACTGGTAATGACCGAAACATTATTATCGTTACGGCCCGTAATCAGGCAGAGAACATTCAGGACGTCCCTCTTGCAATCACCGCCTTCGATACCGAGGCGCTTGAGAAAAAGAGCATCGAGAATCTCGATGACGTCGCCCGCTTCACCGCTGGTTTCTCGTTTGAGGATGGTCAGGGCGGCTTCGGCTTCCCGACAATTCGCGGTCAATCGCAGCTATTCACAACCGCACGCGAACAACCCGTCGCGGTCTTTCTCAACGGCATCTATCTTCCACGCTCTTGGCTAGTTGATCTCGGGACTAACGATCTTGAACGGATCGAGATCGTCAAGGGCCCGCAAAGCTCGCGCTATGGCCGCAATGCGTTTGCCGGTGCCATCAGCTATATTTCGGAGTCCGCCAATCTGGACGATCTGGAAGCTAGTGTATCGGCGACCTACGGCAATCATGAGCGTGTAGATGCTGGCACCTCGCTCAGCGTGCCAATTATCCCGGGCATTCTCGCAATGCGCGGTTCGTTCGATCATACCGAAAGCGACGGCACCTGGGAAAACACCCATCCAAATAACGGGCTGATCACCGGCCCCAGCACCGAAGGTAATGTCGGCGGCTGGAACCGGGAAGCGTATTCGGTAAGTGCCGTGTTGGAGCCGTTCGATGGTTTCCGTGCGGTTGCACGTTACAATGGGTTCGAGATCGCTGATGAGGCTACGCCGACCTATTGGCTCAATTCAAACCTTGGACAGGGCAATTGCGGAACCGTTGTCCCCGCAACCGGTCCAGGTTCGATTCCCGGCGTCCCCGGTGGTCCGCGCCTGTTCTGCGGCAATTTCGGCGTCCTTGCCGATACGGTAGAAATGGAGCCGCGAGCCTATGGGCGCCGGGTAAAAGCTCATATCTATTCGCTCGATCTGAATTGGGATGTTAGCGACGCGATCACGCTTAGCTACCTGTTTGGTAAAGTCAAAGCCCGTTCCGATGGCCAGTACACAACCGAAGCTGACCAAGTGGTCTGCGGCGGCCTCGGCGGCTCTCTGTTTGGCAGCACTTGTAACTTTCAGGGCGGACTTACCGGCACTGTCGATTACGATTCTCACGAAGTCCGAGCCAGTTTCGACGCTGGTTCATTCGATTTCGCCGTCGGCGGCGTTTACGTCGATGGTGAGGATCGTCCGGTCTCGATAACCGTAAACTTGCCTGCGGGCGGCACCACCAACCAGCGGGTTGATCCGGTGAACACGACCTCGGCTCCGAATTTTGCAAACTTCATTTTCGGCAGGCAAGTAACCACATCCAAGGTCAAGGCGTTGTTCGGGGATGTTCGCTATGAATTTCCCGGCGGGGCCACCCGGCTTGGAGCGGAAGTTCGCTACACCAGCGAAGAACTGACTACGCTGAACTTGCGCACTGCACCTGGTCCGCGAAATCCTCTCAATGACACCTTCAAGTTCTGGACGCCTCGCTTCACGGTCGAACATGACCTCAATCCAGGGACGATGCTCTACGCTACTGTTGCGCGCGGCGCGAAGGCTGGCGGCTTTAATGCCGGCGCTTTCGCTGTTGAAGATCTGTCCTACGATCCGGAATTCAACTGGACTTACGAGCTTGGCGCGAAGACCAGCTGGGGTAATGTCGCGACGGTCAATGTCGCTGCTTATATGACCAAGTGGAAAGCTCAGCAGGTTACTGCGGCTGATCCCAACGATCCCGGCGATTTTTCTCGCGTACTCATCCGGAACATCGGCAATGCGACTGTGTTGGGCGCAGAGCTGGAGGCGGTCATCTATGCATCTGATAACCTGACATTCGACGGAACGCTGGCCTACGTTTCATCAACGTTTGATGACGGCACTGTGGATCAGCAATATCTGGCAGCCCGCTTTGGATATCCGAAAAGCTGTGACGGCGTCGTGTGTGATCCGCTCACTGGCGACATTGGTGGTAACGATCTGCCACGTACGCCGCGGTTCATGGCGTCATTCGGCGGCGAATGGCGGGCACCATATAATGATGCCGGCGATGAATATTATCTTCGTTCCGACGTATCGTATCAGGACGGCTTCTTCGCTGACACGATCAATCTGGCGTCGTCTCCCTCGCGGTTTCTGGCCAATGTCCGTGCAGGCATCGGCGTTGGAGGTTTCGATGTCTCGGTCTGGGCCCGGAACCTGTTTGACGAGAAATACGTTACCACCTCAACATCCATCACCCAAAGCGGCGGTGCCAACTTGTTCGGTGCCTATTATGGCGAGCGTCGGACATTGGGCGTGACGGGGAAATTCTCGTTCTAATTGTTCGGAATTTGATCGCACACTATCCCTCGCAATGCGGGGCGGGAACTTGTCCGACACTCAATATGTCCCAAGTTCTTCCCACATTGCGAGGGATGAAGCTTTAAATCTGCTCTGAGCCCTCGGCAGGGCGCTGTCAGAGCAAATGCACCGGCTAGCGGATAGCGGAACGCGCCGGATCGGCTAGGGCATGGCGATGCCCAGACCGAAGGTACCAGCCAGCCCGTTCCGCTATTTCAACTCATCGCCTGAGATCATCCGCCTAGTTGTGATGATGTACGTCCGTTTTCCGCTGTCTCTGCGGAATGTCGAAGATCTGCTCGCTGAACGCGGGATCGATATCTGCCATGAGACGGTTCGGTTCTGGTGGAACCGGTTCGGGCCGATGTTTGCAAATCGAATTCGCAAACGCCGTGCGAGGCAGTTTTCGGCTATCATCATTGGCGATGGCATCTTGATGAGGTCTTCGTAAAGATCAATGGCGTGCGTCACTACCTCTGGCGCGCGGTAGATCACGAGGGCGAAGTTCTGGAGAGCTATGTTACTAAGAAGCGAGATAAATCTGCGGCTTTGCGTTTTTTGAAGAAGGCCTTGAAGCGCCATGGCAAGGCCGAAAAGATCGTCACGGATGGGCTTAAGTCCTACCCTGCAGCAATGCGTGATCTCGGAAATTTGGAGCGTAGAATTATAGGCCAATGGAAGAACAACCGCGCCGAGAATTCACACCTACCATTCCGACGAAGAGAGCACGCGATGCTCAGATTCCGGCGGATGGAAACACTACAGAAATTCACATCCGTCCACGCTTCGATCTACAACCACTTCAACTTCGAACGTCATCTCGTCGACCGCCAAACTTACAAAGCCCGCCGCTCCGCCGTCATGGCTGAGTGGAAAAACCTCATGGCCTGATCCACGCCCCAAATTGCCAGAACTTTGCCAATCGAAGAAAACGTGCTGTTAACCTGACAACACCCGCCGGTGTTGTCGTGAGCTGGCAGCCTTGATGCCTACGGTATTGGCGGATGCGGTTCATGACCATGGCCGTCAGGTCTTGAATGCATGCGTCGACCCTCTCTCAACCTCACGAGTCCACTGCGGCTTCCGCTGCCTCAAATCCAACCTTGGAATGCTGGCCATCACAGAAAGGCTTGGTTATCGAAGCGCCGCAACGGCAGAGGAAAATTCGGTTCTTTCCCGCAACATTAAATAGATTGCCATCTCCGTCGCGCAGATCGAGCTGGCTCAGGTCCCCAGTCAAAAGATACGGGCCGTTCTTTGTCGCGACAACTTCGATTGCCATATAATCCTCCTATGGTCCTATTCCTTTAGGCGCGTCGGCTCCTCGGCGATAAGAGGCAGGAGCTTAATAGCTGCATACGACAAAATTGGGATTTTAGCGAGTTTGGTCGAGGAGATCGACTAGGACGGGTTGCGTGCCTTCCAGCAAGATCCTGATCTTGCTTCGGCAGGCTATCTGGTCGTCTGTTTTCCGTCAGCACCTATGGCAAAGATTTGAGGTTGTGATTTAAGCAGGATTCGACTTCACGGGATCCTCGCGGCCAGTTTGGCGACGACGCCGAAGTGATCGCTTAGCCGCTTGGGCTCACCCTGACAGCACCGATCAGCGGCATCTCATCATCGTATCGTGCGCGAGGGCGATCAGCCGAGGCAGTTTGGCGGCGCGCGAGCGCGCCTCGTCGCTGCTGGCGTTGCCGCGGATGACCCGGCCCTTGATGCCGTGGAAGATCGCGGCGAGGCGGAACAGGTTGAATGCGATGAAGTATTCCCAGGCCGGAATTTCGGAAATCCCTAATCGCTTGCAATAGGTGGCGACGTAGTCTTGTTCGCTCGGAATATTCAGGCTTGAAAGGTCTACACCTGCCAGACCGGCGACTATGTCCGGCGGCATCCGGTACATCATGGCGTGATAGGCAAAGTCTGCAAACGGGTTGCCCAGTGTCGACAGTTCCCAGTCGAGCACCGCTAGGATACGTGGCTCAGACGGGTGAAAAATCATGTTGTCGCAACGGAAATCGCCGTGGGTTATCGTCGTCCGCTGCCCCTCGGGGATGTTTTTCGGTAGCCACGCGATCATCTCGTCCATCGCCGGGTCGCGCCCTGCCGCCTCATCGGCGAGATATTGCCGGCTCCACAAGGCGATTTGCCTTTCGAGATATTGCCCTTGTCTGCCAAAGTCGGAAAGCCCGGTCGCTGTGTAGTCTACGGTATGCAGCAGCGCGATGGTCTCGTTCATAGCTTCGAAATAGGCGGGATGTTCGGCGTTAGGCACATCGGGGAAGGTGGCGTCCCAAAAGATCCGGCCCTCGACCAGGTCCATGACGAAGAAACTGGTGCCGATTATTGCCTCGTCCTCACAAACGGCATGGATGCCCGGTACCGGCACACCGGTGTCTGCGAGTGCGGACATGATCCGGGCCTCGCGCTCGACGGCGTGGGCGCCCTTTAGCAGCTTTCCCGGTGGCCTCTTGCGCAGCACGTAGTTGCGCCTTGGGGTCTCGAGGCGGTAGGTCGGATTCGACTGACCGCCGGCAAAGCGCTTGACTGACATCGGACCGGCAAAGTCCGCTATTTCGAGAAGAAGCCAGGCGGCGAGTCGGTCGGTGTCGAAATCAGTTGTGTTCATATTGCTCGAGCGCGATGGCGCGGTCGTAGGACGTCAATTCGTCGATGCGTCCCTGCTCGATCTTCATCAGCCAATCAGGATCGGCGAGAAGGACCCGGCCAAGCGCGACGAGATCGAATTCGCCGCGCTCAAACATCGCGACCAATTCCTCAAGGCGATTGAGCATCGGCGAGGAAACACCTTCGACGAAATCCTGCATGAGGTCGCGGTCCATGCCGATCGAGCCTACGGTGATTACCGGTTTGCCTGTCACTTCTTTGATCCATCCGCCAAGATTTTTGGGATCACCCTCGAATTCCGGTTCCCAGAAGCGGCGTTGAGAAGCGTGGAAGATGTCCACTCCTGCATGCACTAGTGGGTCGAGCCAGCGATGCATCTCGTCGGGATCGCGGGCCAGCCTCGCGTCGTAGTCGTAGGTCTTCCATTGCGAGACGCGCAGGATGATGGCGAAGTCCTCTCCTACCGCTTCGCGGCAGGCGGCGACAACCTCGGCGGTGAACGTCGCTCGGTCGGCGATGTCCGGTCCGCCGTAGCGATCGTCCCTGAGGTTCGTCTGATCCCAGAAGAACTGGTCAAAGATGTATCCGTGGGCGCCATGCAATTCGATTGCATCGCAGCCCGTTTCCTTTGCGGCCCGCGCCGAATGGGCGAAGGCCGCCGCAGTGTCGGCGATGTCACTCTCGGTCATTGCACGGCCGCCCGGCACATCGGGGCCGGCAAAGCCCGATGGGCTGACCAGCGGAGCATGCGGGGAATCAGGGTAGTTGAAATCGTCGCAGCCGCCGACGTGCCATAGTTGCGGGACGAACATGCCGCCTTCGGCATGAACAGCGTCGATCGCGCCTTTCCAGGCGGCGAGGGGCTCTTCACCGGCAAATATCGGTACGTTGTCAGCGGCGACAGTGTGATCGATCGCGACGCCGGTGCCCTCGGTGATGATCGTGCCGATATCCGCGGCAGCGCGTCGGCGATAATAATTAGCTCCTTCTTCGGTCAGCAAGCCGCCCGGTGCAAAATAGCGGGACATCGGCGCCATGCAAAAGCGATTTTTCGGTCGGAACGACTTCAATTCGAAGGGTTTGTGCAGTGGCTTGAGCAGCGCTGCTAGATCGGTGGCGTGCGAGTTCTTCACTTCAGCTCTCCTAGAAATGACAGAAGGGCTTCGTGATAGCGGACAGGGTCTTCCAGGTGCGGGGAGTGGCCGCTGTCCTCGAAAGTCAGAAGCGTTCCATTAGCAGCGCATTCGGCGGCATAACCGGCAATTGCGGGATCCGCGATTGTATCCTTGCCGCCCCCGATCGATAATATTGGGAAGCGGAAGCCAGCCAGCATTTCTCGCTGATCTAGGGTAACGAGGCCCATGAGGGTTTCGCTTGCGCGCGGCCCACTTGCGAGGAAGCCCCGTTCGAACCAGTCGATTAAAGCCGGATTGGCTCCTTCGGCTGCGGCGCCTTGCGCCAAGGTTCTGAAGAACCCCGCCCGATCCGCCGTAATTGCACCAGCGATCGCAGAAACGTCTTCCGGTGTACCCCCATGAGGATAATCTTCGCCCTGCACATAGCGCGGAGTTGCAGCACATGTGAGAACCAAGCCAGCGATTTTGTCACCAAGAAGGTCAGCAGCAGCCACCGCGACCGCGCCGCCGAGCGACCAGCCATTGAGCACGACCCTACCGAGGCCGCTACCATGGACGATTGTTTCGACGTCGCTCGCAATTGCGTCGATTGAAAGGTCATCAAAATCCCGGTCGGACCGGCCACAGCCGCGATGATCGATCAAGATAGCACCGTGACCCGACGCGGTCAGGGCCTCGGCTGCCGAGTTCCAGTACTCGCCCGACATTCCCCAGCCATGGATAAACACCATTGGCATTTTCTCGCCGCGGTGATGTTCGAAATAAATCCGAGATCCATTTTCAGTTTTTAGGTAGGGCATGAGCTGAGTCCTATTCCGGAGGGCTGAGGGTTACGCCCGGCAGCGGGCTAAAGTGGTGCATCCCTACCTTGCGGCGCATGATTTTCCAGATTCCGTCACGCCTTTCATAATCGTCCCAATAAGTCGCACTTATTGTCTGGGCGATGCCGTCCGAGGTAGTGCCGATGCAGTCCACATCGCAGATTCCAGATGCGCGGTCATCGCCGTCAAAGGTGATAACGAGATTGGTGGTGAAATGGCTGGACGCTTGCCAAGCTTCCCACAGGATATCCCGCGTGACATGGGTGATACCTTCATGACCCTCGAAGTTGCCAAATGGCGGACCAATTTCCCAGGTCGCATTTTCCCACCAGATGGCGATAAACCGGTCCCAGTCCCGTTTGTCGAAGCCGTGGCAGTAATCGCTGACTAAATCTTGGATTGCGAACCGGCTTTCGATGCGGTCTAGACGGGTTTCTATTGTTTCGCTCATTGCCAACACTCTCTCATCCCCTCAATCAAGATAGGCCGCGAATTTATTGCGCGCAGCCTCCCGCTTGGTGGGGGTGTGATAGCTAGGAAAGACACCGTCGGATGGTTCGACGTCCCGCAGGATATCCTTCGCAACGACGATCTTGTGTACTTCGGTCGGTCCGTCGACGATGCCCATTTCAGGAACGTGTTGCCACATATCCATCAGCGGCGTTTCGTTGGACATGCCGAGCGAACCGTGCAGGTGCAGCGCCCGATAGACAACGTCTTGAAGTACGCCGGGCATGGCAGCCTTGATCGCGGAAATTTCGCGCCGGACCGGACGAGTATAAGATTGATCGCGGTCGAGCAGCCAAGCGGCATAGAGTACATGTAGCCGGAATTGCAGGATCTGCGTGTAACTATCAGCGATTTTTTCCTGAACCATCTGCTTGTCGGCCAACCGTTCACCCTTGGTCTGGCGGCTGACGACGCGTTCCTTCATATAGTCCATGGCCTTGTTGAGCATCCCGACGGTGCGCATCGCGTGATGAATTCGTCCGCCGCCGAGACGGGACTGCGCAACCTTGAAACCCTCGCCGACGGGGCCGAGCCGGCTATTTTCGGGGACCCGGCAATTGGTGAAGCGAATGTAGCCGTGCACGCCCCCGCCAATCTCGTCTTTCGGACCGACGGCGGTGTTGCGGATAATGTCCATCCCAGGGGTGCCCTTTGGCACGATGATCATCGTTGATCCTTCGTGCACTTTGACGTTGGGATCCGAGATGGCCATGACGATCAGGAACTCGGCAATGCAGGCGTGGCTGGCAAACCATTTTTCGCCATCGAGGACCCACTCGCTCCCTTCGAGACGGGCGCGGCAAGTAAATTGACCTGGGTCGGAACCGGCCTGAGGCTCGGTCATGGAATAGCATGAGACTATTTCACCATCGAGCAGCGGTTGGAGATATTTCTGCTTCTGCTCCTCTGAGCCAAAGCGCGCGAGGATTTCTGCATTACCGGTATCGGGAGCCTGAGTTCCGAACACGGTTGGCGCAAAGCGGCTTCGACCTAGGATTTCGTTCATAAGGCCCAGTTTGAGCTGACCAAAGCCACCTCCGCCCAGTTCAGGGCCGAGGTGGCAGGCCCATAGGCCCTTACTCTTAACTTCCTGCTTCAGAGGCGCCATCGCCTTGGCCGCGGGAGAGGCGGGATCAAATGGAGCGGCCGGATCTCGAAAAACCAGGTCAAGCGGTTCGATTTCTTCGGCGACGAATTTTCGCATCCATTCGAGCTGCTGTTCGAATTCCGGATCGGTTGAAAAGTCCCAAGCCATTACCGCTGTATCCTTTTAGTGTTATCTGTTTGAATGGGCATTATTGGCCTGCGTACCAAGCGCCGTCGATCCAGAGTTCCGCGCCCGACACGTACTTCGCCTCGTCAGACGCGAAATAGAGGCTGCCATAAGCGACATCCATTGGCTCGCCTGCATCGCCCATGGGGATCATCGCCTTGATCGCCTTGTCCTGCTCGGGAGTGATGTCGCCTAGAATCGGAGTGCGGATCTGGCCCGGGAAGATCGTGTTTACTCGTATACCCTTCTTTGCAAATTCGAGCGCTCCTGCCTTACCCATTACGCGTACCGCTGCCTTCGAGGCATGATAGGAAATAGCGCCGGGGCTTCCGATCAGCCCAAAAAGCGATGAAATGTTGACGATGGAGGAGTTGCCGGTTTCTTGCAGGGCAGCAGCGGCCGCCTTCATGCCCAGGAAAACGCCGGTCTGGTTGATGGCGACCATTCGGTCCCAACCTTCGCGCGTCTCATCGACGATCCCTCCCGGGTGAAAAATACCAGCGTTGTTGACTAAGGTTGTCAGTTTTCCAAACCGAGACAACGCCTCGCTGACGGCATTGCCCCAGCTCTGCGTCTCAGTGACGTCGAGCTGCACGAACGCTGCCTTGCCCCCTTCCTTCTCGATGGCGGCAACAACCTGACCGCCCTTTTCTTCCTGAATATCACCAACGAGGACCGAAGCGCCCTCGCTCGCAAACAGCGTCGCCTGCGCTTCGCCGAGACCACTTGCCCCACCTGAAATCAATGCCGTCTTGCCCGCTAAGCGTCCTGCCATCCCATCGTCCTCTCGTGGTTATTATTCAACCGTTCTTATCCTTTTACACAGATAGTAGATGAGAACAAGCAAGAATCTTGCAAGTGGGCGGGGTCAAAAATAATCATGATAATACAATAATATAAATAAATTTATACATGATGTATCAAGGAAAACGTCTTCGGAATTCGTCAATAAGATAAAATTTGCTTGTCGAGAGCAAACAAATTTGTCATGTGTTGCCATGTTAGCAAATCACGGCTGCCTTATGCTGCCGGATGGCGACCGCCGAGGCTAAAAAAGGTCCGGCGTTTGGAGAGGAAGAGCAGAAATGATCAATCGCTATAGAAAAGTAACCCTTCTGGCTTCGGCTGCGGCCCTGCCGCTTGGGGCTCCAATCGCTTTCGCACAGGATGCCGAACCTGCCGATGATCCGGTGCAGGTCTCGGGCAGGCTAGACACGATCGTCGTAACGGCCCGCAAGAGGACGGAAAACTTGCAGGATGTGTCGGCGTCAGTCAGTGCGCTGTCCCAGGCCGAACTCGCTCGTCGCTTTGATTCAGACGTGCGTGATTTTGCCAATGCTTCGCCAAATGTGATCATTGATGACACGCAACAAGGGCCAGGCGGCGTTGCCGCCACCACCATTCGCGGCATCGGTGTCGCTGACGTGGAAAAATCAGTCGACCCGGCGGTTGGCGTTGTGCTTGACGAAATTTATCTCGGCACGTCATCGGGCAACTTGGTCAAGGCGATCGATATCGACCGCGTCGAAGTGCTGCGCGGCCCGCAGGGCACCCTCTTTGGGCGCAACGCCATCGGCGGTGTCATTAACCTGGCACGTTCGCGCCCGACAAATGAGCTAACAGGCAAGTTTCGTGCAACCTATGCCAATTACGATACCTTGGAAGCCGAGGGTCTGGTTAGTTTTCCGCTGACGGAATGGGCCGCAGTGAAGTTTACAGGCGCCTATCGCCAGACGGATGGCTACATCTTCAACGAGGTTTATGATCAGGACGGGCAGCGCAGCGATTTTTCGGCGCTTGGTGTTCAGCTGCTCCTTAACCCAACTCCAAACCTCGAATTAAGTTTCAGCTTCGATGACCAGAATACTCGCCAGGATCCGCCGCAATTACACAACCTCGCTAAACCGTCGGATCTCTTCTGCGCCGTTTACGGACAATGCCGTGTTGACTTGACGACGCCGCAGTCAGGAGATCGATATGTGTCCGTATCTAACGGGCCTCTGGAAAAAAATGCCTTCTTCGACATGAATCTAGGCATTGCGCGGGCGACCTACGATCTGGGTAGTGATCTGGAGGTAAACTATATTTATGGCCGGATGGAATCCGATGAAGGTATTACTCAAGATTTCGACGGAACACCGTTGACGCTCTTCGATACCGATCGCCCGGCCACCTACCACCAAGATACTCATGAGCTGCGCCTGTCCAAGGGCGGCACGGGCCCGCTAACCTTTGTTGTCGGCGGTTACTATTGGGACAGCGCCTATACCATTGATCTGGTCAGCTATATCGGATTTGCTATCCCCAATACTATCTTGGCGATCCCACAGACGGTGCGGCAGACTACCAAATCCTATGCGGCTTTCTTCGAGGGTGACTACAAGATCAGTGATCGCCTGACTGTTACCCTTGGCGGTCGTTATACCCATGACAAGAAGACCAGCGGGGTCACCGATTACGGCTTCGGGCCGAACGACAACCTCGACAATCCGGAGGAGGCAAGCTGGTCGAAGTTCACTCCACGCGCTACGCTTTCGTTCGACGTATCCGATGACGTGATGGTCTATGGCCTCTATTCGCAAGGTTATCGCTCGGGTGGCTACACCGGCCGGCCGACCTCGGAAAATACCGCGAAGACACCATATGATCCAGAGACCGTCGACAACTTCGAACTGGGCTTCAAGTCCGAGTTTGCTGACCGCAGGGTGCGCCTGAACGCTTCCGCCTTCTTCATGAAATACAAGGATAAGCAGGAAGACGTCGACGTTCCGGCACTGACCGGAACCGGTCGTGAAAATCGAACGATCAACGCGTCGAGCGCCGAACTGAAAGGTGTCGAGATCGATTTGACCGCGCGGCCGATGGACGGCCTGACGTTCAACGCCAACCTTGGTTACCTCGATGCGAAGTACAAGGAATTCATCGCCGATACAAACAACGACGGAATCCTCGACGACAATTCGGATCTAGCACTTCGGCGCGCGCCGAAATGGAACTGGACGCTCGGCGCTACATACGAACTTCCAGTGGGACCAGGTGAGTTCTGGATTTCGGGCGACGTGCACTACATCGGTGCGCATGAGATTTCCTTTCTCAACAACCCGTCGCTGCGCAATGATGGGCAGTATCTGATCAACGGATCGCTGAACTACCAGATTAACAACACTCAGATCAGCGTATTCGGCCGCAATCTTGCAAACGAGGATGGCTGGACGATCGGCTACGACGTGCAGGGCTTGTGGAGTTATGGCGCGGCACGCCCACCGCGCACGTATGGCGTCGTCGTCACCCAGAAGTTCTAACCCTATGGCTGACGAGAAGAGTCAACGCTGGCTGGTAACTGGGGCATCCCGGGGTATCGGCAAGGCAATTGCCGAGGCTGCGTTGGCGCGTGGATGCCGGGTCGCCATGCTTGCGCGCACAGCATCAGCTTGCGACGAACATGGCGATCGGGCCCTTTCCCTGCGCGGCGATGTCACCGATCACCAATCGATGGGCGACGTCGCCGCGCAAATAGGGGGGGCCTGGGGCGGGATTGATGTGCTCGTGAACAATGCCGGCCTGCATCGCGGTGGGTTGGTTGATCGAATCGATCTCGATGACTTCGATGCCGTGCTGAAGACCAATCTTAACGGTCCGCTCAATACAGTCCGAGCGCTGTTGCCCCATTTTGGCGAGGCCGGCGGAGCGATCGTTAATATCGGCGCTGTTGTGGGCTTCCGGGGCTTTGCAGGCGATGCCGCCTATGGCTCGAGTAAAATGGGGCTGGCGGGACTGACGCAAGTGCTGGCGATTGAGTTGGCCAGGCGGGCAATTCGTGTAAATCTCGTCATACCAGGGTTCGTTTCGACCGAGATGACCGCCGAGATTTCCGCCGCTGCGCGCGAACGGTTGGATCAAAAGATTCCACTCGGCCGTCAGGGCACACCGGAAGAGATCGCTGAAGTCGTGTGGTGGGTAGCGCAATCGACATACATGACCGGTTCGACTGTTGCCACCGACGGAGGTTTGATGTGCGGGCTCTGAGCGATACTGCTAGTCGGTTCGCGCGTTGGGCACTTGAGGAGGCGGGGATTGATGAGGCCGTGATCGGTAAGACCCTCACTGGCGGCAATGCTAACGTGACCCGATTGGTGGACACTGCACAAGGGCAAATGGTGCTACGCCATCCGCCTTCTGATACGGTATCGGCGCTGGCTGGGGCTGGGATAGAGCGGGAGTACCGATTTCTTGAAGCCCTGGTCGGCAAGGCTCCAGTAGCACCCCCTATAGCCTGGTGCGGAGATTCGACCGTTATAGGCGCTCCATTCTCGCTGACCGGCTTCGTGCATGGAGTCTCGATCACCGAACATCTGCCCGCCAGTTATCAAGACTCCATCGAAACTCGGAACTCCATTGGCACGGCACTGATTGCTGCTTTGGGCAGTATTCATGTGATCGATCCTGAAGGCCTGGGACTCGGCCACCCAGACAAGGCGCGCAGTTTTGTAACGAGGCAGGTCACGCGCTGGCGTGATGCGCGGAGTAAGGACCATGTCAGGCTCTTGCCACAGATCGAAACGATCGCTGCGTGGTTATTAGTGAACTGTCCTGATCCGCAAGCAATCCGTATCGTTCACTGCGACTATCACCTCGACAATACGCTGATGGATGAGACCGCTCTCAGGGTAAATGCTATCCTGGACTGGGAGATGGCAACTCTGGCCGACCCCATGGTAGATCTCGGCCTCGTCACTGCGCTGTGGAACCGCGATGAAGGCGTCCCCCTGGGCTTTCGTTTCGTGCAGCGAATATCGAACTGTGAAGGGGTCGTTTCTGGTGCAGAACTGGCTGCACAGTGGGCTCAGGCGACAGGATTTAGCGCAGCGCGGCTCCAATATTATCAGGTTTTTGCTTTATGGCGGCTCGCGGCGATCGTCGAAGGGGCTTTTGTTCTTTACCGCAAGGGGCAGGTTGATGGTGCATATGAGCGCGGCCTGGAGCAGGACGTCCCAGCCTTGCTTTCGGCGGCGGACTTACTGATGCGTACGGGAGCAGCTGCCTGATGGAAGCAACCATGATGGATGTTCAGCTAGGCACTGGAGCAATCCTCGCTCATGGCGAGCGGATTCATGCCCGTAGCCAGATAGGTCTTTTCGACGGGGAAAATGTTGAATGGCGTAGCTATGCTGAAACAGCACATCGTGCGCGCAAGTTGGCTGCCGCACTGAAGGCATGTGGTGTGAGTGCAAACACGAGAGTAGCTACGCTTAGCTGGAACGATTTCGCGCATTTCGAAGCATATCTCGCAGTACCCTCAATGGGTGCGGTCCTGCATACACTTAACCTACGCCTCCATGCCGAGCAGCTCGCATTCATTCTAGCTGATGCAGAAGATGCGGTGCTTATCGCCGATGGAACTCTGCTGGCCCAAATCGTCGAAGTGGTAAATGGCCTCGAACATCTCGAACAGATTGTCGTGACCGGATCTAGTGACGGACTTTCTGAACTGGCCAAGCCATGGTCCAACTACGAGGATTTTATTGCTGGCCAAGAGCCGATTTCTGAGTTTCCCACGCCCCGCGAGGATTCAGCCGCTGCGTGCTGCTATACGTCCGGGACTACCGGCAATCCCAAAGGCGTAGTCTATTCGCATCGAACGATATATCTGCATAGCCTCGCCTCGATGGCTTCCAATGCCTTTAGTCTGAGCGACCGCGACAGGATCATGCTGTTGCCGCCAATGTTTCATGCCAATGCCTGGGGGTTGCCATTTTCTGGCTGGCTCGCAGGATCCGATTTCGTGCTTCCTGGCCCCCACTTGCAGGCGCTATCTATCCAACGGATGATTGCCGCGACTGCACCGACGTTCACAGCAACCGTTCCAACGATCCTAAACGAACTCCTTCGCGCGGACGTCCAGTCACCGATCAACATGTCTTCGTTCCGTACCATCGTATACGGCGGATCTTCGGTCGCCGAACATCTTATCGTAGAGGTGGAAGAACGCTGGGGAGTTCCGCTAATACAAGGCTGGGGGATGACTGAAACGAGCCCACTTTGTGTCCTGTCGCATCCTCCTGCCGATACGGCTGGAGCCGAGGCACATCGACTGCAAGCCAAAAGCGGACGCCCTGTTGCCGGGGTTCAGGTGCGGATAGTAGACGAGGAAGGTGTTCGCTTGGGTGAAGACGGTGTTGCGGTAGGGCGATTGCAGCTGCGGGGCCCTTGGATCGCGCGTGGATATCACGGCGTGGGCGATGTCCTGACTGACGACGGCTGGCTAGACACAGGCGACGCGGGAACCATCGATGAGCGAGGCTATGTCCAAGTGACGGATCGACTGAAAGATCTCATCAAGTCGGGCGGCGAATGGATTCCTTCGGCCGAACTTGAAAATCACATAGCCGATTTGCCCGGGATCGATGACGCTGCGGTCGTCGCGGTGCCCGACAAGCGATGGGAAGAGCGGCCTCTGGCAATCGTTACCTCACAAACTGATGCTGTGCCCGATTGGGCGCACTTGCGCGGGCAATTGGCGACGCGCGTGGCTAGGTTCTGGGTGCCCGAATACTGGGCTCTAGTCGCGAAGTTGCCGCTCACTGGAGTTGGCAAGGTCGACAAGCTGGCCTTGCGCGAGCAGGTAGCGTCTGGAACGATACAATATCATAGAGTAGACATTTTTTCATGAAGTCCTCCTCCCCCGAAAAAGCTAAGGTCACCTTACGAGAAGCAACCAACGGTAAGGCGTTGGATCGCTCGAAGAAGCCTCGTAGAGTGAAAGGTGGCCGGCGCACCCAAGCTGAACGCACGGCTTTATCCGACGAACGGATGTTCGACGCGGCGATGCAGATCATAATAGAGGAAGGGACGCATTCGACTACGCTGAAGGCGGTCGGGGAGCGTGCCGGCTACAGCCGCGGACTTGCCAGTAATCGCTTCGGATCGAAGCAGGCGCTGTTTGGACAACTGGTGGTACGATTCAATGATGAGTGGGCTGAGGAGCTGGCCAGCAAGGTTGGGCAGAAAACCGGCGCGCAGGCCTGCTTATCGGCCTTGGATGCTGTAGAGGGATTTCTACTGAACCATTCCGAATACATGAAAGCGATGTACATCCTCTGGTTTGAATCAATCAGTACTGACAGCGAAGTACGCAGCCATTTAGCGGACTATCACCAAATTTATCGCAAAGATGTCTCTTACTGGGTTCGCGAGGGCATAGAAAGCGGTGAAATCGATCACTGCGTTGATTCAGAAAGCTACGCATTTCAGTTCTCCAGTTTTATCTTCGGGACGATTTACCAGTGGTTGGTTGCACCAGAGAAGGTGGATCTCGCGAGGCAGTTCAAAGTGTACCGGGAATCGACTGAAAGCGCGTTTCGTAAACGCGACTAAATCGGCACCTTGCCGATTATTATTTCTTTTTTATCAGCGATCTAACCCGCTACCTACAAACCTTTGCGGATTAAGTTGCTAGACGCCAACAAATAACGTAATCAATCAAGATCAAGTTGGTTCTGAGGGGCCTGATCGGGCAGAGGAGAGGTATGTATGGACGTCGACCTTATGCGTCCTCCGCTTGAAGGGGTGCGGGTCATAGAATTGGCCGGGATCGGTCCGGCGCCATTCTGCGGCATGATGCTTGCCGATCATGGTGCGGAGGTGATCCGCATTGATAGACCCGGCGGTAGCGATCCGATGGGACAGGATCAACAGCGCGATGTCCTACTGCGATCACGGCGGTCGATCACGCTTGACCTGAAACGACCAGAATCAGTCGAGATTGTCGCTAGGCTTATCGAAACTGCCGATGGCTTGATAGAAGGCTTCAGGCCAGGCGTTACTGAACGCCTTGGGCTTGGGCCCGACGTGCTGATGAAGCGCAACCCCGCGTTGGTCTACGGGCGCATGACCGGCTGGGGCCAGGCAGGACCGCTGTCCGACAAGGCGGGGCATGACCTCAATTACATATCGCTCAGCGGATGCCTTGCAGCGATAGGATCTGAAGGGCAACCGCCATTGCCACCGCTGAACTTGATTGGCGATTATGGTGGTGGAGGAATGATGCTTGCTTTCGGGTTCGTTACGGCTCTGCTCGCAGCGCGACAGAGCGGCGAAGGACGGATCATTGACTGCAGTATGGCCGACGGTGCTGCGGCGCTGATGGCAGGCATGTGGTCGCTTAAGCATAATGGGACATGGGAGGCGGCAAGAGGTCAGAACCTGCTAGATGGGGGTGCGCCGTTCTATGCCTGCTATGCGTGTGCTGACGGTACCTTTATTGCGATCGCCGCGATAGAGAACAAGTTCTTTTCACTCCTGCTGAAGGCGCTGGATCTGGGTGATGACCAGTTATTTGCCGATCAGTACGACCATTCGAAGTGGCCCGGGATGAAGTCCCGCCTTACCGACGTATTTGGCTCTGCCCCTCGTGAAGTCTGGACCGAAAAATTACTAAACCGGGACTGCTGTTATAGCGAGGTGCTGACAATGGACGAGGCCCTTACCCACGATCACAATCTAGCGCGCGACAGTTATTTGGAGGGCGATGGCTATATTCAGCCTCGTCCGGCGCCGCGCTTCGTGGCAACCGAGACGATCATGCCAAAGATGTGGAAGCGAGATTCTGATCGAGACTCGATCCTGAGAGAGGCGGGGGTCGACGCCACTGGAAAGCTCTCAAACCAATGGCCGGGGAAGCAGCCAGCTGCTGCCCGGATGGGTTGAGTATGGCTGAAAATTCGCCCCGTCACTTTGAATCATCACCCGGCACTAAGCCGCCTGTTTGAAATTCTAAACGGCCGGTTTCCGCTGCTGGTGGAAAATGCAGAAGGCCCGTTTGCCGCGTTTTGCATCGGCATTTGTTTGGGAGAAAGTGCGGCTATGGTGGTCAAATTTGGTTTTAGATTCGGGCAAGCCAATCGCGCCTGAATTGGTGTTAAATTGAGACTTTGAGCAAAAAATACGGGCACCAAAAAGGCGCCGTTAGGTGAGAGGAGAGTAGGACTGATGACCAATATGAACATTAGCGTGAGCGAGGCTCCGGCAAAGCAGAAGACCAAGTCGATCGATGTCGACTACGACGCGATCGGTATTGGTGCGGGTTTTGCAGGGCTAGCCTTGATCCATTATCTGCGGGATGCGCGCCTTTCCGTGCGTGTCTTTGACCAAGCATCAGATATCGGCGGCACCTGGACATGGAACCGCTATCCAGGCGCGGCCACTGACAGTGAGAGCTATTACTACTGCCTCACATTTTCTAAGGAATTACTGCAAGAGTGGTCCTGGTCGAAACGATATCCAGACCGGCAGGAAACCCAAAGCTACATGCGCTTCGTTGCCGACAAGTGCGACATGTGGCCTCACATTCAGCTGAACACGGAGATTGTGGACGCACAATACCTAAACGACCGTGGGATCTGGCGAGTGACGACTGGTGCTGGCGATACCTTTACTTGTAAATACTTCATCAGCTGCATGGGCATGATTTCGGAGCCGATGATACCCGAGATCGAGGGTATGGATAGCTTCAAGGGGCCTATCTTCCATTCCTCGCGCTGGCCTCAAGAAAAACTTGATTACGATGGAAAGCGTATCGGCATTATCGGTGCTGGAGCTTCGACTGTGCAAATGGTTCCCGTACTAGCTGAGACCGCCGATAACGTGACAGTTTTTCAGCGCACGCCGAACTACATCCTCCCTGCTATGCAAAAGCCCATGACGCCGGAGTGGTCAAAGGAGATTAAAGAAAACTACGATGCTATTGTAGCCAAGTGTCGTGGTCACGCATTTGGAATGGCCTTTGATAGTCCTGCTGGTCGCAACGCCGTAGACACCCCACCAGAAGAAAGGCAGCGTATCTTCGAAGAAAACTGGACTGGCAGTTTCCGCTGGGTTTTCGAAACCTTCGATGATCTGCTCGTCAACCCGGAGGCCAACCGCCTGGCCTCGGAGTTCATCATTTCGAAGATGAAGGAACGAGTCGAAGACCCCGAAATCGCCGATTTGCTGGCACCTAAGTCCGAAGATTACCCGCTGTTTGCCAAGCGCCCTCCGTTGGACCACGGCTACCTGGAAGCCTTCAATAGAGACAACGTGCACTTGGTGGACATCAAGGACCGCGAACCGCTGGTCGAGATCACGGAAACAGGCATCCGCACGACCAACAAACACTATGAATTCGACATTATCGTACTGGCAACCGGGTTCGAAGCTTATACCGGGGCTCTGGAAGCTTTCCCCATCCGCGGCAGCAGCGGCCAGACGCTACGAGAAAAGTGGCAAACTGTGTCCGAGTGCATCATGGGGGTTTGCGTGGCCGATTTCCCGAACATGTTTGTTGTTACTGGCCCTCAGGCGCCATTTGCCAACTTGCCAACTTCAATTGAGCAGAACGTCATTTGGATCACCCGCTGTATCGACAAGATGGAACGTGAGAGTTTCGACGTCTTCAAGCCTAGTCGGGAAGCGGAGCGTGCATGGACGGCACAGACGGCAGACATTCACGGGCAGACCCTTATGGCCGAAGGGGACAAGGTCAATTCTTGGATGATGGGCGCAAATCGACAAGACAAGCCTCCGCGCGTCCTGGTCTATTTCGGCGGTGCAAATGTCTACTACGACATTTTGGATCAATCAGCCGACGCGGGCTTCCCTGAACTTGAGTTCGAAAGGTTCGAAAAGTGAGCACAGCATAAGGTTAACTCGGGATCGCAGCGAGCCGCCTTTGCATTTATTGCGGCAACATCAAGCATTGCTGGCTTCACGGTTGGCGCGGAGCCGGCAATGCTTTCTGTTCGTCGACAAACAGCATGATTTTCTTCTTATTGAGGCCGCCTATTTTTAAAATGACCCGCGCCTCGAGCAGTAAAAGTCGCATTGTATTTTGCGTTGCGTTTGGGTTGCATATCTTTGCAATGCCTAGAACAAATTCAGTCGCATACTAGCTGACTTTACGGACACAAACGACGGATAAAAAGGCAACTAGTGGATTGATCGGATCATATGAGTCCGATTGGGGATTCCCTGTTTTGCTGTGATGTGCGATTCTGCGCGCATGCGTACCGGTATATCATTCACCCTGTCTGCCAGCGATCGTCATCGATTGCGGGCGATCATCGCTAATCCCATGAGTTCGCAGAAGCACGTCTGGCGGGCGCGGATTGTTCTTCTGAGCGGCGAGAGCCGTGG
>Ga0209702_10001165_pt1 | contig 52038 bp, 47 predicted proteins | sample FRY01_FD_187210 | JGI IMG/M metagenome (GOLD analysis project Ga0209702, IMG submission 187210) | Freshwater microbial communities from Lake Fryxell liftoff mats and glacier meltwater in Antarctica - FRY-01 (SPAdes) (version 2) | ecosystem: Environmental > Aquatic > Freshwater > Ice > Glacier... | reverse complement strand
AAAAACAATAGCATCGAAGATCGCCTCGTCACCCGCCGCCATCATCTGCTCTCCCAACCAAATCAGATGGGAGCACAGATTCAGCAACTCAGCGTCTTGTCACGCGATAACTCACCCGATTGCCCTGATCGGACGGCATAAGCGTCATGAAAACTTGGGGCAGATGTTATCTTTGCGTCGAATAACCGTCATGCCATGTGACCAGAAGGGGGTGTCTGGCAAAGAGGAGTAGCCCCGATGCGCGCCGCCCGTCTCATCTCTGCAGCCCTTGCGACCCCCGCAATCGCGCAGGAAACCACCTTCCCGGCAACGCTGACGGGACATGCCTTTCTGCCAGCCCTGTCGCTGATCGCTCGCCCCGCCGACGCGCCGCGCGACGCCTGGGTGTCGGGCAAGTTCAGCACCGGCTGCTGCCTGACCGCTCCGATGTCGGTGATGGGTGACACCGGTGCCCTGCACGGAAAACGGGCCATGGGTGTTATGCCGCCGTTCATCGGTCAGCCGCTGCAGGGCCTGTCGGGCTATGCGATGGACCGCGCCGAAGATGGTTCGGACTACGTGCTGACCGACAACGGCTTTGGCTCCAAGGCCAATTCGCCCGGTGCCCTGCTGTTTTTCAGCAAGATGCAGCCTGATTTCGAACCGGGAACCATTGCCGTCAAGCAAACGATCTTCCTGCACGACCCGGATTTCAAGGTCCCGTTCCGCATCGCGTATGAAGGCACCGACGCCCGCTATCTGACAGGCGCTGATTTCGACCCGGAATCGATCCAGCTGGTCAACGCCGAGATCTGGATCAGCAAAGAGCTTGGCCCTTACCTGATCCGCGCGACACTCGACGGCAGGGTTATGGCGGTCTATCCGACGATGGCCATGGACGTGGTGCTGAAAAGCCCGGATACCCCGTCGATTTCTGCAGTGTCCGTCATGGGCAAAGACTGGACTGTGCCGCGGTCGGGCGGATACGAAGGCATGGCCTTGCAGCCTGGAACCGGCCTGATGTGGGCGATGCTGGAAAAGCCGCTGCTGGGCGAAGACGGCAAAGCCGAAGGTGCCTTCCTGCGGACAATGGCGTTCGACCCCGCCGCAGCCACCTGGACCGGGGCTTCGTTCAAGTTCCAGCTGGCCGAAGGCGCGACCGCGATAGGCGATTTCAACTTCATCGATTACACCCGCGCCCTGGTGATCGAGAGGGACAACGACGAAGGTGATCCGTCGCTGAAATGCGCAGGCGATCCGGCGCCCGATTGTTTTCCCTTGCCCGCCATGGTCAAGCGCGTTGTGCTGATCGACACTGCGACAGTTGATGCTGATGGTTTCGTGCGCCGCATCGGCCATATCGACCTGATGAACATCGCCGACCCCGAAGGCCGCGCCCGCCTGACCACGGCGGCCAACCCGGCGCTGTCGGGCAAGACCACCATGCCGTTCTTCACCATCGAAAACGTGATGACGGTGGACGCGACACACATCATGGTCGGCAACGACAACAACCTGCCTTATTCCTCGGGACGGGCTTTGGACAAGCCATCGGACAACGAAATGCTGCTTTTGGAAGTCGCCGATTTCCTCGCGGCGAAGTAAAGGCATGGGGGCGGGGAAACCTGCCCCCTACACCATCATCGCCTTGGTCGCGGTCAGGGTGATCGACGGGTAGTCCCGTTCGATCCGGTCGATGTCCCAGCGCAGCCGCGTGAGGTAAACCGTGTCGCCGTCGGTGTCGGTGGCGATGTGGCCCTTGTTGACGTTGACGAACTTCTCGACCTCGCCCTTCGGTCCCGACACCCAGCGGGCGGACGTGAAATGTGATCCTTCAAACCGCACCGGCAGGCCGTATTCCTGCTCGATCCGGCTGGCCAGCACTTCGAACTGCAATGGCCCCACCACGCCCACGATGAACCCCGACCCGATCATCGGCTTGAACACTTTGGCCGCACCTTCTTCGGCAAACTGGGTCAGCGCCTTTTCCAGATGTTTGGCCTTCATCGGGTCCATCGCGCGGACCCCGTTCAGCAATTCCGGCGCGAAAGACGGGATGCCGGTGAACCGCAGCGCCTCGCCTTCGGTCAGCGCGTCGCCGATCCGCAACTGGCCGTGGTTCGGGATGCCGATGATGTCGCCCGCCCAGGCTTCTTCGGCCAATTCGCGGTCGGCGGCCAGAAACATCACCGGGCTCGATATCGCCATAATTTTTTTGCTGCGCACATGCGTCAGCTTCATGCCGCGTTCGAAATGCCCCGAGGCAAGCCGCACGAAGGCCACCCGGTCGCGGTGTTTGGCATCCATGTTGGCCTGCACCTTGAACACAAAGCCGGTGACCGGCGTTTCCTCCGGGCTGATCTTGCGTTCGGCTGCGGTCTGGATTTGCGGTTCAGGCCCGTATTCGGCAATCCCCGCCATCAGGTCGCGCACCCCGAACGAATTGATCGCCGACCCGAACCAGATCGGCGTCATCGACCCGTTCAAGACTTGCGCCCGGTCGAACGCGGGCAGCAAGGCGCGCGCCATTTCCAGATCGTCGCGCAGTTTCACCAGAAGGTCGTCAGGCACATGCTGCGCCAAGGCCGGATCGTCCAGCCCGTTGATCTTGATGGAAGTCGCCACCCGGTTGCGGTCGGCGCGGTCCATGATCTCCAGCCGGTCGTGCAACAGATCATAGGCCCCGATGAACTCGCGCCCCACCCCGATCGGCCAGCTTGCGGGCGTCACGTCGATCGCAAGGTTCTCTTGAATCTCGTCGATGATCTCGAAGGTGTCGCGGCTTTCGCGGTCCATCTTGTTGCAAAAGGTAAGGATCGGCAGATCGCGCAACCGGCAGACCTCGAACAGCTTGCGGGTTTGAGATTCAACTCCTTTGGCCCCGTCGATCACCATCACCGCCGCGTCAACGGCCGTCAGGGTGCGGTAGGTATCCTCGGAAAAGTCACTGTGACCGGGGGTGTCCACCAGATTGAACCGATACGGCCCGAAATCAAACGACATGGCGGAAGCCGACACAGAAATGCCCCGGTCCGCCTCGATTTTCATGAAGTCCGACCGGGTCCGCCGCGCCTCGCCCTTGGCGCGCACTTGCCCCGCCATCTGGATCGCGCCGCCAAACAGCAGGAACTTTTCGGTCAGCGTGGTCTTGCCCGCATCGGGGTGCGAAATGATCGCAAAGGTCCGGCGGCGGGCAATCTCTGGCGGAAGGGCAGGGCGATTTGACATGGCGTTCGTTCTAGGGCGAAACCCGCCCCCCCGCAACTACGCAAGGCGTCTTGGCACAGTTGCAAACTTGCGGCAGATTCGGAACATCAAACGAATAGTGGAGGGTGTCACGACGTTAAGCGAAACCGCGAAGGAACTGGTGGCAGGCTGCCGTGCAGGTCGTGCAAAAGCAAACCTCGACGTGCTTTTTTGCGGCGATGCCGTGTCGGTTGAGGCGGCAGATATGGGGCAGGGCCACGAGACCGCAGGGCTTGCCATGATTTTCAAGATGGACGCCGAAGATATATCCTCGGGTCGGCCCAGCGACATGCACGAGGTGGCGGTGTATCACGTCAAGCACACCAGGATCGTGCGCGAAGAGTTCTTCGACGGCCTCTGATCCACGGCTGCGTCCCTGCACCTAACCGCGCGGGGTCATGCCTTTGGTCAAAATACGCTCGCGCCCGATTTCGTCCAGCAACTGCCGCCCGGCTTCGGTGCCGAAATGCTGGTTCTGGCTCAGGCCCGGAAACCGAAGCCGCACTTCGTCGGCCAGATCGGGCGGCAGGCGACTGACGATCGCTTCCGTCACCATCAGGCTTTCGGCGGGCACGCCTTCGGCATAGATGATCTCGTGGCGGTCGAACACCAGACTGAAGAAATCGACAAATCCGCCTTCGCGAATATAGATCCGGTCGCCGTCCACCAGATGCATCGCCTGCACCAGCAGCTCTGACGTCGGCAGCCCGGCACTGCGTTGGCGTTGATACAGAAACATCCGGTGATGCTGGCTGACGATCAGATCGCCCGAATTGCCCAGCGTCCCGGCCGCGATCACCACCGGCGCAAAGGCCCCCACCGCGCGCAACGTCGCCCTCCCGACCCAACGCAGCGGCTGCGCGCCGTGATCGCGCGTCAGAACCCGATCCCCCGGCTGCAACGACTCGATGGACCGCTGTTCGCCGTTGGCCAGCGTGATCAGCGCGCCCGCAACGAAAGACACGCACAGCAGGTCCGAGAGGCTCAACTCGGGTGGAGCAGGTTCAATGGCAAGCAGCGTGTATCCGGTCTGCGCGGCCATCGGGGACAACGGCAACGCCAGCCGTTCGCCCCCCGCCATCAGCACCAGAAGTTCAACCTTGTTGCCGTCCGATCCCATCAACGCATAAAGCGCTTCGAGATGCACCGCATCGCCAATCGCGCCAATTTCGCTGTTCGCAGCAACGGTTTGCGGTCCGGCCAAAGGCCGCGTCACTTCCAGCCGCAGGGCTGCGGCGTCCGGCTCCAGTTCATAGACATCGCCCGGACAGACTGTCGCCGGGCCCTCCAACGCATCGCCGGCGTTCGTGCCAAAACTGACATAGATTGCATTGGCCTCGAACACCTGGCAGGCGTGGTCCGGCAAATGGTCCGATCCGTGGGATGCGGCCGTTGGCATTTTGATCCCGATACTCCGCTGGGTGCCCGGCAACCGAACCCCTTTGATCTGCACACCTGCAAATCTGTCCGCCGAGGTAGCAAGACGCGGGTGATCCGTCAATCAACGTCGCCGTTTGCGGATGCCTCGTACCCTTCTCAGCGCCGAAAGAGCCTGTTAGGTTGCATCTGGAAGAACAGGGAGCACCACATGGATCTGGGTATCAAGGGCAAACGGGCGCTGGTCTGCGCGAGTTCCAAAGGTCTGGGGCGCGGCTGCGCCGAGGCGCTGGCGATGGCGGGATGTGACGTGGTGCTGAACGCGCGCGGGGCCGATGCGCTGAACGCGACAGCGGCGGCGCTGCGCGACCATGGCGTGACGGTCACCGCGGTCGCCGCCGACATCACCACGCCGGAAGGCCGCGCTTTGGTGTTAGCCGCCGCGGGGCAGGTGGACATTCTGGTGACCAACGCCGCAGGCCCGCCGCCCGGCATGTGGCACGACTGGACCGAGGCCGATTTCCTCAAGGCCCTCGGGGCCAACATGCTGACGCCCATCGCGTTGATGACTGCCTTGCTGCCGGGGATGATCGACCGCAAATGGGGCCGCGTGGTCAACATCACCTCGCAATCGGTCAAGGCACCGATCCCGCAGCTTGGCCTGTCGAACGCCGCGCGCACCGGGTTGACGGGCTATGTTGCGGGCACGGCCCGGCAGGTTGCCCAACACGGTGTGACGATCAACAACCTGTTGCCCGGCATCCATGACACCGACCGCGCGATCTTTCTCGACAACGGCGTGGTGGCCGCCACCGGTGTGACGATGGAGCAGGCGCGGGCCCAGCGCGCCGCAACCATTCCTGCCCGCCGCTATGGCACGGCGGCAGAGTTCGGGGCCGCTTGTGCGTTCTTGTGCAGCCAACACGCAGGGTTCATCGTGGGGCAAAACATCCTGCTGGACGGCGGGGCTACCAACGCGACCATATAGGGCGGCTCGTCGGTGCCCTTGCGTCCACAGGTCTGCGCTGTTAATACCTTGTGAAATTCCGACGGTTTTTCTGGGGTAAATGTGCAGAACCCTGCAACGCGGCTTGATGTCCAAGGCTTGACCCGCCGGTTTGGCGCGACTGTTGTGGTGCAGGATGTGTCGTTGACCGTGGCGGCGGGGCAGGTGACCTGTCTGTTGGGTCCGTCGGGCTGTGGCAAATCGACGACGCTGCGGATGATTGCCGGGGTCGAAACCCCCGATACGGGCCGCATTCTGATCGACGGGGTCGAAGTTTTTGGCCCCGCCCGCAATCAGCCGCCCGAACAGCGCGGCGTGGGTCTGATGTTTCAGGATTTTGCGCTGTTCCCGCATCTGACCGTGGCACAGAACGTGGCCTTCGGCCTTTCGGGCGAAAAATCGGTCCGGCTTGCCCGCGTTGACAGTTTACTGGAACGGGTCGATCTGGCGGGCTTTGGTCCCAAACATCCGCATGAGTTGTCGGGCGGCGAACAGCAGCGCGTTGCGCTGGCCCGTGCGCTGGCTCCGCGCCCGAAGATATTGCTGATGGACGAGCCGTTTTCTGGCCTCGACAACCGCCTGCGCGACGGCATCCGCGATGCGACGCTGGAAGTGCTGAAGGCCGAAGGCACGGCCGTCTTGCTGGTGACCCATGAACCGGACGAGGCGATGCGGATGTCCGACGAAATTGCCCTGATGCGCGACGGGCGCATCGTGCAGCGCGGCGCGCCCTACAATGTCTATAACGCCCCGGTGGACGAAGCGGCGGCGGCGTTCTTCAGCGATGTCAACGTGATACGCGGCACCTCGCGCGGGGCGCTGACACAAACGCCGTTCGGGGCGTTTCTGACGCCCGGCCATGCGGATGGTGGCGAAGTGGATATCGTGATCCGCCCGCAGCATCTGAAGATCGACTTCGACCGGGCAGGGCGCGGCCCCAACCCGACCCCGATGGACGGCACGCCAGCGCGCGGCACGGTAGAGCGTGCCCGCTATCTGGGCCGCGAAAGTCTGGTCGAGTTTCGGATGGACTTTGACTGCTCGATCCTGACCGCATCGGTGCCGGGGGTTTTTCTGCCCAAGCCCGGCACGCCCTTGTGGCTCATGATTCGCCGGGATCGCTGCTTTGTGTTTGCGGCATCGCCTCGGTGACGCGTGTGTTGACTTCCGCGCTGACCTGCGCCCGGTAGTCGGCCAGCCGTCGCCCCGGCTCGTCTGGAAACCGCTCGCCCGTTGGCGTCACGGCCATGATCCGGTCCACGCGAAAGCTGCGAAATCCGGTGCGCGCCTCGCACCAGGCGGCCAGTGTCCAGACCCTGCCCCAGAACTCCATTTGCAACGGGCGCACATCGCGGTGGCTCTCGCGGCCCTCGGGGTCGATATAGGTGATCGCCAACCGCTCTTTTTCACGGACCGCCTTGCGCAGCATCGGCAGATGCGGTGCAGCGCGGGCGGTTTCGTGCCCGGTAAAAACGAACAATTCGTCCTCTGTGGTCAACCCTTCGGGCTCTGGCGTCACCGAGGCGATCTTGACCGCCAGCCCCTGTGCGGCTCGCGCCAACCCTGGATCGGCCCCCTGCGCCACCAACCGCACCCCCAGCCGCAGCGCTTCAAGCTCCCCCGCCGTCAGCATCATCGGCGGCAATGTGATCGGCGACCGCAGGATATAACCCACCCCGCGTTCGCCCTCCACGGGCAGGCCGCTGGCCATCAGGGTGGCCATATCGCGCCAGATGGTGCGGACCGACACCTCCAGCCTTTCGGCCATTTCGGCGGCCTTGTGCAGCCTGCCGTCACGCAGGATCTGGATCAGGTCGAACAGGCGGTCGGTTCGGCGCATCGCCGCAACGTGGCGTTCGGACAGCGCCCCGTCAATCGCCCATCTGCCATTGCAGCATCGGGCGACACAACCACAGCTCTGGTCAGGTCGATCCACGCCACAAAGGGCGCAAAGTCGGGATCGTGCATCTATCGGCGCACACACATATGGCAGGGGCAAGGGGCACGGAGCCGGCAAACAGAAGATAAACGACGACTTGCATGATCGGCACCTTTGGATTGCAGTCCCTCTGGCAGCCAGATAGCAACTGACATATAGCTGTCAGTTGCCACGCGCTGCGGCCTGTCTGTACGGCCCTGCGACCCGTCCGGCGCGTTTTGGATGTTGCAGTTCATGCAGGCTGGATTAGACCGGACACAGATAGGGCGTGACCCACGCCTCAACGGAGGAAGACATGATGCAGATGGGACCCTGGCAAATTCTGGTGATCGGCATCGTCGTGCTGGTCCTGTTCGGGCGCGGCAAGATCGCAGGGCTGATGGGCGAGGTGGGCAAGGGCATCACTTCGTTCAAAAAGGGCATCAAGGAAAGCACGGACGAGATCGACAAGACCGACACTGCTGCCATGCAAGACGTGACGCCTGCGGAAAAAGACAAGGCGTGAGTCGCCCGATGATCCCGCAAAGGGGCTAAGCTGCAATGCTCGATATTGGCTGGAGCGAACTTATCCTGGTTGGTGTGGTGGCGCTGATTGTGATCGGACCCAAGGACCTGCCCGACATGTTCCGCGAACTTGGGCGGTTCACCGCCAAGATGCGGTCTATGGCGCGCGAGTTTTCACGGGCGATGGAACAGGCTGCAAACGAATCCGGCATCAAGGATGTGGCGAAGGATTTGAAGTCGGTCACGTCGCAGCAAAGCCTTGGGCTGACGGCAATGAAGGATGCAGCGGCAAAGTTCGAAAAGTGGGATCCGCTGAAGAACGCCGCCACGCCGACAAAGGCGCCTTCAAAACCGACCGACCCTGCACCGGTCAGCCCGGTCATCAAGCCGCCGGTCGGACCAGAAACGCAGGCCCTGCTGGACAAGCAGGCGGCGCGTCAAGCCATCGTTGCGGACAGCACCGAACGGCTGCGCGCGCTGAACGGGGCAGGCAACGCGGCCCCTTTGGCCCCTTCATCGGCATCGGCAGTCGCGGCACCCAACGCCCCGGCAAAGCCAAAACCGCGCACGAGGGCCGCCAAACCGGCGGGCCCTGCCACGCCTGCGGCATCGGCCACGTCTGCCACCATAACGGCCGCAAAACCCGCCCCAAAACCAATAGCGAAACGCAAGCTCAAGAAGGCGGATGAGGCATGAGCACGCAAGAAAGCATCGACGACAGCGCGGCCCCCCTGATCGAACACCTAAAGGAACTCAGAACCCGCATCCTGTATTCGCTCGGCGCGTTCACGATCTGTTTTGTGTTGGGTTATCTGATCTGGGAGCCGGTGTTCAAAACTCTGGCTGCCCCGCTGTGCGATGCGCTGACGGCACGCGGTCAGGCCTGCTCGCTGATCAACGTCAAGATGCAGGAAGGCTTCATCACTGCCATCCGCATCGCGATGTGGGCCGGGTTCGCCATGGCCTTTCCGATCATTGCCTTCCAGATGTGGCGGTTCGTGGCGCCCGGACTTTACCGACAGGAACAAAACGCCTTTCTGCCGTTTCTGGTCGCCTCGCCGGTGATGTTCGCGTTCGGGGCCTCGTTCGCCTACTTTCTGATCCTGCCCTTTGCCTTTTCGTTCTTCTTGTCGTTTCAGGACAGTTTTGCCGCCACCATTGCTGCCGGTGAGACGATCGAGGGATCGACGCTGGGCGTGGTCTTCACCGGGTCGATGGAGGCGTATTTGTCGCTGACCATGACCTTTGTGATGGCCTTCGGTCTGTGTTTCCAACTTCCGGTGCTGCTGACCTTGTTGGGTCGGGCCGGCCTGGTTTCGTCGCGCGGATTGGCAGGCATGCGCAAATATGCCGTTGTGCTGATCCTCGTCGTCTCGGCCTTTGTGACGCCGCCCGACATCTTCAGCCAGGTCATGTTGTTTGCTGCAATATACCCGCTTTACGAAATCTCGATCCTGCTGATCCGGCGATTTGAAGCGCAGCGCGAGGCAAAGATGCGCGCTGATGGCACTTGGGTCGATCTGGACGAGAACGACGCGTGACACTGGATTCGCTGGCGCGCATTGCCGCAGCACTGGACAGGCTGGCCCCGCCCTCAGCCCCTGCGCCCGACTACCGGGCCGAGGCGTTCGTCTGGCACACCGAGCCTGATCGTCTGGTTCAGGTCCGGACGGTCAGCCGGATCGACATCGGCTTGCTGGTGGGTGTGAACCGGGCGCGCGATACTTTGCTGGAAAACACCCGCCATTTTGCGGCGGGCCTGCCTGCAAACAACGCGCTGCTCTGGGGCGCGCGGGGCATGGGCAAATCCAGCCTCGTCAAGTCGGTCCATGCCGCGATCCGGGCCGAAGGGCACGATCTGAAGATCGTCGAACTCAGCCGTGAGGATTTGCCGTCGGTGCAGCGACTGCTGACCCACTTGCGCGCGGCGCCATACAGGTTCCTGATGTTCTGCGATGACCTGTCGTTCAGCCATGACGACCAGCACTACAAATCCCTCAAGGCGGTGCTTGACGGCGGCATCGAAGGCCGGCCAGACAACGTGCTGCTCTATGCCACGTCAAACCGCCGCCACCTGATGCCGCGCGACATGATCGAAAACGAACGCTCGACCGCCATCACTCCCGGCGAGGCGGTCGAGGAAAAAGTGTCACTGTCAGACCGGTTCGGCCTGTGGCTCGGGTTTCATCCTTGTAATCAGGATGACTATCTGGCGATGATCAACGCTTACTGCGCCCATCATGGCGTGACCGTTCCAGCCGACCGCTTGCGCGCCGAGGCAATTGAATGGCAGGCCACCCGAGGCTCCCGCTCTGGTCGTGTTGCGTGGCAATTCTTCTGCGATCTGGCCGCGCGCCAGGGTGTCCGGCTCTAACAGGCAGCTGAAAAACTCAAACTTGCCCTCAGTTCGTTGCTCAGAATCGGAAAATCAGTCGAAAATAGCCACGAAACTCCAGCTTTTGCGCCATTATTAGCTTCGATTCGGAGGTTTTTTCCTGCTGCGGCACCTCAAAATTCCTTTTTCAGCAACCTGCTAAGCATCTTCATCTGTTCATAAATATCCCGGGGGGTGCGGGGGGCTGGCCCCCCGCTCTGTTGCGGGACATCCGCCGCTATTGCAGATATGGCAACGGGTCTACCGATTCCACGCCTTGGCGCACTTCAAAATGCACAAAGGCCGGGTCGCCGCGCCGCACTTTCGCAATCGTCTGCCCGCGCTTGACCGCAGCGCCCTTTGCCAGCGTCACACCCTCGACTCCGGCGTAAACCGTCAGCAACCCGCCCGCATGTCGGATCACCACGATCGGCGTTCCAGAGGTGTCCGTGGTGATTGCGGCGATCGTCCCGTCTGCGGCGGCTTTGACCGGCGTGCCAGCCGGGGCGCTGATGTCGATCCCGTCGTTCTTCTTCTTGACGTAACCCCTGATGATGTTGCCCGACACCGGCATGGCCATCTTCGTCGAAGAGGCCGCCGTGCGCTGGCTGCCCAGATCTGGTGAGGCGGGCGTGTCCTTGGGCGGTTCGCTGGCCTTGGCGGGCTTTTCTTCCGGCAAGGGCTGGCTGGCCGAGGGGGGGGCAGGGGTAGCGGACCCCTGACCGGGCACGCTGTTGGTTGCGACCGTGGTGGGGGCCGGACCCGCCGCCGTGGGAATGATCAGATACTGTCCTTCGCGCACCGCCAGATCAGACCCAAGCCCGTTCCAGTCGGCCAAGGCGCGGGCCGACACCCCGTAAGTGCGCGAGATCGAGAACGCCGTCTCGCCGCGCGCAACCCGGTGGCGCGCGGGTTCGCTGCCCGACACTTGGCCCCCCGATACCTGACTGCCGGCACTTGGTGCCTCGCGGCCCACCCGGTCCAGCGCCGTTGTCGCGATGGTCGTGACATCGACCCCCGATCCGCCGATTACCCCTCCGGCTCCGGGGCCTGCCACGCTTGCCGCTGCAACGCGGGTGGGAAGCGCCAGAATCTCGCCTTCGCGCAGCGGGTCGGCGGGCTGCAACGCGTTGTAGCGCGCCACGTCTTCGGACGCCAACCCCAGACGTGACGCCACTGACGCCACGGTGTCACCGCGCCGCGCTACGGCAACCTGATAGCCAGGATAGGAAACCACCCCCCGACTGTCCGGCGTCGGTGGTGCGCTGGTGGCCTGCTGTGCGGCCTGCGACGTGTCGAACGCGGCCCCCGACCTCAGGTCCCAGTCCAACGCGGTTGTGCCGGAACAGCCCGCCACGGCCAGAAGCAAAAGCATCGGGGTCGCATGGAAAGAACGGATCATCTGCGCCTCATCGAATTCGTCCGGGTTGATCCCGAAACATGGTCAGTCGTTACCCATCCCTTCGACCAGCGGCACAAAGCGCACCGGGCGAAGCTCTTCGTAGTCATATCCGGCAGCGCTGCGGGTCACCTTGATCAGGGTTTGCACCGCGTCCGACTGGCCTACCGGAACAACCATGATACCGCCGATCTTCAGTTGCGACAACAGAGGGCCGGGAGGGTCCTCTGCGGCGGCGGTCACGAGAATGCGATCAAACGGCGCCTGATCTGGCAATCCATGACTGCCATCGGCGGCAAAAGCGGTGATGTTGACCAGTCCCAGCGTGCGAAACAGCTCGCGCGCCTCTGCAACCAGACGGCGGTGACGGTCCACCGTGTAAACCCTGCGGCCCAGTTGCGAAAGGATTGCCGCCTGATAGCCCGACCCGGTTCCGACTTCCAGAATGGTATCACGCACGCCCACGGCCAGCGCCTGGGTCATCAGTCCGACGATCGACGGCTGGCTGATAGTCTGCCCGCAGGCGATCGGCAGCGGCATATCCTCGTAGGCGCGCATCGCGAACAACCCGCGCACGAACAGACCGCGATCCACCACCTCCATCGCGGTCAGCACGCGGGCATCGGTCACCCCGCGCGACCGCAGCGCAAAGAGGAACCGCATCTTGCGCTCGGCAATTTCCAGCGCGGCCTCATCTTGCGGCGCGCTCTCGTCGGTCATCCCAGCCGCACCGCAAGATCGTCCAGCACGTCATGCGCGGTCAGATCGGCCCGCATCGGCGTCACGCTGATAAAGCCTTCAAGGTTTACCGCCGCGTCGGTGCCGGGCAGGGTCGGGGTCTGCTGCGGGCCACCCTTGATCCACAGAAACTTGCGGCCTGCAGGCGATTGCTGACGCTCGACCCCAAAGCCGGTGTCGCGCCGGAACCCTTGCGCTGCAACTTTTACGCCCTTGACATCCGCCCCGGCAAACGGCGGAAAATTCACGTTGTAAAACAAACGGTAATCGTCCGCGTCCCAGCGTCCGCGATCCAGCAGCGCCCGTATCACCGCCTCGCCATGCACCCGCGCTGCGTCAAACGGATCGGTCAACCCGTCGGTCTGCGGACCCATGAACTGCGACAGCGCAATCGCAGGGACCCCCTGCAATGCCGCCTCCATCGCGCCGCCGATGGTGCCGGAATACAGCACGTTTTCGGCCGAATTGTTGCCGCGGTTCACCCCCGACAACACCAGATCGGGTTTTGCCCCGTCCAGCACATCATAAAATCCCGCCAGCACGCAATCTGCGGGGCTGCCCTCGGCGGCGTAGCGGCGCGGGCTCAGTTTGGCGATCATCATCGGATGGGTATAGCTGATGCAATGCCCGACGCCCGATTGCTCGAACGCAGGGGCCACCGTCCAGACTTCGCCTTCGGAACCGGCAATCGCCTGGGCGATTTCGGTCAAGACTTCCAACCCCGGAGCGTTGATGCCGTCGTCATTGGTGATCAGGATGCGCATAAGGGGCCTTTCGTGTTCCCCCCTGATTAGACGACCCGGCAGGGCAGGTAAAGCAGACCCTTACAGCCGGGCGATCCGTTCGATCAGCAGCGCAAAGAAACTGTCCGCCTCGATGGTCCCGATGAACAGCGCATTGGCGGGCCGCTGGGTGACACCCCACCAGTCCGCTACCGTCATGCCCAGTGTCAGATCCGATTGCGTTTCGATTTCCACGTTGATGTGCCGTCCAGCAAACAGCGAAGGGTCCAGCAGATAGGCGATTACACACGGATCATGCAGCGGCGCACCTTCAGAGCCGTATTTCTGCATGTCGAATCGCTCGAAGAAATCCGTCCACTCCGCCACCATCCGCCCCGGTTCAGACCCCATCGCGCGAAACGCTTCGATCCGCGCGCGGTTGGTCAGCGCCTTGTGCGTCACATCCAATGGCATCACCACCAACGGCACGCCCGACCGGAATACGATCTTTGCAGCCTCCGGATCGACATAGATGTTGAACTCGGCCGCCGGGGTGATGTTGCCAACCTCGAAATAGGCCCCGCCCATCAGCACGATCTGCTGCACCCGCGCCACCACATCGGGAGCCTTCAGGAAGGCCGCCGCGATGTTGGTCAGGGGACCAAGCGCGCACAAGGTCACTGTGTTTCCGGGCTCGCGCCGCAACGTCTCGATGATGAAATCGACGGCGTGTTGGGTTTGCAGCGGCATCACCGGATCGGCCAGTTGCGGGCCATCCAGCCCCGTCTTGCCATGCACATGTTCCGCCGTGACCAGCTTGCGGTTCAGCGGCGCGTCGCACCCGGCATAAACCCGCATGTCGGGTCGCCCCGCCAATTCGCAAATGATCCGCGCATTGCGTTGCGTCAGGGGCAGCGGCACATTTCCGGCCACAGCCGTGATCCCCAACACCTCGATTTCAGGCGAGGCCAAAGCCAACAAGATCGCCACGGCATCATCCTGCCCAGGATCGGTGTCGATGATGATGCGGCGGGGGTGGGACATGGCATTCTCCTTTTTCGCAAGAAAACGCCATGGCCCGTGATTTGTCCAGTCTGCAACGGCTTAGCCGTCGAAGTTGATTTCTTCCATCAACCGCAATGCTGCAGCCCGCTCGGCTGCGACGTCGGCCAGCGACAGGGTGTCGGGCGTGAACGTCCCCCAGCTTTGCACCAGCGCCGACCGTGGCACGTCCGGCTTGACCGGGAATTCGTAGTTGGTCTCGGCATAGATCGCCTGCGCCTTGTCTGACGAAAGCCATTCCATCAGTTGCAAAGCCGCCTCCTTGTTCGGCGCAGCCTTGGTCATCGCAACGCCAGAGATGTTCATGTGGGTGCCACCCGTCTCAAACGTCGGGAATATCACATTCACCGAATTCGCCCATTCCGCCTGGTCGGGATCGGCCAGCATCTGACCCATGTAATAGGTGTTGCCCAGCGCGATGTCGCATTCGCCCGCCCAGATTGCCTTGGCCTGATCACGGTCGCCGCCATCGGGTTTGCGTGCAAGATTGGCCTTCAACCCCTCGGCCCACGCCCGCGCCGCGTCGGGGCCGTCATGTGCAATGACCGCTGCCAGAAGTGCCACATTGTAGTCATGCATGCCAGACCGGGTGCAGACGCGGCCCTTCCACTTTGGATCGGCAAGATCTTCGTAGGTGGTCACCTCACCGGGTGCGACACGATCCTTGCTGGCATAGACGATCCGCGCACGCGATGTCAGGCCGAACCACTGGTCCAGCGGATCACGAAATTCGGCGGGGATGTTCGTCTCCAGCACGTCCGACTGCACCGGTTGGGTCACGCCCGAAGCAACGATCTGCATCAGCCGCGCGATGTCCACCGTCAGCACCAGATCGGCGGGGCTGCGGTCGCCTTCGGCCACCAGCCGTTCGACCATGCCCTTGTCCACAAAGGCTGTATTGACCGCGATCCCGGTCTCTGCGGTGAACGCGTCCATCAGCGGCTGGATCAGTTCGGGCTGGCGGTGAGAGTAGATATTCACCTCTGCCGCAAGCGCCGGCAGGGCGGTAGAACACAGGGCTAGTGCAAGAAAAGGGCGAAACATGGTTGACTCCTTTGGTCGGGTATTGTGCTGACCTTAAAGCTGACTATTTTACTTTGGTCAATACCTGACTGAAAAACTCAGCTACTCCGGCCCCGCTCTTCGGCCTTGGCGCGGTTCCACAACGCATCCATTTCGGCAAGATCGGACTGCGCCGGACTGCGGCCAGCCTCGGACAGCCAATCCTCGATCCGCCCGAATCGCCGGGTAAACTTGGCATTGGTCGCGCGCAATGCGGCCTCGGGGTCGACGTTCAGGTGCCGTGCCAGATTGGCCATGACAAACATCAGATCCCCGAACTCTTCCGCCACCTCTGCCGCCGTCAGCGTGTCGCGTGCCTCGACCAACTCGGCCGCCTCTTCAACAAGTTTCCCCAGAACCTCGTCGGTTGACGGCCAGTCGAACCCCACCCGCGCCGCCCGCTTTTGCAACTTCACCGCTCGGGTCAGGGCCGGCAGCCCAAGGGCTACCCCGCCCAGCACACCCGCATCCCCCCGCTCCTGCGCCTTGATTTTCTCCCAGTCGGCTGTCTGTTGCTCGGCTGATTTGTCGCGGCTTTCACCCCCAAAGATGTGCGGATGCCGCGCCACCATCTTGTCAGCAATGCTGCGCACCACATCGTCGAACCCAAACAGGCCCTTGTCGGCGGCGATCTGCGCCTGAAACACCGCCTGAAACAGCAAATCGCCCAATTCGCCCGGCAATTCGTCCCATGCGGCGCGCGCGATCACATCTTCGACCTCATGCGCCTCTTCGATCGTATAGGGGGCAATCGTCGCGAAATCCTGTGCCAGATCCCACGGGCAACCCGAAACCGGATCGCGCAACCGCCGCATGACCTCCAACAGCCGGGGCATCCCGCCTTGCGGATCGTGGATCAGATCATCGGTTGCAGCCATTGCGGCCCCCTTCGTTTTGCGGTTTGATCAAACGGTAAATCACCGGAGTAGATCATGCCCGTCCTCAACCGTATCGCCTCTTATGCCGAGGAAATGAAGGGCTGGCGACGCCATCTGCACGCCCACCCCGAGCTGAAGCTCGACTGCCCAACAACCGCCGCCTTCATCGTGGCGCAACTGCGGGCCTTTGGTGTGGATGAAATCCACGAAGGTATCGCGCAAACTGGCCTTGTCGCGATCATCAACGGTCAAGGCGTCGAGGGTCGAGGTGCCGGGGGTCGAGGTGCCGGCGCGCAAGGGCCAACCATTGGCCTGCGTGCAGACATGGACGCCTTGCCGATCACCGAGGCAACCGGGGCCGAACATGCCTCGACCATTCCCGGCAAGATGCACGCCTGCGGCCACGACGGCCACGTCACGATGCTGCTGGGGGCTGCGAAGTATCTTGCAGAAACCCGCCGCTTCACCGGCCGGGTTGCGCTGATCTTTCAACCGGGAGAGGAAGACGGCGGTGGCGGGCAAATCATGGTCGACGAAGGCATCATGGACCGCTTCGACATCACCCGGGTCTTTGGCATCCACAACGCGCCCAACGTGCCCTTGGGCCATTTCATGACGACGCCCGGCCCGCTGATGGCCGCTGTCGATACTGCGACGGTCCTGCTGACCGGCAAGGGCGGCCACGGCGCCACCCCGCACGAATGTGTGGACCCGGTTGTGGCGATGATCGGCATGGTCGGGGCGGTTCAAACCATCCTGTCGCGCAACGTCTATGCGCTGGACGAGGCGGTGATCTCGGTCACCCAAGTCCACGCAGGCACCGCGTCGAACATCATCCCTGAACAAGCGATGTTCTGCGCCACTATCCGCAGCTTCAAACCCGAGGTGCGCGACCTTTTGAAGCGTCGCTTTACCGAACTGGTCGAAGGCCACGCAGCCGCCTACGGTGTTTCGGCGCAGATCGACTATGACTGGGGCTACCCCGCTACGGTAAACGACCCCGACCAGTCCGATTTCGCGGCAGAAGTCGCCCGCGGCGTGTCCGGCCCCGAGGCGGTCAACGACCGCGCCCGACGTGAAATGGGGTCCGAGGATTTCAGCTATATGCTCGAAGCCCGTCCGGGGGCGTATCTGTTCATGGGCATCGGTCCGGGGGCAGGGCTGCACCACCCGGCCTACGATTTCAACGACGAGGCATCGCCGATCGGTGCCAGTTTCTTCGCCCGGTTGGTGGAAACTGCGCAACCGCTGGCGTGATCCCAAACGGCAGGGATTTGCCCCCTGCCGCCAAACTTCTGGCTTCCATTTCGACTTGGGTCCAGGTTTTTTGCATCCCTGCCTGCATCAAAGGCGCCCTCCCCCTTGGGCCAAAAGCATCCCCCCAATCAAAGGCACCCCATGAAACCGCTTGCCCTGTTGCTCGTCTTGGTCGTGACGCCCGCTTTTGCCGATGACCTTTTGTTCTTCCAGTCTCCCACCGGCAACATCCACTGCATGATCGCAACCGGCGACTACGCCGAGGCGCGATGCGACATGATCGAGTTGATGCCGACCTTTCGCCAACCGCCACCCAACTGCGAGCAGGATTGGGGCGCGTATTTCACCGTCGGGTTGTCGGCGCGCAAGGGCCAGATGGCCTGCGTGGGGGACACGGTGATTGATCCGAGTTCAATCGTTCTGGGTTATGGCAAGACCATTTCGCTGGGCGGGTTCGATTGCTCGTCCGAGAAGACCGGGATGACCTGCACCAACCCCGCAGGGCACGGCTTTACCCTGTCGCGGGCCAGTCAACGCCTGTTTTAGGCCGATTCGGCGGGCCAATGGTTAACGCTGCGCGTAAATCTTGGCCGGCGTCTTGCGTCTGCACAGGGGGTGTACAGGGGGGCGTACCGATGGTGACAGCCTAATTCGACACCAGATCAACGGCTTAACTTACCGCGCGGCCGTCTTGACTTCACCCGTCCGGTGCGGCCTAACCAAGCAACCGGATCAGCGGCGTCTCCGGCAGGATGGATACCGCTTGTTTCGGAGTAAGCCGTGGCGATTGAAGACGCAAAATCCCAGACCGACACCGCTTTCACCCGCCCCAGCCAGCGCGGCTATTCTTTCGAGAATGCCTTCGGCGGTGCGACATCGTTTCTGCGGCGCAGCTACACCAAAGACCTGACCGGCGTTGACCTCGCCATCACCGGCGTGCCCTTTGATCAGGCAGTGACCCACCGCCCCGGCACCCGTTTCGGCCCGCGCGCTATCCGCGAAGCCAGCAGCATGATGCCCTATGATCCGCCCTACGGCTGGCCCTCCAACCCATTGGAGGACATGAACATCATCGACTACGGCGATTGTGCCTTCGACTATGCGAAGACGTCCGATTTCCCGCAGACGCTGACCGACCACATCGCCAAAATCCTGAACGCCGGGGCGGGCAGCATCACCCTTGGCGGCGATCACTACATCACCCTTCCCATCCTGCGCGCCTATGCCAAGCGGTTCGGCCCGCTGTCGGTAATCCAGTTCGACGCCCATTCAGACCTGTGGCCCGACGACGATCTTGCCCGGATCGACCATGGCACCATGATGTACAAGGCGGTCAAGGCCGGGCTGGTTGATCCCACGCGATCCGTGCAGATCGGCATCCGCACAACGACCGAGGATTACCTAGGTTTTCATGTCATCGACGCCCGTGAAGTCCATGAAAAGGGCTGCGCCGCGACAGTGGCTCGGGTCAAGAGAATCGTCGGTCAATCGGATACCTACGTGACCTTCGACATAGATTGTCTCGACCCATCCGCGGCCCCCGGCACCGGCACGCCGGTCTGGGGCGGGCTGCAGTCCTGGCAGGCGGCAGCCATCTTGCGCGATCTTGCGGGCATCCAGTTGGTTGGCGGAGATGTGGTCGAGGTGTCGCCCCCCTATGACACCACCGGTGCGACCGCCATCGCCGGGGCCCATGTTGCGTATGAGTTGATTTGCTTGTATGACTGGGCGAAGAACCATCGGTAAACCATTGAAAATTCGCAACATGATCATCTACATCGTTCTTGCATTGCTTGTCGGGGCTGCGGCCTTTTTCCGTCTCGCGCCCAGCGATCCCGGCAAATGGCACACCGACCCCGGCACGATTGCAGCCACTGACTGCCGCGAACTGACCACAACCGCCTCCAGCGCGCGGGTCACCTGTATTCTTGCCGAGGATCCGTTGGACGTGCTGGCAACGCTGGACAGTATCGCCCTTGCGTCTGTGCGCACGGTCCGTCTTGCCGGCAGTGCCGAAACCGGGCGAATCACTTGGATTTCCCGGTCATTGATCTGGGGTTTTCCCGACTATACCACAGCGCAGGCTACGGCGGTTCCCGAAGGGACCCGGCTTGATATCCTTGCGAGGCAGCGTTTTGGGGAAAGCGATCTTGGGGTCAACGCCAAGCGCCTGACGGCATGGTTGGCTGGCTTTTGAGATCTTTGGCCAAGACAAGGGGCCAAAGGCGCTAGGAAACGCGTGGACGGCTGCCCCTTGACCGCCCCCGCCCAAATCGCCAAACCCCCCGTATGGTTCCGCTAGATAAACTCGCCCAGATCACCCAGCGCTTCGAGTTTCTCGAAGCCCGTCTCAACGCAGGCGCTCCTCCGGCAGAGATTGCCGAAATCAGCCGCGAGTACAGCGACCTGAAGCCCATCGTGGATGAAATTTCGGCCTACCGCCGCGCGCTCGACGATCTGACCGGGGCCGAGGAGATGTTGTCCGATCCCGAAATGCGCGGTCTGGCGGAGGATGAGATCCCAAGGCTCAAGGCGCGTATCCCCGAGATGGAGCATACCCTGCGTCTCGCCCTGTTGCCACGCGATGCAGACGATGCTCGCCCGGCCATCCTTGAAATCCGCCCCGGAACCGGGGGAGACGAAGCAGCTCTGTTCGCAGCCGATCTGTTGAGGATGTATCAACGCTATGCCGACACGATGGGCTGGACGTTCGAAATACTGGAACAGCAAGACAGCGATCTGGGGGGCATCAAGGAAGTCAGCGCGCATGTGAAAGGACCGGGTGCTTTTGCGCGGCTAAAGTACGAATCCGGGGTTCACCGCGTTCAGCGCGTACCCGAAACCGAGGCGCAAGGCCGTATCCACACGTCGGCCGCCACAGTGGCCGTTCTACCAGAGGCCGAAGATGTGGATCTGCAAATCCCGGCCTCTGACATTCGCATCGACACGATGCGCGCCTCCGGAGCAGGTGGCCAGCACGTCAACACCACCGATTCGGCGGTGCGGATCACGCACTTGCCGACCGGGATCATTGTGACTTCGGCGCAGAAATCGCAGCACCGCAACAAAGAGATGGCGATGCAGGTCTTGCGCGCCCGTCTGTATGATCTTGAGCGCAACCGGGTAGACAGCGCGCGCGCCGCCGATCGCAAGGCACAGGTCGGCAGTGGTGACCGGTCCGAACGTATCCGCACCTACAACTTCCCTCAGGGCCGGATGACAGACCATCGCATCAACCTGACCCTTTATTCGCTGGCTCAGATCATGCAAGGCGACCTTGGCGGCGTGATCGACGCGTTGACCTCGCACGATCAGGCCGCAAAACTGGCCGAGATGGACGGATGACCGGGGCGGATGCCCTGCGGGCGGTGATCCCCCGCCTGCGGGAGGCTGGCATCCCCGATGCGGCCCGTGACGCAAGGGCGCTGCTGGCGCATGCGATGGAAATAGCAGCCGATCGCCTGACGTTGCATCTGGCCGATGATCTGACGCCTGAGGTGGTCACGGCACTCGGCTCACTGATTGTCGCACGGGCCCGGCATCAGCCCGTCGCCCAGATCATTGGACATCGGCAGTTCTGGGGCCGGTCCTTCGTGGTCAGCCCTGATGTGCTTGACCCGCGGCCAGAAACCGAAACGCTGGTGGCCGCTGCCTTGTCCGGGCGGTTTGACCGGGTGCTGGATCTAGGCACCGGATCGGGCTGTATCTTGTTGACTTTGCTTCTGGATCGTCCTTCGGCAACGGGCCTTGGCATTGATCTCTCGCCTGCAGCATTGGCCGTCGCAGACCGCAACCGTCAGCGATTCGGCCTGCAGTCGCGGGCCGTTCTGCAGCAGGGCAACTGGGTCGAAGGACTGTCCGGGTCGTTCGATCTGATCGTGTCGAACCCGCCCTACATTGCCACCGCCGAAATGGCAGGGCTCGCCCCGGACGTGCGCGATTGGGAGCCGCACATGGCGCTGACACCCGGTGGCGACGGGCTGGCTGCCTACCGGGTCATTATGGGGGGCGCCGGGGCGCATTTGGTGCCGGGCGGGCGGTTACTGATGGAAATCGGGCCGACGCAAGGGCACGCCGTCGCCGCAATGCTGGAGGCGGCCGGTTTGCAGAATGTGGCCATCTTGCCCGACCTCGACGGCCGCGACCGTGTGGTGTCGGGCCGCACTGCCGCTTGATTGCGCAGAACGTGAGAAAACTCTTGCCCGAACCGCCGGGCTGTGGTTAGAAAAGATGGCGCGAAGGGCGGGGCACTCGGCTCCCCTCACGTACAGCAGCTACCGTTCGCCATTTCCAAGCGCCACAAGGCGCAGGTGCCCGGTCTTAGCCAGATCATCTGGATCAAAGGACAACATGCGCTCTTCCAAGTCCCGCTCGCGTTCCAAGACGAACCGCCCGCGTACGCTCGGCAACATCATCAACCGGGTCTTTGACAGTTCCGGCCCCGAAGGCAAAGTGCGCGGCACACCGCAGCAGATCATTGAGAAATATCTGTTCTTGGCCCGCGATGCACAACTGTCGAACGACCGTGTTGCGGCCGAGAATTTTTTGCAGCACGCCGAGCATTACACCCGGATGCTGAGCGAGGCCAATCGCGAACTGGCAACCGAACAGGAAAGCCGCCAGCAGTACCAGCCGCAAAGCGGTCAGCAGAACGGCAATCAGAATGGTGGCCAGAACGGCAATCAAAACGGTGGCCAGAACGGCAATCAGAATGGCAATCAGAACGTTGGCCAGAATTCCGTTCAGAACGGGAACCAGAACGGTAACCAAAGTGGCCAACGTGACCGGGATGGTCAGCGTCAGGACAATCGGCCCGACAATCGGTCAGAGCCGCGTCAAGACGGGCGGCAAGACAACCGTTCGGACAACCGATCAGAGAATCAACCTGAACAGCGAAACGGAAATCGGCCTGAAAACCGTTCCGACAACCGTTCCGACAACCGCGCCGACAACCGCGCCGACAACCGCGCAGAGAACCGCGCAGAGAACCCTAACGAAGTTCGGCAAGACCGTGATCGCACCGATCACCGCCGCGATGAATTGTCTTCGGAGCGTGGCGATTACCGGGCCGAGTATACTCCGAACCGTGAAGCCGAAACGCAGCCGGAACCCGACGATGTGATCGACGTATCAAGCTATCGCGATCAGGGCCTCGTTGATCTGCCAGAAGCGTCCAGCCATCGCGCCAAACGCCCGGCGCAGCCGCGCAAACCGGCGTAAGTCGGCAAGGCCGTAGAAACGCCGGCGCCTGTTGCATCGGAAGAAGTGGTTGCACCAGTGCCTGCACCAAAGACGCGCCGCCCTCGTAGCCCGAAAAAACCCGTTGTTGCGGATGAAACAGCTGAACGGTCCGGTGGCTCACCGCGCGAGACAGCGGAATAATCAACCCGGCTGGCGCGTGTCCACACTTCGCGCCAGCGCGCAGAACGCCTCTAGCGACACCTCTTCTGCGCGTTGCGTCGGCGCAATCCCTGCCGCGCGCAGATGACCCTCTAAGTCAGCAGCCTGGCCCCTTAGGCTCGATCGCAGCATCTTGCGGCGTTGGTTGAACGCCGCCGCCGTAAGTCTGCCCAGGGTCGCCTGATTGGCCGGATAGCGTGGCGCAGGCAGGGAGGTCAGATGCACCACGGCAGAATGGACACTTGGTGCCGGAGTGAAGGCTTCGGGTGGCAGCGACATGACGATCTTGGCATCACAGCGCCATTGTGCCAGCAGCGCAAGGCGGCCATAGTGATAGTCCCCCGGCCTTGCCACGATCCGCTCGGCCACTTCGCGCTGAAACATCAGGGTCAGGCTTTGCCAGACCGGGGGCCATTGCGGCGGGGTCAACCAGCGGATCAGAAGTTCGGTCCCAACGTTGTAGGGCAGGTTGGCCACCACCCGGATCGGTGGCGTCAGATGTGCCAGAGCATCGACTGCCAGCGCATCCCCTTGAACCACCGACAGCCGCCCCGGATAAACGGCCGCGATCTCGGCCAACGCTGGCAGACAGCGCGCGTCCTTTTCAACGACCAGCACATGCCTTGCACCCTCGACCAGCAGCCCGCGCGTCAAACCGCCCGGGCCGGGGCCGACCTCCAGCACGTCACAGGCCGACAGATCTCCGGCCATTCGCGCGATCTTTGCGGTCAGGTTCAGGTCCAGAAGAAAGTTTTGACCCAACTGACGCTTGGCTATCAGATCATGCGTCTTGATGACCTCACGCAGCGGTGGCAGGCCGTCAATCGTTGGCATCTTGCCCGCCTCGCACGCGCACCATGGTTTGCGCCATCCGCAGTGCCGCCACCAGACTGTCGGGCCGCGCGATGCCACGCCCCGCAATATCAAACGCCGTGCCGTGATCCGGCGAGGTGCGGACAAATGGCAGGCCTAGCGTCACGTTCACGCCGCCGTCGAAATCCAGCGTCTTGATCGGGATCAGCGCCTGATCGTGATACATGCAGACGGCGGCGTCATAGCCTGCCCGCGCGCGGGGATGAAACATCGTGTCAGCAGGCAATGGGCCAATGACCGTCATCCCACCGGCACGCAAGCGGTGCAGAACGGGTGCGATCACGTCCATGTCTTCGTGCCCCATCGCCCCGCCTTCCCCCGCATGCGGGTTCAGTCCGGCGACAGCAATGCGCGGGGTGGCAATCCCGAAATCGCGGACCAGCCCGGCATGGGTCAGCCGCAGCACCTGTTCTAGCAACTCCGGCGTCAGCGCGTGGGGCACATCACGTAGCGGGATGTGGATGGTGGCAGGCACCACGCGCAATGCATCGCAGGCCAGCATCATTGCCACGGGCACATCGCCCGCCAAGTGGGCAAGAAATTCCGTATGTCCTGGATAGGCAAACCCCGCGCCGTCCTGCAGCGCCTTCTTGTGGATCGGGGCCGTGCAAACTGCCGCCGCTTGTCTTGCCTGCACCAGCGCCACCGCGCGGGTGATAACGTCTACGACAGCGGCGGCATTGGCGGGTTCGGCAACGCCGGGCCGCTGTCGGGCAGGAAAGGGATGCAGCAGCACGGGCAAGATGTCGCCCGAAACGTCCAGCGCTTGTTCAGGCTGGTCGATCAGCGCAACTGGCGTTCCGGCGGGTAGGTGGGCAGGGTCGCCAAGCCAAAAGAACGGCACCTCTGTGCCAAGCAACAACCGGGCCAAAGGCGCCAATTCCGGCCCGATCCCGGCAGGCTCGCCACAGGTCAACACGATTGGCAGGCGGGGTGTCACGGTGTGCGAATGATCGCTTCGGCGCGCAGTTCCGACAAAAACAGCTGGGCCTGTCCTGCAAGGCGCAAGTTCAGCAAACGGTTGCGCACCTCTTCCCGTGACGGGGGCACTTCTGTGGTCGGGGCCCGGCTGCACAGCATCACGAACACCCGCGCCCCGCCCCGCGTGATCGAGGCATCCGTTTCGTTGGCATCCAATCTGGCAAGAACGCGGCCGATATCCGCGGGCAGCTGCGACTCGAGCACGGTTTGCCGGGTCAACTGATCGGCAGGCAAACGACGGGCCTGAGCGTAAAGACTGTCGCAGGTGTCCACAGCAGCCGTCAGCCGGGCAACTTCTGCGGCTGTCCCGCTGTTTTCGGGCAACAAGAACTGCGCGTAGTCCAGCGATTTGGTCGTCGCTGCCTCGCCACCTTCCTGGCCAATATTGCGCAGGAAATACAGCACGACCCCCCCGGCCACATTGAACGGTTCGCTGACGGTTCCAACGTCCATAGTCCGAAGATTGGCCCCAACCGCCGCTGGTAGCGCGTCGATCTGTTGCCATTCCAGCCGGCCGAAGGTCGGTGCGGTTTTTGAGATCGAATAGCGGCGCGCAGCGTTACCAAAGCCGGTCAGGGTCTTGATCTCGGCCTTCAGGCGCCGGGCCAGAGCCAGCGCATCGCCGCCTTCGACACCGCCGTTGGTCGGAAGAACGATCTCGGACAGCAAGACCCGCACTGGCCCACCGGGGGCGAGCCACGCGGCAATCGCCCGGTCGACCTCGGCGTTGCTGATCTGCACTTGCGGGCCATACTTAGCCCGGATCAACTCGCGCCACGCCTGGCCCGCTTCGACGAAATCCCGAAACGTCTGCGGCTCTACTCCACCTTGGCCGATGGCTGTGATGAACTCCTCTGACGTCAGGTTGGCCTGCAAGGCAAACGTGGTCATCCCGTCCTTGATCTGCTCCGGGGTCAGGATCAGCCCGGCCTGTTTTGCCGCCTGCGCCTGCAGTCGTTCATCAATCAGGCTTTCCAAGGCGATCTTGGTCAGATCGCCCGGCTGGCGTAGCAGTTGCAAGAACAGCACCCGCTGGTTTTGTTCAAACCGGGTGATCGCGTGATCGTTCACGATCATCACCGGCGCGAACAGATCCTGTGCCAATGTCTGTTGCGGTGCCCACAGGGCCGCCGTCACCAGCATCATCCCAGACACAACCAAAGCCTTTATCCCGCGCATCTGTCGCATGTTCATCTTTGCCGCACCTTACCGTCTGTCTTTACCGCCGACACTGTCGGGCCACCTGTGCCGAGTTGCCGTTTATACCCAAAAACTCCACCGCAAGGCCGAAATCCGTGGTCGGTTGCACACTAGTCGAGGACGTGTACCGACGCGAGAGCGAAAGATTGAGGTTGATGCATTCGTTTTGAAAGGTAACACCCATAGCTGCCTTGGTCGCGCGGTCTGCGATCAGGTCAAACCGGGTTGACAGATTGGTGGACCACGACGCGTTCACATCATACCCGGCATCGAACACCAGTTCCTCGATCGCGTCCGGCCGGTTTTCGACCGGATCGGCCACGACAAAGACATAACTCGCAGCGACAGCATAGCGGTTGCGGTTGAAATCCATTCGCAACTCGCCCTTGGCAACGGTCAGATCGTCATCCAGCAGCAACCTGTTTGTCAAACTCAAGCCTGCATTCTGCAACTGCATCGCCAAAAGCCAATCAGACGTCACACCAGCAAGACCCGACGCATCGCTGAATTGGCCTTGTGGCGTCCGCCGGATGATACGCCCGGCGGTGACGCCCAGTGTCCATCCCAGCGGATCGTTGCGCAGATAGGTGATCCCAAGATTGAGACGCGTTCCCCTTTCAATCGAATCTGTGCCGGGAAAGCGGCTGAACGAAAACAGGTTGCCTTCGTCGAATTCGACCAGCACGCTGTCTTCGTTCGGAATATTGCCGGTGTTGGCCCCTGTCATGACCATTTGCACAACCGGCTCGATCACATGGCCCACGCCACCGGCGCTGGTTTTTACCCAAGGCCATCGCAACTCTACCGCACCCGCAGCCGAAGTTTGCCGGTCGGAACCAGAGTAGATGTCATCGTCACCGATGGAATAAAGATCGGCCCGCACACCCGCCAAAGCTGCCACCTGCAAGCCGAACGGCCCGGTCCAGTTGCGCCGCCAGTCACCGCGCACCGAAACGCGACCCAGATCGCGACCGTCGGCAATGCCATCGCCGTCGCCATCAACCCCGCTGTCTGACTTGCGGTAATGGCCATGGCTTTGAAATTGCAGTCCCGCGGTCCCACCAAGAAAGCCCGATCGGCGATACAGGGTCAAATCCGCGACCAGCGACGGTTGCGTTTTATTGCTTTCCCCGTCGCGCAGGGTTTGAAGCCCGGTCAGTGCGGCACGCACGTAGTCGTCGCGCCGGGTGCGGGTGATTGCAATCTGGCTGTCGAGGCGATCCTGATCGGAAATGCCATAGTCCAGCAAATAACCTCGATCGCTGACCGCGATGCCGTCGAACGTGAGTGTGTAATCGCGCGGCAGATCGAACATGCCTGCAATTGCCAGATAGCCTCGGTTCTGATCCGGCAGAAGGTCGTCACGCGACAGGGCCGTGGTCAGCGTGATGTCGCCGGTGCGAAACGCCTGGCGAAAGCGCAATTCCAGCCCGCGCCCCTGTTTGGCCGAGATGTAGGGTGTGACCAACAAATCGCGATGATCGCCGAGCTTGATGAAATATGGCACATTGACCCCAAAACCCAAGCCCGAGGTGCTGCGTATGTCGGGCAGCAGAAATCCGGTTGCCCGCGTCAGGGTCGGGTCGGGCATCCGCAGGCGCGGGATGTAGAACACCGGCACGCCTGCGATGCGAAACTGGGCGTTGTCGAAATACAACTGCTGTTCCAGTTGGTCATGCACAACGCGCTTTGCCCGGATTTCCCACAGGGGCGTTGTACTGCCGGGGCAGACCTTGCACGACGACGCGGCCACCCGGTTCAGCGCGGTGTAACGCCCGCTGACCCGGATCACCTCGCGGGCGGCCATTTGCAACTGCTGATCCAGCACCAGCCGGGCCGAAGTCAGGATGCCCTTGCTCAGATCGCCCGACAGCTTTGCCTGTTCGGCAAGGATGACATCGCCGTTTGCGTCACGAACGCGGATCGGTCCGGTGATGGTCAGGGTGTCGGCTTGGCGGTCATAGGTCACGCCCGATGCCGTCAGCGTCGTTCCCTGGTAGAACACTTCGACATTTCCGGCCGCCACCAGAACGTCATTGCCCTCGATCGCAAGACTGTCGGCAATCAGCGTCGCACGGTCCTGCGCCAACGCCGGAAGGGCCGCGCACAGGAGGGCAACAAGGATCAAAAAACGCCGCACTTCAACCATCCTCGTGTTGCAGCAGAAGGCCGAGTGCAAACAAGGCAGCCCCTACGGGCGGTGTCCATGCCGCCAAAGCAATCGGAATTTGACCGTTGTCTCCCAAAACCTGCCCGAAGTTGCGCAGGAAAAACGCGATGAACCCGCCCAAAATCGCCAAAAGCACCATCGACCCGGTCTTGCCCAGCCGCGAATGACGCATGGTAAAGGCCGCCGCAATCAGCACCATCGCGGCAAACAGCAGCGGCAGCGCAAGTTCCATCTGGAACCACATCCGGTGCCCCCGCGCCGAGAATCCCGCCTGTTCAAGATCCGAAATATAGCCCGGAAGATCCCAGATGCCGATGGCCGATGGTGTGCCGAACCCGTCGCGGATCTTCTCGCGTGTAAGATCGGTGCGAAGTTGTTCTTTGTCGGCATAGACAGCTTCGCGTTCGGGGTTCGCTTCTTCCAATGGCCAGGATTTCACCCCGGTCAATTCCCAGGCCCCGACCTCCAGCTTGGCCTGCTTTGCTTCGATCCGGCGCGCGGGCGTGCCATCTGGGGCAAAGGTCAGGAAGGTCGCGTCGTAAAGCTCGGTCCCGTCAAGGTTTGACCTTGCCGATTGGATCACGGTCTGCCCGGTCTCGTTGCCCTGCCGCAACCACAAACCGGCCTTGGTGATCGACAATACCGACCCGCTTTGCGCGTGGCCTTGCGACAGACTGTCATATTCGCGCGATGTGGCAGCCACCATCGGGTTCAGCACGCCCACCGTAACAGCCCCGATCAATGCCGCCGTGACCACAGGGGCCAACACAAACCTTAGCCCGGACCGCCCCGATGCCCGTATCGCCACCAGTTCGCTGGACCTCGCCAGGCTGACAAACAGCCCGATGGCCGAAAGCACAAGGATCAGGGGCAGGATCCGATACAGGCTGGATGGCACGTGCATCGCCGCCAGCAGCGCCGCCTCGCGCATCGAAATGCCGGGATCGGCAAAGCGGTTTAACTGATCAATGATGTCTAGCAGCATCATGATCCCAAGAAAGGCGCCAAACACCTGCCCGAACAGTACCAGAAACCGTCTTGCGATATAAAGGCTCAGGATCATGCTGCACCCCCGATGGTCGCAGCCGACCCCGCCCGCACGCGCCGCGGTCGTTGCGACCACCACAGCGTGGCCGTCCCGATCGCAAGGCCGGCCAGGGCAGGAATGTATCCCAGCACCCACCCAAGCGGCGGCGTCATCGACAGATTGGCGGCAACTGTGGTCAGGGCCTGCACGACAATCAGCATCGTGATTGCGACGCCGATCTGTCGCCACAGCCCGAACCTTGTAAAGGCGCCCAGCAGCAGCGCGGCAAACCCGATCATTGGCACGGTCATCGCCGTCAACGGTTCGGCAAACCGGCTTTGCGCCTCGACCCACAGCGCCTGCCGCGTTTCGCCCGTTTCAGCAAGCACGGCATCCGAGGGCCACAGCATGTCGGACGTGGACAACTCGCCCTTCTTGCGGTTCGGGCGCGCGTTGCCGGTCAGCAGGCTGCCGAGATCAAAAGTAAAATCAGCGAAACGCGTCACCGAAAGGCGGCTGTCTGACCGGGTCATGGTTTGTGCCATGCCCTGCAGCATGATCAACTTCGGCCCCGTGTCGCCGCGCGCAAACAGCGCCTTTTGCGCCGTGTAGGTTACGCTTTCAGTCGGATCGCGGGTGTCCGACAGAAACAGGTTCAGCAACTCGCCGGTCGTCGAAATTTCGCGCAAATAAATGGTGACGCCTGCAGTAGGGTGGGTGAACTGCCCCGGTGTCAGATAGCGCGCCGTAACATTTTGTGAAATCTCGGCCTGCCGCTGCACCATCGCAGACCGGCTTTCGGGCACCAGAACATGCAGCAGGACCAGCATCATCGTCAGGACGATAACCCCGAAGAACAGCACGGGCCGCGCCAGCCGAAATGCCGAAAATCCGGTCGCCTGCATCACGACCAACTCACTTTCCTGGATCAGCCGGTTGGTCACCGTGACGGCCGCGATGAAGGCGGCGATCGGTAGCACCAGACGAATGACGTTGGGCAGGGTCAGCAGCGAGAATTCGACGAAGACCAAGGCTGTCTGCCCGTCGCCGATCAATTGATCAAACAGTCCCACAGCGCGGTTGATCCAATAGACCGCCACCAGCACCAATGCGTAGAACCCAAAGGCAGTCAGCAGTTGCGACAGAAGATATCGGTCGAATTTCGACACCTGCCCGCCCCTCGCCCCCATTTCTTCGTTGTAACGTTATCGGAATTTTACGGCGGGGAAAACTCATATCTGGCCATTTCCCAACCCCGGGACTAGCCTTCGGTCAAGCCACGCCCGAAGCCTAGCGCGGGTCCACTCGCCCGGCACCAGATTTGGAGACCTCTATGTCGCATCCCTTGCCTTTGCAGTTTCAAGCCACCGATCTCGAGGTGCTGTCCACGCAAGCTGGTCGCATCGCGATCCTTGTGGATGGGACCAGCCCGGCCACACCCGCCGCCCGGCGGCTGGACCGCCTGATGCAGGGCAGTCTGGCGCGGTATCTTTGCTCTGACGGGTTCGCCAAGCTGAAGCCCGGCGAGGCGCAGGATCTGGCCTATCCCGGCGGACTGGTGGCAGAGGTCGTTCAGGTGATCAAGCTGCCGCGCAAGGCCGACATGGCCGCTGCGCGCAAGGCCGGGGCCGCCATCGGTGCCCGTCTGACCCCTGCGACCACCACGGTACTGGCGGAAGGGCATGCGCGCGCGGCAGATGTGGCCTTTGGTCTGGCGATGCGCGCTTATACCTTCACCCCGCACAAAACAGCCGAGGCCAAGATCCCCGGGCCGGTCACGATGATGGTCACCAAACCCGAGGCGACAGCGGCCGCAAGTGCGGCAGGTGCCGCCGTGGCCGAGGGCGTGTTTTTCACACGCGATCTGATCAACGAACCGGCCAACATACTGACCACGCATGATTTTGCTGCCCGTCTTGCTGCGATGCACGAATTGGGGCTGGACGTCGAAATTCTGGAAGAGGACGAATTGCTCAAGCTTGGCATGGGTGCGCTTCTTGGTGTCGGGCAGGGGTCGGAAAGCCCGTCCAAGGTTGTGGTCATGCAATGGAACGGCGGGTCGAAAGACCAGCCTCCCTTTGCACTGATCGGGAAGGGCGTGGTGTTCGACACCGGCGGCATTTCCATCAAGCCTGCGGGTGGGATGGAAGAGATGACGATGGACATGGGCGGGGCTGGCGTGGTCGCGGGCGTGATGCGGGTGCTTGCGCTGCGCAAGGCCAAGGCAAACGTGGTCGGTCTTGTGGGCCTTGTCGAAAACATGCCTGACGGACGCGCACAGCGGCCCGGCGATGTAGTGAAATCCATGAAGGGCAACACGATCGAGGTGATCAATACCGACGCCGAGGGGCGGTTGGTGCTGGCCGATGTGATGTGGTACGCGCAGGAACGGTTCAAACCGACCGGAATGATCGATCTGGCAACGCTGACGGGCGCGATCATCGTCGCCTTGGGCCATGAAAACGCCGGTGTCTTTTCGAACGACGATGCCTTGTGCGGAGCGTTCCTGAAAGCCGCCGCCGCCGAGGGCGAGGGAGCGTGGCGGATGCCCATGGGTCAGGCCTATGACGACAAGCTGAAATCCCGGATTGCCGACATGATGAACGTGGGCGGTCGTGATGGTGGGGCGATCACTGCGGCGCAGTTCCTGAAACGCTTCGTCAAAGACGGAACACCGTGGATCCATCTGGATATCGCGGGCACCGCCTTGGTGAAATCCGATCTGACGTTGTCTCCAAAGGGTGCGACCGGCTGGGGCGTGATGGCGCTGGACCGGCTGATCCGCGACCTGTTCGAGGGCTGACCCCTTGGCCATGGCGATGTTCTATCATTTGACCCGGTCGGGGGCAGAGGCGACGTTGCAGACCCTGCTGCCCCGTGCGATGGCGGCGGGGTGGCGGGTAATGATCCGCGGCCGGGACCGCGCGGCGTTGGAAAGGCTGGACGCGCGGCTGTGGCTGGACCCCGAAGACGGCTTTTTGCCCCACGGGCTGGAAGGCGGTCCGCATGACGCCGACCAGCCGGTGCTGTTGGGGCAGGGCATAGCCGTCAATGGTGCGCGGGCACTGGCGTTGATTGACGGGGCAGATGTCACGGCAGACGAGGCGCGGGGGCTGGAGCGGGTCTGGACGATCTTTGACGGCGGCGATCCTGCGGCGGTAGCGCAGGCGCGCGGGCTTTGGACGCGGCTGACTGTGGCGGGCGTATCGGCGCAATACTGGTCCGAAGAATCGGGCCGCTGGGAGAAGCAAGCCGAAAAGCTCAGCGGCTGAGCGTCATCTTGCCCTGCTCGATCCCGATGCGGAACTGGCCTAGATAATCCATCCCCAACAACGAGATGTCCATCTCGCCCGACGTCACATATGCAGCCACGTTGTCATCGGTGAATGGGCCAAGCGCCACTTGCGGCAACCTGACACGGGCGGTCTGCACCGAGCCGTTGGCCGTCATCGCGCGGCCAAGATAAGTCAGGCTGTCGGGGTCGATACCAAGACTTCGCGCGTCCCTTTCCGACAGGACCACGTTGCTGGCCCCGGTGTCGGCCATGAACCGCACCGGTTTCCCGTTGACCTGCAATGTCAGATAATAATGCCCGTCCAGCGCACGCGGCACCGTCAACGTGCCCGCCTCTGTGACCATCTGGCGGGGCATGATATCCTGCCGCATATCCGACCACAGACCGTAACCCGCCATAATTCCCAGAAAAATCAACCCCCAGGCCAAGGCGATCCGCAACGCTTGCCCCATCCGCTGGCGATATTCCACCAGCGCCCAGCCGCCGACAAAGGCCAGCAGCAGGGCGAGGTAGATCAGATTCATCAACTTGTCTGTCTGCATGCAATGGATATGGGGGCAAGGCGTCGGTTTGAAAAGATCCGTTGTGACAGGTGCCTTAGATCACGACCTGCGCCGACAGGAAATCCGGCAGAATAGTCAAGTTGCGTGCGCCAGTTCCGCACCGGGCAAGTGTCCTGCTGGCCGCTTCAATTGCCGTCGAGTATCACCAGCGCTGCGATATAACGGTTCATCCGCTCTGCATCCGAAGCACTGACATGCTGCAACCGTGCGGCATTCAGATTGTCCATCAGATCAGCCCGCTTTACCCGTCGCGCTATCGAATCCGGCATGGCACGACGGATGAAGGCGGCATAATCAGCGTCATCGGAGGACTTCGTCACCAGGCTCAGCGCGTGCAACACCCGATCCGAAAACCCCTCGTTGCGCAGCCGGTCAAAAGACCAATCCGGGCAATCTTCGACCACATCATGCAGCACGCCCACAATCCGCGCATCGTCGTCGTCAAGCGCCAGCATCACCCGAAGGGGATGCAAGATATAGGGGTAGCCGGATTTATCGGTTTGTCCGTCATGGGCCTGCACAGCAATCGCGATGGCCCGTGCGAGGTTCATGCAGCGGCCTCCAGCTTTTCCTGGGCCGCCAGCCACATCGCTTCGGCCCGGTCCAGCGCCTCCATCACTTCGGCGTATTTCTTGTTCCAGGTTTCCAACTCGCCGAGTCGAGCGGCCTCATAGAGATCCGGGTCAGCAAGTTTCTTGGCCAACCGGTCGCGCATGTCGTTGAGCTTGACGAGGCGCTCTTCGGATTTCTTGACTTCGGAACGCAGAACAAGAACGTCATCACGACTGGACTTCTTTTGCTTTACAATCGCTTGCGGCGCGATCTTGAAGTTTTCGTCACCGGCCAGAAGCTGTTTGCGATAAGTTTCCAGATCCTCGGTGTAGGGCGTCACGGCCCCGCCCTTGACCAGCCACAACCGGTCCGCCACCAACCCCAAAAGGTGCATGTCGTGGCTGACAAGGATCACCGCGCCCTGATACTCGGTCAGCGCCTCGACCAAAGCTTCACGGCTTTCCATGTCGAGGTGGTTTGTCGGCTCGTCGAGGATCAGCAGGTGCGGCGCGTCGATGGTGGCCAGCAACAGCGAAAGGCGGGACTTCTGGCCGCCCGACAACCGCCCGACCGCCGTTTCGGCCTGATCCGCGCCAAGCCCAAAGCCCGCAAGCCGGGCGCGCAAACGGGGTTGGCCTTCGGCGGGGCGCAGGCGTTGCAGATGCTGCAGGGGGGTTTCGTCGATGTAAAGCTCGTCAACCTGATGCTGGGCGAAGTAGCCGATCCGCAGTTTCGACGAGCGGACCATCTTGCCCTCCATCGTCACAAGCTTACCGGCCAACAGCTTGGAAAGCGTGGACTTTCCTTCGCCGTTGCGGCCCAGCAGAGCGATGCGGTCATCTTGGTCGATACGCAGGGACAGCCGTTTCAGGATCGCCGGACCCCCGTAACCGACGGCTGCGCCATCAAGGTTAATGATCGGGGGCGACAGTTCCTCGGGCGCGGGGAAGGTGAACACCACCTTCTTTGCATCCTCGGGGGCGGTGATCGTGGTCATCTTTTCCAGCATCTTCACACGGGACTGGGCCTGCACGGCCTTGGATGCCTTAGCCTTGAAGCGGTCAACGAAGGATTGCAGATGCGCGCGCCGGGCCTCTTGCTTTTTTGCCTCGGCCTGCAACACCGCGCGGCGTTCGGCGACCTGCCTTGCGAACTGGTCGTAAGGACCTGACCAATAAGTCAATTTCTTGTTATCGAGATGCAGGATACCCGTCACAGCGCGGTTCAACAGCCCGCGATCGTGGCTGATGATCAGTACGGTATGGGGGTATTTTGTGAGATAGCTTTCCAACCACAGCGCGCCTTCAAGGTCGAGGTAGTTGGTCGGTTCGTCCAGCAGCAGGTAATCGGGCTGCGCAAACAGCACGCCCGCCAACGCCACCCGCATCCGCCAGCCGCCGGAAAAGTCGCTGCACGGGCGCTGTTGCGCCTCGGCGTCAAATCCCAGACCCTTGAGGATGGCCGATGCGCGGCCTTCGGCGGACCAGGCGTCGATGTCGGTGAGGCGGGCCTGAATTTCGGCTATCCGATTGGGATCATGAGCGATTTCAGCATCTATCAGCAAGGCCGCGCGTTCGGTATCGGCCTCCAGCACCGTGTCGATCAACGAGGTCGAGGACGACGGCACCTCTTGCGCCACGCCGCCGATCCGGGCGCGCGACGGGATGGAAATGTCACCCCCCTCCAGCGCCAGCTCGCGTCGGATCAAGCGGAACAGGGTGGTTTTGCCCGCGCCGTTGCGCCCGACCAGACCAACCTTGTGGCCTGTGGGAATGGTGGCAGAAGCCCCTTCAAACAGGGGACGTCCTTCGACGGAATAGGTGATGTCTTCGATTTTCAGCATGGACGTCGCATTGCCCTAACCGCGCGCTTGCGTCAACCGGAATGGGGCGAAACGAGCGGTGCACCTGTTGTGCACCCCCTTGTGCACCCCCTGTGCAGACGCAATCTGCCAGCAATTGCCTTTTCAAGCATCGGTCCGCGTGCTAGCAGGCTGGCTAAATTGCGGTGCGGGCAGACCTGCGCCTTTCATTGAAAGAGGACCATCATGGCCGTCGAACGCACCCTGTCGATCATCAAACCCGATGCCACCCGCCGCAACCTGACCGGCAAGATCAATGCCAAGTTCGAAGAAGCCGGGCTGCGCATCGTCGCACAAAAGCGCATCCACCTTACGATTGCACAGGCCGGGGCGTTCTATGCCGAACATGCCGCGCGCGGGTTTTATGGCGAGCTGTGCGAGTTCATGGCGTCCGAGCCGGTTGTGGTGCAGGTTCTGGAAGGCGAGGGTGCCATCCTGAAAAACCGCGAAGTGATGGGCGCGACCAACCCGGCCAATGCAGCCGACGGCACCATTCGCAAAGAGTTTGCGCTGTCGGTCGGCGAAAATTCGGTGCACGGGTCCGACAGCGAAGCATCTGCCGAACGCGAGATCTGCTTTTACTTTTCAGGGGTTGAACTGGTGGGCTAAGCCCGCCGTTCCACAACGCCGAACAGATCGAGAGCCGCTTCCAGATCGGAGCGGCTCTTTTGTTTCTTAATGGTCGTACCGGACTTGATGGCATCGAAGCGCACACGCAGGGCAGCTTTCTCGTCGCCGTGGCAATCGTTCCATGGGCGGCCCTGAAGGCCCATCGCCAGAACGTAATAGCCGATGAAATGCGGCTGCGTGCCTGCTTGCAACAAACGTCGATACGCCTCGTCTGCTCCAAGGTTGCGAATTTCATCGGCCGAGTGAATTCCGGCCCGTGCAAAGGCTGCCTCTGACGCGGGCCCGAGGTTCGGGATCGAGGAAACCGGATCAGGCATGAGACCCCCCTAGAACTGGCATTCAGCTTTACCGAGCGTGCCTGTCGGTGCCACGTGGTCCTGGATCAGATCGCCGCCCAATCGCGAATGATCGGCGTGCTGCCTTGTTGCTGGCCGGGCTTTTCCGTCTGGCCTTGTTGCGGTGCGGGCGGGGTCTGGCTGCCCTGCTGGGCGCCGGGTTTCGGGGTAGGTGACATCTTGCTGCTCCGGTCGTTTGTTGTTTTGCTGATACACAATCACGAGTCGTTGAGACGTTTTAGCAAATTGGGCTTCTGATGAGCGCCGCGCAAGTCACAAATGTGACATTTCTGTGATGTTTGGGGCCGATTGTGCGAACCCTGCAACGCCGCAGGCAAGCTTTGCCGGATCAGGTCTGTGGGGACGCCGGTCTTGGCCGTCGTCGCTTTCATAAGGGGTGTCGGGGATCCGGTTGCTGGTGGCCGTTTGCAACTGCGACGCTACGACCCCAAGACCTGACGGAAGAATTTCAGTTCTTTACTGATCGACTGGACGAATCGGGAGAAAACACCGCTGTCGCACTGGTGAAAAGCACAAAGGTCTGGCACATCTGCCACGGATATCCATGGACCACACATCCGGGGGGCGCGATCAAGATCGCTTACAAAATCACCTTCGATCTTGAATCCTTTTAGAAACAATGGTTTGGTGCTTTGAGTTTCCTCGTTTTTGGCCGTGCTTCGAAAGCGGTTTTAGTAAATTGAGGCTGATCCGCGCCGTCGCGCAGTAAGGCCTTTCTCTTGACGGCCCGAAAGGCGGGTCTAGGCTACAAACAACCGGAATAATCACTTGTGGACACAACCTTGAACGATCTTAGCCTGACCCCAAACCTGTTGCAGAATGATGTTCTGCGGCATCTGACCTTCACGCTTGGCAAGGACGTGCCCAATGCCAGCGTTTATGACTGGCGCATGGCGCTGTCGTTTGCCATCCGGGATCGCATTGTCGAGCCGTGGTTCGTCTCGACTCGCAAGACATGGGCAGAAGATCACAAGCGGGTCTACTATCTGTCGATGGAATTCCTGATCGGGCGAATTCTGGAAGATGCGACGGTCAACCTTGGTCTGCGCGACATGGCTGCCGAAGTGATGGCGGGGTTTGGGCAGGATTTCCGCGCGATCGTCGAGGACGAGCCGGATGCGGCGTTGGGAAACGGCGGTCTTGGGCGGCTTGCGGCCTGTTTCATGGAAAGCATGGCGACATTGGGTTGCCCGGCATATGGTTATGGCATCCGCTATGAACATGGCCTGTTCCGCCAGCGGTTCGAGAGTGGCCAGCAGGTAGAGGCGCCGGAAGACTGGCTGAGCCAGCGCAATCCGTGGGATTTCGAGCGGCCCGAGGCGTCTTACACCATCGGGTTCAAGGGTCGGGTCGACAAGGTGGACGGGCGCGACATCTGGATACCGGGCGAGACGGTAACGGCAAGCGCGCACGACACGCCGGTGGTCGGCTGGCAGGGCAAATGGGCCAACACGTTGCGGCTATGGGGGGCGAAATCTACGACGCAGTTCGACCTCGCCCGGTTCAACCGGGGCGACTATGCAGCAGCGGCGGAACCCGAGGCGCTGGCGCGGACGCTGAGCCGGGTGCTTTATCCCGACGATACCACCTATCAGGGCAAGGAATTGCGGCTGAAGCAGGAGTTTTTCCTAACCTCGGCTGCGCTGCAAGACATCTTGCGGCGGTTCACCGCCTCGCATTCCGACCTGACAAAGCTGCCGCAACTTGTGGCGATCCAGATGAACGACACGCATCCCGCGATTGCCGGACCCGAACTGATCAGGCTGCTGATGGACGAACACGGGATGGAATTCGAGCCTGCACTGAACACCGCGCGGAAGTGTCTGGGCTACACCAATCACACCTTGCTGCCCGAGGCGCTGGAGCGTTGGGCGACCTTTACCTTTGGCACCGTGCTGCCGCGCCATATGCAGATCGTGGAACGCATCGACGGCTGGCACCGCCGCACCTATCCGAACCGGCCGCATTATGTGGGGATCGTGAAGCATCACGAGGTTCGAATGGGTGAGTTGGCCTTTGTGATGGCGCACAAGGTCAACGGCGTGTCGGCGTTGCACAGCGATCTGATCAAGAAGAACCTGTTTCCCGAATTGCACCGCCTGCACCCCGATCGCATCGTGAATCAGACGAATGGCGTCACGCCGCGCCGCTGGCTTAAGATGTGCAACCCGGCGCTGTCGGGCTTGATCACCAGGACGGTCGGCGAGGGGTGGGAGGCCGATCTTGACAAGCTCGACGGTCTGGCACGGCATGTCGGCGACGCCGGGTTCCGCTCTGAATTCGACGCGGCCAAGCGGACCAACAAGGTGGCGCTTGCTGCGTGGATAAAGGATCACTGTGGCGTCCAGGTCAGCCCTGACGCACTGTTCGATGTGCAGATCAAGCGGATCCACGAATACAAACGGCAGTTGCTTAACATTTTGCAGACCGTCGCACATTGGGACCGCATTCGTCAGGACCCGACTGGCAATTGGGTTCCGCGCGTCAAGATTTTTGGCGGAAAGTCTGCCCCGGGCTATGCTGTGGCCAAGGAGATCATCCATCTGATCAATGATGTGGCCGCCGTTGTTAACGCCGATCCAGTGACGGGCGATCTGTTAAAGATCATCTATCCGGCCAACTACAACGTCAGCATGGCAGAACACCTGATCCCGGCCGCCGATCTGTCCGAACAGATCAGCACCGCCGGAAAAGAGGCGTCGGGCACCGGCAACATGAAGTTCATGATGAACGGGGCACCGACGATCGGCACGCTGGACGGGGCGAATGTCGAAATCCTGCATGAAGTGGGTGCAGAAAATTTCTTTCTGTTCGGAATGACCACCGAAGAAGCGATGGTACGTCGGGCTGACCCCGATCACAGCCGCAAGGCCATCGAAGCCAGTCAGGCCCTGCAGGACGTGCTGCAGATGATTGCCGAAGGCAGGTTCAACCCTGCGGAACCGACCCGCTATCATGATCTGGTTCACCGGGTCTGGCACCATGACTATTTTCTTGTCGCAAGCGACTTTGACGCCTACGACAACGCACAGGGCGTGGTAGATGCGGTTTATGCCGACCGCGACCGTTGGTTGCGAATGGCGGCGATGAACACGGCGCGGTCGGGGTTCTTTTCGTCCGACCGAACCATAAAAAGCTATATGAAGGACATCTGGTCGGTGACGTCCGCCTTGTGACAGCGATGATGTTGCGGCGGGCTGGTGAATTTCGGCTGGTCCTTGGGAGGGGGTTGCCATGAAAGAACGTCTGATCGACGATCGCGCAGCTTGGGCAATTGCCGAAGGGCGGCATGGCGATCCTTTTTCGGTTCTCGGGCTGCACCGCCGGGGCACCGCTTGGGTAATGACCGCCTTCGTGCCCGGTGCCGAGCGGCTTTGGGTGCTGACCGAAAACGGTGCCGAGGTCGAGGCGCGCGCGCTTCTGCAAACGCCGGGGATGTTCGTGGCCGAACTGGACGCGCGCCAGCCCTACAGACTGCGGGCCAAGGGTGGTGGCGCAGAATGGGAATTCGACGATCCTTACCGCTTTGGTCCCGTGCTGGGCGAGTTGGACGAGTATCTGCTTGGCGAAGGCACGTATCGCAGGCTTTGGCACGTTCTGGGCGCGCATGTGATGATCCACGAAGGCGTCGAAGGCACGCATTTCGCCGTTTGGGCCCCGAATGCCGGGCGGGTTTCGGTGGTTGGCGATTTCAACATCTGGGACGGACGGCGGCACCCGATGCGCAGGCGCGGGGCAACGGGGGTGTGGGAGACGTTCATCCCCGCTTTGGGCGAGGGCACGACCTACAAATACGAAATCCGTGGTCTCGAGGGTAACTTGCTGCCGCTGAAGGCGGATCCGGTCGGTTTCGGGTCCGAACATCCACCGGCGAACGCAAGCGTTGTGCGCAGCATTGCGGGGCCAGCGTGGCAGGATGCGGACTGGATGGCGCGGCGTGGTGCTGCGCAGAACATCGACGCGGCCATCTCGGTTTACGAGGTGCATCTTGGGTCATGGCGGCGCGCGCCTGGCAATCGGATGTTGTCCTACCTCGAACTTGCCACGCAACTTGTCGATTACGTCGCCGACATGGGGTTCACCCATATCGAATTGATGCCGGTCAGCGAATACCCGTTTGACGGTTCATGGGGCTATCAACCCGTCGGTCTGTTCGCCCCCACGATCCGCCACGGCACCCCACCCGAGTTTCGCGCCTTCATCGAGGCGGCACATGCGCGGGGGATTGGCGTGTTGCTTGACTGGGTGCCGGGGCACTTTCCGACCGATGCGCATGGGTTGGGGCGGTTTGACGGCACGGCCTTGTATGAACACCAGGACCCGCGTGAGGGGTTTCATCAGGACTGGAACACCCTGATCTATAACTACGGCCGGGTCGAGGTCGCCAACTATCTGGTGTCCAACGCGCTGTATTGGCTGGAGGAATACCATATCGACGGGTTGCGCGTCGATGCTGTTGCCAGCATGCTGTACCGCGATTACAGCCGCAAGGATGGTCAGTGGCTGCCCAACAAGGACGGCGGGCGCGAGAATTACGAGGCCATCGCCCTGCTGCAGCAGATGAACATCGCGGCTTATGGAACGGTGCCGGGAGTGGTGACGATCGCCGAGGAAAGTACCGCTTTTGCCGGTGTGTCGCGCCCGGTGAACCACGGCGGGCTGGGCTTTGGGTTCAAGTGGAACATGGGCTGGATGAACGACACGTTGTCCTACATGCAGAAGGACCCGCTTTACCGCAAATATCACCATCATCAGATGACCTTTGGTCTGGTCTATGCGTGGTCTGAGAATTACCTGCTGCCGATCAGCCACGACGAGGTTGTGCACGGCAAGGGGTCGATGCTGGCCAAGATGCCGGGCACCGAATGGGAGAAATTCGCCAACCTGCGGGCCTATTACGGCTTCATGTGGGGCCATCCCGGCAAAAAGCTGCTGTTCATGGGCTGCGAGTTTGCCCAATTGGTGGAATGGAACCACACCAAGTCGCTGGACTGGCATTTGCTGGACGCACCGCTGCATGGCGGGATGCAGGCGCTGGTTCGCGATCTTAACCGGGTTTATCGCGACACGGTTGCGCTGCACGTCAATGACACGCGCGCGGAAGGGTTTGCCTGGCTGGAAAGCAATGACGCCGAAGGATCGACCTATGCCTGGGCCCGGTTCGGTGCGGCAGGGGATGCGCCCGTGGTGATCGTGGTCAACATGACCCCGGTTGAACGTCGGATGCGGGTCGGCTTGCCGGGAGGCGGGGTGTGGGAAGAGATCCTGAACACCGACGCCGCGATCTATGGCGGCCGCAACCGGGGCAATCTGGGCGGGGTCGTGGTCGAGAAAACACCGTGGAGCGGGCAAACCCATTCGGCGCTTGTCACCCTGCCGCCGCTGTCGGCGATTTACCTCAAGCAACTTTAGGCAATTCAGACGGGGCAAAAGCCTCGCGTCAGGGAGGACGACATGAGGGCTAAACCAAACATGCGCCTATCTTCGCAGGCTATGGCCTTTGTGCTGGCGGGAGGGCGGGGCAGTCGGCTGAAAGAGCTGACCGATACCCGCGCCAAGCCCGCAGTCTATTTCGGCGGCAAGACGCGGATCATCGACTTTGCTTTGTCGAATGCGCTGAACTCGGGCATCCGCAAGATGGCGATCGCCACGCAATACAAAGCGCACAGCCTGATCCGCCACATGCAGCGCGGCTGGGGGTTTTTTCGGGCAGAGAGGAACGAATATCTGGACATCCTGCCCGCCAGCCAACGGGTTTCCGAAAACAAGTGGTATCTGGGCACCGCCGATGCCGTGACGCAGAACATCGACATCGTGGACAGTTACGGCGTTGAATATGTGATCATTCTGGCCGGGGATCACGTCTACAAGATGGATTACGAGATCATGCTGCAACAGCATGTCGAAACTGGCGCGGATGTGACCATCGGCTGTCTGACCGTGCCCCGGATCGAGGCGACAGCCTTTGGCGTGATGCAGGTCGACAAGGGCATGCGGGTCACCTCGTTTCTGGAAAAACCTGCCGATCCGCCTGCGATCCCGGGCGATCCGGATCATGCGCTGGCCTCGATGGGGATTTACGTCTTCAACTGGGCGTTTCTGCGCGACCTTTTGATCCGCGATGCCGAGGATGCAAATTCATCGCATGATTTCGGCATGGACCTGATCCCGGATATCGTGAAGAACGGCCGTGCCGTTGCGCACAAGTTTGTCGAAAGTTGTGTCACCAGCGGGCTGGAAACCGAACCCTATTGGCGCGATGTGGGCACGATCGACGCGTTCTGGCAGGCCAATATCGATCTGACGGATTTTGTGCCGAAGCTGGATCTTTACGACCAAAGCTGGCCGATCTGGACCTATGCCGAGATCGTGCCACCCGCCAAGTTCATTCACAACGAGGACGGCAGGCGGGGATCTGCGGTGTCGTCGCTGGTGTCGGGCGATTGCATCGTGTCGGGGTCCGAAGTGTCGAACTCCTTGCTGTTCACCGGCTGCAGGACACATTCGTTTGCATCGCTGGAATATGTGGTGGCGTTGCCGCAGGTGATCGTCAACCGCAAGGCGCAGTTGAAGAATTGCGTGATCGACCGGGGGGTGGTGATTCCGGAAGGGCTGGTGGTGGGAGAGGACCCGGTTCTGGACGCCAAATGGTTTCGGCGCACGGATTTGGGGATTGTGCTGATCACGCAAGCCATGCTGGATGCGCGGGCGCGTATTTTGGGCTGAATGTGGCGCTGCTGGCAAGGCCGGGGGGCCGTCTGCCCCCCGGACCCCCCGAGGATATTTTTGAACAGATGAAGGGGGCAAGGATGCGGGGTCGGGTGTTGTCGGTGGCCTCGGAATGTGTGCCGCTGATCAAGACGGGGGGATTGGCGGATGTTGTGGGGGCGTTGCCTGCGGCGTTGGCCGGGCAGGCTTGGGACATGCGCGTGCTGTTGCCCGCCTATCGCAGTTTGCGCGGGCTGGCAGCCGACTGGGCCGAGGTCTGGGTCGAGGACGATTTGTGGGGCGGCGTGGGCCGGGTTCTGGCGGGGAATGTGGCGGGGGTTTCGGTACTGTTGCTGGATGCGCCGCATCTTTATGACCGCGAGGGCGGGCCTTACGGCGGGCCTGCAGGGGATTGGGCCGACAATCCGCAACGCTTTGCCGCGCTGGGTTGGGTCGCGTCGCGGTTGGCGCGGGAGGGCTTTGACGGCTGGAAGGCGGATGTGCTGCATGCGCATGACTGGCAGGCGGCGCTGGCACCGGCGTATCTGGCTTACCATGGGTCCGGGGGCTGTGCGTCGGTGCTGACGGTGCACAACATTGCGTTTCAGGGCTGGGCTCCGGCATGGATGCTGGGCGATCTGCGGCTGCCGGCCAGTCAGTTCCACCCCGGCGCGCTGGAGTATTACGGGGGGATATCAAGCCTGAAGGCAGGGCTGGTGACGGCGGACCGGATCACCACAGTCTCTCCGACCTATGCTGCCGAGTTGCTGCGACCGGAATACGGGATGGGGTTGCAAGGCGTCATTGCGGCCCGTGCGCGGGTGGTCAGCGGGATTTTGAACGGCGTGGATACGGCCCTTTGGACACCGGGGGCGGAGACTGTCCCCTACGGCGTGGAGACGATGGCGGGGAAGGCCGTCAACCGCGCGGCCTTGTGCGCCGGGTTCGGGTTGGAGGTGCCGGGGCCGCTTGCCATCGTGGTCAGCCGGTTGACCGACCAGAAAGGCATGGACCTGCTGCCCGCCGTCTTGCCCGATTTCATCGAGGCGGGGGGCGGGCTCTTGGTGCTGGGGTCTGGCGCGCCGCAGATGGAGGCGGCGATGACCGGCCTGGCGCAGCGGTTTCCCGGGCGGGTAGCCGTGCGGATCGGCTATGACGAGGGGTTGAGCCATCTGATGTTCGCGGGGGCAGATGCCGTGCTGGTGCCAAGCCGGTTCGAGCCGTGCGGGCTGACCCAGATGTACGGGCTGGCCTATGGCACGCTGCCGGTAGTGGCGGCGGTCGGGGGGTTGGCCGATACGGTGATCCATGCGAGCCCGGCTGCGATGGTGGCCGGGGTTGCCACCGGCATCAGCTTTCATCCGACCGACGCGGTGGCGTTCGGGCAGGCGCTGCGGCAATTGGTGCAGCTTTATGCCGATCGAGCGGCTTGGGCGCAGGTGCAGCGCAACGCGATGCGCCACCCGGTTGGCTGGACAGCCTCGGCGGTGGCCTACGCCGCCCTTTATGACGGGGTGCGCGCATGAATTTGCCCGCGATCCTGCCCGGCCTGCGGACCGGGCCGGGGTGTGCGTCGCCGATGGGGGCGGTCTGGGACGGCGGCGGGGTCAACTTTGCGGTGTTTTCCGCCCATGCCACGGCGTTGGAGTTGTGCCTGTTTTCACCCGGTGGCCGGGCGGAACTGGCGCGAATTCCCTTTGCCGACCGCGACGGCGATGTCTGGACCCTGCATGTCGAGGGGATGCAACCCGGGCAGGCTTACGGTTTGCGCGCGCATGGACCCTATGCCCCGGAAGACGGGCATCGGTTCAACCCGCGCAAGTTGCTGCTTGACCCTTATGCCCGTGCGCTGGAAGGGCGGTTCAGATGGTCGGATGCGCTGATGGGTTACAAGATCGGGTCCGGCCGCGCCGATCTGTCGTTCGACACCCGCGACAGCGCGTTCGCGGTGCCGAAGGCGCTGGTGGTTGACACGACCTTTGACTGGGGCGGCGACGTGCCACCCGCGCACAGTTGGTCGGACACGGTGATTTACGAGGCGCATGTCAAGGGGATGACGGCGTTGCATTCGGGCATCGAGCGGTCGGCGCGGGGGACCTATCTAGGTATGGCCAGCGCGCCGGTGATCGCGCATCTGCAACAGTTGGGCGTCACGGCGGTTGAACTGCTGCCGGTGCAGGCGTTCTTAGACGACCGGTTTCTGGTAACGCGGGGCTTGCGGAATTACTGGGGCTACAACTCGATCGGGTTCTTCGCGCCAGAACCCCGCTACGCCCTGCGCCATCCGTTGAACGAGTTTCGTATCATGGTCAAGCGTTTGCATGCCGCCGGGATCGAGGTCATTCTGGATGTGGTCTACAACCACACCGGAGAGGGCGACGAGTTTGGGCCTACTCTGAGTTTCCGCGGCCTCGACAACCGCAGCTATCACCGTCTGCACGGCGGGGGGCGGCACTATGTCAATGATGCGGGCACCGGCAATACGCTGAACCTGACCCAGCCCGCCGTGTTGCGGATGGTGATGGACAGTCTGCGCTACTGGGTTGAAGTTTGCCATGTGGACGGCTTCCGGTTCGATCTGGCGAGCACCCTGGCGCGCGAGGCGCATGGGTTTGATCCGTCGGGCGGGTTCTTTGATGCGATAAGGCAAGACCCGGTGCTAGCGCGGGTGAAGCTGATCGCAGAGCCGTGGGATCTGGGGCCGGGGGGCTATCAGCTGGGGGGGTATCCGCATCCCTTTGCCGAGTGGAACGACAAGTATCGTGACGGCGTGCGGCGCTATTGGCGCGGCGATGCGGGGATGGCGCCCGATCTGGCGAAGCGGCTGTTGGGGTCAGCCGAAAATTTCGATCATTCGGGGCGCAGCGCCACCAGTTCGGTCAATTTCCTGACGGCGCATGACGGCTTCACCCTGCAAGACCTTGTCAGCTTTACCGTCAAGCGCAACCTCGCCAATTGCGAAGACAACCGCGACGGACATCACGACAACCATTCCGACAATCTTGGGGTCGAGGGACCGTCGGATGACCCCGAGGTGATCGCTGCGCGGGGCTTGCGCAAGCGCAACCTGCTGGCGACGCTGATGCTGTCGCAAGGCACGCCGATGTTGCTGGCTGGAGACGAGATCGGCCACACACAGGGCGGCAACAACAACGCCTATGCGCAAGACAATCTGGTGACCTGGATCGACTGGTCGGCGGGGGATCAAGGCATGGTGGCCTTTGTCGCGCGGCTGGCGGCCTTGCGGCGCGACCATCCGGTGCTGCGGCAACGCAGGTTTCTGCACGGGGTTGCGCGGGCGGCTGACGGCCTGCCTGACGTGGTGTGGCGGCGGGCTGACGGTGGGCATCCGGGACCCGGGGACTGGCACGATCCGTCGTTTCGCTGTCTGGGTGTGGAGGTGCGGATGGTGGCGCAGGGTCCACAGGACGGAATAGATGCCGTGCTCGCGGTGTTCAACGCAGGTCCCGCCACTGCGTTTTCGCTGCCCGGCACAACCGCGTGGCAGATGATCCTTGACACCACCCGGCCCGAAGCGGCCCCTGAACCGGCACCTGCGGGCCTGATCGTGCCTGCGCGTTCTGTCGTCGTCTTTGCCCCCAAGGGAGATAAGCCATGACCATCCACACTGTCGCCACCCAGCCGATTGCGGGGCAAAAGCCCGGCACCTCGGGTCTGCGCAAGAAAACGCCCGTGTTCATGGGGCCGCATTATCTGGAAAATTTCGTGCAGGCGATTTTCGATGTGGTTGGGGCCATACACGAAGACGGGCGGGGCAAGACCTTTGTTCTGGGCGGCGATGGGCGGTATTTCAACGACCGCGCGGCTCAGGTGATTTTGCGGATGGCGGCGGCGAACGGCGTCGCGCGCGTGATCGTGGGGCAGGGGGCCGTGCTTTCGACCCCGGCGGCGAGCCACCTGATCCGGGCGCACAAGACCGATGGCGGGATCGTCCTGTCGGCGTCGCACAATCCGGGCGGCCCGACCGAGGATTTCGGGATGAAGTTCAACATGGCCAACGGGGGACCTGCGCCCGAAAGCGTCACCGAGGCGATGTATCTGCGCACCACCGAGATCACCGGCTACCGGATTTTCGACGCGCAGGATGTCGACCTCGGCACGGTGGGGCGGGTGACTTTGGGGGCGATGCTGGTCGATGTCGTCGATCCGGTGGCGGAGTATGCCACGCTGATGGAGGGGCTGTTCGATTTTGGCGCGATCCGGGCGATGTTCGCGGGGGGATTCCGGATGCGGATGGACAGCATGAACGCGGTGACCGGGCCTTATGCCGTTGAAATTCTGGAACGTCGTTTGGGGGCGGCTGCGGGAACCGTGATCCATGCGGTGCCCTTGCCGGATTTCGGCGGGATGCACCCCGATCCGAACCCGACCTGGGCCAAGGGGCTGATGGACGAGATGTTCGGGCCGGATGCGCCGGATTTCGGGGCGGCGAGCGACGGCGACGGGGACCGCAACATGGTGGTGGGGGCGGGGGTCTATGTCTCGCCGTCCGACAGTCTTGCGGTGCTGGCAGCCAACGCGCATCTGACACCGGGTTATGCAGGCGGGCTGAAGGGTGTTGCGCGGTCGATGCCGACCTCTGCTGCGGTCGACCGGGTGGCAGAGGCGCTGGGGATCGCCAGTTTTGAAACGCCGACGGGGTGGAAGTTCTTCGGCAACCTGCTGGATGCAGGGATGGTCAGTTTGTGTGGCGAGGAAAGCTTTGGCACCGGGTCTGACCATGTGCGTGAAAAAGACGGGCTGTGGGCGGTGCTGTTGTGGCTGAACATCCTTGCGGTCCGGCAGCAGCCGGTGGCAGCAATTCTTGCAGACCACTGGGCCAAGTACGGGCGCAACTACTATTCCCGACATGATTTCGAAGGCATTTCGACCGACAAGGCCGATGCGATGATGGCGGTGCTGCGTGGGTCGTTGCCCGATCTGACGGGGATGGAGCTGGAAGGACTGACGGTCGCCGCGGCCGATGACTTCGCCTATACCGATCCGGTCGATGGGTCGGTATCCAAGGCACAAGGCGTGCGCATCTTGTTCGATGACGGCAGCCGGATCGTGCTGCGCCTGTCGGGGACCGGGACCGAAGGGGCGACGCTGCGGCTTTATCTTGAACGCTATGCACCTGGGCCGGACGGGTTGGCGCATGATCCGCAAGAGGCGCTGGCCCCGATCATCCGCGCGGCACACCGTTTGGCACAGATTGAGGCGTTCACCGGGCGGGTTGCGCCGGATGTTGTGACCTGAACGACCGTCGGTGCGGGGGGTTTCACACCCCCCGCACCCCCCGTGGGATATTTGAGCCAGTGGGAAGGATGGGGCGGTTTTTGACTATCAGGGGTCGCAGAGTGCGCTGACCGGAGTAGATTTCTGGTGCTTGATGGGGCAAATGCGACGGGAGGCGGCAATGGGCGACATCAAGGTACGATCCGGGCGGCAAGCGCGGCAGGCGGAGCGGGCTGGCAAGGGAGGCGGGCCGGGGCGGCCCTACATCATGCGCAACATCCCGACCTATGATGTGCTGAGCGAAGAGAACCTGGCCCGGATCGAGGCGGCGGCGGACCGGGTTCTTGCAGAAACCGGGATCGAGTTTCGAGACGATCCCACGGCGTTGGATCTGTGGCGGCGGGCTGGGGCCGAGGTCGATGGAGTGTTGGTGAAGTTTCCGCCGGGGATGCTGCGCGACGTGTTGAAAACCGCGCCGGCGACCTTCACTCAACATGCGAGAAACCCCGCGAATTCGGTCGAGATCGGCGGGAAATCGGTGGTGTTCGCGCCTGCCTATGGCAGCCCCTTCGTGATGGATCTGGACAGGGGCCGGCGCTTTGGCACGCTGGAAGACTTTCATAATTTCATCAAGCTGGCGCAGGGCAGTCCCAACTTTCACCATTCGGGCGGGACGATCTGCGAGCCGACCGATGTGGCGGTGAACAAGCGGCATCTGGATATGGTGCTGGCGCATATGGTGCTGTCTGACCGCCCTTTCATGGGGTCAGTTACCGCCGAGGAGCGGTCGGAGGACAGTATAGAGATGTGTCGGGTGCTGTTTGGACCCCAATTCGTGAACGATCATTGCGTTATTCTTGGCAATGTGAACGTCAATTCACCCTTGGTCTGGGACGGCACGATGACGCGCAGCCTGAGGGCCTATGCAAGGGCGAATCAGGCGGCTGTTGTGGTGCCGTTCATCCTTGGTGGGGCGATGGGGCCGGTCACCAACGCGGGCGGCATCGTGCAATCGTTGGCGGAAACCATGGCGGGCTGCGCGCTGACCCAGCTGGAGCGCCGCGGCGCACCGGTGATTTTCGGCAACTTCCTGTCCTCGATGAGCCTGCGGTCGGGCAGCCCCACGTTTGGCACGCCCGAACCTGCAATCGGCAGCATGGTGATCGGGCAATTGGCGCGGCGGCTGAACCTTCCGCTGCGCTGTTCGGGAAACTTCACCACCTCGAAACTGCCAGATGCGCAAGCGATGATGGAAGGCACGATGAGCATGCTGGCCGCAATCCATTGCGGGGCCAATTTCATCCTGCATTCGGCGGGATTTCTGGACGGGCTGTTGAGCATGTCTTACGAGAAATTCATGCTGGACGCCGATCTTTGCGGGTCATTGCACACCTATCTGGACGGGATCAGAATCGACGACGACCAACTGGCGGTCGACGCCTTTGCCGAGGTTGGGCCAGGTAACCATTTCTTTGGTTGCAGCCACACGATGCGGCACTATGAAACCGCGTTCTGGGACAGCGAATTGTCTGACAACGAGCCGTTCGAGAAATGGGAGTCGGCTGGGTCAACCGATGCCGCCACGCGGGCCAATGGATTGTGGAAGCGGCGATTAGCCGAATATGAGGCCCCGCCGATGGATCAAGCCATGCGTGAGGCCTTGGAAGATTTTGTGGCTGCCAAGAAAGCCGGAATGCAGGATGCGTGGTATTGACTCAAGCAGGCCGGGTCAACTGCGCAGCCCTGTTTCTTCAAGAAGTCCAAGGCGTTTGGCTTCGTAGTAATAGCCCCGAGCGTACCACATGACTGCGGCGGACTGATCGCCCCGCGACACGAGCCAGGCGCCTTTGAGGTATTTGCCCGCAAACCGCAGGTTGGTTTCGGCATCAAGCAAGCCTGCGGGTGGTCCGGAATAACCCATGCCTCGCGCGGTTTGCGTGCTGATCTGCATCAAGCCAAAGTAGGGACCATTCCTGGCGGCGGAATTGTAGGTGCTTTCGCGCTGGATCACCCGGTGCAGCAGGCTTTCCGGGATTTCGTGGATGGTGGCATATTTTTTGATCAGAGCCCGCGTTTCAGGCGTCTCGCCTCTGTAAAGGCTCAAGGGTGCAACCGCGGGATCTGGGGTCTTGCCGCTACAGGCAGAGACCACCAGGCTGGCTGCAGCAAGAGCCAGCACGTTGCGGCGGGTGATCATGAGACGTCCTTTCGGCATTTTCCGCGTCATAGCCGGGGCCGGCCGGCGAAGATAGCCTGCCCTGTCCGATCTGGCGGAAACTTGCCGGATATGATGCAAGTTGTGGCGGACCGGCGCGCGCTGTGCGGGTTCGTGACCAAGCGCTGCTTTCGTCGGCAACCTGTGATGAGGCGCATTGTCATTTTGCCGTCATCTGCACATGTCAGAAGTCGGGCAGGTGCCGGGGTGCGACTTTCCACTACACATGGGGGGGCTTGCCATGCCGGATGCGCCAGATATAGTTTCGTTGTAACGGGGCGGATTTGCCGTCCTGGTGCCGGTGGGCAGGCGAGGCTGCGACGGAGTCTTTCAGGATGGACGGCGATTTCAGGACACAGTTCATGCGGGACCCGGCCGCGCTGAAGCATCATCCGGCTTTGGTGCTGAATGCCGACTACCGCCCGCTCAGTTACTACCCGCTGTCGCTGTGGCCGTGGCAAGAAGCGATCAAGGCCGCGTTCCTGCTCCGCGTGACCATCGTGGCGGAATATGACGACGTGGTGCACAGCCAGCGTCAGACCTTCCGAATACCTTCGGTTGTGGTGCTGAAAGATTATGTCAAACCCCAGAAGCGTGTGGCCTTCACACGCTTCAATCTTTTTTTGCGGGATGAATTTTGCTGCCAGTATTGCGGTGCCAAGGGCGATCTGACCTTTGACCATGTCTTGCCGCGTTCACGCGGGGGGATCACCAGTTGGGAAAACGTGGTCGCGGCTTGCAGCCCGTGCAACCTGCGCAAGGGGTCTGCAACGCTGCGCCAGTCCGGTTTGCACCTGGCCAAAAAACCACGCCAGCCGACCGCTGACGAGATGCAGTCCCACGGGCGGCGGTTTCCCCCGAACTATCTGCATGACAGTTGGATGGACTATCTTTATTGGGATTCCGAGCTGGACGCCTGAACTTGCAAATGTGCCGGGACAATTGAAAAACGACCCAAAAATTACAAAGCAACGCTGGTTTTGGTTCCGTCAGGAAGCATGGGATTCACCAGACGTCGTTTTGCTGCATTTTCTTTGACAGACATGGCCAGCGCAGTGCATGCAAAACAGCGGCGAGCTGGATCGATCTTGGCCGCAGGTCAGTTCGTTTCTGTGCGGCCACCAAAAGGTCAGACCACGACCCTTTCAAGAAGTCCTCCACGAATTTAGACACGTGACGCCGGTTAAAAGAAGATGATCGCGGGCGCGGGTGCAGGCGACATAGAGAAGATGCCGCTCGGTATTGTAAACCTCCTCGAGGTCAGCATCGTCGGCCACTGATTCAACGCGATCTTCAGGCGGGCCCCTCGATTTTTGACTGTTTTCGCGGCAACGGCATAGCAGGTTCCGCCCGAAGCGCGGTAGCGACCTTCAGTTGACCGAGTGTTGCCTTGGTTTTTATGATTTGCTGCCCATTTCGCGTCGTG
>Ga0209702_10001162_pt1 | contig 52265 bp, 52 predicted proteins | sample FRY01_FD_187210 | JGI IMG/M metagenome (GOLD analysis project Ga0209702, IMG submission 187210) | Freshwater microbial communities from Lake Fryxell liftoff mats and glacier meltwater in Antarctica - FRY-01 (SPAdes) (version 2) | ecosystem: Environmental > Aquatic > Freshwater > Ice > Glacier... | reverse complement strand
AATCATTGAAACAAAAAAATATTAATACTCTTCTCTCAAAAACATTTATATAATTTACTTTTGAGAGAAAAAAGAATAGTTGAAACAATAATATACTTTATTTATCAGAATCATTGAAACAAAAAAAATATTAATACTCTTCTCTCAAAAAAGAATTATATAATTTACTTTTGAGAGAAAAAAACCGACTACAAGCGGAATTGTGATTAATATTTTTTGCGTAGCAAAAACACCCGACTACAAGCGGAATTGTTTTTATAAATTTTTATCAATTGTTATGTCATTTACAAGCTCCGACAGAATTGCAATATTTCCTTCCTTCATTGTATTGTATTCGAACCCAACTACTTCAGACAGTATCTTTTGATATAATGTACTTTCATTGGAATGACTATCAGAATATTCTGGATGTTTTTTTCTCCATTCTGGAATTATACCTATACAATTTTTTACTACCTTATTAAAATATTGATTCATCAATTCATAATCTTCAATTTCACCTTTTTGTATTACCCATTTATGATCATCCATTAAATGAATAACTTTTCGTTTTGAATCGGAACAATGTATAGGTCTTTTACTAATATCCATTTTTTTTAATGCTTTTGAAATAATATTTGCATAACCAATTTTAAATTTTTGTTCGCTTAACATATCAAGGTCAGATATTTCAAATTTAAGTTCTTGGACAAAATCTTTTATTTCCATTGCATCTTTACATGTTTCATTCAAAAATATATTCAAATTGAATATTTTGTTATTATTGGTTGTATTATTAATAATTGGTTGTTGCATATTTTTACATACTTCAAGTATTAAATTTTTAAATTCCTTATTATCATCTGCTGTTATTTTACTTTGTTCTGTTATTATTTTAATTAATGATTCAATTTGTTGATCTTTATCTGGTTTAACAATTTCCTCTTTATTATGATATTTTTTTTTATGTTTCCATAAACCACTGTATGTTTTGAATAACTTATCACATTTACAAATAAAATGATTTGGCATTTTTGGCATTTTTTCTATTTCCAAATCTATTCCAAATTTAATCCTTTTGTGTTTGCTAGTTAAAATATGTGTATTATAATTGCTTAATTTGCTGCATATAAAGTTACAATATTCACATTTGAATTTTTTAGCATTTTCAAGCATTTTTTCTATTTCCATTTTATTCCTTAATTTATCAACAGAAAAGTTTTTAAATCTTTTTTTTATAAAATATTTATGTATAAAAAAAAGTTATGCTCACAAATTAAAAAATTTATTTTAAGGTTTCAGAGCATAAGAATTTTTATGGTCTCATTTATTTTTGAATTTCCAAACTATTTTCCATATTCCATTTATAGACATTTATAAATGTCCAAAAACACTTTCCCTTTTTTACTTTTGAGATTTTTTTTTGTAATTTTTATATATATTATCTTTAAACCTATTTAAAGAAAATTTAACTTTTTATGTTTCCATAAACCTTGATTATATGAATAAGTTTTACCACATTTGCATGTAAAAGGTTTAGCATTTTCGGATTTTTTGGCATTTTTATATCATCCAAATCTAATCCTTTTGTGTTTGCTGGTTAAAATATGTGTATTATAATTGCTTAATTTGCTGCATATAAAGTTACAATATTCACACTTGAATTTTTTAGCATTTTCAAGCATTTTTTTATCCTCTAAACTCATTCTTTATATATAACATAAAAAAAATTTTAAATCACAATTCCGCTTTCAACGTCTTACTTTGTTGAAAAGCGGAATTGTGATTCCCTAATATTCAATTTGAATATCTTTAACCAGTTGAGAAATAATTGCGAAAGTGCCTTCTAACATTGATTTATATTTAAACCCATATACTTCACCAAGTAATTTTTGATATATTATATTATCATTTACTGTGCATTTTAATGAATTATAATTTATTAATTTCCATTCTGACAATAAACCAATACATTTTAAAATCATAATATTTATATATTTACTTAAAAAATTATAATATTCTAATCCTCCTTTAATACTAACCCATTCGTTACAATTTTTTACATGTATTACTTTATGTTTTACATCTGAACAGTGTATTGGACGCATATTTACATCAGATTTTTTTAATTCTCTTAGAATAATACTTGCATAACCGTTTTTAAAACCGTTATTACTTAAAATTTGCAAATCTGTTGATTCAAATTGAATCTGTTCTATAAAATATTTAAATTCCATCGCATCTTTACATATTTCATTCAAAAATATATTCAACTTTAATATTTTATTATTACTTTTATTAATAGTCATTTTATCATTTGTAGATTGTTGTTTTTTACTTTTTAATAATTCCAATAATAAATTTTTGAATTCTTTATTATCATCAGTTGTAAGCTTATTCTGTTCTACTATTATTTTCATCAATAATTCATTTTGATTATTCATGAGCAATTCGTTTTGTTTAAGTAAGTTTGTAATTAATCCTTCTTCAGAATTTTGTTCAACTTTTTTAAACTGTATTTCGGATACAATATCCAACAATTTTTTAATCATATAATCTTTTTCATGATTGTTTTTTATTGATTCACATTTCTTTTTGTGATACCATAAGCTATTACGTGCGTTATATTCTTTATTACAACTGCCACAAACAAATTTACAAGAATTGGAGATTTTATGTTCTATATTAGTCAATTTTTGTTCTAAATATGTTCTATCTTTATGTTTGCTTGTAGATAAATGTTTTACAAAATCAGCATTCTTACACGTACTGTAATCACAATATTCGCATCTATATTTACGGAGATTTTTTATTCTAAACATTCTATAAATATTAGAACAAAAATCTCTTTAAATCTATTCAAAATATCTACCAAAACACCTCCCTCACAATCGGAATTGTGAACATTATCATATATCGTAACAATCATTATAGAGACTTTTTAGAGACTTTTCGTTCTAAATATGTTCTATATTTATTTTTGCATGTGCGTAAATGTTCCAACCAACATCGGGATTGAACTCATATTGTAGCAGTATGCAAATTGTTACGGTAAATCCATCGATTAATCGCTAATTCAATTTTTGGAAATAAGCCTAATATTATAATGAGGCTTGTGTGTCTCGCAGTCCCAATATGCCGCTTATAAAAAAAATGATTTAAAAAATGTATTTAAAGAGAACGGAATATATTAGAATAAAATGGATTATGCAAACGGAAAGATTTACAAAATCGTGTGTAATATTACAGGTGAATGCTACATAGGCAGTTCAACCCAACCATTAGCGAAGCGGTTATATCTTCATAAGAACAAGAAAAATAAATGCAGATCAAAGCAAATTATCGACAGAGGTGATTATGTTATTGTATTGATTGAGGCATTCCCTTGTGCGAATAAAAGCGAATTGTTTCAACGGGAGCGTTATCATTTCGATTTAATACCGAATATCAATAGACAAAGGCCATTTGTTACTGAAGAAGAACGCAAAGAGACAAATTCAACCCAAATAAAAGCATATCGTGAAACGAACAGAGAGGCATATTTAGCCCAAAAAAAGGCCTACTATGAGGCGAACAAAGAAGCATATTTAGCCTACTATGAAGCCAACAAAATAGACACTTAACCAACCTTCGCAAAACAAAAGCGGAATTGAGAACCTCAACAAATCAGATGTTCTAATGTTTTAGGAAGTTTATAAATTTTATTTAATAATAAAGAAAAAATTTACTTATTTTCTTTTTCTATTTTACAATGACTAAATCAAGTATTACAACAAAAAACACTACAGAAATTAAATCACAAGATTCTGGTAAAACAAATAATGTAGAAGCAAAGAATATGAACTTGAAAAATACTGCTAAAACTAATGATGACGATAAAAAAAAAGATAAAAAAACAAATAATAACAAGAAGAAGAAAAGATAATACTACAAAGATATAATAAATAAATATTCAAAAGTGCAAATTCAAATATTCTTTTGTCATATTTATATAATTTGACTGAATTCCAAAATACATGACAATAAATATTGATCCTGAAATCGTTTTTTGAATTTCAATTATATATTTGTCAAATAATATTATAAATGTATACAAAGTTATTATTATTATTATTGTTTGTAATAAAATATAGTAAATTAAATTATCACCAAGTATTTCACGATTCTTAATATTATTTATTAATTTATCGGTAAAATAACCAAGTAAAAGCGATGGTAAAAAATAAAATACAAATTTAAATGAAAATGATAAAATATTATCACGCGAACTTAAGCTTCCAAAATCTATTGCTTTTTCAAATATATTATAAAATTTCATTGGTTTATATAATAAACAGATACAAATATTCCCAAAAATATTTGATTTTAATCCTCAAATATATATAGTGTTTTTTTTAGTTAACAGGTTACAAGATTTCAAAAACGAATATTTGATAAATTTTTATTCAATTCATTTACATTATTTGAATCCAAAAATGCGTATTTTATTAAAATAGATTTATATTTAAACTCACTATTTTTCAATGCTATTATTAAATCTGTTATATTATAATATATTTCACTAAATCCCTTACCACTTTTTACTTTTTCGTGGGCAATTTTGGTATATTCGATTAACAATTTATATATATCCATATTTGAATTGCATTTTTCAATTTTTTCATAAAATAACTTTTCATCATAAACATTATATATTTCTCCTTCTATAATCGCTTGTATATATGATTCGTAATATTTTTTTTTAAGTGTTTCTTTACTTAAAAAAATCATAATTATATATTTATTTATCTATATTTATTTATCTATATTTATTTCTCTTCCAAGTATTTATTTATTTCATCCATTTCTATATTAATTTTAGGTGGTAAAGACCATTCACTATAAGCAATTGATTTTGTTGTAGGACGTTTTAATTCTAATAACTGTTTCAAAGCATTTATTCTTCTCTCAATAGGCAACATCTTTGAAGGTAATTTTCTTGATATTTGTTTCCATCTCCATTCAAACTGTAAAGCAGCAGTCCAATCTGGAAATCCTGATACATGACAAGCTCTCTGCCATAAATTACCGTTTTTTACTTTTATACCAGTAGCAAATGCACCTCCTTTAATTTCTTTATTATGCTGACGTAGTCTTCTATCAAGGTCAATAGTAGCACCAATATATGTGCTATTATCACTACAAACTAATAAATAAACGAAAAAACTCATATATAATTTACATAAATATTTTACTTTTTATGGAACTTACGGAACTATGATATTTTAATCTTTTTTACCATACAAAATAAAATAAATAGGTATTACAATAAAAGCACATAAACTTACTGTAAATGCAATGACTGCATATAATTTTATATTTATTTTTTGGTTGTTATTTTCTAAATTTAATAATCTCTCAAAATCGTTTTCTTCGTATACAATAATATTCATATACATAATTGTATTATTTATTTATATTTTTTTTACTTTTATTTCTTTTTGAACCCTTCACGTTAGGGATTATCTTTTTATTGTTTTTACATATAAATTTATTTATATTGTCTTTCTCATCTATAATCATATCAACAATATTTCTAAAATAATTACGAAATCTAGGCTTCATTTTATTCAAATCATCAATACAAACCCATTTTATTTCTACTTTTTCGAATATTTTTGAATTTTTAATTAATTCAGGATCAAGTTTTTTTTGCAGAAATTTTTGATTTCTGTTATAATAAAGAGGTAACATATCGTCATATTCAAATTTGAATATATGAACACGGTACTTATTATAATCAATATTATATGTTCCATATTTTTTTAACATTGTCTCTATCTCTTTGAATGAACCAAAAAATCCTGTTGATTCTTCTTCCGCTTCGCGGATTGCTGTTTCCATATAATTTTCATTATTTTCCGAACCACCGCCAAAATCAGAGAATCCTGGCGCGGAAACCTCATATTTATTTTCCTTTCCAAATAAAAAAAATAATTTTCCATTATGAATACATGTTGGTAAAATACCTGCTCCCATTTTTTATAATTAATAAAGATATTATAAATTTATTAGGTTGCTTGATAAACATAATTACGATTTTGTTTTTATTTTTTCGATAATTTTTTTTCTGCTAAATAATATACCAAATAACCTAATAATGAACCAATACATGCACCTACTAAAACTTGTGAAATTGTATGATGATTATAAAACACACGTTGAGAGATAGTAATTAATGCGATAGTTGTAAAACCTATGTTTATCCATATGTCACCTAATGATAGATTTATGAAAACTAACGAATAAAAAACATTTTGAGCATGTGCAGAAGGCATTCCATATGTATTAAATAATTTTAGTTTTTTTTTATTGCCATGATTTGTTAGAATATTTAATAATTTTTTATTTACAGATGGTCTTGGTTCTCTAATTACTGATTTTAATAATGAATTTAATAGTGTATTAAAAAATATACCTACGTAATAATATAAAAATAAATTGTTTTTACACCATAAAAAATAACCTGATAGAAACATTAAGAAAATAAAACCATATTGACCAAAAATATTGAATAAATTATGTAAATTATCAACCATTATATAAATTAATTATATTTTATATAATTAAATTACCAAGTGTGTAAATTAATATTGATATAAACACTCACAAATTAATGTAATACACCAGTCCGAACCATTCAGATTTAACAAATTACCCTTATCATCTTGCAATTTTACATGCATACGTTCAATATTTACAGGACCAAAATACGTTCTAATATTATCTTGAAGAGTACCACCAAATTCAACTAACAATGAACCTGTATTTATGTTATTGTTTTTTATTGGAAGAATAGATAAAATATCTGTGCTTGTAGGAGCTTTAGCTCTAAAATTTGTATTATTATTACGGTTTTTATTTATTTCATTTATCGTATATAATTGAGCTTGGGTTAAAGTTCTGGGAGCACTTGCAATCATTTCTTGAGTTTTTTTATATTCTACATTCAATTTTCCTGCTATCAACAAACCATTACTTTGATTTATTCTCGGCAAATCTATTAATGTTTCAATATTATTTGTATTCGCTGGGAAACATATGTATGGAATATCTGGAGAAAAATATGAAGGCAATTTTAAATTATTTGAATATTCTGTAATACTTACCAAACCATTATTAACATGATTTTGGTTATAGTCGTCTAAAACCAATATTAAATATTTTGGACCATTCAAATCAACCAGTGATGGTGCAGTATTACCATTTGCATTAGCATTTACAAATGGCAATCTAAAACCCATTAACCAACCCAATGTTTGGTTCAAATAATTAGAATTATTTATACATGTTGTTTGACATTGTATATTTATATCAAAAAATTTTATTATAGTCGCCGACGATATTGTAAAAAAAGGCGAAGCTATTGATATTCCACCTATTAAATTCATTGTTATTTTTCCGTTAATATCATTATAAGAAACAGGCGTTGTTAGTCCCGTGAAATTATTATTTATTTCCAAATTTAAAGCATTTACAAAATTTGATGGATTGTAATTACCTGATTCAATTTTTATAACAATATTTGTATCGCTATCTACATCGTTTATCCAAAAGCAGGTATTACCATAATCCGTATCAATTGTATACCAACTATATGGTATTTGATACGAATACAAACGAATACTTAATACATTACTTAAAGGGTCTGATAAATCTAATGTATAATCAGTAGATGTACTTTCTACACCTCCACTATATTGTCTAAACTGACTATCTAAATTTACAACTCTTGAAATGGTATTTTTCAATGTAGGATTCAAAGTGTCTTGAACTATAGGAACATTGAACGTATTACTAATACCTAACTGTTTTTTATTAATTGGAACATGATCATTGCCATATACATCTATTTGTTGTTTCCTATCAGTTATTTTATTACTTTGAATAGTATTTTCTTGTGGTAATACAGAGTTTTCAATCCATTTTTTTGTTTGAATATCTCCAACAGGATATTCGGCGTCTTCATCAAAATCATCATCTTTATCATTTGGTTCTAATGAATTTGAATACTGTAATAGTTGACTTTTGACTTCAGCAAAAAAGTTTGATATTATAGCATCTGTGTTTTTAAATTTATTTATTAATATATCTGTTTTTTCATTTATTTCAACATCATCAAGATCTTTAATATTAGATATTGCCATTAATTCTGAAAGAGTATAATTCTCAATATTTGCATCAAAATTACTTCTCATATGAGTTATACAAATATTGTTTTTACATATTTATTTATTATTATTATTATTATTATCTTAAAAATAATAATACATACAGATATTTTATTTCTTCTTTTAAATTCAAATCTTCACATTTTTCATGTTTCAATAATTTATAAGGAATTTGAGTAAATCCTGACCCCCTTTTCATATGAGTTTTTTCTTTGAATAAAATATAATCTAATGCTTCTACTAATTTTTTATTGTGTTCTATTAAAACTTCTCTATTTATACGAAATTTACCTTTATATGTATAACGATTATAATTACAATCGTCATAAACTTTGTAATATTTTTCAGTTTGAATAATATTTTTTATTAAACCAATACCTTCAATTCTATTCAATGTGTTATTCATTTCAATTACAAATATTGCACAACCTGAATCTAATGCTTTTGTCATAGGTTGTTGTTCACAATAAAGACAACCCAAAAAATCATATTTATTTCTGTATTCAATATTACATGCCCATGTTTTACTATTGAAACGAGTTGTAACTAATCCAACCATTTATTTTTATTAATATCTTTGTTTTGCAAATAAATTTCAATTTTTTAATACACCGAAATTTACACTTTGCGAAGACAAAAAATATCTATTTTTTTTTATTGGATTTTCTTGATTTTCTTGATTTTCTTGATTTATTTTGTTTTCTTGATTTTTTTGTTTTCTTGATTTTTCTTGATTTTTTTGTTTTCTTAATTTTCCTTGAATTTTTTGATTTTCCTTTACCAATTTTCGGTAATCTTGCAAGATCCATCTCTAATTCTTCATTTGAATTAATAATAGGAAAATCATATTCAGTGTCTTCTGGATTTTCCATTTCTTGATTTTCCATTTCTTGTTTTTTTCTCATTTCTTCTTCACGTCCCATTAATATAAGTTCATCTGATGCTTCAAAATCATCATTTAACGGATAAGGGTCCCATGATTTTTTAAAAACATTTGCCATTTTATCTTTTCTATTTTTATCTTTTCTCTTTTCTTCTTCAACCTGCATTGAGATATATTCATTTGATGCATCAGAAGTATCATTTAACGGTTCAGAATCCCACGACTTTTCAAAAACATTCTTCATTTCATCTGGAGATATTAAATCTCTATTTCTTTTTAAACGTTTGTTAGATGAATTATTAGTATCGGGTCTAACAAGATTATTTACTTTATAACCCAAACTTTGGCCAAATTTATACATGCTTGACATTCTATATATAACACTACGAAAATATATATTTAAAATTATAGTTTTTTTTTTAAAATCGGACCTTCGCAAAGCAAAAGTGTTCTTTTGCGAAATAAAATCCCCTCCCCCCTCCCTTTTGAATTCGCATGTATCCTAAAAAAGGGAGGGTAGGGGTTTTTACTACGCAAAAGAACACTCTTGCTTCACGAAGATACAAAGATTCCTTAATAAAAACAGACTATCTTGACTTCTTTGTATATTTAACACTGGGTTTTAATATTTTTTTTTTTGTTCGGCTAAAAGAAGTATTTGATTTTACTTTTTCTTTGTCAACAAAAACAAATATTAAACTATTCAAATCTTGAAATACATTTATAGTTTTATCGAATATAATACTATCTATATTTCTTATGGAATTCAAATAATTTACACCATTATTACCGTCTTCCTGTAAAAAAATATTTATATCTCTTGATTCAAGTGTTATATTAAATTTCAACATAGACAATAATTGATATTTCTTGTTATCATCAATAGAATTTCGTTTTAACAATCCTATAATTTCTTCTCTTGTAACAATATTTGGGTTTGACATTATAAACATTTCTTCACGAATTTTTTCTATATTATATAATTTATCTATATAAATGAAATGAATACCGATATAATATATGTTATCTTTATAATAATCTTCATATAATTTATCATTTTTATCAAAATTTGTTATCCATTTACTGTCTAGTGTATGTTCCATTAATAAATATTCATATATTTCATTATGTATTTTAACTAATTATAATTTTATTCAACCGCTATAAAAAGTGATAATATTAACGTTTTGTAAAATAAGTATCTAATTCGTCGTCGTTGTTATCAAATGCGTCTTGGTTTCGTTCAATTTCATTAAGTTCAATATTTCTATAATGTTCATCTAATTTTTCATAATAATCATAATCGTAATTTGGGAATTTAAACATTTTATTATATTCATCTTCCCCGTATGATTCTATATATTCTTCAGTTCGTCGTTCATAATCAGATACTAATTTATTTAAAATTAAAAATGAGTAAGGATTATATTTTGGTAATGACTTTTCTTTATTAAATTTGTCAATAGAAGCGTCATTTACTATATATTCTTCTTTTTTACACGGTGTTAATAAAATATTTTCATTAATTAAATTTTCTTCTATAATATCTTCATTTTCTCTTGCTTTATCTATAAAAGATAATTTATTTTCAATATTTTTAACTTGTTTTTGTGATGAAGAAGAAGAAGAAGAAGAAGAAGTTAATTCTGGAAAACTACTTATATCTAACGCCTTTTTTTTAATAATTTCTTTTTCTTTTTCTTCTTCTTGTTTTTTTTTTATTTGTTGTTCTTCATATGACCTAAACATATTATTTTTCTCGCCTCTTGATATATAATTATTATTTCTATTATTTGATTGATTTTCATCTTTTCTATTGAAACAAGAAATTTCATTTTTTGACCTATAATTTTCTTTAATTTCTTGTGATTCAATAAAATTAAATCTGTTATTATTTCTATTTAGTAAAGAACCTTCTCCTCTTAACGGGGTTAGGTGAACACTTGAATTATCCTTAAAAATATTTTTTTTTTCACTTGACATTTAGAGATATAAATATATGAATATATGAATATATTATTACGTTATTAATGTTTAAATCATTTATCTTAATAATATAAATTGGGGGGGGGGGTTTTCAGCGTATCGCTTAATTTGCGAATATATGCGAATACATGCGAATAAAAAAAGGGTGGAAGTAGCCCACCACGAAGTAAGAACTTTTTTTGTGAAGCAACAGGGTTTCATAATAAAATAACTTATACCCTTGAATATTTAAACCGACGAAGTGCCGCTCTAAATATCATCTATATCAATAAATTCATCTTCAATAATATTATCTTGAACTATATTCATTTGTATTACCAAAAGGTCGTCTTCATCGAGAGTTCCTTGATTATTATCAACAATATCTGTGCTTATCAATCTCGTCACTTCTTTCATTAAGATTTCTGAAAATTCAGCATCCATTATTTTATTATATTCATCTGTTTTTTCGTCTTGAAAAATCAACTCATCTTCATTGACATTATTTGTATTTACATTATCATTTACTATAAATGCATCCCAATTTATATTAACAGTTGTTTTCAATTTGATTTTATCACGATCATTATATACTTCTAATAAATCACAATTGTCTAATTTTTTTTTTAAACGGTCTGAAGAACTCCATTCTCTTAATCCAATCAATAACCACATACCCAATCCTACAAAATTATCCTTTTTATGTCGGCCTCTAAATTTACCACGAATATGACAAAGACGGGTTTTTCCATCACAACATAAAACATGACACATGCCATTACCTAAAGTTTTTGTAACTTGAGCATATAGTTCGCAACTATCTTTTGATATTCTTAATCCAAAATTATCTCGTGATTCTGATGAATTTTTATTTGCAAAACCTTTTACTTTACTTTTTCCTGATGTATTTTTTACCATTTTTCAATTATTATTTTATATTATATTAGTATTTGTTTAATTATTTCAATTTTTTTTTTATTGAGAGACAAAATCTTCGTCGGTTTAAAAGCGAATTTTTATCATATTATCCAGTAATTCTAAATCTATATCTAGTAAACCATTTTTTTTATGTTTATCATAAAATGTCCTCCAGCTTTCATTTGATTTTGAAACTTTTATGCTTTTTTCTTGAACTTCTAAACTCTGTTCGTCAGGTTCATAATTGTAATTTTCATAAAAACATTCTTCATCACAATCATTCTCAAAATATATATTTTTTTCTTCACGATTTATAATTCCATTATACTTTTTAATTCTTTCATACCATATTGGAGAGAAAGAAGCATAATATAACCAATCATTTAAATAAATATTCTTAAAATCTATATTATCTCTCTCCAATTCAAATAAATCTAATAATTTACTACAATCGATATTGTAGACACATACAAGAGGTAATATTTTATAAGCTGGAAGAACCGCACATAATTTCCCTACTTTGTTATTCAAATCTACCTCTATTGTTTCATATAATACCACATCTTCGGGTTCTATTATGACAAATACACTCTTACCATTTTTCATATTATTCATCAAAGAATAATACATCATTATCTTTGACAATAATATCTTCCTTGTTAATGCAATTGATAATTTTTTAAAAATACTAACTTTACAATGATTATTAAAATATTCTATAACTATTTTATTAACATCATTCATTTTTATCAAGGGCATATCATCTAAAATATAAGTAGCTATCTGAATATAATTTTTTGTTTCTAATAAATATATTATTTCAACTTTTTCTCGTTCAATTTCAAAAGTAGATACTATTGACCTTAACATAAAGACATCTAAATTAAATGGTCTTATAAATAAATTATTTATTACCATACTTATTATTCTATCATCTTTCATATTTTTTTTTAATTTAATAAACAAATATTTTTCAAATTTAGGATTAAGACAAGCGTAAAAATCATAATATATTTCCCATATCAAATCAATTAACTCTAAAATATAACCAGAATGATACAATTCGTATGCCCAGAACAAACATTCATCTATTTTTTTATCCAAGAGAGAAAGTATTAAGGATATTTTAACATCATCTTTTTCATATAAATATCTTGTCAAACATAACATATTTCGTTACAATTTTACTATACTTTTTTAATGCGGATTTAATGCGGATTTAATGCGGATTTATATAAGAATGTTGATTTATTTTAATACTTTTTATTGTTTTATACTTTTCAATTCAATTTTTTTATTATTTTTGAATTATTTTTAATATAAACATAATATAATATGACAGCCTGGACCGATTTTGTTAAGAAAATTTATTATGAGAATCATGAGAAAGACCCAAGCTACCAATTTAAACAAGCGTTAAAAGATGCAAGTGCTCGTAAAAGTGAAATGAATTCAAAAACAACTGTTGATTCAAATAAAAAAGTAGGAAAAATGAAAAAATCAAAGAAATGTTGTCCATGCCCAAAAAAGAACAAAACCAGAAAAAGCAGAAAAAGCAGAAAAAGTAGAAAAAGCAGAAAAACAAGAGCAAGAAAGTAAAATATTAAGAACAAAATTTCCATTCTGTTGATTCTTCAAATAAATTATCATATTTTACAATAGTATTTTCTAATGTTTCTCTCTTTGATGGATCTGGATGAATATTTTCACATAATATATTCATAAATTTACTTATAAATTCTTCTTGCTTTAAGAGAATAGAAAAACTATCTAAAATATGATAATACAAAATACTCAAGCTATAATTATCCCATTTATCTACATACTTCAAAATATTTATTATTATTTCATTTTTTGGTTTATTAGCAAAGATATTTAAGAATTTAACACACGAACAATAATACTCTTCTCTATACTTTTCTGAAACAAAATCAAGAACTGATAAATTTTCTATAAATTTATTGATTATTATTTCAATTGATGAATATGATAATGTATTTATATCATTTTCAACTAAATAAAATAAAACATGAACTTCTATTGGTTTATATATATTGTTCAAAGAGTTAGTTTTTTTAATTATATTTTTAAAATATTCTTCGTTTAATCTCTCAATATTTAAATTCAAATCGATAATCTTTATTATTGGATTAGGATTAGGCTTTATAAATGATATGTTATCTGTTGATAAATCATAGTAACATATATTTTTATCGTTTAATAATTTTAAGCTATTTAATAAATAATTATATGTAGATAAGACATTCGTAATTAATAATTTTTCTGTTTCACTATTTGAAATTAATTCATAAAATTCTATTGATTTAACATCATTATATGTCATCAAAACATATTTCATATCATTTATATTATCATCACTTAAAGGGTCGTTTACTATTCTCAAAAATTCGCAATAATTGAATATTTCATACCTATTATAATGAATACTATTCTTTATTATTTTCACAATTTCAATATAATTATCAAGAAAAAAATCATGTTTTAATATGATTTTTTTTGATTTAATATTTTCTGATTTTTTTTTTCTAATTTTATTTATTAATTTAATATTAATATCCATTAATAGACAACTATTTTATATTTATATCTTTTAGACTATTGAATATTTCATTTATTTTTATAAATAAAATAACGATTTTTATAAACTTTTTTAAATTTATTTTCAATATATTTACTTTCAGTAATTCCATTATCATGTAGATACAAAATACTATCTTCAAATATATATTCATTATCTCTACAAAAATTATTATAACTAACAGATGGTTTATCCACACTTTCCATTATATGCTTATCCATAGCATTTAACAAATCTTGTTTCATACCAACATAAACACAACGGCTAGAAGCTTCTTTTTTCACAGTACTTTTTTTTCTAAAATAATATCTTGCGCTTTTGAACATTTTATCCAAAATATCGCCATTATACGACAAATTGGTCAAATATCTTACTTCATTACTTATTATATCTTCGTTTTCATGTACCCATATATTCCATGATTCTTTAAAATCTTTCCTATTATCATACTCATGAATTTTTGCAAATGAATATAATTCTATAGTAAAACATTGTGTAAATTTGTAACGGTAAATTGATGATTGCATTTTTAACACTACAAAGTATTTTTGAATAACTTTTATTTCAAAATTTTATTTCAATTTTATTATTATTAGAGGGGGGGTGCCGTCTTATCCCTCCCTTTTGCATTCGCATGTATTTGGTAAAAAAAGTTTCGGCTTTTGGAACCTAATTTTTTTATAAATATATATTATATGATTTCAACATATGTTCTTTACAGCCAACCATATTTAGATAAAACTAATGAAGATTATAAAAATATTGTTACAATTAATTTATTACCAATAGGTCCTCTTTCTAATTTTATTCAAAAAATATATTTAAATCCATTAAGTAAATTCAAAGAACCCAGAACAGGGCAAAAATGTGCTTTTGCTTTACAATCTTTATACTCTTCAAAATTAATGATTGTTGACGAAGTGCCTGATTTATTTGGATTTCTTTTGTCTAATGGTTATACTATTGATACAAGAATTACAAAAATGATGAACCAAAGTGATATTCGTTTTCAAACTGAAAATGCTAATCAAATTATATGTTTCATAACATATGTTTCATAAAATATATTTCGAATTATCAGGGTTCCATAATAATAAAATTGATTTAAAATTATTGTTAAATATTTATACAACAATACAAAAAATGCTAGAAACAATATGTGCAAATTCAAATTCTATTGATTTTTCACAAATCAAGTTACCTATTCCACCATCTGTATTTAATGAAACAATACAAACACAAAACGACATTTATAATTATCTAAATACTATAGATGATTATGAGAGAAAAGCATATCTAATAGCTATAGAACATTTAAAAACATCTTTTGATATACTCAAAAGCAATGGATATAAACAATGGAAAACAAAAACTAATATAATTTGACAAATTTTACACGCTTTGTTTTATTATTATGTCTTCGTTTTGTTCCACCTTTTCTTAAAATTGTTTTTAATGGATTTCTAAAACCACCTATACTTTCATTTACACGATTAATAACATTATTTTTTTCTTCATTCAATTCTTTCAATTTATACGTTTCTTCTTTGACACTTTTTATAATATCTGAACCTATCTTTAATGATTCTGAACCTGCCTCGACAACAGAACCTACTGCTTTTGAAGCATCGTTAATTATTTTCGCACCTATTAGAAATGTTCCTAAAACTGGAATTTCTGAAGCTACACCAAACCCTACATTTACTCCTGATTTTCCAAGATTCGACATTAATTTAGAAGCTGTCTTTGTTGTTTGATCGATTGCCGCATTTATTGGTTCATCTAACGCGTTAATAACTTTCGCACCTTGAATTCCTAATTTTTCACTTACAACTGCTACTTCTTCCATCAACGCTGGATTATCTAATTTTTCTTCAACAGTTTTTAATAAATTTTTTGTTATATCTACTGTATTACCTGCTGCTTCCGCAACACTCTCTTTAACCAGATTATTATTTATAATACTATTTGCACCTTCAATTACTGTAGCAGTACCTTTTTTCAAAATATTGTTTGTGGTTGAAAATACATTTGATACATTTGATAATCCTTCTTTTGATTGTTCTACCAATAAATTTTTATCTATATCTGCTTCTACATTTTTAGGTTTATAACCTAAAACACCTGCCGCTTTATTTTCAATATATCCAACTGCAGTACCAGCTAAAGATAAAGCTTTATTACCAATTACACCAAACAAACCATTATTCGCTAACGTATTTGTATCATTTGAACCAACATTTGAACCAACATTTGAACCAACATTTGAACCACCATTTGAACCACCATATAAATTACTTTTATTTACTAAATATTTTCTTGTTTTTCTACCTCGTTTCGTTTTTTTTGTTTTTTGATTATTTTTCATTGCTATATTATAAATATAAAAAAAACCACTTTTTTCTACTTTGAAAAGTAGAAAAAAATATAGTTAAGTATTACCTAATGTTATCATATTCACATCAATTTGAATGACTCAAAGGTATTGGAATAAAAGCGATTTTTTTATAATCTGCAAAAGACATACCTAATTTCTTATTTGTAAGCTTAATATCTATCTTCTTTAATAAATTGAAATTTGATAATTTACCTTCATATGAATACCGGTTTGCATTCTCTTTCAATAAAAGAGGTTTGTTTATATCTTTTTTATCCAACTTTATCTTGAAATTTGAATTTGGGATACTATTTTTTGGCGGCGGAGCTGTATTCACTCTCCCCATACTTGCGTCCTTATTATAACTTTTGAATTTTGCGAAAATTGGTTTTTTTGATATTGAACTATTATTCATCTCCTTAGCTTTTTCCTTCTGTTTTTTTTCATATTTTTCTTTTTCATTTAAAATAATTTCATATTTTTTTAGTTCTTCTTCCATATCTACATAAATAGGTCTACAATTGAAAGTTATCACGTATTTTCTACTAACTGTATCTAAAAATCTATAAGGAATGTTGTTATCACTATAATATTCAAAAGAACTACGTTTATTATTATAAACCATCAATACATTTCCTAACGGCGTATTTTCCATTACATAATTATTTTTCAATTTATCCAGATGATTATTTATTATAAATTCATTTGCACTATCTTCTATTGAATTTATCGTACATTGGTTATCTTTTAATTCATTTTGGCTATCTATGAATTCCTTTCTATTTTTTATTTCTTCTAATGAAAAAATATACTTATTTTTTTTATTTCTAACTTCTTCCAAATATTTATCCTCATACTTTACAATCTTTTTTACTTTTTTTATTTCTTCTAAATCTACTTCTACAGTCAAATGAATTATATCGACATCTTTTAAATCTTTTAAATCATTTAACCATTCTATAAAATAATTACCTTTTAACATATTACTTCTCTCTATCATATCTAACAAATTACATATTGAATTATATATTGTTACTACATTTACACTTATAATACAAAAACTTGAATATAAATATTCATTTAATGTTAAGAATATTGATTTTTTTACCATCACAATTTAAGTATTTATATATTTATATATTTATAACACTACGAAGATATATCTAAGCATTTTTACTACTCAATATCTCAATAAATAATACTTCCATTTCTTCTTTTAAATCTGGAATTTTTATCAAATCATAATTATTATTTTCTGCATCTGGATGTAATCTCACCAAATATAAATCTTTCACTTTCTTTTCATATTTTCTCTCTAAAATTGACTTGTATGTATTCAATTGAAGTGCATAATGCCAGAAATTACTATCTGGTATATTATTGATACTTTCTGTAATTGCAAATTTATTCCAAGTTGAGATTCTTGTTATATCCTTTGACCTTTTCCAATCATAAATACTTAAAGAACCATCTAAATTCTCATATACCATATCAATCGAACCCGCTAACTTCAAATCTTCGTCATAAATCGTCCATTCCGTCCTATATGGTTTCATATCTTTATTATCTTTTACAAAATTAATAAAATATTGCCATTCTACAGAAACGGGCACGACGCTACTTATTACCTTTGTTGAATTAATATAGTCATTGTATAAATCTTCATGACTATAAACCGTGTTCAAACCTTTATTGTTCATAAAACATTCTATATCATTATGTAAATCTGTTCCAAGTTGCGAAACCGATGAACCATTATTACTCCATTGGGTTTTTATTTCATATGGACTTAAACCCCAATATTTATGCCCTTCTTTCCAATTGTTGCTTTTCATCATTTTTTTTATAACTTCGTCTGCATTGAATTTTGCAAAATGCGAATGATTCCAAGTTGTTACTGAAGTATATTTTGAATGCGGGTCACTCAAAATACTATATTTATGCCCTTGTTCATAGAATTTTATATTATTATCACGAACATGATTGTTTTTTTTTATCAGGATTTTATCTGGTTTCGTCATTTTATTGTATTCATTATAAATAATGATTTTTGATTCATTTTTTTTATCATCATTTGGTCAACCTTTTGCTAAGCAAACAAGTTCTTTTCAACGATATTAAGACATTGAACCTTCTCTCGTCATGATATTCTCCAATTCTATTATTCTATTTTTTAATTTCTTTACTTCTTCAACTAAAAATACTACTATTGTATTATAATCTATCGCAACAGGTTCGCCATTTGGTTCGTTATATGTCGCTATATTCGGATGAACTTCTTTTGCTTCTTCAGCAATATATCCAATTTGTATTCCTGATTCTGGACATGAGTTATATAAATAAGTTCTGGGACTTAAATTATAAATTACATTACTAACTAACGGATCTAAATCTTTTATCTCATGTTTTGTATTACGACTACTTGTTTGATAAGTTATTTCTTTTGTACCTGTATTATAATGTAAGCTTGTTGAACCAGCGGCACCACGAATTGGTGCCACATAAAATGCCGAAACAGTATTACTATCTAAATATCCACTAGTTGCATTTAATATTATTGAGTTTGCACTTTGATTTACATAACCTGCACCAAAACCAATTGCTACAGCATAGGAACCTTGATTAGTACTACCCGCCAAATTACCAATTGCTACAGCATTGTTACCTTGATTGTTTAGACCTGCATTATTACCAATTGCTATTGCATCTACTTTTTGATCATGATTACCTGCAAGATAACCAATCGCTACAGCGGTATTTCCTTGAGACTCACTACCTGCTCGATAACCAATTGCTAAAGCTGTAGTACCTTGATTGTTTAGACCTGCTTGATAACCAATTGCTACAGCATCTGCTTTTTGATCCTGATTACCTGCATTAAAACCAATTGCTACAGCTCCAGTACCTTGATTTGTAGAACCTGCTCGATAACCAATTGCTAAAGCTGTAATACCTTGATTGTTTAGACCTGCTTGATAACCAATTGCTATAGCATCTGCTTTTTGATCCTGATTACCTGCATTAAAACCAATTGCTACAGCTCCAGTACCTTGATTTGTAGAACCTGCTCGATAACCAATTGCTAAAGCTGTAATACCTTGATTGTTTAGACCTGCTTGATAACCAATTGCTATAGCATCTGCTTTTTGATCCTGATTACCTGCATTAAAACCAATTGCTACAGCTCCAGTACCTTGACTTGTATAACCTGCAAGATTACCAATCGCTACAGCTCCAGTACCTTGATTTGTAGAACCTGCTTGATAACCAATTGCTACTGCATACTCTCCTTGATTGTTTAGACCTGCAGCTGTACCAATTGCTACTGCATCGTAACCTTGACCAAACCTACCTGCTTGATATCCAATTGCTACAGCTGCAAGATCTTGATCAGTTTGACCTGCATTAAACCCAAATGCTATAGCTCCACGACGTTGATTTGATGCTCCTGCATTATCACCAATTGCTACAGCTCCAGTACCTTGATTTAACAGACCTGCAAGATTACCAATTGCTACAGCATAGGTACCTTGATTTTGAGAACCTGCCTGATAACCGATTGCTACAGCATAGGTACCTTGAAGGAAAGAACCTGCCGAATTACCAATCGCTACAGCTCCATTACCTTGACCTGATTTACCAGCATTTTTACCTAAAGTAATATTTTCACTTCCAACTTCCCAAGAACCACTTCCAGCTGGGTCCCAATATAAATAATCACCAAAATAAGTTCCAGTTTCAGCAATTGCTCCAGTTGCTCCAGTTGCTCCGGTTGCTCCAGTTGCTCCAGTTGCTCCAGTTGCTCCAGTTGCTCCTTGTGGTCCAGTTGTTCCAACAAAAGAATTACAACTAATATCGCTTGGAAAACATATATAAGAATTTGCAACCCCTAATTTTTTTGTAACATTCAAAGAACTACTTGAGGAAATATTATTTTTTACGATATTATTAGTGCTTGAAAAATTTAGACCTCCATTTTGTCTAAATGACATTATATATACATTAATAACATATTTATAAAACCATATTTTTTACTATTTTTTGGTTTTTATATTGTATATATAATTATAGTGTTTTACTATTTTTTCTTCTTGATTTACCGAGAGAATAATATTTTAATTTATTACTTTTATTACTTTTATTACTTTTATTACTTTTATTACTTTTATTACTTTTATTACTTTTTTTTATTTTTTTTCTTGATTTTACTTTTAACGGCATCAACAATTTTCCATTTGAATTAGGACTTGATATATGTGTGTAAATATTAGTCATATTTGATTTTTTTTTACGTTTTTTTATAATAAAATCATTCATTAATCTTTCATCGAGAGAACCTTTTTCACTTGGAATATTTAAAATATGCGACAATTCTTCATTATTAAGTTGTAATTCTATATGACCTTTATCACCATTACTATCAACATCTAATGAAATATCGACAACTTCTCCATCATAATTAGCATCCCAATTTATCTCACTTACATTATTGCGATTATTACTATGAATAATTGTTTTGGTAATACCACTATTTTTAATATATGTATCCATCATTTTTATATTATTACAAGAAAAAATAATATTTACAGAGAATCTTCTTCGCAAAGCAAGAGGGTTTCCTAAATATTATACATGGATTCCTGCATTTGCGGAACATGTAATATTACCGTATCATGCATGATGTGGTGCTTTACACATTATATTATTTTTTTTGCCGGTAATGGTCCCTTTGATTTTTGAGGAATTTTCCATGAATCACCATATCGTTTTACCAATCTGAAACAATATAACATGAATATATTGTATATTTCCGAAGAGGATAATATTGCAAAATATGAAAATGAAAATCCTATTTTTATTAGGTTGATTTGTGTCCGAAGCATATAATTTGGTGCGGTTTAGATTGCTTCTCGTTACACATCACACACACAACCTTTATAAATGGCATATAAAGTTTGAACTTGGATGGCGAAAATCTTTGTCGGTATTTGGTAAAAAAAAATAAAAAAAATGTATTCAATATAATAATGAACGATACTAATATACAAATACAATATTCTGAAATAGAACAATCAGAAATAGAACAATCAGAAATTAAATACTATGATAATAACTTTAGGGATGAAAATAGGATAAATATTGTTGAAAAATCTTCAAAAACATATGACGATATTTTAAAATCTTTGAACTTTAAACTTAATAACAATGGTAATCTTATTATATCATCTTCTTCTTTAGAAAAAAAAAAACAACAACAACATCAACAACAACAACAACATCAACAACAACAACATCAACAACATCAACAACAACAACACGTTAAAATCGACGAACGAGTTAAAAATAGCGCTATTTTCAATAAATATTTCAAAAATTATAAAGACCCAAATACAGTTATACAAGAACAAATACCTCTGACAAAAGCTGAATATATTCAACAACTTAGAATCAATTATATTAATCAACAACAAGCTAAAATTAGAATATCACAAATCAAATCCAAGAAATTAATGTTCTCTAATAATAGTGTTTCAATTAACACTAGTAACCATACGCAATTTAATAATTTATTCCGCATTAAACGATGATAAGGACTTTATATTTATTTCCTCTCTATCTTTGAATGGGTCTATTATTCCACTTATAAATGTATTTAATGTTAATGGATCTTTTGTTTTAATCAAATTGAACATGTTAAGAAACCAAAATTTCCTTTTTATTTCTACATTTTCTATTTCTTGTAAAAAAATATGATCTACTACAGAAAAAGCGGATTTTAATAGTAATATCTCATTTATATAATTCTTTTTCAAATCAAATAATAATATCAACCTTTTCTTTTGTTCTACTGTTCCGACCACAAGCGGGATTGTGTTTATATATCTTATTTCATTTTTTATATTCTTCAAATTATTTATTGATAATTTACTTCTATCGTCTATTTTTTTTATAACTGAAAATATATTTGTATTGTAAATTATTGGATATAATAGTCTTATATCACGAGGAATTATATATTGATTTGTTTCTTTTATCTCTGAAATACTTATTTCTACATTTTTTATAGTTTCAACCAACATATTTTCTATGTTATTTATTTCTGTATAATTTTGGGGAAACAAAAGAATAGAACCTGATTTAAATTCTACAACTGTCTGCAATTTATCGTAATGATGAGCAGTTATTTTATATGCTTCTGCGCAAGCGTCCAATTTTAAATAATTTATTAATCCTAATAGAAATACTGTTATACCATTTACAAATGCAATAATTAAATCACCCCATAAATAATCTTTCAAAAATGAAGACAATATTGTTGCCATTGTAGTTAATATTATTGCAGGCATCATTAACATATTCAATCTATTTGATGAATAAGTTGTGGACTCCATATAAATTATCTTTTGACATTTCAAATAACTTGCTAAAATATCCAATGATTTTGAATATTTGTGATTATTATCAAAGTAATTATCATTTATTTTTTTCTCTACTTGTTTGTAATTTAATTTTTTATATATTCTTTTTGTTATATAGTCTTCACAATGTGAATCACTCGTTGTGTCGTCTAAATAACTATTTGTATCTAAACTGTAATTTTTTACACTGTTATCAAAATCTATATTACCTAATTCTATATTATCTAATTCTATATTACCTGATTCTATATTACCTGATTCTATATTACCTGATTCTATATTACTTGATTCTATATTACTTGATTCTGTATTATATGATTCTGTATTATATGATTCTATATTTCTTGATTCTATATTTCTTGATTCTGTATTACTTGATTCTGTATTACATGATTCTGTAGTATCTGTCATTCCATATAATTTTATTATATCTGTACTTTTTTTCATTAACCTTTATAATATATAATAATATGAAGATATATATTATAACTACGTCGAAAATACCATAATAGATAATAATACTATTATATCAAAGAACCTTACTCATATATCATAAGCGGTTTTCAAAGACAAACAAAAACTATAATCCATATTATTCAAATCAACTATTCTACCATATTCATCTAGTAATTGGATTGTCAAATTTTGGATATTTACTGGACCAAAGTATTCTCGTGTTGGAGTTATTAATGATAAAGCATTTTGAGACATTATATCGAATTGTTTTCCTTGTAATGATATACGAGCTAATATATTTTTATTTAATAATGACGAATTAAAAGCACTGTAAAAATTGTTATTTACATTATTATTATAATCATCTACAACCAAGTAAAGATAACGAAAACCTAATACATCCATTACACCTTCGCTAACATATACTAAATTATTTACATATATACCATTCCTGAAACCCAGAATCCAACCAAATTTCAGTGGTAAAGGAGTACTCATATCCTCATTACCAAATTTATCTTTTTGAAAGTTCAATGTAAATGATTGTATTGTTGAACCTGGCTCTATTCCCACAACAGTTTCACCACTTCCATTTGTTCCATTTGTTATATTTACATTGAAAGACAATTGTGAAAATGGAGCACCTAAATTTAATACAAGTGTATTTAACAAACGCATCATACCTACATAATCGTAATTACCACTTGGAATATTTATTATTGTTGTATGTTCTATTGAATCTGAATCTGTCACCGTAATTGTGAAATAGTTATTTCCATATTGTTTAGAAATACTATAAAATGTTTCTGGTAATTCTATACCTGTTAATTGCAAACTTATTACTTCTTTTAATAATATTGGTAATACTACATTAAAATTTGTTGAAGCGCTTGTGTAATAATTCTCTCTAAATCTCGTATCTATATTTATAAATTTATTTAATGTTCTTTTTTTTAAAGGATTTATTATACCTTTGAAAAATTCACTTGGAAAAGAATTTGCATAAGCTGTTACTTGTCCTCTATCTTGAACCATATGTTCGCCTGTGTCTTCTATTTTTATAGTTTTTAATGAATTATTTGTATTATACATATCAGTAATTATATCATTATTTTTTTCAAAATTATTTTTTAATATACTATTTGTTTCTCTTAAAAAATTTATTGTTTTTATTCTTGTTTCTTTATTTATTTCTTTATTATTCATAATTGTTTCTTTCAATTTATATTCTTTGTCGTCAATCATGTTTTTGTCATAATTTGAAGATAATTCAAACATACTCTCCAATTCTTCAATTGTATAATTGTTGATATTCAAATCAAAATTCATTTATATATATAAACCAGATATATTTAAGATATTTTTACAATAAATTAGTTTTTTTTTCATTTTATTACTATTATATATATATATATATATGTCATATTCAAGACCATTATTTGCGAGTATGTTAACTTCATGTTCAGGTTCAGGAGCACAAGGAGCAACTGGAGCAACTGGAGCAACTGGAGCACAAGGAGCAACTGGACCACAAGGAGCAACTGGACCACAAGGAGCAACTGGATCTGAAGGAGCAACTGGATCAACTGGATCAACTGGATCAACTGGATCAACTGGAGCAACTGGATCAACTGGAGCAACTGGAGCAACTGGATCAACTGGAGCAACTGGAGCAACTGGATCAACTGGAGCAACTGGAGCAACTGGAGCAACTGGAGCAACTGGAGCAACTGGAGCAACTGGTGTAACTGGTGCAACTGGAGCAACTGGAGCTGGAGCAACTGGAGCACAAGGAGCAACTGGACCACAAGGAGTATCTGGGTCTGGAGGTATTGGTGCAACTGGAACTTATTTTGGCGATTATTTATATTGGAACCCAAATGCAACTTCATGGGTAGTTGGAAGTGCAAATATTACTTTAGGTCAAAATGCTGGTGAAACAGGTCAAGGAACAAATGCAATAGCAATTGGTTATCAAGCAGGTAATACTAATCAAGGAGTACAAGCAATAGCAATTGGTTATCAAGCAGGTTATAATACTCAAGAAGGAGGGGCATTAGCATTTGGAAGTCAAGCAGGTTATCAGGGTCAAGGGGTAATTGCTATAGCAATTGGTTTTCAAGCAGGTTCGTTTAAGCAAGGTGAAAGAGCAGTAGCAATTGGTTTTCAAGCAGGTTATACAAATCAAGGAACGCAGGCAATAGCAGTTGGCCATCAAGCAGGTTATACAAATCAAGGAACAAATGCTATAGCAGTTGGTCATCAAGCAGGTTATACAAATCAAGGACAAGCTGCTGTAGCAATTGGTATTAATGCAGGTAATGTTACTCAAGGAATTTCTGCTGTAGCTCTCGGAAGCGGTGCAGGTCAACAGGCTCAAGGAATGAGTGCTATAGCAATTGGGTTTCTATCAGCCCAACAGGGTCAAGGACTGGCTTCTATAGCAATCGGTTCACAATCAGGTTTGGTTGATCAAGGACCGAATGCTATAGCAATTGGAGTATCGTCAGCTGTCCAAAATCAAGGTACTAGTGCTATAGCAATTGGTGTTAATGCAGGTTATACGAATCAAGGTGCTAATGCAGTAGCAATTGGAAAATATGCAGGTTATACAAATCAAAATGCTAATTCAATAATATTAAATGCAACTGGTAATAATTTAAATAGTTCCAATCAAGGATTTTATGTAGCGCCTATTAGATTTGATTCAACTAATTCTTCGGTTCTTGGTTATGATATTTCAAGCAATGAAATTACATATAGAACTGGAGGAACTGGAGGAGCTGGACCACAAGGTGCAACTGGAGCAACTGGACCACAAGGAGCAACTGGAGCTTCAAGTGGAGGTATTGGTGCAACTGGAACTTATTTTGGTGATTATCTACATTGGGACCCAGCTGGAAGTGGTTCTTGGGTAGTTGGAAGTGCAAATATTACTTTAGGTCAAAATGCAGGTGGAACAAGTCAAGGACAGAATGCTATAGCAGTTGGTTACGAAGCAGGTTTTACAAATCAAGGAACAAATGCTTTAGCAATTGGTTATCAAGCAGGTTTTGACACTCAAAGTAGTTTTGCTGTAGCAATTGGTTTTCAAGCAGGTTATACTAATCAAGGTGCTGGGGGATTGGCGATTGGTTTTAGTGCGGGTTTTCAAGGTCAAGCACCGGTTGCTATAGCTTTTGGTGTGAATGCAGGTCAATTAAATCAAGGTCAAGGGGCATTAGCAATTGGGTTTCAAGCAGGTAATGAGAGTCAAGGAGAGGCTGCTGTAGCAATTGGTTTTGAAGCAGGTAACACAAATCAAGGAACAAATGCAATAGCAATTGGTTATCAAGCAGGTATTAATGATCAAGGAGTACAAGCAATAGCAATTGGTTATCAAGCAGGTAATACTAATCAAGAAGGAGGGGCATTGGCAATTGGTTTTAGTGCAGGTTTTATTAATCAAGGACAACAAGCTATAGCTTTTGGTACGAGTGCAGGTCAATTAACTCAAGGTTTAGGGGCATTAGCAATTGGATCTCAAGCAGGTAATCAGGGTCAAGGACAGACTGCTGTAGCAATTGGTTTAAGTGCAGGTTTTCGTGATCAAGGTATCGATGCTATAGCAGTTGGAACTCAAGCAGGTTATACAAGTCAAAAAGAATATGCAATAGCAATTGGTTATCAAGCAGGTTATAATACTCAAAAAACAAATGGTATAGCAATTGGTTATCAAGCAGGTTATATGAATCAAGGTGAGGCAGGATTAGCAATTGGTTTTGTAGCAGGTAACACAAATCAAGGAACAAATGCAATAGCAATTGGTTATCAAGCAGGTTATATTAATCAAGGTGAGGTGGGATTAGCTATTGGTTATCAAGCAGGTATTTTTAATCAAGGTATTAAAGCTGTAGCTATTGGTAATGCAGCAGGTTCCTTCCTACAAACTGAAAATGCTGTAGCATTAGGTTCTGAAGCAGGTTCATCAAGTCAAAAAATATCTGCTGTAGCAGTTGGTAATCTTGCAGGTTCGTTTGAGCAAGGTGAAAGAGCTGTAGCAATTGGAGTAGAATCAGGTCGAACTAATCAAGGAAATTCTGCTGTAGCAATTGGTAATTCGGCAGGTTATGAGGATCAAGGTGTCAATGCTGTAGCAATTGGTAATAGTGCAGGTCAAACAAATCAAGGTTCTGCCGCAATAGCAATTGGACTACAAGCAGGTCAAGAGAATCAAGGAGCAAATGCTATAGCAATTGGTTATCAAGCAGGTAATACTAATCAAGGAACAAATGCAATAGCAATTGGTTATCAAGCAGGTTTTACTAATCAAGGAACAAATGCATTAGCAATTGGTAATCTTGCAGGTAATAAGGATCAAAACATGTTTGCTATAGCTTTTGGTGTGAGTGCAGGTCAATTAACTCAAGGTATAGCGGCATTAGCAATTGGTTTTCAAGCAGGTAATGAGAGTCAAGGAGAGACTGCTGTAGCAATTGGTTTTCAAGCAGGTTCGTTTGTTCAAGGTATCGGTGCAATAGCAATTGGTAATAGTGCAGGTCAAACAAATCAAGCAATTTCTGCTGTAGCAATTGGACCTGGCGCAGGTAACCAAAATCAAGGTAGCGATGCAATAGCAATTGGTTATCAAGCAGGTTATACTAATCAAGGTGCTAATGTAGTAGCAATTGGACCAAAAGCCGGTAACCAAAATCAAGGTATCGATGCAATAGCAATTGGTTTTCAAGCAGGTTATACTAATCAAGGTACTAGTGCTGTAGCAATTGGTGCGAATGCAGGTTCGTTTAGTCAAGGCGCAAATGCAGTAGCAATTGGTAATCTTGCAGGTATTACTAATCAAGGTGCTAATGTAGTAGCAATTGGACCAAAAGCCGGTAACCAAAATCAAGGTATCGATGCAATAGCAATTGGTTTTCAAGCAGGTTATACTAATCAAGGTACTAGTGCTGTAGCAATTGGTGCGAATGCAGGTTCGTTTAGTCAAGGCGCAAATGCAGTAGCAATTGGTAATCTTGCAGGTATTACTAATCAAAATGCAAATTCAATAATATTGAATGCAACTGGTAATAATTTAAATAGTTCCGAACAAGGATTTTATGTAAAACCTATTAGATCTTCTTCAACTAATTCTTTGGTTCTTGGTTATGATACTTCAAGTGGTGAAATTACATATAGAACTGGAGGAATTGGAGCAACTGGAGCAACTGGAGCAACTGGAGCAACCGGAGCAACTGGAGCAACCGGAGCAACTGGAGCACAAGGAGCAACTGGGTCTGGAGGTATTGGTGCAACTGGAACTTATTTTGGTGATTATCTACATTGGGACACAAATGTAACTTCATGGGTAGTTGGAAGTGAAAATATTACTTTAGGTCAAAATGCTGGTGAAACAGGTCAAGGAGCAAATGCAATAGCAATTGGTTATCAAGCAGGTAATACTAATCAAGGAGTACAAGCAATAGCAATTGGTTATCAAGCAGGTATTAATGATCAAGGTGGAGGGGCATTAGCAATTGGTTTTAGTGCAGGTTTTCGTGATCAAGGACTACAAGCTATAGCTTTTGGTACGAGTGCAGGTCAATCAACTCAAGGTGGAGGGGCATTAGCAATTGGAGGTCAAGCAGGTAATCAGGGTCAAGGAGAGACTGCTGTAGCAATTGGTTTTAGTGCAGGTTTTCGTGATCAAGGTACCAATGCTATAGCAGTTGGAACTCAAGCAGGTTTTCGTGATCAAGGTACCAATGCTATAGCAGTTGGAACTCAAGCAGGTTATACGAATCAAAAAATAAATGGTATAGCAATTGGGTTTCAAGCAGGTTTTCGTGATCAAGGAATAAATGCAATAGCAATTGGTGTATCGGCAGGTCAAACAAAACAAGGTACTAGTGCAATAGCAATTGGTTATCAAGCAGGTTATACAAATCAAGGTACTGGAGCTGTAGCAATTGGTTATCAAGCAGGTTTTACAAATCAACTTCGACGTGCAATAGCAATTGGTTATCAAGCAGGTTACATAAGTCAAGGTATTGGATCTGTAGCGATTGGGGGGGAGGGAGGTTATCAAGATCAAGGTCTTCAAGCTGTAGCAATTGGTTATGGAGCAGGTAAAGCAAGTCAAAGTTCTGGAGCTGTAGCAATTGGTTATTTTACAGGTAGTACAAATCAAGGTCGGGATGCAATAGCAATTGGTTATGCGGCAGGCCTGTTGAATCAAGGTGATCAAAGTGTATCTATTGGGTTACAAGCAGGCATGATTAATCAAGGAACAAATGCAATAGCAATTGGTTTTGATGCAGGTAAAACAAGTCAAGGTACTGGAGCTGTAGCAATTGGATATCAAGCAGGTTCTTTCACTCAAGGTTTTATAGCTGTAGCAATTGGTTATCAAGCAGGTAATACTAATCAAGGTAATGGAGCTGTAGCAATTGGTTATCAGGCAGGTTTTACAAATCAAGGAGTACAAGCAGTAGCAATTGGTATGAATGCAGGTCAGTTTAAACAAGGAATAAATGCAATAGCAATTGGAGTAGAATCAGGAGTAACAAATCAAAGTTATGCAGCTGTAGCGATTGGTTTTAATGCAGGTTTAAATAATCAAGGTTCTGCAGGTGTAGCTATTGGGCAACAAGCAGCAGAAACAAATCAAAAACCGTCTGCAGTAGCAATTGGTGTTACCGCAGGTCAGGATAATCAAGGTACTAGAGCTGTAGCTATTGGTATTGGAGCAGGTGCTATAAATCAAGGAGAGGATGCTATAGCAATTGGTTTTAATGCAGGTCAAAATAGTCAAGGAATAAATGCAATAGCAATTGGTTATGGAGCAGGTGATGAGAATCAAAATTCAAATTCGATAATATTAAATGCATCTGGTAGCATTTTAAATAGTTCGACAAATTCAGCATTTTATGCAAAACCTGTAAGAACAGCAACAAATACAGGCAGTTTGATGCTTTACGATAGTAGTACAAGTGAAATAACAATTTCAACTGATTCAACATCTGCAACCAACAAAACATTTGTAATAGATCATCCATTAGATGAATCAAAATATTTAGTTCATGCCTGTTTAGAAGGTCCTGAAGCAGGTGTTTATTACAGAGGAGAAGGTGAAATAACAAATGGTGAAAAAATAACAATAGAATTACCAAATTATGTAAGAAACTTAGCAAATGAATTTACCGTTCAAATTACACCTATTTATTCTGGAAAAAAAATGGATCAATTATACACATCAAAAATAAAAGACAATAAATTTATAGTTTATGGTGAAAATTGTGAATTCTTTTGGCTTGTATTAGCAAAACGTAATGATATAATTGTCGAACCATCAAAGAGTTCTGTTAATTTAAAAGGAACTGGACCTTATAAATGGTTATAATAAAAAAAATGATTTAGAAAAGGTAATAAAGCTAGTATCATAATAATATAATGGAACTTTCAATAGAACAGAAACTAATATTTGATAAATATATTCAAGGTAAAAATATATTTATTACAGGTCCTGGTGGCTCGGGAAAATCGGCTCTTATTAGAATAATTTATCTACATGCAATTAACGCTTTTAAAAATATTCATGTTACTGCAACTACTGGTTGTGCAGCCATTTTGTTGAATTGTAAAGCAAAAACTCTACATTCGTGGGGTGGAATTGGAATTGGAAAAGGTTCAATTGAAACAATTATCAATAAAATAAAAAAAAAAAAGTTTGCAAAAGATTTATGGAAAAATACAGAAATTTTGATAGTAGACGAAGTAAGTATGTTATCGCTTAAATTATTTGATATGTTGAATCAAATTGGACAAGCTATTAGAGGCAATACAAGACCATTTGGAGGTATTCAAATAATATTTTCAGGGGACTTTTATCAATTGCCTCCTGTTGGAGATAAAGATGAACCTGACACAATTAAATTTTGTTTCGAAAGCGAACAATGGGAAACAGTTTTCAATAACGACAACCATGTTCAGCTTATAAAAATATTCAGACAAACTGATGATATTTATTCCAATATATTAAATCAAATACGTAAAGGTGTTATTAAACGAAGCACAAAGGAATTACTTATTAGTTATGTGGGGAGAACAAGAACAGAAAAATTGGTGACACAATTATTCCCTACAAGAAATAAAGTAGAAAATATTAATAATACTAAAATGATTGAATTAATAGGAGAAACTAAACAATTTGAAATTAAATATATTAAAGATATGGAAATGAGCAAAAATCAAAAAATAGAACGATATTATTTTACGGATAAAGATATTCAATTTGAATTGGATTATATTTCTGCGAATTTAATGTGTGAAAAATCTATTACCCTTAAAATAGGTGCTCAAGTTATGTGTATTGTTAATATTCAACTTGATACAGGATGTATGGAAGTATGTAATGGAAGTCAAGGAATAATTACAAGATTTTGTCAAAAAACAGGGTCGCCGTTTGTGAAATATAATAATGGAATTGAGATGTTAATGAGAGAACATGTTTGGTCAAGTGATAAAATACCTGGTATTGGTGTTGCACAAATACCGCTTATTTTAGCATGGGCAATTACTATTCATAAATCTCAAGGATCGACTCTTGATGCAGCAGAAATTGATATTGGTAGTGGAATTTTTGAATGTGGGCAGACTTATGTTGCGCTTTCACGGATTAAAAGTTTAGATGGTTTGTATTTGACTTCGTTTGATGTGACAAAAATTAAAATTAATAAAAAAGTAAAATTATTTTATGAATCACGGAACCTTCAATACGGTGAGAAGAAAGACGTTTCCATGATATTATAAAAAAAAATTGTTAAAATTTTATTTACTATGATTTATTAAATTATATACTCACAACTACTCTACTTTTTCATTTCACCACATTTTACTTCAACTTTGATTCCCTGATTCTGTTCAAATACATTCCCCTCATTTCATCACATTCACATAAATCTTCACACCATATATTTTTATTCAAATTATTTTTATTATCATTATCCTCCCACATATTTTCACCAACCTTAAGTATGTCAAGATTAATCATATCTTCACGCATTATATTCTTGTTAATCACAATTTCTCCCTCCTCAATTATATCTTCACTCAATACATTTTCAATACCCTTAATTATATTATCGTCAATCGTATATTCTTCAATTAAATCAGGTATTTTTTCATAATCACAATCACCTTTGAATAATACATCGATCATTAGTCGTCTTCTTTCTTTATCATTTTTACAAACATCGTAAATCATTTGATAGACTGTTTGTTTCAAATTGTCAATCTCTTTTGACTTTACCTCATTTTCTTTTTCTAATTCTAATACTTTTTCACCCATTATTCTCATGTTTTCTGCTAATTGATGAATGTTTAATTCTGTATTTGCTACTGGTTTATTATTTTTCAATAAAATCCAATACTTTTTATTTTTCAAAACAAATCTATGGCATTCATTTTTTTCAAAAACTGTTTCATAAATTTCATTACTATAAAAATCATTAAAATATACGAAAGCTGATCTCATTTCTTTACCTGAATCATTTTTTTTTGTTATGAAATCTACTCTGGTTACATAACCTACGTAATTGTCATAAAAGATTGTTTTAATTTTTGTATCGTTATATTCCTTCGAAATGCGTGGAATGTAAATGCTTAATTTATCACCATTATTATTACTAATTTCATCATTATATCCATACTTACAAGATACTTTGTTATCGTAATTATTATTATTATTTGTCATTGCTGCTTGTTGATTTAAAATTGATGTAGTTATTATTATGCATTAATCTATTGATGGTATAAGCATTTCAATTTTTTTATGTTTATGGTAAAAATTAGGCATACTAATTTTTTTTCACACAATTCCGCTTGTCACAATTCCGCTTGTCACAATTCCGCTTGTCACAATTCCGCTTTTCACAATTCCGCTTTTCACAATTCCGCTTTCACAATTCCGCTTGTGGTCGGGTGTTTTTGCGTAGCACAATTCCGCTTGTGGTCGGGTGTTTTTGCGTAGCACAATTCCGCTTGTGGTCGGGTGTTTTTGCTACGCAAAAAATATTAATCACTCTTCTCTCACAATTCCGCTTGTGGTCGGGTGTTTTTGCTACGCAAAAAATATTAATACTCTTCTCTCACAATTCCGCTTGTGGTCGGGTGTTTTTGCTACGCAAAAAATATTAATACTCTTCTCTCAAAAAAAAATTATATAATTTACTTTTGAGAGAAAAAAAAGAATTATATAATTTACTTTCGAGAGAAAAAAAAGAATTACATAATTTACTTTTGAGGGAAAAAACCGACTACAAGCGGAATTGTGATCATTGAAACAAAAAAAATATTAATACTCTTCTCTCAAAAAAGAATTATATAATTTACTTTTGAGAGAAGAGTGATTAATATTTTTTGCGTAGCAAAAACACCCGACCACAAACGGAATTGTGAAAGCGGAATTGTGAAAGCGGAATTGTGAAAGCGGAATTGTGAAAGCGGAATTGTGATTTAAAAAAAATTAGTATGCTCAATTTGTGCGGTAATAATAAAAAAAATGAAATACTTATTCGAATAGTTATTTAATGTATTAATAAAAATTTAACCTCAAATTAAAATTTCGTAAGATGCGTTTTGAAACAGAATATGACCCACTAGATGAAGTATATGAAGAATATAAAAAAGTGCAATTATTGCAAGAAGATGAAGGAGGTGAAGAAGACGAATGCCCGATTTGCATGGATGCTATAGAATATAATAATAATCGCACTACTACTGCGTGCGGACATACATTCCATTCAAATTGTATAATGATGAATATTTCTCACAATGGTTTTGCTTGTCCTTTCTGTCGTACAGAAATGGTGGAAAACCCAAAAGAAGATCACGAAGATGACGAAGATGAAGAATATGTAATATATGAAGAAAATGAGAGAAACCAACAAGAAAATAAAGCTTTTCAAGAAATGCGGTTGATGTTTCAAGAAGTTCAAGGAGAAAAATCGGAAGAAAGTGAAGAGGAAGAAAGTGAAGAGGAAGAAAGTGAAGATGAAGAAAATGAAGATGAAGAAATTGAAGGTGAAGAAGAAATTATAAGACTTCCATCAGCAACATTTATATGTGATAAATTGAAAAAAAAAGGTGTAACTATGGAAGACTTAGTAAAAGCTTTGTTATTAAATCACTCACAATATCATTATGACATAGAATTATCTAAATCGGATGATAAAGTTTACGGGAAAATACAAGGAATTATTATTCACCATATTAATCAATCAGTTTAACTTATTATGTAGATGAAGTGGAGGAAAGAAAAAGATAGAGTAGTTGTGAGTATATATATAATTTAATAAATCATAGTAAATAAAATTTTAATATTTTTTTTTCACAATTACGCTTTTAACATCTTTTCAACGTAGTAAGGTGTTGAAAGCGTAATTGTGACTAAATAATATTGAAATGCTGTTAATTTATAATCATTACTTTTATGATTAGGCGTATATATTCTTAAATTATTTTTTCATTAAATTTATTTATAAAAAAAATGAATTGAAATACTTAAATTAGTAAGTATTATATTATACAATGGCGACATCAAGCAAATTATTTCACGAAGATATTGAATATCTTAAAGATTTAAATTTTAATTATAAATTATTGTTGGAAATTGCTGCGGAAACTGTGAATAAATTAACTGAAAAACAAGAACAACTCAAACAATGTAAATGGACTGATGGAGAATCAAATACTGATACAGATTTTTCAGAATTAGCGTGTAAATGTGCCGAAGAGGCATGGATACATGTAAAACAACATTATCCAATACTCGTTATGATTACGATAAATGCGTCAATACCAGATATTAATTGCACATTTTCAAAAAACGGAATAACTATTAAAGTTCCAAAAAATAAAATAGAACTCAAAAGTTCCAAAAATTATGTTATGCCTGGATCAACAATAGGCAAGTTAGATATTAATCAACCATTGATATTTTGTTATAGACCAAAAAATCCTGATAAACCTTATGAAATTAGGTACGGTCAATATCATATAGCAATGGGTGAATCTGATATTGATTTATTCCAAGATAGAACACCACGACCTCAGTTAAATTTTACAAAATTATTTCCATCTTATCAAACGGAAATAAAATTTTCTAATAAGAAAAAAGACGCATGGATTTCACATTACGGAAAATGTGCGGTTAATAGATTGAATCATAGTGTAAGTCATTCGTGGCAAGACTCACTTACAAAAAGTATATTATATGAAGCATTACAAAACATAGAAACGATGGAGGATTTAAATAAATTACGTGAATTAGTCCGTCCGACACTGCTGTAAAATTTGTTGAACTTTCCGTGCAATTATATAACCTAATAATGGTGGTACTGCGTTTCCAATTGGTTTATACGCCGTACTTGATGGTTTTCCTTCAGTTAAAATACAATTTGGTGGAAAAGTTTGAATTAAAGCGGCTTCACGAACCGAAAGACGACGTTCTGGTAAATCAACTTCATTATTTTTTCCTCCATTTATACGACGGAATTCAATATTGCCGTGATGTTCCGCACGCATTGTAGGACAAAATCCATCAATTTTAATTTCAGATTGTCCCTGTCCCTTATCCAATCTTGCTGCTTTTGAATAAGATTGTTGTGCCATATCAGTTGATTCATTAGGTTCTTCCAGATGTATAAAGTAATGTTTAATAGCACATTTTTTTTTATTTTCAGTAATTATATTCCAGTCATCTTTAAGTTTAGAGCAACAATCTAAACGTATCCCCATTATTATAACCCGATGTCTTGTTTGAGGAATTCCAAAATCTTCACATTTAATCAATTGATATTTTACTTCATATCCAACCGCAGCAAAATCTTCCATAATTTTTTGTATTGGATTTCCAGCCATCGTTAAGAGTCCATTTACATTTTCAGCAACGAATATAATCGGTTTAACTCGCTTAACTACTTCAACATAGGATTGATATAATGTACCTCTATTAGAGTCAAACCCTTTTCGTTTTCCAGCATGACTGAAATCTTGACATGGAAATCCGCCTGTAATTACATCAGCATACGGAAATATATAATTATCAGTTATACAATCTCTTATATCTTTTAATGTATAATTATGATTCCACTTATTCAGTTCCGCAACTTTTTTGGCCGCAGGAAGAATGTCGTTTTGAAATACAATTTTAAATGGTAAGCGTTTTAAGTTAACAAAACCAGCTATAGTGTAATCAGAATCAATAAAATCGCTTGATAAGATGCTTTCAGAATGAACTATAACTTGTTCTGAAAATCCTACATCCATTCCACCCATTCCTGAAAATAATGACATTACATTTGTAGTAGGTGAATAATCAGCAGGTGGAATTACAATAGTTGAGTTAATATTTTTCCCATCATCTTCTATTATTAATTCTACTTTTTTTTTAGGATATGTCTTAGTCTTTATTAAATCAATTAATTCGCCTTTATTTTTTGAACTACACTTTGAAATACCCAATTCTTTGCACTTTTCCAATAATTCTAATTTACTCATTGTTGAAGATTCCATATTGTTTATCATATTAATTTTAGCATTATTTAAAATCAATTTTTTATTAATAATTCAGGTAACCCACTCTCCCACCCCTTTTGCAAATATATGCTAATGAAAAAAGAGGACGAATGAAAAAATGGAGGGGGGGGAGGGTGGTTCTCTCTTAATAAAATTGATTCTAAAACAAATTTTAATTATAATACAAAAGAAAAACATGTCAGGTAATATAATTAATAAAGCATTAACAGCAAAATCCAAAAATATGGAATATCTTCAAAAATGGAAAGAATTTGGTAAATCAGTTCCTGAATGTATTAATACGGGTTGTAAAAGAGAAGTTGCTATTCGTCACTGGTCTATACAAGGAAACCCTTCATTGAAAACTGAATGTAGCACATGTAGCACATGCCGTATAAAAGGAAATACTCTTGCTGGAATAGAATTTCATAAAAAAAAATACTGCGAAAACAAAAATAGTATTTTGGGATTTAAATGTCCTATGGATCCTGAACGATATCACGAATTTCCAAATGATATTTATGATATGGATCATATAGACAGTAATCATCACAATAATACAACAGAAAATTTAATTACTATTTGTAAAATATGCCATGCAAGAAAAGGCAAAGAAAATGGCGATTTTAATTCCCGAAAGAAATCATCAATGATACATAACTAAGGATAATTTTTATAAAGTTTCATAAAGTTTTTCGGCTAATATTTGCTTCGAAATACTATACTTAATATTAGGTGTTATAGTAGTAATAATATCAAATAACATTTTTTTTGGATTTTTCATAATTTTTTTAACACAATCATCTTTTGTTAAACCTTCATATTCCTTCTTATCTAATGATATACAATCGATCAATTTATATGGCACTATATTTATGATATCCTTCTCAAATAATTCTATATATTTTGCATGTATTTCAAATCCGATACATTTTCGGTTATATTTGTTACAAGATAATCCTGTTGTACCAGAACCAAAGAACGGGTCAATTATTGTATCTCCAACAAATGAATAGTAACTAACTATTTTATCAGTCAAATCAATTGGAAAAGGTGCCGGGTGAGTTGATCGTGTTTTTGGATTAATTTTCCAAACATTACTTCTTTCATAGTTTCCAACTACTTTACTATTTAGAGCATCTAAACTATTGTAGCTTCTGACTACTTTGTCTATTAAGTATTTAGAAGGTTTTTTAAATACAAATACATACTCATTTACGACATTAGGTTTATATGCGACAGGTTGTCTATGTTGATAAAAACCTCCATTTCTATTTTTTGCAGCTCCTTCTGGTTTCAACCAGATAATATCTTCCATAAACTCCCATCCAATTTCTTCCATTAACGATACGAAATGAAATGAAAGAGGAATTCTTTTACTTTCACCATTACGTGATTCTCTAATAATTAATATGTTACTAATATTAACAACACATAAACGACCTGGTTTAGTTAATGATAGAATTTTTATAAATACTTCTTTTAAAAATTCTAAATATTTTTTATAATTGTCATAATTTACATAATCCTTAACATTGAAATAGGGAGGAGATGTTATTGTGAGTTCTATCTCTTTTTTTTCTTCTATGAGTTTATTTAGTCCTAATAAACAATCACAATTATATACAGTATTATTATTATTATTATAATGTGGTGTCATTGTTGAAGATTCCATACAATTCCGCTTGTAGTCGGGTGTTTTTGCTACGCAAAAAATATTATTGTTTATCATATTAATTTTGGTATTATTTAAAATCAATTTTTTATTCACAATTCCGCTTGTGGTCGGGTGTTTTTGCTACGCAAAAAATATTAATCACTCTTCTCTCAAAAAAGAATTATATAATTTACTTTTGAGAGAAAAAAAAATAGTTGAAACAATAATATACTTTATCTATAAAAATCATTGAAACAAAAAAATATTAATACTCTTCTCTCAAAAAAGAATTATATAATTTACTTTTTGAGAGAAAAAAGAATAGTTGAAACAATAATATACTTTATCTATAAAAATCATTGAAACAAAAAAAATATTAATACTCTTCTCTCAAAAAAGAATTATATAATTTACTTTTGAGAGAAAAAAAACCGACTACAAGCGGAATTGTGATACTTTATTTATCAAAATCATTGAAACAAAAAAAATATTAATACTCTTCTCTCAAAAAAGAATTATATAATTTACTTTTGAGAGAAAAAAAACCGACTACAAGCGGAATTGTGATACTTTATTTATCAAAATCATTGAAACAAAAAAAATATTAATACTCTTCTCTCAAAAAAGAATTATATAATTTACTTTTGAGAGAAAAAAAACCGACTACAAGCGGAATTGTGATACTTTATTTATCAAAATCATTGAAACAAAAAAAATATTAATACTCTTCTCTCAAAAAAGAATTATATAATTTACTTTTGAGAGAAGAGTGATTAATATTTTTTGCGTAGCAAAAACACCCGACCACAAGCGGAATTGTGCGTAGCAAAAACACCCGACCACAAGCGGAATTGTGAGAGAAGAGTGATTAATATTTTTTGCGTAGCAAAAACACCCGACTACAAGCGGAATTGTGATGAATTATTAATGATCTCATATTCATTTGAATCTATGTCTATAGGTATAATTTTATTATTTAGTTCTTCAATTTGGTTACGCAAATCCTGAATTATATTTTCCAACATATACGCATATCCTTCATCTACCAAATTGAGACATTCCATATTCATAGTATCTTGAGTTTCGAGTAAAGGAACTGTATATTTTTTAGTATTATTCTTTAAAACAATCCAATACCAAGGATCATCGTACATAATCCTTGCCTCTTTACCATTTTGAATACACATTTTTATATTATAAACAATACTGTTTTCATTACAACCTAATCCTTCTTTAAAATGAATATACGCAGCATTATATGATATATTGTTTTTGTCTTTCTTTGAAACAAAATCAATACTACCTACAATTCCTATATCCTGTTTACGGAAAACTTCTATAATTCTTTCTTTTGTAATATTCGCAAAAACATGAGGAATGTAAAAGCTATAATCTTCATTAATACAGTTAGTCATTTTTGAGAGTTTTTTATATTTATGTTATTGTATTTGGGTATATAATTAATTTCAATTTTTTTTTATTTGTAAAAAAAATTGAATTTTTATTTTGAATTATTATTATAACATCAATATTACAAACTCATTAATTTATAATTAAATTTAAACAATGGAATTTACAGATGAATGTTCCATATGTTTATCTAATATAGAATCAAATATAAATAGAATTACAACTCAATGTGGACATATATTTCATACGGATTGTTTTATACAAAATGTTATAATAAACGGACCAAATTGTCCTAATTGTAGAAATATGTTATTAAAAAAGTATATAGATTTACCTGCTACAACAGATTTACCTGCTACAACAGATTTACCTACTACAACAGATTTACCTGCTACAACAGATTTGCCTTTACTGGATGATTACGATGATGATGATGACGATATATATACAAATTATCCATCAACAGAATATATTATTTCAAAATCTGAACAATACAACATTGGTAATGAGGAATTATTAAAAGCATTTTTAAATATTGAATATTCTGAATCAAACTTATATCAAGAGCGTGAATGTTTAAATTCTTATGCAAATATTATAAGAAAAATTGAACATATTATTCACGATTTTAAAACTTCTATTCCATTAACAAGACAATATAATGATACTGTTATAAATACACCACTCACAAGGACACCATCGACATTAATAACAACATTTCAAAAATATAAACTTTGGTTATATCGTGTATTTTCGATATTAAAAATATTAACATTATCATTATCAATATATTTAATTATAAAATGTTTATTCGAGGGAACACTCTTGCTTTGCGAAGAAATTCTAGCTTATAATGTAACTAATTAAAACGACGAAGATTTTAAACGACACAGATGTGCCGTATTCAAGGGTATAATTTGCTTCGCAAAGACGTTGAAAAGACGTTGAAAAGACGTTGAAAAGAACCTGATGTATAAAAAAAAATTGAATTTTTTTTTAATATTTTTATTAAATATATAAACAAAATCATGACAACTATAAATAGTAAAAATAAAATTATGAAAAAGAATGAATTGGTTGAATTGATGGAAAAATTATCTAAAATTATGATTACAAAAGATGAACCTTTTCGTGCCAAAGCTTACCAAAAAGCAAAAGAAACCATTATGAATTTACCAGGAGATATATCCGCAGTGTTGAATATTGATGATTTAAAAGGCAAACCTAATATAGGTGTAAGTATAATAGAAAAATTAAATGAATATGTTTTAACAGGAACTTTGGAATTAATAGAAAAAGAGAAAAATAATCCAGTTAATATATTTACTGATGTTTACGGGATTGGAATTAAAAAAGCAATTGAATTAGTTAATAACGGTATTACCAATATTCAACAATTACGAGATAATCAAGATAAACTTCTGAATGATAAACAACAAATTGGATTAAAATATTATGAGGATATACTTAAACGCATACCAAGAACAGAAATACTTCATTATAATAATATTTTTAAGAACATATTTGAAAAAGTTCTAATAAATAATGCAAATAATTATAAAAGTATGGAAATTGTCGGAAGTTTCCGAAGAGGTGCAAAAGATTCAGGAGATATTGATGTAATTATTACTTCTACTTCACATAATGATTTCATTAATTTTATAGATGTCCTTATCGAAAATAAAGTTATATTACATGTTTTATCGAGAGGGGAATCTAAATGTCTTGTTGTTGCACAAATACCTTCATCAACAGTTGCACGTCGTGTTGATTTCTTATATACTACTCCCGAAGAATTTCCATTTGCCATACTTTATTTTACGGGAAGTAAAATTTTCAATACTGTTATGCGAAATCACGCACTTTCAAAAGGATTTACAATGAATGAACATGGAATATCACATAAAAAGGGAGATAAAGTTTCCCATATTTTCAAAACTGAAAAAGATATATTTGAATTTCTTAGTTTACAGTATAAATCACCAAATGAACGGATTGATGGAAATGCTGTTATTATACAAAATAAAGATTCAAATTATGATCTAGTTGAAAATTTCAAAAAGCATGGTATTTCTATTTTGGAAAAATTAAATATTACAGAATTATATTCTTTGTTAAAAGAAGCTAATGATATGTATTATAACGATATACCTATTATGACCGACAATGAATTTGATGTTATCCAAGAATTTACTACTGATAAATTTTCTAAAGATAAATTTATTGGTAATATTGGCGCGCCATTAAGAGAAGTTGTAAAAAATAAAGTTAAATTACCATATTTCATGGGTTCCATGAATAAGATCAAACCCGATACTCAAGCGTTGTCGTCATGGTGCACAAAATATAATGGACCGTATGTCATATCATGTAAATTAGATGGAGTTAGTGGTCTTTATACAATTGAAGGAAACAAACCCAAATTATATACACGTGGTGATGGTATAGAAGGACAAGATGTTAGTCATTTGATACCTTATTTGTTACCAGACACTGCCGGAAAAATGAAAAATATTGTTATTAGAGGCGAAATCATCATGACCAACAAAATATTTAATGATAAATACAAAACATTATTTTCAAATCCACGCAATTTAGTTGCTGGAATTGTTAATAGAATTGTTATTGATGAAAAGATTAATGATATTGATTTTGTAGCTTACGAGGTTATTAAACCTATTTTAAAACCATCCGATCAAATGAAACTACTTGAATATATTAATGTTAAAACTGTTTTTAATGAAAATGTTTCTATAATTTCTAATAACTTTCTTTCACAAAAACTCATTAATTGTAGAAATCCCTTACATAATCAATATCAAATTGACGGCATTATTGTATCCGATGACCATATATATGAGAGAAAAAATGCTAATCCAGATAATTCATTTGCTTTCAAAATGGTTCTATCTGACCAAATCGCCGAAGCTAAAGTTGTTAATGTTATATGGACACCCAGCAAACATGGATATTTGAAACCAAGAGTTCAAATTCAACCTATCAATTTGGGAGGTGTTTGCATTGAATTTGCTACTGGTTTCAACGGTGCTTTTATTTATGATAATAAAATAGGGGTTGGTTCTATAATTGAAATTATTAGAAGTGGAGATGTTATCCCTCATATTAGGAAAATTACTGTTCCATGTGATACACCTTTGATGCCATCTGTTCCATTTATATGGAATGATTCCCATGTTGATATTATGCTTCAAGATATTTCTACCGACTTGACAGTTAAAGAAAAAAATATTATAGGATTCTTTAGAGGAATTGGGGTTGAAGGACTTAGTAGTGGTAATGTATCACGAATTGTATCAACAGGTTTTGACACAATTATAAAAATTATTAATATGTCTATCAATGACTTTTTGACAGTAGAAGGTTTTCAATCTAAAATGGCAAATAAGTTACATCAAGGAATTAAAGATAAATTAAATAATGCTTCTATTGTTTCAATATTATCTTCTTGTAATTTATTCGGACGAGGATTTAGTAATACAAAGATTCAGATGATCATTCAATCATATCCAGATATTATTGTTTCAAATGAAACTAATGAACTAAAAAAAATAAAAATTTCATCTATCAAAGGAATGTCTGATAAAACAGCGGATTTATTTTTAAAAGGTATTCCTATGTTCTTAATATTTTTGAAAGAATCAGGATTAAATTATAAACTACTTAATTATTCAAAAGAAGACAAGATAATTGATAATACAAATCCTTTATATGGAAAAACTATAGTAATGTCTGGTTTTAGAGATGAAAAAATTATTAATTATTTAAAGAATAATGGGTCAAAATTAGGAACAAGTGTTAGTAAAAATACATTTATTCTGATTGTCAAAGACCTTCAAGACGATAGTGTTAAAGTTAATGAAGCACGAAAACATGGAGTACCGATTATGACATCTACACAATTTATTAATCAGTTTTAATAGAAATATTATGAAAATCAGGTATGATATAAAGATTATACATATTCATATTCTATCAAATTTCCCATATTTTTTTTAATATTATTATAAATATTTGATTTAATTTTATTTAAAATTAAATTATTTTTGAAATCTACATTCATCAACTTCACTATTCCTTTATTATATAACTCCATCAAACCATCATTTGTATTTAGTTTTTCTTCATTTTTTGATTTCCATTCGCGTAACATTTTTACAATTTTTGAATGAATTTTATTCAAGAAATATATTAATTTATCGTTTGACATTATTGACCATTTGTATTTTTTATCATAAATATATAATATATTTATCTTTTCGGATAGTGCTATAATTGGCAACTCAATATTTTCATATATATTTCTTGTCAATATTATATTCAATACATCCATAAAACTATTTTTTAAAAGATTATCTATGTCTAACATCAATATGTTTATGTTTTCTAACAAATCGTTAAATTCGTTTTTACAATCCTTATAACATTCGTTATTATTCAACCATTCTATTATATTTATCTTTTTCTTTTTTGAATCTATCCATTTTTTTTGCTCTATCGACATTTCCTCTAATTTTTTATATTTTTTTGATAAATCCAACAACATTCCATACATCTGCTTTTGTGATGGCAATTCAATATTTTCTGTGTCTTCCAATAGTACTACTTTATTTGACTTTGATTTGCTTACATATTCACATATATAAGCATGTTTGTATAAATTCTCCATCTTTTTGTATCTTTTTCCGCAATAAATACAACACGAAGTATCAGTCATTATTTATTTATTTATTTATTTATTTATTTATTTATTTATTTATTTATTTATTATACAAAAAAGCTTTTTTATATAAAAAATTTCAATTTTATTTTCACAGAACTTTCAATATCTTTTTAAGATCTTACTATTTTGAAAAGACGTTAAAAATAACTTCTTTGCGTGTTCCCTTACCTTTTAGTGAATACACTCGAATATATATGAAAAAATGAAGGGGTGTAGGGGGTGCATGTCTTTTGGTTCGCATAATTCCGCTTTCAACGTAGTAAGGTGTTGAAAAGAGACGGTTTTTTTTGCGAAGCAAGAAGGTTCTCCCCCCCTTTAGGGATTATCTTCTTATTGTTATATATATATATTATGTATGCTTACACTTCAATAGTTATTAATCCTTATGACAGTGAATGTCAGACTTATTATTATAGATTACGTGATTGTGATACTAATATGAATTCTAACACACCGGCTAACATATATCAAAAACAAAAAATTATACAAAATACTGTTAGAGTGCCTTCTTCACTTTATACTATGAATCTAGCAGCATTAAGCACATATGCTAAACCTAATATTGATACTTATAATGTGTGTTGGAATCAAATGAGTGACCGTCCACACCCCAGTTCCTCAATTAGTGGCTATGTGCCAACAGGTTATAATAATTCATCTAATACTAAACATCATTCTGTTACTTCTTCCAGACCAGGTGGACAAGCGCCTGGAGGAAATGGCTGTGATATTAAGCATAACTCTTACGACCGTTATTTAAATAGATTGAAAGGAAAAGGACCTCTTAGACGTGGAGATGTTGTTACCCCTGTAACAAATATACCATTTAATAGAGCTTTCCCTATTTATGGAGGCAAAACTATGAAGACAAGTATTGTTAGTGGTTGCAATTGTCCTGTTAATAGTAATAAATCCCAAGATTCCAAAATTTATGACAATCCTAATTACCAACCTTTTGATAATGACCCTAATTGTATTTTCTCTGTTGGACAATTTGTTTATGCAAAAGAAGCAGTTAATGGATGTTGGTCACAAGCTCTTATAACTGATTATGATGAATTGACAACTTTATTCACTATTAAATTTGTTATTAATAATCTAACCAAAACTGGTATACCTTGTGATCTTTTAAGAATATATTTCCCATGTAGAAACTGCTCTGATGATTCATCTGTATTTGATAATAGTTTAAATATTGAAAAATACGGTGAATCTTTATTTGGAATCGAATGTAGTGAAACTAATGCTTGTATTCAACAAATTTATTGATTAAGATAACACTTTTCGCTACACTTTTGATAGTGTAGCATAATCATTGAAAAAGTGAAAAAGGTGAACAATTTTATAATATTCGTTATAATTATAGTATGCTTCCTAAAATTAAATTGATATTATATAACGGTAATTTAAATTTTCAAAAATCTTTCTTTAGTCAAAATTTAAATACTCGTGATGCATTACCTAAAAGTAATTTCAAACTTAATAACTCATCAATGATTTCCAGAATACATAATATCAAACCAGGTTGTAGCTCTTGTGGTAGATAAATTTTGTTATAATATGATGGAACTTAATATAATAATTTTTTATATAAACTTATTATAAATGTCTCAAGCTACTTCCAGTGTTAAAGCATATCCTTCTAATATTCTTCATAAAGCTAATAATTTTTCTACTATGTTTGATACAACCAATTTGAACTGGAATCAACAATACAATAATTGTTCTAATACATTATGTTACACATACAGCAAAAATTTTATTTATAAACCTCATTCCGCTTATGGAATGGTTGGAACTACTGCTGCATCTTATTTAGGACGCAGGAACAGATTATAGTCTCACAAGCGGAATTGTGTTACTTTTGAAATTTTTTCAAACATTCAAATATCTTTGCCGATTCGTCAATTGTAAACGACCCTCTTCTTTGAGCTAAATTTAGAAAACTTACAATCATATTTAGAGCTATAACTTCATTCTTAACATCAACATCAACCAGTTTTACTTGAGGAACAACAGGAGTTGTATCATCGTTTTCCTTTATGTTTAATTTATCAATATCATTTTTTTCCATTGTATATTAAGTATTTGAAATCCTTTTAAGTTTTTTTATTAATTAAGTAATTGTCATCTTTTTTAGGGTTTTTTATTAATTAAATATTTTCCAAATATATTTATAGACATCACTAATTTCAATATTATTGTTTCCTGAAATATCCAATATGAATGGACATTTATTAGAACATGGATTACATTCACCATTTATAAATTTAAAACCTGGTATTTCCTTCTCTACATCTTCGTTTTTTATAAATGTTTTTATATTATTAAATTGATGAGATACAAACTCATTTTTTTCTAAGCCACTATTATCTGATTTACATGTAATTATAGGATTATCCCTTTCCGTATTACTAATCAAACCAGATGTATAACCGTAAGTACCTGAACTTTTTGTATCTGATTCTGATATTATATCACACTTGTTGGATGTATTGTGAATTACAACACCCCTTTGCAAAAATATACCTTCTTTTGATTGTCCTGCAAGTATTTCTAAAATTGCAACTTGATTGTAGATTTTTCTGGCTTGATTCAATGAATCCGGAGGATATGATCTTATAAAGACATTCTGATTTATAGCATTCAAATATAGTTTTTTCACTTTTTCATCCCAATACCAATTACCATTTTTTAAAAAATAATCCAATTCTTCTTGACTTACTTGTGTTTGAATAACTTTTGGGTCTAAAACCAAATTTGGATTTATTGTTTTTTGAACTTCTAATAATTTTTGTCTTGATTCTACAGACCATTTGAACCCCTCTTTACTATTTACAAGTCTGTAACTTACTATTAAAATAGTTATTAATATTATTCCAAGAATTATTCCATAATTTAAATTATTTAATCCTACAAGATATACTATAATTATTAATATCAAATTTCCTAATAATGTATTTAAGAGAGTAATCATTAATTCGGGTATTAGATATAAAATAGACCATAATAATATTAAAATTGTTAGCAATCCTAACAAAATTGTTTTTTTATCTTCTATTCTGTATAATAGTTTTTTGTTCATCATATTAAATAACTATATTATAACAGGTTCTTTGATAATGTTTCCTAATTATATAATAAGTCAAAATTAAGAAAAAATTATAATATATATATAAAATGAGTTTGGTTGAAATAGAAAAAGTTATCAGTGGATATACAGATAAAAATACAGTACATAGTTATTTACCGACTTATGACATGTTATTGAAACCTATAAAAGATACTGCCAAAAATATATTAGAAGTAGGAATTGGTGATTTTAAAGAAAAAAATGGCGGTAGTTTATTATTATGGACAAACTATTTCACTAAAGCAACTATACATGGTGTTGATATATTATCATTAGACAGAGTATTAGATAATGTGATTAGCGACCAATCAATAAAGTTATATTGTAATTCTGATGCATATAATAAGAATTTTATTTCAACAAATTTCAAGGATATTGAGTTTGATTTTTTAATAGATGATGGACCTCATTCATTAGAAAGTCAAGAAAAATTTGTAGAGTTATATTCCCAATTATTAAGCAAAAATGGGATTCTAATTGTAGAAGATGTTCAAAATATGGAGTGGTTAGAAAACTTAAAAAATAAAACACCAGAACATCTTAAACAATATATTAAAATATATGATTTGAGGGAGAATAAAGGACGATATGATGATATTATTTTCACAATTGACAAAGTTGTTAGATAGTCACTTATAATTTTTTAACTTAATAGGGTTAAAAAATTTATTTATTTTTCTAAAGATTCATTATGGATATATGTTATTCTAATGATGAATATAAAGTATTTACAAATTACAAAACATTTTATAAAATTATATTTCAAAAAAATAGTCAGGTTTTAATTAATTCATTCAATAAATTCAATGGATTTACAGTTACTACTGATTTTAAAACAATTTCATTCCATGCATCTAATGTTGTGTCATTCTCTGATTTTATTTCAAAAAATTGCTTAAGCGATGATATTTCTTATGATATTTCTCTTAAAATTATATATTCTTTAAGTAATCAATTGAAATACTTAATTTCAAATAATATGTGTTTTTATAAGTTCTCTCTATCAAAAATATTAGTTATTGATGATGATAAATTTATTTATGTTTCTAATGATGATTTGTTAGATATGGACAGTGGTGGTAATTTATTGGTAATGACACCATTTAACAAAGATTTATCACCTGAATTGAATTCTGTTGATTATTTACCTGTTTCAATTTATTATAAAACTATATATTGGTCTTTAGCGGATATAATAATTAAATTATTTACTAACGTTGACGTATTAATATCGTTAAAAGGAACACCTTTGTGTAGTTTTTTAGAGAGAGCATTAAAAATTAATCCACAAGAGAGAGAATTGCTTTACTTTTAATATTTTAATATGTTATATGTCAATAGTTGCATTTAAAAAAAAATCTGTTATTCAGTATGGCTCTAAAAGATCTGCAAAACCACCTGGCGGTTATTGGTTACCACAAGGACCTTTTGGTAAAAATACTATATCATTACAAAATGCTATTAACAATTATGGACACGAAGGGTTCTCTCTAAATGGTCCTCATAGAAATGTTGGTTATGTCGGCAAAAGTTCTGCAATGTCCAGAAATGGCACACCTTTTAAAGGTCAATATCCTAAAGGTAACGGTGGTACATTTGGGGAATATGCTACGCCATTGCCTGTTTATAATTCTAATAGAGTTATTGTTGAAGGACAACAATGGAATTATGTTAAACCCACTGTTTTAACTACTTATGGAATGTTAGCCAAAAAGTATAGATGGATTAAGACCGGACAATATCCTAACTTTTGGGTACAACCTAATTATGCTGGAACAATGCAATCTGATACTTCTAGTCAAGGTATGTATTTACACGATAAAACTACTTCTAATATGTGCGTCACTGATATTAATAATTCTGAAAAATTTATTGGTCATATAAAGACATGCGGGCCAACTTTGTGTTATACATCTACTGCGAGATTTAAATACAATGATATGGCATCTAAAGGCTTATACACTAAATTCACAAAAAACCCAATGACATCTAGCGAACATACATTATATATTCAAAATAAATGTGCCAATCCCACGCCAGAGCAAAAACCGTTTCCTTATGCTGTGCAAACAGGTACCGGAATACTTACCGGAGGAACATCAGTTAGGAGTGTTGGTAATTCTTGCAATACATCTAATATTTATTTGACTCCCAGACCACTATAAAAAATTGCAGAAAACATGCAGTCAAATTGTATCGAGTTGTGTCGTTTTGTTGGAATATTCGATTAAAGATACAGCATAATGGTGTGAAATTATAATAGAAAGTTGTTATTTTTTGATACCATGTAGAAAAAAAATATAGTCTTTATTGAATATAGCTTTACACCTTTTTACATTTCAAACGCCGATTTTGTCTAAAATGTAAATTGTAATTTTATTGAAATAATTTAGTGATAACTATATTTAGGTATTTTTGGGTATATTAAATAAAATTGATTTAAAAATATTATATTATGTTATATATATAACTAAAAATGGGTAAATACAATTGCGAAAAGTGCGGAAAAGAGTTTAACCAAAAATCTCACTATACAACACATACTAATAAAAAAAATCCGTGTGTGGTTGAAAGTAAAATAAAAGAAATGATAGATAATGCTGTTAAAGAAAAATTAATTGAAATTAAAAAAACTTCACCAAGCGACGTAATTAACAATATTGAAATTGTTTATGATAATAAACTCGTTAAAGATGTCCCTACAAAAAAAATACATATCCCCAAACCGATTTTAAAGTGGGTTGGCGGAAAAACCCAAATAATAGATAAACTTATTACGGATTTTCCAGTTGAAATAAATAATTATCGTGAAGCATTTTTAGGAGGAGGTAGTGTTTTATTAACTTTATTATCTTATGTAAAAAGTGGGATTATAAAGATACAAGGTAATATATATGCGTATGATTTGAATGAACCATTAATTTATATCTACAAAAACATTCAAGCACGCCATAATGAATTATATGATATACTGCAAACTATTATTACGGATTTTAACGAATGTGGAAATGGAGAAATAAATAGAACACCTACAAATATAGCAGAAGCAAAAATCGCAAAAGAAAATTACTATTATTGGATAAGAAGTGAATATAATAAATTATGCTTAACCGATAAAAAAAGTATATTAGTTTCTGCTATGTTTATATTCTTAAATAAAACTTGTTTTAGAGGTGTATTTAGGGTTGGTCCAAAAGGATTTAATGTTCCATACGGACACTATAACAATCCAGAAATTATAAATAAAGAACATTTAGAAGAAATACATAATTTAATTCAAAATGTAGTATTTGAATGTTGTGATTTTAATACATCACTAACAATTGTAGAGCCGAATGATTTTGTATATCTTGACCCTCCATATGCTCCCGAAACAGATACTTCATTTGTAGGATATACTGAAAATGGGTTTAACATAGAAAACCATAACAATTTATTTAAATTAATACATATTTTAACCGATACAAATAAAAAAATAATGTTAAGTAATGCTGATGTGAGTTTAGTGCGTGAAAACTTTACAACTGAAAAATATAGCACATTATCAATTTTATGTAAAAGGTCAATTAATTCCAAAAATCCTGACGCAAAGGCAAAAGAAGTTATTATAAAGAATTATTAAACCATGTGTCAAATGTTTCAAAATAGTTTTCATCGTCGCCAAATAAAACCGCAATATTAGTTTCATTAAATATTGTATTTAATATTATATATTTTTTTTCGCACAATTCCGCTTTCAACATAGTAAGAGTCGGGTGTTTTTGCTACGCACAATTCCGCTTGTGGTCGGGTGTTTTTGCTACGCAAAAAATATTAATCACTATTCTCTCAAAAAAAAATTATATAATTTACTTTTGAGAGAAAAAAGAATAGTTGAAACAATAATATACTTTATCTATAAAAATCATTGAAACAAAAAAATATTATATAAATCTTCTCTCAAAAACATTTATATAATTTACTT
>Ga0209702_10001157_pt1 | contig 52453 bp, 41 predicted proteins | sample FRY01_FD_187210 | JGI IMG/M metagenome (GOLD analysis project Ga0209702, IMG submission 187210) | Freshwater microbial communities from Lake Fryxell liftoff mats and glacier meltwater in Antarctica - FRY-01 (SPAdes) (version 2) | ecosystem: Environmental > Aquatic > Freshwater > Ice > Glacier... | reverse complement strand
CATCCTTACACTCTAACCCTATTGGAATCAGGCATCCCAGCTTTCGGAAAACGCGCTGGAGCTTGATTTCATTAAAACAACTCGGATTCATCGGGTATTAATTTATTAGATTTATCAATGGAATTCTCAAGTCTAAATCGGGAGCAACCCAGTCGTCGCGAGTGTGGAAACGGGGTCAGGGTGCAACTGGCTGACAGATTGATCATGGTGTGGCTGCATCGGATTCCTTCAAAAAGGTCTTCGTCGCCTCGGGAACCATTCCCAGCGCACGCTTTCCGTCAAGCCTGCGCCGCTGCTGGCGGACGTGGGCGGGGCTGCTCATCGCCCGTTGGTCGGCCATCCACTGCTGCGACACCACCGCATCAAACGTGGGCAGTGGGCAACTGCATGACCGCATGCTTGTTTGTCCATTTGTTGCACGCTCAACCCGTTTCCCCGGCTGATTTCAGCTCACTCGGTCATGTCAGCAATGATGATCCCGGTTGCTGGGGTTCTTCACAATTTGAGCCTGGATTTTCATCCAAGCTGTCAACTATCGACCCTGACCCTTTCCTGCGGCGGGGGTATCAGTGACTTAAACCATTGATAATGAACGATCACGTCACTGCATGAGCCCGAAAAATAGCCGTCTGAGGTCATCTCAGAAGACTCTGAGGTCATCTCAGAAGACTCTGAGGTCGCCTCAGAAGACTCTGAGGTCGTTTCAGAAGACTCTGAGCTCCGTTCAGAAGACTCTGCGGTCATCGCAGAAGACTCTGAGCTTCGTTCAGAAGGCTCTGAATTCTGGTCAGAAGACTCTGGGGTCAGCTTAGAAAGGCCTTTTTGCATGGCTTGACGAGCTGCCCGTCAGGCGATTCCAGGCATTATGGGGCCATAAGCAAGTGGTGAATCATTATCATTCAGGGCTTCGTATTTGCTTTCACGCCAGCCGAAAAGGGCGCGTGAAAATGCGACCGGTACTGGATTGGCAGCTAATGCAGGCACCTTGGCAGCACGATGGGCCGCACATCCTGAAGCCGTTCGCAGCGGCATGCTCCGTCGTTTTCACCTGAGTCGCGACTGGAAGGACGCACAACGACCATGGCTGGTGTATCAGCCGGGCCGGGGGGACACACTATCAACGGACTGGCAGTGAGGCCGCTGCATCAGCGCATCGGCATGCCCAGGGGACCCATGGGCGGCATCGGCGGGCGTGGATCACGGACGTTGTCTGGCACTTCACCGTCATGGGCTTCCGCCGCCGTTTCGCTGCGGCTTTTGGGTGATGATTGGTCTGAGGGCGCGGTGCAGGCGGAGAGCAGGACGGCGACGAGGAGAACGAGAAGGCTGAGGTGGGGCGTGTTCATGGGTGGCGGATGCTTGGCGGTTGCTGTACGGCTGTTGGAATCATTTGGGCAGTCTGGCGTTCAAATCCTCCACGAACTTGCGGTCGTCGTCGCTGAGGCGTTCCAGCGGCACTTCCACCGGTTTTTTGTTCACCAGCAGGCGTGCTTTGCCATCACGAATGAGCGTGGGTTTGGCGGGCAGCTCAGCTGGCGGGGCTTTTTCAACCGCCGCGCGGGCGGCAGCCGGATTGGCGGCATCGAACTCGATCACGGACTCCTCAAAGGCGATGATGGAACCCAGCAGCGATTTCCCATCGTTGCTCTGCCACTGACGCGGCTCGCCGAAGATGAAATAGGAGGTGAGCTTGGTCTTGGTGGGCGGCGCGGGCTTGGTGGTGGTGTTGATGCTGACGCCGCCGTTGCCGCCGCTGCCATTGATGGTGCGGGTGTCGAATTTCTTGCCAGTGGTCGGGCTGATCACTTGCGCGCTGAGCGGCAGCGCCAACGCCAGCAGGAAAAGAAACGTTCTCATGCCCGGAGGCTATCACGACTGTCCTACAGGCCGCAATGACGATTATGCATCCAACACAGCGTAGTCGATGGCCTTCAATCGAGGTTGCTTGGCGCCCATGCGCGGGACGCAGGCGAGCAGGGCCTTGGTGTAGTCGTGCTGCGGATTGCGCAGGATGTCATCCACGGGACCGGTTTCGACGATCTCGCCCCGGAACATGACGGCGACGCGGTCCACCACGCTGCGGATGATGCCGAGATTGTGCGTGATGAGGATCATGCTCATGTCGAGATCGCGGCGGAGCTGGGCCAGCAGGTCCATGATCTGCTTTTGAATGGTGACATCGAGCGCCGTGGTCGGCTCGTCGGCGATGAGGAGCTTGGGCTGCGTGCATAGCGCCATGGCGATCATGACGCGCTGCTGCATGCCGCCGCTGAGTTCGTGCGGGTAGGCGTGTAGGCGTTTGCGCGAGTCCACGATACCGACCTTGTCGAGCCACTTGATGATTTCGTCATCGCGCCCGGCCTTGCTGACATCCGGGCGGTGCAGCGCGAGCGCCTCGGCGATCTGCGTGCGGATGGTGAGCACGGGATTGAGAGAAGTCGTCGGCTCTTGAAAAATGTAGGCGATTTCTTTGCCGCGAATGCTGCGTAGCTCACGCTCGTTCATCTGGAGGATGGCCTTGCCGTCCAGGGTCATCTCGGTGGCGGTGATGCGGGCAGGCGGCTCGGGTAGCAGCCGGGCGAGCGACAGCGCGGTGACGCTCTTGCCGCTGCCGCTTTCGCCGACGAGGGCGAGCGACTCGCCGCGCTTGAGCTCCAGGCTGATGCCTTTGACGGCCTTCATTGGTTCGGCGTCATGACGGCCGAACTCGATCTGTAGATCGCGGATGCGCAGCAGCGTGGCGTCATTGGGGGGAGGCGTGGCGTCGGACATGAGGCTCAAAGGGGACGGGGCTGGATGATGCGGCTGACTTGGATCAAACACAAGGCGGCAAGCGCGATGCCGCCACCGGCCTGCAACAGCGCGGTGGGGTCTGCGAGCGTCTGCGCGGCGTCCTGCATGGAGCGCACCGCCAACGGCCCGCACCATGCGGTGAACGGATAATGCGTGACGCTGGCCGGGTGCAGCGCGTGTACCACGGCGATCCACAGCAACGTTTGCGCAAAGACCACGCTGATCCAGGCCACGAGCAGGCGGCCTTGCACGCAGGCGAGGTGCGCGCGCCAGATCTCCGTGTCGGTGGCGCCCAATGATCGTGCGGCATCTGTGGGTAACTGCGCTGCAATTTTCTGCCACGCATGGCTCCAGCATGTGCTGGAGGAGATCAGCACGGCCAGCCAGAGCAGGAGCCAGTGCATGGAGGAGTCCAGCGGCAGCGTCATGCCGCCCAGCGCCCACAGCATCCACGGCTGCCAGGACCAGGCGGGTAACAGGCCGACCTGCGCGCGCAATTTCCCCGGCAGCAGGCTTAGCGCGGCGCACAGCAGCGCCATCATGCCGCCGCCGGTGATGAGACCCAGCACGACGCCGTTCACATGGCCGTTACGGATTGCTTCAGCCATCCAACCGCCCCAGCCCATGAAACGCAGCACATCCTCGACAATGATCAGATAAACCGGCGCGATGAGGCAGAGCCACTGCATGCGCGCCCGCAACAAGGGCAGCATCTGGCGCAAATGGTGCCGCCACAGCCACTCCCTGCGCGGCACACCGCGTGCGCGAAGTGAAAAATCCAGATCCACCGTCGCGCCAGCGTCCGTGACGACACAGTGCATGATTTCGCCGGTCAACGGCACGGCCAGCAGCAGCGCCGGGGCCAAAAACTCCCACAACGTGCGTGCCAGTGTGGTCTGCCATGCCTGCGGTGCCTCGGGCAGCAGCAGCGGCAGCAGCGTTTCGACCGGCCAACCGAAATGACCGATCCAGATGCCGATGAAGCCCCACGCGACCGCCGCAATCGGTACGCAGGCCAGCAGGCGACCGAAAAATGCCACGCACCACTCCGCCCACGCGCCCAGCCGACGTGCCAGCAGCCCGGCGGCGAGGCCAATGCACAAGGCGAGCAGCAGGGCGATGGCGATTACGATCAAACTGCTGCCACAACGCTCCAACAACCCGGTGAAGCGTCCCGCCACCAAAGCGTCCCAGTCACGCGGCCCGCACAGCCAGAGCAGCGCGGCAGCAAGCACACCGCCGAGCAGCAGACGCAGCGGCAACCAGCGTGGCGGTGAGGAGAAATGCTGCGCGTTCATCATTCGGGGCTGCGCAGTTTGAGTTCGATGACGGGTGCGGGGATGGCGCGTTTGGGCGGCATGGTCAAAGTCCGCAGCGTCCAGGCAGCACCGCCTGCCACCGCTTGATGCTGCAAGGACGGACTCAGCGCCACCTCCTCATGCCGGGTGAACAGCGCGAGCATGGGGCGCAAGGCCCGCAGCCGCGCGTCCAGATCACGCACCCGTGCCGGCACATGGGCGGGGTCGAATTCCACCGCCAGCGCCTCCAGTTGCAGGTCAATTTGCGGATCGGCAATGCCGCTGAAATTGCTGCCGCCGGGTTCGGCCTGCGACGAATGCCACCACGGTAACTGATCCCAGGAAACCTCATACCGCTGATCGAGCAGCACGGCATCAAACCGGCGCTCCACGAGACGCTGAGCGAGCGCGGCGTCATCCGGCACCGTCTCGATGGCCACCCGGACGCCCAACGCGGCCCACTGCGCCACGAGCTGGCGCGCCGTTTTTTCATGCAGCGGATTACCCGCATGAACGAGCAAGGAAAACGTCAGCTCACGCCCTGCTTGCGGCCCGCCTGCCGCCGCGAGCACCTGCCGCGCCTGCTTGAGGTCAAAAGCTGGGGGCGCCGCCTGCGTGCTGAACCACAGGCCCGGCGGGAAGATGCTGCCATCCACCAGACCGTGACGTCCTGGTAACGTGCGGATCAGCGCCTTGGTGTCCGTCGCCAAAGCGAGCGCCTCCCGCAGCCACGCCTGGCCGAGCAGCTCATGCTGCGTGTTCCAGAGCACAACCACGCGTTGTCGCGGCGGAGTGAAGCGCATTTGCGTGAAATGCACCTGCCCCACGGCCGCCGCCGGCCAAACAATATCCACGGTGCGCGTGCGCAGGCCGATCTGGGTCATCAGCGGTAAGGCGGCAAAGTTGAGCAGGAAGCGCAGCCGCGCTTTCTCCGTGTCCTGCGGCAGCAGAATCAGCGAGCGTGCCTCATGCATGACCAGGCGGTGCGTTCCCGCGCCCGGCGGCGGCTGATCGGTGAACGCGGCCGCAGCCTCCTGCGCATGCGCCTGCAACCACGCGGCGGGCAGCACCGGCAGGTCCGCCCACAGGCACAAGGCCGGGCCGTAGCGACGGCGCAGCGTCACATGCAGCCGCGCCCCGTTGTTCTGCACCTCGATGGCCTGCACCTGCCGCAAGGTTTCACGATTGGGCAGCGGCCAGTCACGCGTGCGCAGAAACTCCAGTGTCGCCTTGGCATCCGCCGCTGTCACCGGCGTGCCGTCATGCCAGGTCTGGCCAGGACGGATGTCGAGATCGAGCACCGGCTCACTCAAGGCGAATGCCTCGCCGCGTTGCTGCAGCGTGGTCTGTCCTGCATCGTCTGCATCCAGCGTGCGGCGCAAATCATCAAAGAGCAGTTGCGCGGCACCGACCAAGACGATCTCGCAGGCATGCTCACCATCAAACCACACCCGCTGGATCAGATTTCTCTGCGACGACTTTTCCAGCCACTGCTCCCATGCCTGGCGCAGCGGGGCGCGGCGCTCAATGCGCCAGAAAGTGACCGGCAGCGGCTGCTGTCCCGCCATGCTTTCCAGCGCCTGCTGCACCCCGGTGGCGGCCGGGTCGGAGAAACTCAGTAGCAGGGAGTTCTCCACCACGCGTGCCGAACTCAAATGCCATTCAGCCCAGCGGTTGGTCTCGCCAATCTGCGCCTGCAATGCCTCCTGTGCCAACGCCGCCGTTTCCTCATCACCGAACCAGCAGGTGACCTCCTGCGTCCAGTTCCACAGCTCTGCCAATGCTGGCTGCAGCGTGCCGTCCGCGCCAGTGCGGAGGAGTGGCGCATGCACCAGCTCCATGATCTCGCGCTCGGCCTCCGTGGCCGGCAGGAAGGGATTCAGCGCCGGCACCTCCTGCGGCAGCATCACCACGATGCCATCCCCCGGCTCCATGCGGCTGCGCCGCGTCTCCTGTGCCGCCCACCACGCCAGCGCCACGATAAGCAGCGGAAAGCCGAAGATGAGCGAGCGGGCGAGGATCATGCGCACGGAAGGCTAAAGCCTGCGCCGCATGGCGGCAAGACGCGAGGGGAGATTCACCATGCAACTATATATTTTCCCGGCTTTTTAGCGAGGTCCGCATATTGCTGTACACAGACGATCCAATTTATGCGCAAATCCGTGACAAGCTGAATGGCACACAGGGCACTTCTGCTGCCGCTTTGTTAAGTGTCTTGTCAGGCGCAATTGGCGCAAAGTTGGGGTTTGCAGCCGCATTAACAGTTCCTTTTATCGCAGCGATCTTCGCAGCAATATCAAAAATGACCGTGAATGCATGGTGTGGGAGTCTGCCAGAATGTTCCACTTCAACTCTTCCAGAAGTTACGAATTTGGTGATTGATGCACTTTCAATACCAGCGGTTGAAAACAAGAGCTGAAAAGTCGTTGCCCAACGACGCTTATAAAGCTCGGTGCTTTCCTTGGTTTAACATATTTCTCCTTTTATGCATTACCCATCTCCGGCAACGCCCCCCTAAACACGATGAAGTTCGGCCGGCCCTGATAATCGGTGTAAGTCGCACCAAGCGGGACGCGCATGTGGTGGTAGATGGTGGCGGCGAGGACGCCGGGAGGTGACGGAGCGCTCGTCGATCTGACCACCTCTTTATCGCCGCCTTGGAGAGGTCAAGATGGAAACCCTCGCCTTCAATGCAGGTGTTCGACACCTTGAGAACGGAGTCGATTTGCTCCACCCCCTGCGCAGCCTTGACGAGCTGCCTTTGCACCTCTTATGGCAAAGAGACCAGATCCCCATCGCCAAAATAGCAGAGCGCCTTCAACGTCGGGGCAGGAGCGAATTCAGGATAGAGAGAGCGTGCCGCGCCGAGCATGGTGGGAATGGTGATGCCCTGCCGCATCAAGCGCGCGATGTCGAGATAGTCCTTCTGCTCGGCCCGGACCTGCACGACTTTCACTTTCTGCGCCGCCAGATCGAGCAGCGATGAGGTCTTCATGCCGTGCCCCGTTGCAGGCGTAGGCGAATCGACACGACCAAAGGTCAGACCGCCAAAGAAAGAGACTTTCACCGGACCGCCACGATCCACCACGAAGGTGGCGGTGTTCGGCGCAGCCTGCACCAGCATAGCATGCGCCAGCCAACCAAAGCTGTCACGCAGTGAGTCCGCATCAAGAGGCTGGCTGCTGAAAAAGTCAAAATCCACCGACTGCCTCCCGCCAAGACGCAAGGCGATGGCCGTACCACCATACAAAACCAAGTGTGGCGGCAGGCCGGACAGCTCAGGCCACAGCGCAAGCTGCGGGGGTGGGAGAACCTCCAGATGTGGCTGGTATGCCTCGCTCATGCAAGATAACGCACTGGTGGTGGAGCTTCAGGCAGTCCGAGACGACCACGCCAGTAAATCCACGAGCGCAAATCGAGCACGCCTAGCGATGCTGCTTCGAGCGCGTGCCGAAACGCCTCACGGCCGTGCTGAGCCAGCATCGTGCTCCAATCCTCCCATGTGCCCCACAGCATGACCCGGCAGAGAAAATCGTCGGGCTTGGACAACGTCTCAGCAGGCTCCTTCCACCACGCCACACGGCGGGCGATTTACTCAGCTGTTGTCGATGCGGGACTCATAACCTGACTTTACAAAAGATGGCGCAGGTTTCCACTGCTCATGCGCATTCTTTGCGCTCGCGGGCCGGGTTTTCATGTGCTTTTTCAATCGCCCATGCCAGCCACCGCCACGATCACGAACATCTCCTGCTACCAATTCGCTGAACTTGCCGAATTGAAGGACCTGCGCGCACGACTGCTAGAGCTGTGCAAAGCCTGGGGGCTGAAGGGGACGATTTTGCTGAGCACGGAAGGCATCAACCTGTTCGTGGCGGGCCTGCGCGAGAAGGTGGATGCGCTGGTGGATAAATTGCGTGGCATTCCGGGGCTGGCGGGCTTGAAGCCGAAATACAGCGAAAGCGCGGATCAGCCGTTTCGGCGCATGCTGGTGCGCATCAAGAAAGAGATCATCGCCTTTGGTGTCGAGGGCATTGAGCCGGCGAAGCACACCTCGCCACGGCTAGATCCGAAGATTTTGAAACAGTGGCTCGATGAAGGGCGTCCGATCATTCTGTATGACACGCGCAACGACTACGAGGTGAAGCTTGGCACCTTCAAAGGAGCGGTGGTGGCCGGGATCGACTCGTTTCGTGATTTCCCTGCGGCGGTGGCGAAACTGCCGCCGGCGATGAAGCAGGCGGAGATCGTGTCCTTCTGCACCGGCGGCATCCGCTGCGAGAAGGCCACGCCGTTCATGGAACGCGAGGGTTTTGAGCAGGTCTGGCAGCTTGATGGCGGCATTTTGAAGTATTTTGAGGAATGCGGCAACGCGCATTACGAAGGCGAGTGCTTTGTGTTCGATCAACGTGTCGGCGTGGACCCCGGCCTGCATGAGACCGCCTCCTCGCAGTGCTTCGTGTGTCAGACACCGCTCACGGCGGAGGAGCAGGCCGATCCGCGTTATGTGGAGCATGTGTCCTGTCCGTATTGCTTCAAAACAAGCGAGGAGCAGCAACGCGAAAACATCGAACAACGTCACCTTGCGATCAGCCAGGCCGTGACACCGCTGCCGGGCAGCATGCCGTATGATCAAACGCGCCCACTCAATGTGCCTGAAGCATGCGATCACGGCACGATCCTCGACTGTCTCTGTCATGTGATGCCGCACATTCCGCGTGAGCAATGGCTCGCGGTGTGCGAGGCAGGACGCATCGTCACCGACGACCGTGTGATCGTGCCTGCAAATCAGATCGTGCGTGCTGGCGAACGCTATCTGCATCTGAAACCCGCACAGCGTGAGCCGGACGTGAACGCGGGCATCCGCGTGTTGTTTGAAGACGAGGCGATCATCGTGCTGAACAAGCCCGCGCCGCTGCCAGTGCATGTCGGCGGTCGGTTCAACCGCAACACGCTGCAATTCATCCTCAACGAGGTCTGGCATCCGCTGAAGCCGCGCAGCGTGCATCGTCTGGATGCCAACACGACCGGTGTGACCGTGCTGTGCAAGACGCGGCACTTCGCCAGCCTCGTGCAGCCGCAGTTTGAGCGTGGCGAGGTCGGGAAAGTCTATCTCGCCCGCGTGCAGAAACATCCACCGCAAGATGAGTTCGTCTGTGATGCGCCCGTAAGCGCCGAGGCGGGCAAACTAGGCGGTCGAAACGTGGATGAAGACGGATTGGAAGCTAAAACCGAGTTCCGCGTGCTGCGTCGCGATGCCGACAGCACCGCTTTGCTCGAAGCCCGCCCGCTGACGGGCCGCACGAATCAAATCCGCATCCATCTCTGGCATCTCGGCTTGCCGATTGTCGGTGATGCCACCTATCTGGCCGATGGCGAGGTCGGTGAGACGCAGACGCTGGCTGTGGGCGATCCACCGCTCTGTCTGCATGCCCTGCGCATCGCGTTCACACATCCTTTGACGAAGGAACGCGTGACGTTTGAAGCGGAGCGGCCAGAATGGGCGGCATGAGGAACCACGACCTGACCGACCCAGCGTACCGCGACAAACTGCGCAAGCTCTACCGCGACACGCTGCTGCATGACGTGATGCCGTTCTGGATGAAGCACGGCATGGATCGTAAACATGACGGCATCATCACCGCGCTGGACCGTGATGGTTCCATTCTGGACACGGACAAGAGCATCTGGTTTCAAGGCCGCGCGGCATGGACGTTTGCGACGCTCTACAACACGGTGGAGAAACGCAGCGACTGGATCGAGGCAGCGGGCTCATGCCTGGCATTTTTGGAAAAGCATGGCTATGCGACGGATGGGAAGCTATTTTTCACGGTAACGCGCGAGGGCAAGCCGCTGCGTATGCGGCGCTATGTGTTCAGCGAGGCTTTCTCCGCGATCGCGCACGCGGCGTATGCGAAGGCGACGGGCGATGAGAGCTACGCAGCGCGGGCGCGGCAGGATTTTGCGACGTATTTGAAGCACTCCTTCGAAAAGGGTCTGATGCAGCCGAAGATCGAACCAAACACGCGGCCGATGATGGGCATCGGCGCGCTCATGATTGGCATCGTGACAGCGCAGGAGCTGCGCGTGAACCTCGGCGACGAACCAATCGCCGGCCACACTTACACAGAATGGGTGGACCGCTTCATTCTGGAGATTCAGCAGTTCTTTTTCAAACCGGACCTGGCGGTGCTGATGGAGATCGTCGCGCCGGACGGATCGATCATCGACCATTTCGACGGTCGCATGTTGAACCCCGGTCATGCGCTGGAGTGCGCGTGGTTCATCCTGCATGAGGGTCGGCTACGCGGCGAGCAGAGCTACATCAAGCTCGGCCTGGAAATCCTCGACGGCATGTGGCAGCGCGGCTGGGATGCGGAGATGGGCGGCCTGTTCCACTTCCGCGATGTGTTTAACAAACCGGTGCAGGAATACTGGCACGATATGAAATTCTGGTGGCCGCACAACGAGGCGATCATCGCCACGCAACTGGCTTGGCACATCACCGGCGACGCCAAATACGCGCAGTGGCATCAGCAGGTGCATGACTGGAGCTTCAAGCATTTCCCGGACCCGGCACATGGCGAATGGTTCGGCTACCTGCATCGCGATGGCACGCCGTCCGTCACGCTGAAGGGCAACCTGTGGAAGGGGCCGTTCCACCTGCCGCGCATGCTGTGGTATTGCGGTCAGTTGCTGGAAAACGAAGGCACAACTGCACAAACTTCGTGACGAAAGCCTGAGCGCGGGCTTGAGCCTCTGCCAAGCGCCCGCTAACTTCCACACCACCATGGCCATCTCTCTCGACGACATCCTCCAAGCCGCTGAAGATCATCAGGCGAGCGACATCTTCCTCCAGGAGGGCGAGGTGCCGCGCATGAAGATCAACGAACAGCTCATGATCTTCGGCGACGAGCCGCTGCTGCTGCCACAAATGGTGGGCCTGTGGCAAGCCTGCGGCGGGGACACGCTCACTGACATGGATCGTGACTCTGGCCTGATCTCGCGCTCCCACATTCGCTTTCGAGTGAATCTGCACAAGGTGCTGGGCCGCATGGCCGCCGTGCTGCGTCGCATCCGCACGGATATGCCGTCCTTGAGCACCCTGGGCGCACCCGAGGAACTGCTCACCCGCTGGGGCCGACATGAGCATGGCATGGTGCTGGTAACCGGCTCGACGGGACAGGGGAAGTCGACCACCTTGGCCGGTCTGCTACACTGGATGAATACCAACGTGGCACGGCATATTGTGACGGTGGAGGATCCAGTGGAGTACATTTTCACCAACAACCGCTGCCTGTTCACCCAACGCGAGGTGGGACGCGATACGCCCAGCTTCCCCCGTGGTCTGCGCGCGGCGATGCGCCAGGCACCGGATGTGATCTACGTGGGAGAAATTCGCGACCATGACACCGCCTTCACTGCGCTACAGGCCTGCGAAACGGGGCATCTGGTGATCGCCTCCATGCATTCCGCCACCGTGGCCGATACGATGGAACGCTTCGTGAATCTATTCCCCGCCGACCAGGTAAACATCGGTCTGCATCTGCTTTCACATCAGTTGATCGGCGTGCTGTGCCAAAAACTGGTGCCTGATGTGAACGAAAAGCTCACACTGATGGTGGAGCACCTGCAAAACGGCGGCGCGGTGCGTGACTGGATCTCCCGGCGTGCCGTTTCGGACATCAACGAGTACATGACACGCGCCGGAGACCCGAACTGCCGCACCTTCCTGCAGTCCATCGTGACTGCCTACGAGGCGGGCATCATCACGGAAGAGACGGCCGTTGCCTCAATCGGCAATGAGGCGGCCTTCCGCCGTGCGGCACGCGGCATTTCCTGAGTTTCCAACCCCGACCATTTTTCATCCCATGCGCACCCACGATCTTATCGAATATCTCTTCATGGTCATCGAGCGTGGCGGCTCCGACTTGCACATCAGCGCCAATTCACCGCCGATGGGCCGCTTCTCTGGCGTGCTGGAGCCGGTCAACGATGAGGTACTGGACGTCGCCGACCTGCGTGAGCTGATCTTTGGCGTGCTCAAAGAAAACCAACGCGCGGAACTGGAGCAGAAGTGGGAGCTGGACTTCGCCATCCAGGTGGAAAATCTGGGCCGCTTCCGTGGCAACGCCTGCTATGTGATGGGCCGTATCGAGGCTTCCTTCCGCTATATCCCGAGTGTGATCCCCGAACTGCGCGACCTGGGGCATGGCCCCACGGTGGAAGGTTTCACCCGGCTCAAGGACGGCCTGGTGCTCGTCACCGGCACGAGCAACTGCGGCAAAACCACCACGCTGAGCTCGATGACCCAGCACATCGCCCGCACCCGTCGTGCGAACATCGTGAGCATCGAGGACCCGATCGAGTACCTCTTCTCCCATGAGCAGAGTCTGGTGCGGCAGCGGCAGGTGGGCGCAGACACGCATTCCTTTGCCAGCGCCATCAAAAGCGCCCTGCGCCAGGACGCGGATGTCATCATCATCAGCGAGCTGCGCGACCTGGAAACGATCCGCACGGCGCTGACGGCGGCGGAGACCGGGCATCTGGTCATCAGCACCCTGCACACCCAGGACGCGCCGGGCACCATCCTGCGCGTGCTGGACGCCTTCCCCGAGGAGCAGCAGGATTTCGTGGCCTCACAGTTGGCCAATTCATTGCGTGGGGTAATCTGCCAGTCGCTCATTTCCCGCCGCGACCAAGAAGGCCGCGTGATGGCGTCCGAGGTCATGGTGGGCAATTCCGGCATCGCCTCCTGCGTCCGCTCGCGGCGGCTGTCCCAGTTGGGCAATCTGATCCAAATCGGTGCCGTGGATGGCATGCACACGATTGACGACAGCCTCATGCATCTGGCCAACCACGGCTTCATCAGCCTAGAGGATGCCCTGCTCCGCGCCCGTGATCCAGAGTTTGTAAAAATTGGCAACCAGCGGTTTCTGCGCGAGCGGGAAGGCAAACGACGCTGATACGAAAAAGCGGAACCGGCTGCCCGGTTCCGCCTTTCAAGGCGCTGATCGTGTCAGTGCCGTGGTTTACTTGTTCTTGGCGTCGAACTTGGCTTTGCACTTTTCGCAGCAGAAGGCGACGGTTTTGCCGTCTTTGCCGGTGCTGGTGATGCTGGAATCAGCAGGTTTGCCGCTGATTGGGCATTTGTCGGCGGCAGCAGCGAAGCTGGCGGTGGAGAGGGCAAGGATGGTGAGCAGAGTTTTCATCGGATGAGTTAGGTTATGGTGTGTGCCCGGCGGAATTACCGAACTTTCTCCCGAACGTATAAGACCGGCTGTTTCTTGTCGATCTTTAATCTTTACTTGCCACACCGCCCACCGCCCCGTTAAAACTCGCGGCGCACCCGTACCACCGCCCCCTCATGAGTTTTTTCTCCCGTGAAGCCACCGTCGCCAAGCCCGGATTCAGCCGCTGGCTCGTCCCCCCCGCCGCCGTGGCGGTCCACATGTGCATCGGGCAGGTGTATGCCTTCAGCGTGTTCAACAAGCCGTTGAGCGCGGAGCTGGGTGCGCCGGTTTCCAGCGTGCAATGGGCCTACATGATCGCCCTGGTCATGCTTGGCCTGTCGGCGGCCACTTTTGGCAAATGGGTGGAGCGCAGCGGCCCGCGCAAAACCATGCTAGCCTCCTGCCTGTGCTTCTGCGGCGGCCTGCTGATCGCAGCGCTCGGAGTGAAGCTGAAAATGCTGTGGCTGATCCTCTTCGGCTACGGTTTCGTCGGCGGCATCGGTTTGGGCCTCGGCTACATCTCGCCGGTCTCGACACTGGTAAAATGGTTCCCCGACCGCCCCGGCATGGCCACCGGCATGGCGATCATGGGCTTCGGCGGCGGGGCGTTGATCGGTTCGCCGCTGGCGCAGGAGCTGATGAGTCATTTTGCCAAGGCACCTGACACGGGCGCTGCCAACGCCATGATCACCATGGCGGCACTCTATTCCTGCTTCATGATCTTCGGCGCACTGATCGTGCGCGTGCCTGCGGCGAACTGGAAACCGGCGGGGTTCGAGCACCAAACCGTCTCCACCAACAAGATGATCACCACCGCCAGCGTGGCCGTGGACACCGCGTGGAAGACACCGCAGTTCTGGCTGCTGTGGACGGTGCTATGCATGAACGTCAGCGCTGGCATCGGCGTTCTCGGTCGTGCGGCAGACATGTGCCAGGATATGTTTGGCGTCAGCGTGGCCATCGGTGCGGGGTTCACCGGCCTGCTAAGCATCTCGAACATGGGCGGCCGCTTCATCTGGTCCTCCATCTCCGACTTCACCGGGCGCAAGACGGTCTATTGCATCTACTTCATCCTCGGCGCGATCTTATACGCCGTCCTACCCTACACGCAGGAGACGCAGAACCGCACGCTGTTTGTCATCTGCACCGCCGTCATCATCAGCATGTATGGCGGCGGCTTTGCCACCATCCCCGCTTATTTGAAGGATCTGTTCGGCACCTATCAAGTCGGCGCGATCCATGGCCGCCTCATTACCTCATGGAGCATGGCCGCCGTCATCGGCCCCTCGCTCATCAACGGTTTTTACGACAGCCGTGTGGCCGCTGGCGTGCCCAAGGCGCAGGCCTACAACGGCACCTTCAATCTCATGCTCGGCTTGCTCGTCGTCGGCCTCATCGCCAACCTGCTTGTGCGCCCGGTTGATCCCAAGCATCACGTCACCCATCCCAACGCCTGACCACCCATGAAAGCCGTCCTCATCTGGATCATCGTCGCCACCCCGCTCGCCTGGGGAGTCATGCAGTCGGTGAAGAAATCATTGCCGCTGTTCGGCGTCGAAGCCCCGGCCAACAAGTAAGGCGCATTGCCAAAAACCGTCGCCTTCTGCTAGCTTCCGAACATGACCTTCCCGCAGATTGATCGCATCACCATGGACCCCCAGGTCATGGGCGGGAAGCCATGCATCCGTGGCATGCGTGTCACAGTGGGCATGATCACGGGAATGCTGGCTGTCGGCTCCTCTGAAGAAGAGCTGCTAGCGCTCTACCCTTATCTGGAGCCGGAGGACATCCGTGCCGCCCTGGCCTATCTGACTTGGCGGGCCGAGGAACACGAAATGCCGCTCGCAGCAGCCTGATCGCATGAGGTTCGTGATCGACATGAACCTTTCACCGGCCTGGGTGGACGTGCTGGCGCAGATGAATCACCATGCCGTGCATTGGAGCACCGTGGGGCCAGCCAGCGCGGCCGATTCCGACATCATGCAGTGGGCACGGGAGCATGGCAGCATCGTATTCACCCATGATCTCGACTATGGAGCACTCCTGCATGCCACCGCCGCCACGGCACCCAGCGTATTGCAAATCCGCTCAGAGGACGTCCGTCCGGAAAACTGGCCGCGTGTGTCAGCAGTGCCTTACAAGCTTGCCAGGCTGACCTCGAATCCGGCGCCCTCGTCACCATTGACCCCCGACGTTGGCGAGTTTCCCTGCTGCCGCTGGCAAAACACTATTGATCGGGAATTCGCGGTGATTTTTCTCGAATCTCCCCCGCGCATCGCTTTGGTGCGCTTCGCATGCTCTCGAACGCCACGTTCTTCCTCGCCCGCCGCTATTTGCGTGCGAAGCGCTCGTTTGTCTCGGTCATCACCATCATCTCGATTCTCGGCGTCGCGGTGGGCGTGATGGCGATGATCGTCATCAGCTCGGTGATGAAGGGCTTTGAGGGCGAGTTCCGCCGCACCCTGATCGGCTCCGCGCCGCACATCCTGCTGCATCCGCAGGACAACAAACCCACCGACCTCAGCCCCGTCACTGCCGCATTGGAAAAACTGCGCGCGCAACCCGAAGTCCTCGCCGCGAGCAGCTACATCAGCGGCGTCATGTACGCGGAGCGCGACGGCATGCAGTCCGCCATGGACGTGTTCGGCCTGCCAGCGGACGGCGCGCAGTTTTACATGGCCAAGATCGCCAAACACCGCCTCGACGGTAGTCTGACACTGCGCGACGGCGGCGTGGTTAGCGCCGACTACCTCGCCGCGCAGCTCAACGCGCACCCGGAGGATAAAATCAGCGTCTATGCCGCCAGCAACGTCACCAGCGCCGTGCAGCGCTTCCGCACTGCCTCGGATGAACAGGATGAAACGAAACGCCACGCGGCTTTTAAGGAGATCAAACTGCACCCGCAGGAGCTGACGCTGCTCGGTTACACCCGCGCGGAAACCGCCGGGCAGTACGGCTACACCACCCTCCCCACTGCCCAGCAGATCTTCGGCTTGGGCGACCAAGTCAGCGGCGTGCTCCTCGAATTGAGCAATCCCGGCGAGGTGAAGGCCGCCATGCAGCGCTTTGCAGCTGCGGGTCTCATTCCCGTCGGCTGGAGCGCCTCGCTGTGGACGGACGCGGGTGATGCACGCCTCGCCGCCATGAGCAACGAGCGCATCATGATGTGGATCGTGCTCATGATCATCTTTGTCGTCGCCGCGTTCTCCGTGATGAACACCACCATCACCGTCACCACGCAGAAACGGCGGGAGATCGGCGTGCTCACCGCCCTCGGCTCGCGCCAGGGCCAGATCATCGGCATTTTCGTCACCCAGGCCGCCGTGGTCGGCACGCTCGGCACCTTGAGCGGCCTCGTCATCAGTGGCCTCGTGCTGCGCTTCCGCGATGACCTCCGCCTCGCCATCGCGATGCTCAGCGGCGGTGGCGATTCCGCCGACGGCATGTTCCTCGCCACCATCCCCGCTCAAATTGAACCCTGGTTCATCCTCGCCACCTGCCTCGGCGCCATCACTCTCTGCCTGCTGGCCGCTTTGCCCCCCGCCTGGCTCGCCGCCCGTGTTGATCCTGCGGTGGCGCTGCGTGACTGACTCAAGTCGTCCTCGTCCTCCTACTCGAACTCGTCCTCGATTCTACCGCCCCTCCATCACCCAAGCCGCCCGAACTTCCTGCCAATTCACCGCTCCTAACTCGCTTATCTTTGCTCCTCTCGCCATCACATGACCGAGAACGAGAACGAGGACGATTTCCACCAACTACCCCGCTTGACCTCCGCTCCCATCTTCCTCGCCCTGCGTTACCTGCGCCCCACGCGCTCGTTCATCTCGGTCATCACCGTGATCTCGATGCTCGGTGTCATGCTCGGCGTCGGCGTGCTGGTGTTTGTGATGTCCGTGTTCAGCGGCTGGCAGGTCGAGTTCCGTAAGATGCTCATGGGTTTCGAGCCGCATGTCATGGTGCAGCAGATGACCGCGCATGATGACAGCACCACCGCACCGGACTGGCGCGAGTTACGCAAGGCTCTCGTCCAGCAGCCCGGTGTGCTCTCCGCCGTGCCGGTGGCCGAGGGCGTTGTCGTCGTCGAGAACGCGGGCAGCCTGCAAGGTGTCAGCGTCATCGGCCTGACCGATGAGCCGGACAACGCCTTGCTGCAAAAACTCACCAAGCACCTCAAGGACGGCAAATTCGATCTCAATGGCGACTCCATCGTCCTCAGCGACCAGTTCGCCCGCCAACTCGGTGCCAAGATCGGCGACACGCTCGTCGTGCATGCCGCTGACAGCGTGAACCAGTTCATCCATCAGGTGCGCGAAATCCCCGAGGACACCGAAGACAAAAAACGCGCCGAGGCGCTCGACAACGTCACCGTGCTGTCAAAAGACCTCACCCTCATCGCCACGTTGCGCGCCGACACTGCCGGCATGCGCGGTTATGTGCCGCTGCATGTAGCGCAGGAGTTCTTCAACCTCGGCAGCGGCGTCAGCGGCATCGAGCTGGAATTGAGCGATCCCGACGCCGCCGACCGCCTCATGCACGCGCTCAGCCAGTCCGCCGCGCTGCCGGAGACCTGGGGCTGGCGCACCTGGACGCAGGAACACGGCTTCATGCTCGAGTCCGTCGAAAACCAGCGCGTCATGATGTGGTTCATCCTGCTGTTCATCATGCTCGTCGCCGCCATCTGCGTGATGAATACCACCATCACCGTCACGGTGAAAAAACGCCGCGAGATCGGCATCCTCACCGCCCTGGGCACCCGTGCGTGGCAGATCATCGCCATCTTCGTCTCCCAGGCCGGCATCGTCGCCCTCGTCGGCGTCGTGGCCGGGCTCGCGGGCGGTTTCTTTTTCCTCAGCATCCGCAACAAGCTGCGCGACCTCATCGCCGACCTCACTGGCCGTGACATCTTCCCGCAGGACATTTATTTCCTCTCCAGCATCCCCGCCCACACCCACCTCAGCGACCTCCTCATCATCTGCACCACCGCCGTCGCCCTCTGCCTCATGGCGGCCTTGGTGCCAGCGTGGTTTGCGGCCCGCGTTGACCCTGCGGTGGCGTTAAGAGACGGAGGATAGGCCTCCGGCCTGTCCAAGGATCGAGGCGTCCCGCCTTTGATCGGGAAAAGGCGGGACGCCTCGGTCCACTGACAGGCCAGAGGCCTATCCTCCGTCATCGTTGCCTCACAACTGCGGCTTGGCAGCAGGCAGTGGCGGGGCTTCTGGCTCAAAGTCGAGCACGTTCTGGTGCGTGCGCAGGGCTTGGCGGGCTTTGTCGAAGAAGGCTGAGAGGTCTTCGGCGTTCATCTGCTGCTTGTCGTCGATGTAGGCATGCAGCTTCTGGATTTGCGCGTCGGCATCCAGATTGACGGAGCCCATGACCTTCTGCGCCTGGGCGTAGGAGGAGGCGAATTTGCCCTGGGCCTGCTCGAATGCCTCCTTGGCACCTTCCTGGCGGTTGAACTCCTTTTCCGCCTCCCGGAAGTCCTTGCTGAACATGCGCTTGAAGAGGCCGCCCTTCGGCTTCTCGACCTGTTTGTTGGCCTGGGCCTCAAAGTAGGCGGCGAGCTCCTGAAACTCCTGCATGGGCTTCTGGTACTGCTTTTTCAGATAGCCGAGGCCGGTGGTGATGATGGCGAGCTTTTCGACCTCGGCCTTGGAGAGCGTCTGGCCGGCCTTCACCTTGTCCTCCAGCAGGTTGATGTATTGCAGGGTCATCTTGTTGCCCTCAAAGATGTTTTCAAACTCCTTGGCGGCGGTGGCGAGGCGCTGGCGCTCGCCTTTGCGCAGCTCGTCGATCTTCTTTTCCTGGTCCTCGTTGAGCGAGGTGATCATTTTCTGATGCTGGTCGGCCTGCGCGCTAAGCGTGCGCTGGAACTCCGCTTCTTTCGCCAGCAGCTCGTCGGTATGCTCCGCCTGGAGTTGCTTCAGTTCGGTGCGGGCGGACTTGAGGTCGGAGTTGGATTGAAACAGGAACCAGCCCAGCACGCCGGAGGCGAGGAAGCTGAGCACGAGCAGGGCGCTGAGATTTTTAATGGCAGTCATGATGAGGGAAGGTTTTATGCGTCGCGGACAGTGCGCAAGGGCATTCCATGCGCAGCTTTTGTGCCGCGTCTCTAGGCTCATGCACGCCTTCGTTCTGTTCATCAAGTCGGAATCCTGCTAGGGCTGGTGGAAATACAGCGTCTTTCTCTGTGATGTCCTCTCCTGCCCGCCCCACCGCCGTCCGCCATCAAATCCTCGCCACGGCGACCATGGTGGCCTTCCTGATGTACCTGGACCGCATCTGCTTGGCACAGATCATCACCTCGGATTCGTTTCAAAAAAGCATCGCGCTCGAAGGCTGGCAGATCGACTGGGTCAAAGGCGGCTTCTTCTGGGCCTACGCGCTAGCGCAGGTGCCAGCGGGCTGGCTGAGCGACCGCTTCGGCACGCGAATCCTGATCTGCATTTACATCGCGACGTGGTCGGTCTTCACGGCGCTGACCAGCTTCTCCTTGGGCTTCACCACGCTGCTGCTGGCGCGGCTGGGCTGCGGGCTGGCGGAGGCGGGGTATTATCCGGCCAGCAGCGGCTTGCTCACGCGCTGGGCGCACATCGAGTGGCGCGGATTTGCCAGCAGCATGATCTCCTGGGGCGGTCGTGTCGGGGGCGCAGTGGCACCGGGCCTGACGGCGTTTGTGATTCTTAAATCCGGCGACTGGCGCTGGGCAGGCTGGTTGTACGGCCTGATCGGCATCGGCGTGGCGGCCTGCTACTGGCGGGTGTTCCGTGAGCATCCACGCCAGCACCCACACTGCAATGAGGCGGAGATCACGCTACTGGCGGAAGGCCGCGGCGAGTTCCTGCCAGTCAAAGATCCGCCCAAGCGCTTTCCGCTCAGGGTGGCCTGCGGCAGCGGCAACCTCTGGATGGCCAACGGTGTGCAGTTCTTCACGAACATCGGCTGGGCCTTCCTGATTCTGTCGCTGCCAGATTATCTCAAGAAAGTGATGCATCTGGATGACGGCATGAGCGGGCTGATCACGACGGGTGCGCTGACCATCGGCATCGCCGCCCTGCCACTGGGCGGCATGCTGACGGACTACATCTCACGCAAGCACGGCAGGCGTCTCGGGCGCATGCTGCCGATGTCGGTAACGAAGTTCGCCGCCGCTGGGTGCTACCTCCTGGCCTTGGGGACCGATTCGCCCTGGGGCATGGCGATCGCCTTTGGCCTAGTGGCCTTCTTTGCGGACATCGGTCTGCCAGCGATGTGGACCTTCATGCAGGACATCAGTGGCAAGCATCAGGCGCAGCTCTTTGGCTGGGGCAACATGTGGGGGAACTTCGGTGCGGCGATGATGCCGATGCTGTTCACCGCCGTGTTGAAGTCCTTCGACACCAACAACGACTTCCATGAGGGCGTCTGGATGTGTGCCGCAGCGTTCGCGCTGGCCGGAGTCTTCGCGCTCTTCGTGAACGCAGAAAAACCCGTGATACAGGAACCGGTTTAACCGGTTTCCCCGCATCACGGGTTCGGAAATCAAACTGAGCAGGTGTTACCAGCCTTCGCCGCCGCCACCACCGCCGCCGCCATCGCCACGATTGCCACGGTCAAAACCGCCGCCACCGCCACGCTTGCCGCCGCCGCCGCCGCCACCACCGCTGTAGCCGCCGCGACCACCGCCGCCGCCGCCGCCGCCGCTGTAGCCGCCGCGACCACCGCCGCCGGCACCGCCACCGCTGTAGCCGCCGCGACCACCACCACCACCACCACCACCGCCGCCGAAACCACCACCACCAGCCGGGCGTTCTTCACGCGGACGGGCTTCGTTGATGGCCAGTTTGCGGCCCATGAATTCTTGGCCGTTTTGCGCGTTGATCGACGCATTCATGGCTTCTGCCGTTTCCATCGTCACGAAGGCAAAACCACGCGGACGACCGCTTTCACGGTCCATCGGGAGGAAGACTTCGGTGACGCCACCGTATTGGGAGAACAGCTCGCGAATGTCTTGTTCTTGAGCGGTGAAGGGCAGATTGCCCACATACATCTTGGTATTCATATCTTTTGTTGAGTGCAGTCTCTGCCGCGTGCCAGAACCAGCCCCGAACCTTCGGTAATATGAACACCAACGGATGCAATATCACCTGATGAACGACTGAGCCTGACCCTTAACAGGTGACTTGAGCCGGTTTATCGCCGCAAAACGGCCAAAGGCAAACGAAACTTTTCTACGGTTTCACCCTGATGACCGCCGCCAGTTGCGCCGCGGCAGCGCCCATTTTCACCCGCTTCCCATCCGTGCATTTGGCGACGATGTTTCCTGCCATGGCCTGCACAGTGGATTTTAGGCGTATATCCTCAGGATAAAACACCGCCAAGGTTTGCAGTTCAGGTAGCGCTTCCACCGTCAGGCCCATGGCTTCAAATTCATTGAGCAAGGCATTGAGAGCAAGTCTCGTCACCACATCCAGTTCCGCGCGTTCCGCCGTTCGCTCCGCAGGCAAGACAGTGGCAAGATCACCCAGTGCCCGCAGGATGATGACGTGATAAACCGTGCGCGCATTGTGCGCATCCAGCCACCGCCCGTTCGGAGCCTGGCCGGGAGCCACACCGACGCGGTATTTTTTCAACGCGCCTTCAAGATACTTCGCTTCGCCCGTGGCTCGAAATGCCTGCGCCAGGAGCGAGACGGAAAAGGCGCTGTAATTGAAGTTCGCGCAGCATTTCTGCGACAGCGCCCAATCCGCAGCACGCAAACCGGCGCTCTTCCATGTTTCGTTGCCATGAAGCTGCCCCGCGAGCAGCAGCGCCGTGCCGCACACGCCGGTGTCGAACTGCGACCCGCCATCCGGATCCGCCGTGATCAACCAGCCGTCTTTGAGGGTAACGGTCTCCGCTTGAAGCTGCTTCGTGATCATGTCGCCAAAGCGGATGTTTTTGCCTCGCAAATCAGGAAAGGGAAAGTGCCCCTCCGGCTGCTGCAAAGTGGTCAAAATCGTCGCCACCCCGTTCGTTAGCTTGTCCACATCACTCAAGGCTTCGGGCTGATGCTTTTCAGCGAATGGGCGAATGATGGTCACTCCGGTTAACACATCCGCATACAGCCGCAGCATTTGATCCGGCAACACTTTGCCTTCACTGAGCAGGCGCACCGAACGCCCCTGGCTTTTCAATGCATCGAGGAAAAGCTTCGTCGTCTCCGCTTCTGTTAGGGTGCGCGGTTCCGCTTTTTTTCCGGCTCGACGCCCATCAGGCACGCCCGCTTGATCCCCCAGCACAACTAGCATTTCCTGCGTCACTGCGCGAACCTGTACCGCGTCGTCGCTTTGCATCGCTACAGCCAGTTTGGCATGCAGTTCCGGTTGCTTTGCCTTCATCTCCGCCGTCGCATGAAACAACGGCTGCCCGGCCATCGACCAGCCGCCCGGATCTATGCCGACCGCCGACTCGACCTTCCGCAATTGCGCATCCGCGTTTTTAGGCAGGCCCGATTTGAAGTCACGACCGAGCTTTTCGACGCTGGCCACGAGTGAGCGGGCGTTCTGCTCGCGTGCGATCTGCACGGCCATGCGCAGTCGCGCCTCGGCCTCGTCGTGGGTTAATTCGGCGACGACTGGCGACACACCGAGGAAAAGAAATAGGGCAAGGTTACGCATTGGGTAAAGATTACCGGATTACTGCTTCAGCTTGCCTTCCACGTAGGTCAGAATGCGCCCGACCTTGTCCGCATCCTGCGCGGCCTTGGCTTCTTCAAACGCATCCTTCGCCTGCAGCAGCTCACGAATGAGCGGCAGCGAGATGATCGCCTCACCCGAGCCCTTCACCTCCTCGTAGCGCTGCTTCAGCGACTCCAGATCCGTGCTGCCGGGCTCGAATTTCGAAAAGTCCACCTTGTTCGGCTCGGCCTCAAGTTCCTTGAAGTGCGAGTCCTCGATCAACCGATCAAGCTTGGCGTCGGCATCGGCAAACTGGCCGCTCTTGACGAGTTGCTCGATTTCACCGCCACGCTCCTTCATCGCCGTCGTCGGTGGAATGCCAAGAGACTCAATCGCCCCACGCAGCTTGCCAGCTTTCTCCGTCACCTGTGACTCCAGATCCTCACGAGGAGCCATCTTCTTCGGCCCGATGTTTTTGGCCTTCTGCAACTGCTTAGGGGTCAAAACATCACGCACGCCGATGAGCGCACGCAATTGCAATTGTTTCACCGCGGCTTCGGCTGCGAGCAGATTCGTGAGTTGCGCAGACGCGACATCCGCCGTGGTGCCGGTGTCCTGCAGCAAATGTTCGAGCGTCTTCTGCTGCTCTTTCACCGCCTGCTCCAGCGGCTCAGCCTGCTTGCGTGCCTCGTTGAGCTGGGAGTTCAGTTTGGATTGCTGATCTTCCGTCAGCGCGAGTTCCTCACGCACCGTGGCGATCAAATCGGGATGCAGCAGGCCATTTTTCAGCCATTCCTCGACATTGGCGGCGTGCAGGCTGGCTGTAGCGAGAAGGAGAGAACAAAGGATGGTTTTCATGGGAGGTGGAAGTTGAGATGATCTGGGAGGAGGAAATCGGAAGGCGCTTCAAACGCCGTGAACGAAGGTTCGACGGATGCGAAAAGCTTCCCTGGCGGGGAATTAAACAGCGGCGGGAGGACCTCGCTCAAACTCGGTTCCGGCGGCGGCGAATCGATGAGAAATACTGCGGCAACTGCCACGCAGGCCGTGACCAGGGCCATAGGAATCCAACGTCTGGAAACTGCTGGACGCTGCGGCGGCTGATTGGGCGCGGCATCGCGCCAGACAGGCGCGTCTGCATGATCGCTACGTCGCTGATGGGCGAAGAGCTCGCGAAGGTCTTGATCGTGTTCGTCATTCATGAGCGGAATCCGGTTGCAGCAGCGTGCGCAGACGCGCTTTGCCGCGTTCGTAATGCTGGCGCACAGAACCGATGCTCACGCGCATCACGCTCGCCGCCTCGTTGAGGGTGAGATCCTGATAAAATACCAGATGCAGCGTCTCGGCCTGCCGCGCTGGCAATTGACCGAGGCAACGCCTCAATTCGGCCGAGCGCTCGTCGATCTCCAGCTTTCGCGACGGTGATGGACGCGGATCGTGCGCGTCGCCGGTGATGTGAGCCAGCAGCTTGCCAAGCAGTGATTCGCGATAGCGCAGCCGCCTGAACTCCTCGTGCGCCGTGTAGCGAATCACACCGAACCACCACGTCTTGAAGCTCGAACGCCCATCGTGCCGCGCCCGTTCCTGCGCGAGCTTGAGATACGCGTTTTGCAGCACATCCTCCGCCCGCCCATGGTCGCCTGCACAGCAGTGCAGCGCCCAGCCAAAGGCGGCGGCGTGCAGGGCTTCGAGCTGGTCGGCTATAGCGCGTTCCATTCATTTCCCGCTCTGTGACGCGGGCAGTGCGCATGTATGACACGCAGATGCAGAAATGCAGTCGGCATCGCCGCTCAAAATTTTCCTCGCCAACGGCTCGGCAATTGCGCTAGACTCCCCTGTGTTTTCCTTCACGCCATGCCTGACGATCCTTCTGCTCCAATGCCGACGCCGACGAATTATCAGCGTACCACCGGCGGGCATCTGCGCTGGCAGCCGCCGACGCCGGAGCATTTGCAGGAGATGCTGCCGACGTATGAGATTTTGAGCATCCTCGGCCAGGGCGGCACGGGCGCAGTGTACAAAGGTAGGCAAAAGTCTTTGGATCGCATCGTCGCCATCAAAATTCTCCCGCCCGAGGCGGCGGAGGACGACATGCAGTTCGTGGAGCGCTTCAAGAACGAGGCGCGCACGATGGCGAAGATGAACCATCCGGCCATCGTGCATGTGTACGACTTCGGCGAAACCACCGAGGGCCAGCTCTACATCGTCATGGAGTTCATCGACGGCACCGATGTGGCGAAGATGATCCAGTCGAAGGGCAAGCTGCCGGAGGACTACTCTCTGAGCATCACCGCGCATGTGTGCGATGCGCTGGGCTACGCGCACACGCATGGCGTCGTGCATCGCGACATCAAACCGGCGAACATTCTGATCAACATGGAGGGCCAGGTCAAAGTGGCAGATTTTGGCCTCGCGAAGGCTACCGACCCTAAAGAATTGGGCCTGACGAAGACGAACATGGCCATGGGTACGCCAGATTTCGTCTCACCGGAGGCGTTGATGCCCGGCGTGCCGCTGGATGGTCGTGCCGATCTCTACGCCGTGGGCGTGATGCTCTACAACATGCTCACTGGCACGATTCCGCGTGGTGCCTTCCGCATGCCTAGCGCCACGCTGCAAACCGACGCACGCTTCGATAAGATCATCCTCAAGGCCATGGAGATGGACCGTGAGCTACGCTATCAAACCGCACTCGACCTGCGCCGTGATCTGGATGTGATTTTGACGGCACCTCAGGTGAAATCCGGTGGCGCAGCTCAAGCCGCCGTGCCGCAGCAATCGCTGCCGCAGAAACCCATGGGCAAAAGTCCTGGCGCACCGCAGCAGCGCAAAGAAGCCGCCCCACCGGCCAAACCAGCCTCCCAACCTGCCGCAAAGGTGGTGGCACCTGCGAAGAAATCCAATGCCGGGGTGATCTACGGCATCGCGGCGGCAGTCGTCGTCGTCGCGGTGGCTGCGTTCATGCTATCGAGCGGTGGGAAAAAACCTCCGGCAAAGGCTGCCATGCAGAATGCGGAAGCAAAGACAACGAAGCCCGAGCCCAAGCCTGCACCCACTCCTAACAATCCGAAAACCACACCCAGTGTGAAGCCGGTGTCGGTTCCAACACCATCCTTGCTCAGTGGCAGTGAAAAATGGGTGGACGGACTTGCTCAATGGTTCGGCGGGACGAAGACAAACGAAGGCTTCACTCGCAAGCCCGGTGAGGCTGTCCGGGTAGCGAAATTTTCCACCATGATGCCGCTGCCCGATTCAGCTCCGCTCATGCGTGACATGGCCGTGCGGGCCAAGGTGCGTCTGGGCGATGGTCAAGAAACGACCGAGTTTAGGCTGTCTGCGCGCACTGCCGTGAATGCCGCCGGAAACCCCAGCAGCTACAACGTCAAAATCGAGCTGAAGGAGCAGCGTGTGCGTCTGGGGTGTCACGTTCCCGGCAAGACCTACCAGGCTTTCGTTGACTACAAACTTCCCGCAGATTTCGACTTCACTGCGCCGCACACTTTGGAACTCCGTGCCGTGGGCGATCTGCTCACGGTGACGCTGGATGGCAGGAAGCTCGGTGAACACCGTGACACCCAATTGCCCGCCGGTCATCCTGCGCTGGCTGGGAGCAAAGCGTGGATCGAAAGCTTCGAGTATTTGAATCTCGATTCTGGTGCTGCTGCTCCCGCCGTCGCTGCCACTCCCACACCGGGCAATGCCGTGCTCACCTTCGCCGGCCATCGCTACCAGCTCGTGAAAGAGAAACTCAAGTGGAACAATGCCAAAGCCAGAGCCGAGGCTATGGGCGGGCATCTGGCTACGATCACGAACAAAGAAGAGAATGAATGGGTGTGGGGCCAACTCGTTTCCAAGCTGAGGAAGACCGATGCAGATGGCGATGGTGATCGCTGCTTCATTGGAGGCTTCAAGCGCGAGTCTCCTGATGCTGTATGGGAATGGGTGAGCACCGACGAACCTTTCTCCGTGCAGCCCTGGATGGACGATTTTCCCAATGACAATGACATCGGGGAGAAAGCCATCGCGATGATCAGTGGGAAAAGGTGGGATGACGTGATTCAGCTAAAGAAATCTTATTTCTTCCTCGTCGAATGGGACGATGACGGCACGAAGAAGCCCGCGCCTTCGGCACCGGCAGCCACCGCGCCGCCGCTGACCGCGCCCGTGAACCTCCTCGCTCTCGTCGATGTGAAACGCGATGCCGTGAAGGGCAAGTGGGAGATGAAGCCGGAGGGGCTGGTGTTGAACCTGACCAACGGCGCGCAATTGCTGAGCCTGAATCATCCGGCCCCGGAGCAATATGACTTCGAGATCGAATTCACCCTGAAAGAAGGCATCAAGGAAGTCGGCCAGATCCTGCCGCTTCCCACCGGTCCAATCATGTGGAAAATGGGCATTGGCGGAAGCCGCAGCCCCACTTCGTTCTGCTTAGGACCCAACCTGGACGGGAAAGATGCAAATAAGGACACTGCCCGCACCGAGGCTCTGGTGCGGAGGCCGCGGCTGAGTGCGGGTCAGCGCTACCGCAGCGTGGTGGAGGTGCGGCGGGGTTCTTTGCGTGCCCTGATTGACGGTGAAGAAATCCTCAAGTGGACCGGAGATCCCAAGCACCTTTCGAATTCAACCGAATTCGCGTTGCCCAACGCGGCGCATATCGGTCTAGCCAGCTACAACACCGCCATGATCTTCCACAAAGCCGAGCTGCGGCCAGTCGCGGCAGGTAGGGAGGCTGCTCCGCAACCGCCGCCCACCGCTGTCGGAAACAGTGCTCCACCCAAGATGCCGATGATTACGGTCACCCCCACAGCTCCCGCCGACCCCCGCCTTGCCCAGCTCGAAGCCGGCTATCAGGCGCGTTACGACAGCGACGCGCAGAAGCCCTTTCTCGCCGCCGTGGCCGCATTGAATCAAAGCTACGTCGCCAACGGCATCGCCCGTGCGCGTGTCGCTGCTCAAGCCAAAGGCAGCCTGGCCGACGTCACCGCGTTGGATGCGGAAAAGGCCGCGATTGAAAAAGGCAGCGGCGTTCCTGCTGAAGAAGCGGCGGACACGCCCGAGTCACTCAAGGCATTGCGCAGCACCTACCGCGGCGCTTTGACCAAAATCACTGCCGAACGCGATGCCAAAGCCGCGCCACTGCTCGCCCTCTACCTCAAGGCACTCGACGCCTACATCGCCGAACTCACCAAAGCGGGCAAAATCGACGAAGCGAAGCAGGTGCAGGCTCTGCGAGATGCCAAGGCTTCGCTGAAGCCGGTGGAGCAGGCCAAAACAGCGGCTCCACCACCCGCCGCCACTGCCGACGATCCCACCACTCCGAAGATGTCCGAGCGTGAGGTGGCCGTGTGGATGCTCTCCATGGGTTCCGAAATCAGCGTCGTAGGCACGAGTTCCATCAAGGACGTGGCTTCCCTGCCCACGGGCAAAATCACCATTACGACCGGCACCATCTACTGCGACAAGACCACCAACGCAGAACTCGGCTGCCTGGCCGTCTGCCGTGACATGATCAATCTATCTTTCCGCGGCCGATTTCTGGATCAGAGCGTGATCAACCTCGAACCCATTCGCAGACTCACCAAGCTCAAGTCATTGACCTGCTATCCGCTGCCAGACAGCACCGGCATGGAGATCATCGCTGGATTGAAGGGTCTCACCCAGCTCACGCTGGGAACAACAGAGGCAGGAGTACTCGATAAAATCGCCATCCTCAAAGACCTGGAGTCGCTCAGTTTTGATGCGGTCACCTCTCCTGATTTCTCGACGCTCAAAGCATGCAAAAAAATCCGCACCCTTCAACTCCGAGGGCGTCCCTGCATCATCAACGACGCCGATGTGGGGGCTCTCGTCGTCACCTGGCCTGACTTGGAGCACCTAACTCTCGGGGAGAACAATAACCCGGCACCCATCACCGATCCCGCGCTCGAAGAACTCGTAAAACTCAAAAATCTCAAGGAACTGAAATTGACCGAGACCCAGGTCAGCGCTGCGGCCTTGGCGAAACTGCAAAAGGCCCTGCCGGGCTGCACCGTGACGAAGTGAGTCTCTAACCAAACGCGCATTGCGAGTCTGCCGCTGAATTTCTTTTTTCACCCATGAGCACCACCGCATCTTCCGCATCCAAACCCTCCGGTATGTGGCAACCGCCGACGCTGGAGGAGATGCAGGCGATGCTGCCGCAGTATCAGTTTGTCTCCTTGCTCGGACGCGGTGGCATGGGTGCGGTTTATCAGGCGGTACAGGTGTCATTAGACCGCCCCGTGGCCATCAAGGTGCTGCCGGGGGATTTGATCGACGATCTGGAGGCGAACTTCGCCGAGCGCTTCAAAAACGAAGCGCGCACGATGGCGAAGCTGAATCATCCAGGCATTGTCAACGTGTACGACTTCGGCGAGACGCAGACCGGGCTGTTCTACATCGTCATGGAGTTCATCGACGGCACCGACGTGTCGCAGATGATCCGCTCCCAAGGCAAGCTGCCGCAGGACTATGCGCTGGCGATCACCGCGCACGTTGGTGATGCGCTGGCTTACGCGCATCGGAACGGCATCATCCATCGTGACATCAAACCGGCAAACATCCTCATCAACATGGAGGGCACGGTAAAGGTCGCCGACTTCGGCCTCGCAAAGCAAAGCGCTGCTGGCCTCAGCGGTCTGACGAAGACCAACATGGCGATGGGTACGCCTGATTTCGTGGCACCCGAAGCGCTCTCACCCGGCACGGTCGTGGATGGACGCGCAGATTTGTATGCGATGGGCGTGATGCTATATCAAATGCTCACCGGTGAAATCCCGCGCGGCCTGTGGACAATGCCGAGCAAGAAACTCGGCACCGATCCGCGCTTTGATGACGTGATCTTGAAGGCGATGCAGACGGATCGCGAACTGCGCTATCAGGATGCGACGGAAATTCGGCGTGATCTCGATGTGATCATGACTTTGCCGCACGCCGAGCTCATCGCACAAAAGCAGGCCGCCGCCGAGGCCGCCGCACGCGCCACGCAAGCGCAGAAACAAGCCGAGGCGGCTTCCCGTGTGCCACGTCCGCAGCCGCAAGGCCGCGCGCGGCCACCGCAGGCACCGGTGAAGAAATCTTCAAGCAGCGGCATGCTCTACGTCATCGCTGCCGTGGTGGTCATCGCAGCAGTGGCGATATTCATGTTTAAAGGAGCAGAAAAGCAGTCGGAGAAAATCGCCGAACAAGCTCCCGCTTCCGTTCCCAGCAATAGCACTGCCAGCAATCCTCCAGCTGCCGCCGTCGAAGTGAAGAAGACTGCGCCAGCGACGCCAGACAACCTGTCCAAAGCACCTCTTCCGGCCATGCCGGTGCTAGCTGTTCCAGCTTCTGCGAGGCCCTCAGTCTCTCCTGCCAACGAAGCTGCTGTTCCCCATGAATGGAAGGCCCGCATTCATACCACTGGTGCCGCAGTAGTCGTCGCCGCATCGGCTGACGGTTCCAAGTTGTTAGCGGCGGCGTATGAGGATAGAGGTGCCATGCACACCTCAACCGATGGCGGAGAGACTTGGAACGCTGCCAAAGTCACGGGCAAGTGGAGTGCACTGGCCTCCTCTGCCGATGGCACCAAGCTTTTTGCAGCCGCATATGACGGCTCCGTTCACCTCTCAACAGACTCTGGAACGACCTGGACCGAGTGTCCGGCGGGTGTGCATAGTTGGAGCAGCCTAGCTTGTTCGGCAGACGGCACACGGGTCATCGCCGTGGCCTTGGCGGCGAAAGGGCGCATTCACCTTTCCAAGGATTCTGGCGCGACATGGATTGAACTGGATGCTGGCGGCAACTGGTGGACTGGAGTGGCTTCTTCCGCCGATGGTCGCAGGCTGGTCGCCGTGAGCAACGGCTGGGCCACAGGTGGATACATCTATGTCTCGGACGACTACGGTGAAACTTGGGCGAAGCGCATGGCAGACCTCCCTCATCGCTGGATTTCTGTGGCCTCGTCTCCCGACGGCACCCAACTGGTGGCGGTGGACACAGGTTTCGAAGGTGGCGCAGGCGGGCAGATTTACACTTCTTCTGATGCAGGCGCGACGTGGACTCCAAGAGAGCAGAACCGAGTATGGAGGGCCGTCACCAGTTCAGCCGACGGCCAGACACTGGTGGCAGTCGTGGGCAGCGACCACCTCATCGGAACCCGCTCAGGCCGAATCTACACCTCCTTCAACGGCGGCGTGAGTTGGAGGGCCGAAGAGACCGACCGCATCTGGAACTCGGTGGCTTCGTCGGCAGACGGCACCTTGTTGGTGGCGGCAGCACTCGATCAGTTGTTCACGTGCGACGCCAACTCCGTTGCTTTGAAAAGCACGCCACCACCCTCCGCTCCATCAACATCGCCGAAAACAGACACACGCAGGACCGCAAACCTGCTCGCCTCCGTCGATGTGAAGCGTGATGCAATTCACGACGCTGCCGCAGGCTCCAACGTTTGGAAATCCGACGGCAAATCCCTGACCTTCACCAATACCAGCAAGGCGGGGCGGATCGCCGCGCCTGTATCACTCAAAAACGCACGTGACTTTGAGATCGAAGTCGTGTGGAAACGCCATCCGTTGGATATGCCCGGCGCTACCACTGACAACTCCGGCTTCATCGCAGTTGATGTGCCGGTGGGATCTGATCGTTGGGTCCGCGTGGAGTTTGCGCGGGCGGGTGACAAGATCAATGTCGGTCGTGAGCGCATCGGCCATACGGGTCCAGGTACGCAGAGCCAGGGCGGCATGCGTCTTGTGATCAGGTGTCAGGGCTTGAACACGCTCAATGTGAAGATCGACGGACGTGACATCGGCTCCCTCACGGTCCTCGAACCTCACATCACCGCCGGACTCGAAGGACATCCCATCTTCAAGAACGAACAACTGCCCGCGCTGTGGTGCGCGCCTGGCGACCATGAGTTCGTCGAATGGACCGTGCGCGCACTGGAGGGAGAGCTGGCCATGCTCGGGGTCCCCTCAAGCGTCAACGATCCGCGTCTCGCGCAACTCGAAACCGGCTTCCAATCCCGCTACACCAGCGACGCGCAAAAGCCCTTCGAAACGGCGCTGGCATCTCTCAACCGAAGCTATGTGGCCAACGGCATTGCCCGCGCGCGTGCGGCCTCTCAGGCGAAGGGCAGCCTGGCTGAAGTCACCGCTTTGGATGCAGAGAAAACCGCCATTGAACAAGGGATTGGCGTTCCTGTCGAGGATGCAGCAGGCACACCCGCTTCGCTCAAGGCTCTGCGCACCACTTACCGCACCGCATGGGCAAAAATCACCACCGAACGCGATGCTAAAGCCGCGCCACTGCTCGCCCTCTACCTTAAAGCCCTCGACTCCTACGTCACTGAACTCACCAAGGCGGGCAAAGTCGATGAAGCGAAAAGAGTTCAGACACTGCGTGACATTAAGGCGGCCGCGGGCCCAGCCTCCCGGGCGATCTCGCCAGACGCCGTCTCGAAAGACGGCTTCATCAACAGCCTCGGCATGAAGTTTCTCCCGGCGAAAGGCACGGACGTCCTGTTCTGCATCCATGAGACGCGGCGGCAAGACTTCGCCGCGTACGCCGATGCCAATCCAGGTGTGCCTGAGAATTGGAAGAAGGCCGAACAAAACGGCATTCCCTGTGGCGACAAAGACGATCATCCTGTCGTCGGCCCGAGCTGGGAGCAAGCAAAGGCCTTTTGCGCCTGGCTCAGCAAGAAGGAAGGCAAAACCTACCGACTGCCCACCGATGAAGAGTGGAGCATTGCCGTGGGTCTGGGGCGCTTTGAGAAACGCTCCAAGGATACCACGCCCGAGATGCTGAGTGATCAACAGCGGACGGAATATCCGTGGGGCGGTGACTATCCGCCAAAGACCAAAGATCAGGCGGGGAACTTCAGTGACATGGCCTCACACGACAAGTTTCCTGACCTCGGATTCATCGACGGCTATGACGATGGCTTCCCCACCACGTCACCGGTGATGAGTTTCAAACCGAACAAGCTGGGCCTCTACGACATGTGCGGGAATGCGCTGGAGTGGGTGGAAGACTGGTACAACAGCGCACAGACCAACCGTGTGCTGCGTGGTGGTTCATTCATGGAAACTGGCACCAACTTGCTGTCGGCACACCGCCATTTCGACGGTCCCTACCTTGGCCGCCACTTTACCGGTTTCCGCGTGGTGATTGATGTCTCCGGGAAAGCGCCCTGACGCCACAGCCCCTCGACCATGAGCACCACATCCTCCTCCGCTTCCAAACCCTCCGGCATGTGCAGCCGCCTACCCTGAAGGAGACGTAGGCCATGCTGCAGCAGTATCAGTATGAGTCTTTGTTCCTTCTAGCCCGTGGTCGCATGAGTGCGGTGAACAAGGCGGTGCAGGTCTCTGGTGACCCTTCATTCGCTGAACTTTTCACCCGCACGCACGCCCAGCGCGAGCCGCAGCGGATTAGAATCTGATTCTATCATGACCATCAAGGTCTTAGCCTACTGCACGGTATAGCCCCGCTCGAAACCGCCTCGGGATACGCTCCAATCCAACCGCCGCTCCCGCGAGTGCTCCTATGACCGCGCCGCGATGGCAGTTGTCGCCACCGACGTTCGCGTTGGCGATGACGGCGGATTCGAAATCGTCCGCGTATTTCCACGACAGGTAGAGCGAGGCAGCAAACGCGTCGCGGATGTAGCAGGCGGGGCTCAAGCGTCTTCCAATGACAACGTGATCCGGCTCGCGGCTCCAGTCTGCGACTTTGCGCTGCGAGATCCACGTGCTGCCGTGTTTCAGGATCGACTCACGCAGAGGCTCACCACCGAGCACTTCGAACACGATGCAGGCCATGGCCGTGGCTGCCTCGATGACATCAGCGCTCCCATGCGAAAAGCCCACATGCGCGCGCACGGCCTGCATCGCGGCATCTGGATCATCGGCGAAGTGCGAGCAGAGGAGGCCCACATGCGCTAAACCGCCGATGTGCACGTCCTTGCCGCCACATTTCGCCGGTTTGGCTCCCCGTGCGAGACAGGTGAAGAAGTGCCGATGATACTCCTCCACGTAGGTGTCCCGATGACTGCCCGGCATGCGCATGAACTCGATGTAGCGCCGCAGATATTCGTCGAGGTCATAGCCGTTGCAGGCGGCGAGCGATTCGCCCAGCACATGACCAAGCTGCAGATTCAGGGTGTTCTCCCCTGCATGCAGGAATTGATGGTAGTGAATACCGTGAACGCCCCAGAACCGTGCCTGATCGTGAAGAATGTCGCCACTCTCGTTCAGCGGCACATACGACGAACGCCACAGAATGCTGTCCGCATGCGGATTGCGCGGCACCAGGTAATCACGCACGATTCCGTAGTCGCGCTGCAGCGCCTCGCGGTCATAATACCAGTGCACCGGCATCGCGAGCGCATCAGCGATGAAGGGGCCGATGCGCAGGCCTTGTCGTGTGTCAGCCGAAGTCGCCGTGATCATGATGTGAAATCTGGATGAGCCGCCACGTCCGCTCCCGCGAGCCAGGCGTCTTCGATGCGCGAAGATCTCATTGCATCGCCGGCGAAATGAAGGCCTGCGGGCAGTGCCACAGACGGCATCGCATTCTTCACCCGCGCATAGCGCCAGCGATGTCCGAGAGCGGTAGCAAAGCTGGCGGCCGGCAGTTCCCAGCGCTCCTCCACCATGGCGCGGACGAGCGGCGGGTACTCCCGCAATGGCCGCTCCAGATGCTCGCGACTGAACGCCTCCGACATTTGCGCCACGATCACCGTCTGCCCGGCCGCAATGCGCGAAGACTTGTGATTTTCACAGGCGCTCCAAGCTAGCGGCCCGCGATGATCGCTCACGGCATAGCGCTCCTCGGTCTTGCCCGGCCATGCACCGTGATAAGCGAGCAAAACGGTGATGCAGGGCACGTAGTCAAAGTCCGCCGTCACTCCGAACAGCCGCGCTGTTTGCGGCCATGGGGCAGAACTGATGACGTGATCAAATGTCTCACCACCGACCTGCCGCGTGGCATCCACCACCTCAATGGTCGTTTCCGTTTTCACTTCAAGACCATGCGCGAGATCACGCACCAGACGGCTGTTGCCGTCACGATGAAACCAACGACCGGAATCCGGCAGTTCACGGCACTGCTCGTCGAGCACCGGAGCGGAAATCCGCATCAGCGCGTCACCAGACGCAGACTCTGCAGCGGCGCGGAACCGGGCGTCGCGCAGCGTCAAATACTGCGCACCATGATCGACGACATGCCCTTCCCAGCGTTTCGAGGCGCAGCGCCCGCCGTAGCCTCGTGATTTCTCAAAAACCGTGACCGCATGTCCGCGTGCCTTGAGCGCCTGGGCGGCGGAAATGCCGGCTATTCCCGCACCGATGATGGCGATCTTCAAGGGACGGATTTCGGCTTGAGCGTGATTCATGGGTAGGAATTAAACGATCCTGCTGCGTTCATGGAACCATGAGATCGTGGTCAGAGCATCGGTATCTGCCGGGCACGCGTATCCATGCACGCAATCATGAGCGAAACAGAAACATCAGCAGCAAGCGTGTTCGAGGCCTCCACGCTCGTGGCCGCGACACCCGAGACGCTCTTCGCCTTCCACGCGGATCCCCATAACATCACAGAGGTCATGCCGCCGACGCTGAAACTCGTGAAGCTCATCACCGACGGCCCCGCGCTCGAAGGAAGGCTCATCGAATTGCATTGCCGCGACTGGGGCGTCATCCCGATGCACTGGCTGTGCCGCTGGAAACAGGTTTCGCCACCGCATTTGCTGGTCGATGAAATCATCGAAGGTCCGTTCCGGCTGTTCGTGCATGAGCATCGCTTCGAGGCTGTGGATGCAACGCATTCGCGCATGACGGATCGCGTCACCTACGCCTGGGGCCGAAGCTGGTGGGGACGCATCGTATCCGAAACCGGGGTGCGCGCCTACCTGATAATGCTGTTCGCCTTCCGTCATCATCGCACCCGCCGCTGGGCACGGCTTCGCAATGAGCTCTCCAATCACGATGCCGGCTGAAAATCCATCGGCAGGGCGATGCTCTCCCACGCCGCCCGTTCCTTCTCCGTGTCGGCAGCCCTTCGCTGCACCTTTCCATTCGCGTACTTGCCCAGCGTGAGGCGCAGCGGCGGCGAGTCCGACTCCACCACCGCCAGGACGGCCTTTGCCAGTTGCGCCGGATCACCCGGCTGTCTGCCGTCCATTGATTCGAGGAAGCGCAGGAATTTGCCGCTCGTGCGCTCGTAATCGGCGATCGTCTGCTCGGCGCGCTCCATGGATCGGCCGATGAAGTCGGTGCGAAACGGACCCGGCTGCACCAGCGTGATCTTGATTCCCAGCGGCGACAGTTCCTGCCGCAGGCTCTCGCTCATGAACTCCAGCGCCGCCTTCGCCGCCCCATAGATGCCGAAGCCGGCATAGTTCGAGATCGCCGCCGCCGCGCTGATGTTCACGATGTGCCCGCTCTTTTGCTCACGCAGCATCGGCAGCGCTGCACGGATCACATTCAGCGGTCCAAAAAAATTGGTCTCCATGTTGCGGCGGATCTGATCATCACCGCACTCCTCCACGGCACCTATCAATCCATAGCCAGCGTTGTTCACCAGCACATCGATGCTTCCCCAAACATCCGCCGCCTTCTGGATCACCTGTGGAATCTCCGATGCCTCGGTCACATCCAGCGTCATCACGTCACAGCTTCCTGCTCGTTCCAAATCCGCAATGCGGCGCACATCCCGAGCTGTGGCGATCACCCGATGCCCTGCAGCCAGCGCTGCCTCCGCCATCGCGCGGCCAAAGCCGCTCGAACATCCTGTGATCAGCCAGTTTTTTTGATTCATGAGGGATTCAGTCTCCAAAGCGTGAAGTTCAGGGTCGTCGCAAACGTGACCCAGGCGAGATACGGTACAAACAGCCATCCGGCCGTCGCATTCACCCGACGAAAGCTCAACAGCGTCAGCAAAATCGCGATCCACAGCGCCACGATCTCGATCAGCGCCCAGCCCATCGCATGCGCACCGAAGAAGAGCGGCGTCCACACGGCATTCAGCGCCAGTTGCACGAAATAGAGAGCGAGCGGTTTGGAGAAACCCACGCGCTTCCATACCAGCCACGCCGCGACGGCCATCAGCGTGTAGAGAAGTGTCCACGCCGGGCCGAACAGCCAAGACGGTGGATTCCACGTCGGCTTGTTTAATGACGCATACCATGCTCCCGGCATTGAGCCGATGCTCAGCAGCGGTGCGCAGAAGGTAATAATGATGAAACCGGTGAGGGCGAGGCCGCTGCGCAGCTTGGAAGGTGAGTTGCTCATGCCTCCGAATACTCCATTCGGAGCTGCTTTGCCTGCTTTTGAATGGCCTCACGCTGCGATTCGTTCAGCCGTGCCAGATTTCGGACCTGCATGCTCATGCGCTGGTTTTGCCGCAGCTTGGGCTCATGCTGCAGGAGATAATCCCAATACAACGTCGTGAATGGGCAGGCCTTCGGTCCCGTGCTCTGCGCCGGATCAAAGCGACAGCCCGAGCAGTGATTGCTCATGCGCTGGATGTATTTGCCGCTCGCCACATACGGCTTGCTCGCCATCACGCCGCCGTCGCCATACTGCGACATGCCCAGCGTGTTCGGCAGTTCCACCCACTCGACCGCGTCCACATAGACGGCCAGATACCACTCATGCACACGACGCGGATGCACGCCATAAAGCAGCGCAAACAAGCCCGTGACCATCAACCGCTGAATGTGATGCGCGTAGCCGAATCGCAGCGTCTGAACGATCGCGTCACGCATGCAGTTCATCTCTGTTTCGCCCGTCCAGTAAAAACGCGGCAGCGACTGCTCGGCGTGCATCGCATTTAGCTCAATGTAATCCGGCATGTGCCGCCAGTAAATGCCACGCACGAATGGCACTCATTTAAGCAGCTCATCGTGCGTATTTGCGGGGGCAAAGTAGGCTGAGAAAGCATGACGCTCCGCCTTAATCAAGTGCCATTCATGCCACTCACATATTCACGCCAGCCAAGAATCTGCCGGATGAATCCCTCCACCGAAGCCAGCGGTGCTTTTCCATCGCGCCAAGCTTGTTCCGCCGCGGCGATCACCTCGCGAGGATCCAGCAGCTTCAGATTCATCGCCGCGCTGAGGCGCGAATGATACAGCCACGGTTCGTTCGTCCACATCGCATCCTGATACTGCCCGAACTCCGCCAGTCGGTGCTCGATAAAGTCATGCAGAGCCAGCCGCGCCTCGTGGGCCGTCACCGGCCAGTCAAAGTCATCCAGTGTGCCGTGATGCTTCGCGAAGCGCTCGTTCACCATCGCGATCACTTCTTGCGTGAGCGCATCCGGCTCGAACCGACGCGGCGGCACGCGCAGTCCAGGTCCGGCTTTGCCAAACGAGCCGCGATTGTCGTGATCAAAATTCCACTGCCCGCCCGTCGGTTTGCCCTCGTCCATGAGGCAGCCGGTGCGCTGCCGCATCTCGCGATAGAAGAATTCCATGCGCAGTTGTTTGCGCCCTTCCGCATGCTTCGCGAACTCCGCCGTCGTGCAGAGAAAGTGGCGATCCTCATGCACCTTGAGCGGCAGTTTCAAATCTGCGGCCGCTTTTTCAACTTCCTGCTGCACGCCCCATTCACCGGCATGCACCATCACGAGTGCCTTCGGCTTCCAGTCCTTCACGCTTGCCTTCAAGGCTGCTGCGAAGTTGGGATGTGCTCCCATCTCGTGATAAGCCACCCGCCAGCCGCGTTCGATCAGCGCCTCGCGAAAATGCCGCATGGCAGTGATGAACATCGCGATGCGCCGCTTGCTGTTCCACACCTTCGTCGATTCCTCCGACACCTCCGCCATCCAGACTGTATCGTGTTTCGGATCGAAGTCGTCCAAGGCCGCCGATTTCAGGTCTAGCTGATCACCGAGAACAAGGATGAGGCGGGAAACACGCGGCATGAGATTCGGAATTACGTCCGCGCACCTCACGGCGGCTTCGCAAAATATCAGGATTATCCAAAGCCGATGCATGCACTCTGCATGTTCGAGAACGTTTATCTTAGCATGTTCCGTGTCATGCCGAAGCATCTGCTGCTGTTCCTCTCCCTCGCCGTCTCCATTCATGCGGAGCCGGTGAGCTTCAGTCTTGAGGTGCTGCCGCTGCTTTCCTACAACTGCCTAAGCTGCCACGGTCAGGACCAAGGACATCGCAAAGCCGATCTGCGGCTCGACACGGAAGACGGCGCGCGCGCCGTGATCAAATCCGGCGATCTGATCGAACGCATCGTCACGGATGATCCCGACGAGATCATGCCGCCGCCGAAGTCGCACAAACCGAAGCTCAGCGCGGAGCAGATAGGCACGCTGAAACGCTGGATCGCCGAAGGAGCGAAGTGGGGCAGGCACTGGTCGTTCGAAAAGCCGGTCAAACTGCCCACGCAGGGCCATCCGGTGGACTTTTTCGTGAAGGCACGTCTCGCGAAGGAGGGCCTCACGCTCTCGAAACCTGCGCCAGCGCACACGCTGCGCCGACGGCTCTCGTTTGATCTCACCGGGCTACCGCCTACCGGCAAGACTGATCAAACCGTCGATTCGCTGCTAGCCTCCCCGCACTTCGGCGAGCGCATGGCAATGTGGTGGCTCGATGCTGCCCGCTACTCCGACACGGACGGCTTCCAGTCTGACGCCACGCGCACGAACTGGCCCTGGCGCGATTATGTCGTCGATTCGTTCAACGCGAACAAGCCCTTCGACCAGTTCACGCGCGAGCAGTTCGCGGGCGATTTGCTGCCGAAGGCCACGCCGGAGCAACAGATCGCCACCTGCTTCCATCGCAATCACATGACGAATGGCGAAGGTGGTCGCGACAAGGAGGAGTCGCGCATCGATTACGTCATCGACCGTGTGAACACGATGGGCACCGTCTGGCTCGGCCTCACGCTCGCCTGCACGCAGTGCCATTCGCACAAGTTCGATCCGATCACGCAGCACGATTACTACGGCCTCCACGCCTTCTTCAACAGCATCGACGAAGACGGCGCCGCCGGCACGAAAGCGAAGCCGTATCTGAGCTATCAATCGCCTTATGCCGAGCGCGCTGTCACGGAAGCGCAGCAGCTCGTCGATCAGCGCAAGCCGGTCGAGGCGAAGGCCAAAAACGATGCGGAGAAGCCCTTCGCCAAATGGCTCGCGGAACAACAAACCCTCCTCGGTAGCGGAAGACGTGAGTTTTCCGTTCCCTTCACCGCCTGGCATGTCGTGCACGGCAGTGTGGAAGCGCAGGAAGGCACGAAGCTGGCTCAGAACCAAGACGGCATCGTCACCGCCAGCGGCCCGAATCTAAAACAGGATGACTATCGGCTCATCGCGCCAATCAAACTGCCACGCATCGCCGGGTTGAAGCTCGAAGTGCTGCCGCAGAACGGTGTGCTCTCACGCGGCAAGACCGGCGAGTTCATTCTCACCGACATCAAGGTGCAGGTGCGCCGCAAAAGCAGCTCGCAGATCCGCGACATTGCCGTTCGCGATGCCATTTCGGACACGAAGGTCGAAGGCAAGGCGAAGCAGTATGGCGATGTCAAAGGCACGCTCGATGACGATCCCCGCAACGGATGGACGACGAAGGGGTATCCCAAAGACCAACCGCACACCGCGCTCTACGAACTCGCCGAACCGCTGGTGCTTGAGAGCGATGAAGAACTCATCTTTGAACTGCTGCAGCGCTCGACTGACGGTGATGCGAACATTTCCAGCTTCCGCCTTTCAGCCACCGATCAACGCGGCCCCGCTGTGCGCGAACTCGCTCCTGCGCCGCTAGCACAACTCGCAAAAGGCCAGGTCGAGCGCGAACGGCTGCTCGCGCAGTTCTTGGAGGACTACGCACCGTATCAGGTCGCCAAGGCGTCGCTGGATCGTGCGACGGCACAGCTCAAGGAATTCACGACCGCGGCCGGCAAGCTCAACGTCATGGTCCTGGCCGAACGGAAGGAACCGCGCGATACGCATGTACTGGTGCGCGGCGTTTGGGACAAGAAGGGCGACGTGCTGAAGCAGGATGTGCCTGCGGCGATCGCACCATGGCCGGCGGGTGCCGCGCGTGACCGACTTGGCCTCGCGAAATGGATCACCTCGAAGGACAATCCGCTCACGGCGCGCGTGTTCGTCAATCACGTGTGGCAGATGCTCTTCGGTGCAGGACTCGTGCGCACGCCGGACGATTTCGGCCTACAGGGCCGGCGCCCCACGCATCCCGAACTGCTCGACTGGCTCGCCGTCGATTTCATGGAGCACGGCTGGGATGTGAAGCATCTCATCAGGCAGATCGTCACCAGTGAAACGTATCATCAGGACTCGAACGCGAGCCCCGAAATCATCACGCGCGATCCGTCGAATCTTCTCCTCGCACGCGGCCCGCGCTTCCGCCTGCCCGCGTGGATGCTGCGCGATGCCGCGCTCGCCTCCTCCGGTCTGCTCAATCCCGCGCTTGGCGGCCCACCCGTGCGTCCGCATCAGCCGGAAGGCGTGTGGGAGGAGATTTTCATGGGCCGCTTCACCTATGAGCCAAGCCAGGGCGCGGCGCAGTATCGGCGCACGCTCTATGCCTTCTGGCGTCGCAGCATCGCGCCGACCTTCCTCTTTGACAGCGCGCAACGTCGCGTGTGCGAGGTGGCGATGACGCGCACGAACACACCGCTGCAAGCTCTGACGCTGCTGAATGACGAAACGATGATGGAAGCCTCGCAAGCGCTCGCGAAACGCATGCTCGCTGGCAAGTCCGATGAGCGCCTGCAACTGCTCTACCGCGCGGTTTTGACCCGCGAAGCGACGGCGAAGGAACTCACGGTGCTCCAGCGCGAACTCGATCGCGCCTTGACGCACTACCGCGCGCATCCTGAAGACGCCCGCAAGCTACACACCACGCCCGAACTCGCCGCGTACACGCTGGTCGCCAGTTTGGTGCTGAATCTCGACGAAGCCATCACGCATGAATGAATCATCCCTGAACACCACACGCCGCTACTTCCTCGGTCAATGCACCGGCGTTTCCGTCGGCGCGATGGCGCTGCAATCGATGGCGGCGCAGGAGTCGATGGGATTGCCAGGCCTACCGCATTTCGCGCCGAAGGCGAAGCGCGTCATCTTTCTCACGCAGTCAGGCGGACCGTCGCAGTTGGAGCTGTTTGATCACAAGCCGGGCCTCATGCAGTGGGCGGGCAAGGAGCTGCCGGAATCCGTGCGTCAGGGCCAGCGGCTCACGACGATGACGGCGAACCAGAAGCAGCTCATCCTGCCGGGCATCACGAAATTTTGCCGCTGCGGTCAAAGCGGCGCGACGATCAGCGAATGGCTGCCGCACCTCCAGGGCGTGGCGGACGACTTGTGCTTCATCAAGTCGATGACGACCGATCAAATCAACCACGCGCCGGCGATGACGCAGTTTTTGACCGGCCACCAGCTTCCCGGTCGTCCGAGCATGGGCGCGTGGGTCAGCTATGGACTCGGCAGCTTGAATCAAAACCTGCCGGACTACCTCGTGCTCATCTCGAAGATGCAGCGCCCGAGCGATCAGCCGCTTTACGATCACTACTGGGGCAGCGGCTTCCTGCCTTCGCGTTATCAAGGCGTGAAGCTACGCAATTCGAAGGACCCTGTTCTCTACCTCACCGATCCCGAAGGCCTGCCGCGTCATTTGCGCCGCGGCATGCTCGACGGCCTCGCGGAGCTCAATCAGATGCGGTTTGAGCAAACAAACGATCCGGAAATCACCACGCGCATCCGCCAGTATGAAATGGCCTACCGCATGCAGGCCAGCGTGCCGGAACTGACCGATCTCGGTGACGAGCCGGATCATGTGTTCGAGATGTATGGTCCCGATTCGCGCCGCGCTGGCAGCTACGCGGCGAACTGCATTCTCGCGCGTCGGCTCGCCGAGCGCGGCGTGCGCTTCATTCAGCTTTTCCACCCCGACTGGGATCATCACAGCCGTCTGCCGAGCTGGTGTACCGCGCGTTGCCGCGACACCGACCAGCCGAGCGCCGCGCTGATCAAAGATTTGAAGCAACGCGGCTTGCTCGACGACACGCTCGTCATCTGGGGCGGCGAATTCGGTCGTGGCGTCGCCGGTCAGGGCAAGTGGGACAGCCCTGAGGCCGGGCGCGATCATCATCCGCGCTGCTTCACCATGTGGATGGCCGGCGGCGGTGTGAAACCCGGCACCACTTACGGCGCGACGGACGAATTCAGCTACAACGTCACCGAAAATCCCGTCCACGTCCGCGATCTGCACGCCACGATCATGCACCAGCTCGGCATCGACCACGAACGCTTCACCTTCCGCAGCCAGGGTCTCGACTTCCGCCTCACGGGCGTGGAGGAGGCGAAGGTGGTGAAGGACGTGCTGGTGTGAGAATTACGCCGCCAACGGTACGCCGTAGGGCAGCTCATCGGGGATCGGTGAAAATTCGCTAATCTTCTCCCATAGCGATGAGTAGTCCTTGTTCACGTCGCCGCTGAGGCAGTCGGTGATTTCGTCGCCGGCGTCCGGATACTTCATCACGACGTCCTTGAAGGAGAATTCTGGATTGTAGAAGGCATAGACCAGCTTGCGCATGTTATCGAGGCCCTGACGCATCATCTGCGTGTAGCTTTCAAAACGCTGCGGTGAGACATCGTTCGCCATCAGGGCCTCGTGCGCCGCATCCCCGGCCGCCACGCCGCTCTTCAAAGCGAGCAGCACACCGCTGCTGAACACGGGATCGAGAAACGCATACGCATCCCCCACGAGCAGCAGTCCGGGCGACGCGCCATACTTGGCGTAGCGCGTGTACTCGCTGGTGATCCAGAATTCGCCGGTGCAGGTGCCTTCGGAGAGATGCTCCTTGATCCATTGGTTCTCGCTGATCTCGCGCTCGAACATCGCCTTCGGATCCTTGACGCCATCGCGGCTCAAATATTTGCCTTCAGCCACGACTCCGACACTGACCATGTCATCGTGCATCGGAATGTGCCAGAACCAGCCCTTGTCCGGCACGAAGGCGATCGTCGTTGCGCCTTCATCGACGCCAGATTCACGCTTCGAGCCTTTGTAATAGGTCCACACCGCCACCTTGTTCAGATACGGATCGCCCACCCTCCAGCCGAGACGGTTGGAGGCAAACGCTTCTTTACCCGACGCATCAATGACGAGTTTCGCCAGCAGTTGCTCCTTGCTGCCGTCATTATTCTGCACCTCGACGCCGATGACCTTGCCGTTGTCGTCCTTGAGGAGCTGCGTCACCGTCGTCTCCTCACGCACCTCGGCACCTTTGCTCCGCGCATGATCCATCAGCATCTGGTCAAACTCTGAACGCAGCACCTGCCAAGTTTGCGCCACGGTCTCGCGGTCGTAGCGATTGAAAAAATAGAACGGCTGCGACCGCCGCCCGTCTGGCTGCACGAAACTGACGCTGAATTTTTTCATGAAGTGCGACTTCTTCATGGTGGGAATCAAGCCCAGCCGCTCCAGCGGTCCGAAGGTGAACGGGATCAATGACTCACCGACATGGTAGCGCGGAAACTTTTCGCGTTCGATCACCAGCACCTTGTGGCCGTGCTCCGCCAGGATGGCCGCCGTGCTCGTACCCGCCGGGCCACCGCCGATGATGAGGACTTCGTTTGCGCTGTTCATGTTCATGGTAACGAGGTTACGCACACAAGCTGTCCGCCGATACGCCCTGACACAATACCATTTCAGCATCACTTCGATGCCCGCTGGCGATTGAAAACCCGTGAGCGCTCAAAGCCGAACCACAGCAGGCATCAGACATCACCTGGCCCACACCGGCGTGCCGAACCATGCGTCCATCTCTTTGGCGAAGGGCGCGATGATCCCGGGTGCTTCGGGGATGGCACCACGGTCGCCGGTTTCGACGATCCAGGTGTCGAGTGCGGCACTTAGTCGCGTCAGCGACTCGCGATGCTCCGGTTGGGGCGAATCGAGCAGGTTCGCGATCTCATGCGGATCGGCCTGGATGTCGTAAAGCTCCTCGCAAGGGCCCGTGCGCTGCATCAGCGCCAGCGGCGGGCCGGTCAGCTCGCCTTTGGCCTGCATCGCGCGCATCAGCGGCAGGATGGGGAAGCATTTCTCCTTGTAGCGGTTCAGCGAGGCAAAGGTCGGCCCCTTCGTGAAAGTGCGGATGTAGTGAAAGCGCGCGTCATGCACAGAGCGGATGCGCTGCACGGTTTCATCAATGCGGTCGCGTGCGGCGAAGGCATAGGTGCGCGGTGCTTCTGCATGCGGACCGAGGATGATGCGCCCCTGCATCAGCGGTGGCTTCGCGATGCCGGCGAAGTCGAGCGTGGTGGCGGTCACGTCGATGAGGCTCACGATTTGATCGTTTACACTGCCCGCCGCACAGCCTTCGGGTGCGGGGAAGTTTTTGGGCCACTTGATGATCAGCGGCACGCGCAGGCCGCAGTCGTAGCACCAATGAATGCCGCGCGGCTCCAGACGGCCGTTGTCGGCGAAGAAAGTGACGATGGTGTCGTCTTCGAGCCCGTCCTTGCGCAATTGATCGAACACCCAGCCAATGCGCACATCCATGCCAGACACCGAGTTCAAATAGCGCGCCCATTCCTCACGCACGAGCGGATGATCCGGGTAGTAGGGCGGCGGCGTGACGTTTTCCGGCGTGGCATGCTTCACGTGCTCGTTCTCGCCCACCCAGTCGACACGCGCCTTGTTCTTGCTCTGGCGGTCGTAGATGTCGTACTCGATTTCGTGCGAGTTGATCTGCGCGAAGAACGGCTGCTTTGATTTCAGCGACGCCCAGTCATCCGTCCGGTAAATCGGCCCCTCGTTCACGAAATTCAAGTCCAGCTTGCCCGTGCCTACGGCCTTGTCGCCAATCGTCTTGATGTTCGCGGACGCGTAGCCGACGTCCTGCAGCCGGTGCGTCATCGGCCGCACGCCGGCAGGCAGGCGAAAGTCATCGTCGCGATGCGAGCGCATGTGATGCGTGTCCGTCGTCGTCTGATACATGCCGACGAGAAAGGCGGAGCGGCTCGGCGCGCAGGCCGGGTTCGTCGAGAACACATTCGTGAAGCGCACGCCTTCCTTCGCCAGTTGATCGAGGTTCGGCGTGTGAACGTTCTTCGCACCGTAGCAGCCGAGATCATGCGACAGGTTCTCGCCCACCAGCCAGAGGATGTTCGGTTGTTTCGCCTTCACGGTGACGGCGATCCCAAAAAGCAACGTCAGGAAAATGATTCTTGTCATGCTGGGAGGAAACGTCTGAAAGACTCGTTTCATTCCACCGATTCCCTTTTCCATGCCCATCCTTGATCGCTTCAATCTCACCGGCCGCCGCGCACTTATCACCGGCGGCTCACGCGGCCTCGGTTTGGAAATGGCAAGAGCGCTGGGCGAAGCAGGCGCGGAAATCGTCATCGCCGGATCAGACGCCGCGCATCTGCACAAAGCTTACGAGGAGCTGTGCAGCGAGGATTTGCACGTGACCTCGATTCAAGCCGATCTCTCGAAGCCCGAAGAAGCCGAACGCCTGTGTGATGTGGTGCTCAACAAGCACGCGCCCATCGACATCCTCATCAACAATGTCGGTGGTCGCCGTATCAACACGCCCACGGAAGATCTCGCGCTCGAGGACTGGCAGCGCATCCTCGATTTGAATCTCACGCAGGCCTTCATCCTCACCAAACGCATCGGCGGCGCGATGATTGCGCGCCAGTGGGGCCGCATCATCAACATCTCCTCCATCAATGCCCTCTGGCCCGGCAAAGCGATGCGCGGACGCAGCTACGAGACTTCCAAAGGAGCGCTGACGATGTTCACAAAAGCCGTGGCCGCCGATTGGGCCGTGCATGGCATCACCGTCAACGCGATCGCGCCGGGTCCGTTTTTAACTGACGCAAACAAGCGCTGGATCGGTGAACGACCCGAGTTCGAAGGCGAAGTCGCCTCCAGCATTCCCATGGGCCGCTGGGGAAGACCCGAGGAGATCGCACCACTCGCGCTCTACCTCGCCAGCGACGCCAGCAGCTACATGACCGGCAGCGTTCTCGTCATTGATGGCGGCAAGCTGCTGTGGTGAACTCCCAATCGAAAATGACTCCCCCAAAACAAGAACTCCGCGGCGTGCTGCCCGTTTTTCAAACGCCTTGGCACGACGACGAGACGCTCGATCTCGACACGCTCGAACGCGAGATCGCCTGGCTCTACGACTGCGGTGCCAACGGCATCGTGATGGCGATGGTCTCCGAAACGCTGCGCCTCGACAGCGAGGAACGCGAACAACTCGCCGCCGCAGCCTGTCGCTTTGGCAAAGAGCGTGGCGCAGTCGTCATCAGCGTCGGTGCGGAGTCCTCGAAGGTGGCCGAGCGCTACGCCAAACACGCCGAGAGTGTCGGCGCAGATGCGGTGATGGCGATTCCGCCCGTCTCCATCGGCATCGGCGAAAGCGAACTGCTCGCCTACTACACGCGCATCATTCAGGCGATCCAGATTCCCGTCATCGTGCAGGACGCGAGCGGCTACGTCGGCAAACCGATGCCCATCTCGATGCAAGCGAAGCTGCTCAACGAGTTCGGTCCTGAACGCGTGCAGTACAAACCCGAAGCCTCCCCCATCGGCCCCAAGCTCTCTGAACTACGTGATGCCACCCAAGGCCGCGCCCGCGTGTTCGAAGGCACCGGCGGCATCGCCCTCGTCGACTCCTTCAAACGCGGCGTCGTGGGCACCATGCCCGGCGCGGATTTGATTCGTGGTCTCGTGCCGCTGTGGAAAGCACTCGAAGCGGGCGATGCTGAAAAAGCCGATCGCATCCACGGCCCCCTCGCCGCGCTGGTTTCGATGCAAACGAGCCTCGACGGCTTCCTCGCTGTGGAGAAGCACCTGCTCGTCCGCCAAGGCATCTTTAAGAACACGCTCGTGCGTGGCCCGGTGGGCTTCCAACTCGACGAGGAAACGAAACGCGAGGTGGTGCGTCAATTTGACCGCGTGATCGAGGCTGCGGAAGGGTAAAATGATGGATGGTAGAATGATATTCTGATCTGTTTCCTGGCTGCATTATTTTACCCACCATCATTTTACCATGATCATCGACGTCCACTCCCACGCCTGGAACTTTCCCTCCGACTTCACCGACGATTTCATCCGCCAAGCCGGTCGTGCGCGGCCGGGGCATGCTGTCGATTTCAGTGCGACCTATGAAGCGTATCGAGCTGCGGCACCGGAAGACACCTGCACGATTGTGTTTGGCGGCAAGGCGCGGCTCAGCGGCCTATGGATTGATGACACCACAGTCTCGGATTACGTGGCGCGTGATCCGCAGCGGTTGATCGGATTTTTATCCGTCGATCCGACCCAGGACGGCTGGGAACGCGAGATGCAGGTCGGTCATGAAGAGCTTGGCCTGCGCGGCATCAAGCTGCTGCCGATGTATGCGGGATTCAGTCCCGATGATCCGAAGCTGGAGCCTCTTTGGCAGTATGCGGAGAAAAACAGCCTGCCGGTGCTGCTACACACGGGCACGACCTTCATCTCGCAAGCACCACTGGCCTTCACGCTGCCGCGTTTGATCGAGCCGGTCGCGGTGAAGCATCCCGGCGTGAAGATCATCCTCGCGCATCTCGGGCATCCGTATGAAGGCGATTGTGTGGCGACGATCCGCAAGCATGAGAACGTCTTTGCGGACGTGAGCGCGCTGCATTACCGCCCGTGGCAGCTCTACAACTCACTCATGCTCGCGCAGGAATATGGCGTGTGGCACAAGCTGCTCTTCGGCACCGACTTTCCGTTCACGACGGTGAACGCGTCCATCGACGGCATCCGCAAACTCAATGACATGCTCGAAGGCACCAAGCTGCCACGGCTCGATGTGGCGCAAATCGAAGCGATGATCCACCGCGACAGCCTTAAGCTGCTTGGCCTTAATCGAACTTGATCGAGTAGAGAGCCGCATCGTTCAGCACGAAGCGCAGTCGCACGGGCTTGCCGGCGAGCGAACTCACATCGCTGCCGTTTTTCCAGGTCACGGTGCGGTCGATGGAGTCGCCGAAGGTCTGTTCGGTGTCGGCGAGAGCGAAGCCGGGGATCGTCTTGCCGTTCGCATCCTGAATCTCCACCTTGATGCCACCGGCGGCGGAGCTGGCGAAGTTCATCGTGAGTTTTTTGCCACTAAAGGTGATCGGCTTGGTGATCAACTCGCCGCCGCTCATCGGGGCGCGGATGGAGACGAAGCCGTCGAGGCGCAGGGTGTAGCGGCGGAGTTCGCTGCTCTTACCGGTCCAGTAGCTTTCGGTGGCGTAGAAGCTGAGTTCGTTGGGCGCACCTTCGAGCGCGGACTTCGTCTCGACGGGATGCCAGGCGATGTATTGATGCCCGTAGTTCCAGGTGCCGGGGCGCTCGATGCCAGGCGGCAGGAAGGCATCATTCCAACGCTTAAACGTCACGCCGTCGCGGCTCGCCATGAACAGGCCTTCGGTGATGGCCATGCCGTAGCGATCGCTCGCCTTGGACCGCCATTCGCGGTGCTCGCGCTCGGGCAGCGCGCGGGTGCTGTCCGACCAGCCACGTTCGACATAGCGCGTGGGAAAGCCGATGAGTAGATGCGGCGCACGGTGATACGATTTCACCTGATTCGTGTAGAGCTGCTCGCTCGGTGAATCGACGTAGCTCAAGTCGTGCTGGTTCTCCCAGTGGATGAAATCCTTTGAGGTCGCGGTGCGGATGGCGCGGTCACCCGAGGGCTTCCAATTCTTCTCGTCCGTCGTGCCAGCGGTGAAGTAGCGCCAGTAGGCACGGTACACGCCGCTGTTTGCATCCCAGAACGCGAGGTTCTGCGAATCAAAGGCACCGTCCGTGATCACCGGCGCATCGGCCATGGGCGACCAGCTCAGGCCATCGGCCGACTTCAGCACGAGCAGGCCCTTCGGCGAATTCGAACGCACGATGGCCTTGTATTTCGCGTCCGCAGGCGCGGCGGGGTTATCGTCTTTGAAAACAGCCGGATGACCGCCATCGGGGTTCACTTTACCCATCATACCCTTCGGGATGACGATGTTGTTAGCCTTCGAGCCCTTGAAATCGTGCAAGCCAAGCTCCGGCTTGCGCCAATGAATGCCGTCGTCGCTTTCCGCGTAGCAGGTGAAGAGCGGATGCTCGCCGGTGTTCACCTTGCCCGGCGTCACGGTTAGCTGCCAGCTCTTGTAATACATGCAATACTTGTCGCCATCTTTGAAGATGCTGTGATAGCCGCTGCCGCTGCCTTCCCACGGCATGTCATGCTTCATTACGATCTCCTGGATCTGCGGATGATGCAGCCGCTGCTCGGCCTTGCCGCTGAGTTTGCCGATCAGAAAATCATCCACGAACAGCTCGCGACGAGAACCGATGCCGATGGCGTCGGCAGCAAATGCAGAGAAGGAGCAAAGAACCAAGCAGGAGAAGAGAATCAGCTTCATGGTAGAACTACGCAGTCAGATAGTAAAATAATCTCTGGTAGGACAAACAGACCAGAAGGACAGGCAGACAGCTTCATGGCAGAACGCCGCAGCCGACGGTAAAATAATGGCGGGTAAAATGATGTTCTGAAGGATTCAGGCCTTTCCATCATTTTACCCCTCATCATTCTACCGAGTCCCATGCGCCAGCCCTCCCGCACCGAAGATCCCACGCCGCAGAGCCGCTGCCGTTTCGCGCTCGCCTGGTGCGACATCACACCACCGGCGGACATCTACCATCGCATGTGGGGCGCGGCGAAGCATGAACGGGCTACAGGCGTGCATCGTCCGCTGCGCGCCACCGTGGCGGTGTTTGCGCCGATGACTGGTGATGAACGACAAATCCTGCTCGCAATCGATCACTGCGTGATGGGGGCGGCCGAACATGCGCAGCTCGTCGCGCAAGCCGCTGAGATCGGCGGTGTTGCGAAGGAGGAAATCCTCGTCGTGTTCTCCCACACGCACGGCGCAGGCTTGATGGGGCTGGATCGTGCCTCGCTGCCGGGTGGTGATTTGATTCCGCCCTATTTAAACTCGCTCGGTGAGAAAGCCGGGGCGCTGGTGAAACAGTGCCTGGCCTCATTGCAGCCCGCAGGCATCGTGTATGGCTGCGGCAGATGCTCGCTGGCCACGCATCGCGATTTTTGGGATGGGAAGCAGTTCGTTTGCGGTCACAATCCCGGCGTGCCGGTGGACGACACTGTCATCGTCGCCCGCGTTAGTGATGATGCGGGTCAGACACTCGCCAGCATGGTGAACTACGCCTGCCATCCCACCACGCTCGCGTGGGAAAACACGCTCATCAGCCCCGACTACAGCGGTGCCATGCGCGAACTCGTGGAGCGCGACACCAGCGCTCCGTGTTTGTTCCTGCAAGGTGCGAGCGGCGAACTCGGCCCTCGCGAAGGTTTTGTCGGCGACACCACCGTGGCGGATCGCAATGGTCGCGAGCTTGGTTACGCCGCATTATCAACTCTCACCGCGTTGCCGAAGGCGGGAACGAACTTCGTCTATCAAGGCCCCGTCGTTTCCGGTGCGACACTCGGCGCGTGGAAGCATGAGAAGATCAATCTGGCCGACAAAGCCGCGTGGAAACTCCAGCGCTGGCATGAACCGCTGAAGTATCGCCCCGGTCAGCCGACCATCGAGCAAACCCAAGCCGAACTCGCCCAGTTCAAATCCGACGAAGCCGCCGCTCGCGCTGCTGGCGATGAAACCCGCGCCGCCGACTGCCGCGCCATGGCCGAACGCAAAACCCGCCTGCTTCATCGCCTCCACCAGCTTCCGCCCGGCGATGCCTATCCTCTCCAAGTCGTCCTCTGGCACCTCGGCGACGCCATCTGGCTCGGCGTTCAAGGCGAAAGCTACTCCATCCTCCAAACCGAACTCCGCCGCCGCTTCCCCGACAAAATCATCCTCATCGCCACCATCGCCGCCGACTGGGGAGCCAGCTATCTGCCACCCCGCGAGCTTTACGACACTGGCATTTACCAAGAAACCATCGCCATCGTCGCCGCGGGCAGTTTGGAGCAGTTGATTGAGGCGGTGGCGGCGCGCATTGCTGCAAATCAGTGAGGCGGTTTTCTTTCGTTGGTCTCAGGCGCACCGGAAGCGTATGGAAGCTGGATAAACGGGCGGGCTTTAATCCAAAGCCCGCAACCGCAGTCGTCGCAGCGAGTACAATGGAGACTCTGACTCGCTGACCTTTCGTGCTCCATCGCGGCGCTTCGGGCCAAATTTGTCGCGATTTTCCGTGAAGACGCTTTCCACAAATTCTTTGCTTCCCAGCACCAAGCCATCGCTGAAATACCTCATGCGCAATCTCACCATTTCAGCGCTGCTCAGCTTGCCCTTCTCTTTGAGCACCTGCCGCGCCTCCTCGGCAGTCACGCCTTGGCGCACCAAATTCTCATTTTGCGCATCCCTGATCTCCACTCCGCTCGAAAACAGCAGGCAGCGGTACGCCTCCGCACCGCCCGCTTGCTCCCAGCCATCCACAGGCTTTGCAGTCACTTTGCTCAGCCCACGCTGG
>Ga0209702_10001156_pt1 | contig 52504 bp, 48 predicted proteins | sample FRY01_FD_187210 | JGI IMG/M metagenome (GOLD analysis project Ga0209702, IMG submission 187210) | Freshwater microbial communities from Lake Fryxell liftoff mats and glacier meltwater in Antarctica - FRY-01 (SPAdes) (version 2) | ecosystem: Environmental > Aquatic > Freshwater > Ice > Glacier... | reverse complement strand
AATGCTGTGAACCTCCGCATCTATTACAAATGACTCCTTCTTTGTCTCGTTGCTCTTTAAAATGTAATTTACAACTCTGCTCGTTTGTAAAATGTACTGCAAATGAAAAAATATCCATATCCTTTTTATATAATTTATTCAAATATAGGAATAATTCCATAAAATTGGAATAATTACGGATATACAAATAAATTATTATATAAATAACTCAACTCCAGCATTTAAAGTAAATTATTGTAAATATTAATGTTAAATAAAATATAAAATATTACCTTTTATTACATAGTACTGTAACAAATATTAATTGTTGTCGTCTTGTTAGTATAAATCAAAAAACAAAAATGATGGAATTAGTAAACAAACACAAAGTAAAACAAACGATATTAACGTCAAAGAGTAGCTAATGGAATTAAAAAAGACGGTATAAATAGGGATCGAAAATAAACAACTTATGACAACATCAATCTAAAAAACAAGAATCATAAAATCAATAAACCAACAGAAAGTAAATCTAAGATTAGAAACTTCAAACAGTAGCATTTGGAATGTGAAAAGAAGGTATGAATAATTTGAAAATCAAAATAAGAATGATCATGAGACCTTTAATCAATCGATTTAATTTAACTTTTAAAAGAAATAATGTTCTCCCAGTAATTATTAACTCTAAAAAATTCGTTGGAAATTTTTTAGGAAGAATCATCAATTTTTAGTTTCTTAAATGCGTAAAATAATTTCCAAAAAAAGCGGTATTTAAATCAATTACCGCTTTTTATATTAGGTCTCTTACCATTAATCCTCCGGCGGATAACCATTAATTTCTTCAAAAACTTCATCGAAATTTTGACGTAAATATGCGTTTAATTTTAGCTTGTAATCATCTTTTAACCACTTTAAAAAGTTAAAAGTACTTCTACTGATGCACCTTGCATAGCTGGCAATTCGGTTATCAATATCTATATCTAATATTTTTGCCAAAGCCAATGCATCATAAACATCCTCGCTGTTTTCAATACAAATTCTGCCGTGTTGTTCTATAGATCTTTCTAATACGACCTTGGATGATTCACCTTTAAATGTAGCTTCAGAATAGACTGCTTTAATATCAAAATAAACGTCTTTTGATTTTGCAAATTGAACCCGAATTTCTTCTGGCATTTCATGCCTAAAATCACTTTCAATATCTTCATCATTCTGCAGCCTATCCATATAAAAGTTAGGCGATTTAAAAATCATCTGCCAGTCCAAATCGGCGCCCCAAGGACCAAAACGGTAGCAATTATTTCCTAAATCGATTACATTGAAAGCAGATTTATTATTTAAGATACGTGAGCCCCTACCAATCATTTGATAGTAAAGCGTTAAGGATTTTGTCGCTCTATTTAAAATTATAGTGTCTATCGTGGGTTCATCAAAACCCGTAGTTAAAATACTAACCGAGGTTAAAATAGCATCAGGTGTTTCTTTAAACCATCTTAAAATATGTTTACGTTGCTTTTTGGTGGCTGTATTATCTAAGTGCATAACTGATAGCCCCGCTGCCTTAAAGGTATGGTACACTTGAATAGAAGTATTGATGCCGTTATTAAATATCAATGCTTTTTTACCTTTGGCATGCTTTAAATAAGCCTGCAATGTTTTGTCTAACATGGCAGGGCTTGTATATAAATCTTCGGATGATTTTACGGTATAATCGCCGTTAGAGCCTACCTCTAGAGAAGTTAAACCCATATCATATTGAAAAACTTCGGCACGAGCTAAAAATTCGTTTTCAATTAACGACCCAATAGATTCCCCAGAAATTAATTCGTTATAATTATCTTTCATGGGGAGTTCTTTACTAGAACTTAGTGGGGTTGCGGTTACGCCTAGTATAAATGAGTTTTCAAAAAATTTGAAGAGTTTTGTAAAAGAATTATAATGCGCTTCGTCAATAATCACTAATCCAATGTCTGAAATATCTAATTTATCATCATTCAAACGATTATTCAGCGTTTCTACCATGGCAACAAAGCAAATATATTGGTCTTGATCGTCGAGGTTAGCCTTGCTATTCACAACTTTGTTGGGAACACCAAAACTGGTAAGCATGTCTGATGTTTGGTTACAAAGTTCGACCCTATGTGTCATTACCAAAACCTTTTTTTTATGATTTTTTAGGTATTGCCGCACCATTTCAGAGAAAATAACCGTTTTTCCACCACCTGTAGGCAGTTGGTATAATAAATGGTAATTGTCTGGTTCTGTATCGAACTTTTCAAAGATTTTTTGAATAGCGCCTTGTTGATAGCTATATAGTTCTTTATCCGTTTTTCTTTCTTGCAATCCGATTGCTGTCTCCGTCATAAAATCATTTTCAAGGGAACTGCAAAATTAAGGCCTTTAAAAGGGGAATGCAAAAAAAGTTTCAAATGTTTAGTTTTAAGCGATTGTTAGAAGTCAAAAGTCAATATTAAGCGGACGCTAGTTAAAAAAGCCATAAGCGATAATTTGGTAGTGAGTGCGCAGTATTTAAAAGAGCCATGAATCAAAAGTTGTTGGGCAAAAAATTCAGAATACCAATACCAAGTACTAAAATAATTCTTTATTCTTTGCTTTTACCTTTTAGCACATAGCTCTTTTCTTTTTCTTTTTTCTTTTTTCCTTTTTTGACTTTTTACTCTTGGCTCTGGCCTTTTACTTATGACTCTCCTATTTTGCCTATCGCCAATTACTAACAGCTAACTCTTAGCCAATTTCCTTAAGGCAACCCATTGTTTCAGCATATCTCTTGAATCACAGGCAGGATAGCCTAAAACGGTTTTGCCTGATTCAACGTCGCCTACAACGCCGGAACCCGCGCCAACTGTTACGCCTGAATGCAGAGTAGTATGGTCTTTTATTGAGGCGCTACCGCCAATAATCACGCCATCTCCAAGGGTTACCGAACCAGCTAATCCGCTATGTCCCGCCATAATACAAGAACGACCCATAACAGAATTATGACCAATTTGCACCAAATTGTCAATTTTACAGCCGTCTCCGATTATGGTTGAGCTGAATTTACCACGATCCACACAAGAATTAGCACCTATTTCAACATTGTTACCAATAATTACATTACCTATTTGTGGAATTTTAACCAAACCTCTTCCATCTGGACTAGGTCTAAAACCAAAGCCATCCGCTCCGATGCTCACATTGGAATGAAAAATACATTGATGTCCGATTACAGTACGTTCTCTTATGACGGTTCCTGACCAAACAATACAAGAATTCCCTAATTTGGTGTCGTCCATGATGGTTACATTGGGGTACAAAACAGTACCATCGCCTAAACTAACATTTTTGCCAATATAGCTATTGGCACCTATTTTTACTCCTTTTCCTAAAACTGCTGTTTGATGAACTACGGCTGTTCCGTGAATTTCTTGCTCAAATTCTGGTAATCCAGGATCAAAAAATTCCAAGATCTGAGCCATGGCCAAATCGGCATTTTTGACTTTTATTAAAACACGATTATTACCCGGCAATATGTCCATTTTTTCATCGATAACTGCTGCACTTGCTTTAGATGTCTCCCAAAGTTTGGCATATTTTCGGTTTCCAATAAAAGTGATGTGATGTGCTTCCGCTTTTTCTAGCTGTTCTGGCGCAGAAATTTTATATGATGTATTCCCAATAATTTCACCATTTAAAACGGCATTTAGTTCAGAAATGTTATATGATTTCATGTTTAAAGGATGGTTTTCTATGTAATTTGAAGCTAAAGATACAACATAGACATTATAAAATGATGCTTAATTAAAACTGAGATAGCAGTCCATCAAGAGCTTTCTAGAAAAGGCAAAGCGAAAACCTAGCGTTGTCGCTTCGGAAAAACAATTTGATAAAATTAATAGCGATTGTCATTAAAGTGTTTAAAATTGGATAGATGGATAAAATGATTTCGCATAGCTCTAATTTGAGCGAATTACACTAAGTATTTCATTGCGCATGTCTATTATAAAACTCTAGTCTAGCGTAAAAAAAAATCCGTAGAGATAAAACTTAAAATGAATTCGCCACTGAAAAATGTAAAATCACTATTTGTTCTTATCCCGCTGGTTTTGTTTTTTATCGCCTCTTGTTTTTGGTTTTTTATACTTTTTAGCGATAATACGTTGATAAGAACCGCCTTGGTTTATTTTTTTATTTTTTTCTATCTTCTCATGGAAACTTCCTTGTGAGGCTAAAGTAATCTGATCAGGATTATCTGCCTCAATAATTCTTGGGCGTTCTTCTGGCAGTAATTGCTCTGAAATTTCAACATTGACTGGAATTTCTTTAGTCGGAATTTTATAGTCCATTAAATCTTCTATGGCTTCTTTATCTGGAGTTTCTTTTTCAGTATAAAATAAAATAGAATTGCCTTGGTGCTCAGCCCTACCTGTTCTACCAATGCGATGCATATAATTTTCAGGATAATTTGGCGTATCGAAATTTATAACATGGGTGATTTTGTCTAAATCTAGGCCACGCGCCATGACATCTGTTGTAACTAAAATTCGGTTTTTACCTTCATCAAACTGTCGGATAGAGCGAATTCTATAATTCTGAGTTTTATTAGAATGGATTACACAGGTTTCATTGCTAAAAGCGACATCCATCTCTTCAAAAACGATATCTGCATTTCTTTTGTTTGATACAAAGACTAACACTTTTTTAAAGGTATCTTTATCTTTTAACAAGCGAATTAAAAGATTTACTTTCGTATAAAAATTGTGAACGGTGTAACATTCTTGCGCAATATTTTCTAAAGGAGTGCCACTAAGAGCAATCGAAACTTTTTCAGGAGCAATAAAAAAATCATCAATTAAAGCATCAACATCCGTTGTCATGGTTGCTGAAAACATGATATTTTGTCTTTTTGGAGGTAAGAGTTCAAAAATATTAGTCAATTGAAATCTGAAGCCTAAATCTAACATCACATCAACTTCATCAATCACTAATTTTTTAATTTCTTTTAATTTAACGGCTTTTGATAAGGCTAAATCATACAAACGTCCTGGTGTGGCCACTAAAATATCGGTACCTTGGGCACAAGACTGTTTTTGGGTATTCATATTGGTTCCACCATAAACGCCCAAAACTCTGATATTTATATATTTGGCATAGCTTTCTATATTCTCTACTACTTGCAAAACCAACTCTCGGGTAGGCACCAAAACTAAAATTCGAGGATGTATTTGTTTTGAAAATGCCAATTCGTGCAACAACGGGAGCATGTACGCCATGGTTTTACCGGTACCTGTTTGGGCAATCCCAACAATATCTTTTCCAGATAAAACTACTGGAAATGCTGCTTTTTGAATGGGTGTAGGTGTTTTAAAACCTAAATCTTCAATGGCGTAGTTTAATTGTTTTTTTAAATTAAAATCTTCAAAAGAATTCATCGATAATCACATTAAGTTGCGGCAAAGGTAGGATATTCTATGCTTTCATTTTTTAAGGGCTTTTATGGATGCCTTTTTAGATAAGAAACAATATTTGTTCACTTTTCTAAAGAAATATTTTCTTGTAACTTTACATTTTAGATTTTTTTATGCAGCCAACTAATTACACCGAAGAATTACTCCCGACTTTAAAAAAATATTTTGGTTACGATACTTTTCGTCCCCAACAGGAAGAAATTATTGCTTCGGTTTTAGATAAAAAAAATACGCTTGTTATTATGCCTACAGGTGGTGGTAAATCAATTTGCTTTCAGTTGCCATCGCTTATATTTCCAAAGACAACTCTAGTTGTTTCTCCTTTGATTGCTTTAATGAAAGATCAGGTGGATGGTTGTAACGCCAATGGAATTGCAGCAGCCTATTTTAACAGTAGCCAATCTGGCGAAGAGCAGAGAGAAATCATTTCACGCGTAATTAAGTCGGACTTAAAACTGCTATACGTTGCGCCCGAAAGTATGGCATCTTTAGAAAATATCATCAATGAAAATTATATAAGTTGCGTTGCTATTGATGAGGCACATTGTATTTCATCGTGGGGACACGATTTTAGACCTTCTTACCAACAGCTTGGATTTTTAAAACAACAATTGCCCAATACCCCAATTATCGCACTTACAGCAACAGCAGACAAAGCCACCCGATTGGATATTGTGGAACAATTAGGCATGCCAAATGCAAAACAATTTATCACTTCTTTTGATCGAAAAAACATACGCTTAACCGTTCGTCCTGCAGATGGTCGTGTGGATCAAATTCTAAATTTTATTGCAAAACAACCCCATTCTGCCGGGATTATTTATTGTTTGAGCAGAAAAACTACAGAGCAGCTGGTTGCTCGCTTGAAAGCAAAAAAGATTAATGCGGCTGCCTACCATGCTGGCTTAACTTTTGACGAGCGCACAAAAGTTCAAGAAAATTTTATCTTTGATAAAACTAAAATTGTTTGTGCGACAATTGCTTTTGGAATGGGTATAGACAAATCGAACGTGCGATGGGTGATTCATTATAACATGCCCAAAAATATTGAAGGATATTATCAAGAAATAGGCCGATCGGGGCGCGATGGTTTGGTGGCTAATGCCTTGCTCTTTCATAGTTATGCTGATGTTATTCAATTGCGAAAATTTGCCGAAGGTGCTGCAAATGAAGAAGTGCAAATAGCCAAATTAGAACGCATGAAACAGTTTTCGGAGGCAACTACTTGCCGACGTAAAATTTTATTGAGTTATTTTGGAGAACTTTTAGCAGAAAACTGCGGTAATTGTGATGTATGCAATAGTCCGCCAGAAGTTTTTGATGGCACTATAATCGCTCAAAAAATTCTATCCACAATAGCCCGGGTTAACGAAAATGAAGCAGTTGGAGTGCTTATTGATGTTTTAAGAGGCGCTAAAAACGCAACTGTTATAGAAAAAGGATTAACGACCATAAAAACCTACGGAATTGGGCAAGATATTTCATGGAAAGATTGGCAACACTACATCATTCAACTCATTAATCAAGGTTATGCAGAAATTGCTTTCCAGCACCACAATGCCTTAAAATTGACAGAATTTTCTTATAATGTACTTTTTAAAGGGGCAAAAGTCTCCCTTACAAAACCATTGGTGGTGGTTGATAAAATAGGAAATTCGAAAGAAAAAACGGCTAAAACTAAAAAAAGCAAGGATTTATTTGAGCATTTACGACAGTTAAGACATAAAATTGCATTAGAAGAAAATATCCCTGCATATTTGGTCTTTAGTGATGCTACGCTTCAAGAGATTGTAGCAGAAAGACCCTTATCTGATTCCGAATTTCTACATATAAGTGGTGTCGGACAGCGAAAATTAGAAGTCTATGGGGATGTATTTATGAATGAAATTAGATCCTTTAATGAGGAGAAGAAATCAAAAAATGAAGATACTTATAAGGTAACATACGAAATGTACCAAGAAGGCCTAACTATTGATGAAATTGCAGTAAAACGCGATTTAAAAGATGCAACCATTTTTTCGCATATCGCAAAATTATACATGGATGGTGCGCCAATTCCAATCTATGATTTTATAAATCAAAAGGAGGTAAATGCCATAAAGGAAGCAAAAATTCTACTTGAAAACCCAGAAGTATTGAAACTCTATTTCGACCATTTTGAAGAAAAGATAGATTATTACAAAATTCGCTTAGCCCTGTCGATTATTGAGAAAGAAGAGAAGTGATACTATTTAACTTTATTTTAATACCTCAATTTGATACATTTAATACAATCAATTGTCTTTTCAGTAGGCAAAGCAAGTAAATGATATATTGAAGTATGATTAATTTCTACTTGTAAGCAAATTAGAAAGTATATTATATCGCCTAGGAGAAGTCGCAAACAACATTGTTATCAGTTTCTGAAGAACATAAAAAAAACCGCACGTGGTGCGGTTTTAAATTATATTTGGGAAATTTAAATCTTTTTAACCCGAACGGCATTCATTCCTTTTTGGCCTTTTTCAAGTTCAAATTGTACCATGTTATTTTCTTTGATCTCCTCTAAACACCCATTAATGTGTACAAAGAATTTTTCTTGCGTATCGGTATCTTTAATAAATCCATAACCTTTTTGGTCGTTGAAAAATTCAACCCTACCCTTACGTGTTGGATCTATGACTTCATCACTTTCTTCCTTTTTAGGTATGCCAAGAACAATGCTTTCTGCATCTACTTTAATTTTTTTAGATGGATCCGGAGGCGTATCTACCAAATGTCCGTTTTCATCTACGTAAACAAACATACTGTCTTGTTCACCGCTTGTTTTACGATATTCTTTTTTCTTTGCTTTTTCTTCACGTTTTTTTAAACGCTTTTTTTCTCGTTCTTTTTTTCCAAAGGTTTCTTGTGCTCTCGCCATTAAAAATATAAGTTATAATTAATATTAGACTGCTTGTACAAAGCGGTCATGAAGTTATTGAAATTCAGAATTAACACTTGGTAAACGGTGCTATATTTTCCTAATTATCGATACAGAAGTTGCAATAACGTGTATTTTTGCTTATTTATAAAGCTTTAAAATACGATGCAAATATAAGGAGCTTTTTTTGATTTAAAAAATAGAAAATGTATCGTAACAAATTATAAATCAATACGTTTTCAACAAGTATCTAAAAACAATTAAATAATGGCATAGCTATCCGCACAAATTGAAGCTTTCGCCAAAAAAAAGCAGCAACACTCCTTGATTAAAAAAGAAAACTCCTGTGGTATTTTTCAGGATTATGGATTAGAAGTACAAGTTAATCAGTTGAAAAAAAATCCTAAATTATAATCTATAACCTTTACATCTGGGTAATGCCTAATTAACTTTTTATTTTTTATTTTCAATTTTTAAGTTTCAATTTTTAATTTCATTAACTTTTTTGTTGTCTGATTTTTTAAAAACATAGGTATAAAACCACATAATGGTAAAAGTGGGGATAATATCTAAGCCAGGAATTAATTCTTCCACAAAGTTAATCATACCTGCGACCTGGCCTATTTTTCCTTTGTAGAGTCGGGTCATTAACCAGCCAGAAATAGGGGCCCAAATGATATCTGAAAATTCGCCGATACCTGGTATCACATAGGAAACCAAACCCATCGCATCAAAAAGTAATCCTAAAAAAAGTTTTCTAAATTTATTGTCTTGTGTATTTGTCATGTTAAAAACTAATCTTATTTAAAAATACTAATTTCATGGTAATATTTACAAAACCAATGCCAAAAAAAAATCTCAACTTAAAAAGTTGAGATTGTTAATTAAAAAATTAGTAACGTCTAAGAAAGTTTTGAACTTATTAGTTTTAAAAATTCGTTTCTTGTTTCCTGTTTTTCAAATTGTCCTCTAAAACCTGAAGTTGTGGTTACAGAGTTTTGTTTTTGAACGCCACGCATCATCATACACATGTGACTCGCTTCAATAACAACCGCTACCCCTTTTGGCCTTAGGGTGGTATTAATACATTCTAAAATATCGTGAGTTAAACGTTCTTGTACTTGTAATCTTCTGGCAAAAACATCAACCACACGTGGTATTTTACTCAGACCAACAATATGACCATTTGGAATATAGGCAATGTGTGCTTTTCCAAAAAATGGCAACATATGATGCTCGCATAAAGAATATAATTCGATATCTTTTATGATGACCATATCATCATAATCTTCTTTAAACATTGCGCCTTGAAGTATTTTAACTGGATCTTGCTTATATCCCTGTGTTAAAAACAACATAGCTTTTGAGGCACGTTCAGGGGTTTTTAGTAACCCTTCTCTAGAAATATCTTCTCCTATTTCATTAATTATAGTTTCATAGTTATTCTTAATCTCATCTCTAATTTCAATATTGTACTCTTCAAATTTTTTGTAAGCCATTCAATTGTATTTATTTAAACAATAGTTTTTTTTATCTTCATTAAAAAATTATGAAACAAAAATAAGTAATTTTATTGGTTCAAAATTATTTTGTTTAGTCTTTATGTAAAATGATTAAACAAAAATAAGCAACATTTATTTAAAAGAATTATAAAGTAGCTCTATTTTTATTATTGCATCATAGATAAAGAATATCATTTTACCTTAAATTATTCATTAGTAGTTAATTATTTAGAACCTTACAAACCATTTGTCATTCATTTACATTTTGTCATGTCTGAGCTAATATGTACTTTCATACTTTTAAATAAAAGTTAATGATTAAGGCAGAAAATATTCAAAAATCTTACGGAGATTTAAAGGTTTTAAAAGGCGTAGGTATCCATATTAAAGAGGGAGAAATTGTATCTATTGTTGGCCCATCTGGTGCCGGAAAAACTACACTTCTTCAAATTTTAGGTACGCTGGACCAACAGTCGAATAAAAAAGATAGCAAGCTCTATATAAAGGATATTGATGTTACTTTACTCTCGGATAAGGATCTGGCAAAGTTCAGAAATGAACATATTGGCTTTATTTTTCAATTTCATCAATTATTACCCGAATTTTCAGCACTAGAAAATGTTTGTATTCCTGCATTCATTAAAAATACCTCTAAAGTAGAGGCCGAAAAAAGAGCCAAAGAGTTGCTAACTTTTCTAGGATTATCGCACAGATATCATCATAAACCTAGTGAACTTTCGGGTGGAGAACAACAGCGTGTTGCGGTAGCTAGAGCTTTAGTTAATAATCCGGCAGTGATTTATGCAGATGAGCCTAGCGGAAATTTAGACTCTGAAAGTGCTGATAATTTGCATCAATTATTTTTTAAATTAAGAGATGAATTTGGTCAGACTTTCGTAATTGTTACTCACAATGAAGAATTGGCTGATATGGCAGATCGTAAATTAACCATGGTTGATGGCTTAATGGTAGATTCATTATGATGGAAGAAATCTGGAATTTTTTTAAAAATCCAAGCTATTCTCCGTATTTAGAGCTTACAGCGAAAGAAAAAAAGACTATTTTTTTTAGAATACTAACGCTAACTGTGGCATTCAGTTTTATTTTAGGAATAGCTATGCGCATAATAACCTCTTTGGTAGGTGCTGATTTAGGTGAACACGGCATGGAGTCGATTCTAAAAAAATATTCCCTTTTCGTCATCTTTCTATTGGCTGTTGTTTTGGCGCCTTTATTAGAAGAGTTGTTATTTAGAGCTCCCTTAGCTTTATTTGAAAATTCTCGTTTTTTTAAAATTGCTTTTTATACTTCTGCCCTACTATTTGGTGCGGTACATTTGAACAATTTTGAAACTTTTACAGACTATTTTTGGTTGGCCCCAGTTTTGATTGCACCACAAGCTGCGGCTGGTTTTTTCTTAGGCTTTGTTCGCGTAAAATTAGGATTAAGCTGGTCTATTTTACTTCATGCTGCACATAATGCCATTTTGTTATCGCCTGTGATATTCCTTAAATTATTCGGAGAACCCATTGCTTTATGAATAAAGAAGACTTAAAAATATTTTTGGATGAAAAAGTAATCCAATACAATCATCCTAGTTTTTTAGAAAGTGATCCTATACAAATTCCGCATACGTTTTCTAAAAAAGAAGATATTGAAATTAGTGCTTTTCTAACAGCTACCATAGCCTGGGGAAATAGAAAAAGCATCATTACCAATGCTCAAAAATTCATGTCTTTAATTGATAATGCGCCTTATGATTTTGTGATGCACCATCAAAAAGAAGATTTAGCGCGTTTTGATGCTTTCGTGCACCGAACTTTTAATGGCGAAGATGCCTCATTTTTCATAAAAAGTTTAAAAAACATTTATAAAAATCATAAAGGGCTTGAGGCTGTTTTTAACGCAAATACGAAGCATAAATCCATGCAGCCAGCCATTTCTGGTTTTAAAGAGGTATTTTTCGAAATTCCACATCCCAAAAGAACAGCAAAACATGTTTCGGATCCCTTAAAAGGTTCTGCCGCAAAACGCATTAATATGTTTTTACGTTGGATGGTGCGAGATGGCAGTACAGGTGTTGATTTTGGCATATGGAAAAGTATCAATCCAGCTTTTTTATCGTGCCCCTTAGATGTTCATTCTGGCAACGTAGCTAGAAAATTAAACCTATTAAAACGCAAACAAAACGATGCCAAAGCATTAGCCGAACTAGATAAAAGTCTTAGAAAATTAGACCCTTTAGACCCTGTTAAATATGACTTTGCTTTGTTTGGATTAGGCGTTTTTGAGAAATTTTAATTATTTTTTAGGCGTGCCACAACATTATTTCATGAGTATTACTTGGCACAATTTTTTAGTATTTCTGCAGTCATAAGTCAAAATTATAGTATTTTGGCACGTTTAAAACAATTGTCATTATGTATTTAAAAACCTTAACGCTTATTCACGCCGCCTTGGTTTTCGGGTTGGTTATTTTTGGAGCCATTAGCTATTTTTCTGGCGTCGGTTTTGTTGGTCAATTTGAGGTAACTAACGATGTGTTTATTTACTTGATACCCATTGCAGCCATGTTGGGTTATTTTGGAAGTAAAATTTACTTTAAAAAGCAATTAGAAACTATTAGAAAATCAGATCCATTGCCATCAAAACTAGCAAAATATAAGGTTGCATCTATAGTTAAATATGCTTTTATTGAGGGGCCTGCAGTACTTGCGTTATTTATTTTTATGGGTAATGGTTACTCGCTTTACTTCAGTATTGCTTTTTGCTTGGTGTTGTATTTACTGGTGCAAAGACCTACGAAAGATAAGCTAGTTCAAGATTTAGATTTAAGTCCTACAGAACAACAAGAAATGGAGAAGAAATGAAAAACCTATTCCTAAAACTTTCCATTCTTTTTTTTATGATGACAGCATCAGGACAAAGTCAAGATTGGCCTAATTTTGAGCGTTTTAGAGAAGCTAATAAAAAAGTAGGCTTTCCTGCGAAAAATGAAAACAGAGTGGTTTTTATGGGAAATTCCATCACACAAGGTTGGATAGATTACGGAAACCCAGAACTTTTTAGTGAAAATCCGTTTATTAATAGAGGAATAAGTGGACAAACGACGCCACAAATGTTAGTCCGTTTTAGAGCCGATGTTATCGCTTTACAGCCAAAAGCAGTGGTTATTTTAGCCGGAATTAATGATATTGCTGGCAATACAGGCGAGTCTACGATAGAAATGATTCAAGATAATTTAATTTCGATGGTTCAATTGGCTCAGACAAATAATATCAAAGTAATTTTATCGTCTATTTTGCCTGCTAATAAATTTACTTGGCGACCAGAGGTTTACCCTGTGGACAAGGTTATTGCAATGAATGAATTTATAAAAAATTATGCCGAAGAAAATAACTGCATCTATATAAACTACTATTCGCCTATGGTAGATGATGAAAAAGGATTGAAAATTGAATATTCTGAAGACGGCGTGCACCCTAATAAAGCCGGTTATGCGGTAATGACGCCTTTGGTTTTAGAAGCTATCAGGAAGGCATTAGAAGTTAAAAAAGAGTATTGAAATTTTACGAATGAAAAATCCGTTGGTAAGTATTATCATTCCCTTTAAAAATACCGAAAACTACCTACAGGAATGTTTTGATTCCATTTTAAAGCAAAGCTATACCAATTTTGAAGTTATCGCTGTTGACGACCATACTAAAGATACGAGTAAAGATCTGGTACATTCTTTTGTCTTGAAAGATAACAGAATTAAGGTTTTTCAGAATCCAGGAGTCGGAATTATTGAAGCCTTGCAATTTGGGTATGCAACATCATCAGGCACGCTTATTACTCGTATGGATTCGGATGATATTATGCTACCAAATAGATTAGAAATACATGTAAAATCACTTTTAAAATTCGGAAAAGGTTATTTAGCTTTGGGAAAAGTGCGTTATTTTGCTGAAAATGATATAAATGACGGGTATGCTAAATATGAAAAATGGTTGAATGCCTTAATTGAAAAAGGCACTAACTACAGCGAAATTTATAAAGAATGCGTGATTCCTTCGCCCTGCTGGATGGTGCGTAAATCAGATTTTGAATTGTGCGATGCTTTTCATCCGAATACCTATCCTGAAGATTATGATTTGGCTTTTCGGTTTTACAAACATCAATTAAAATGCATTCCTTGTGCCGATGTTTTACATTTATGGCGCGATTATAGCACCCGAACATCGCGAACAAGTGGGCATTACGCTGATAATTATTTTTTGGTCTTGAAGCTTCATTATTTTTTAAAGCTGGACTATCAAAATAATAAAAAATTAGTGATTTGGGGCGCTGGAAAAAAGGGAAAAACAATTGCCAAATTGCTGCAAGAACAACAAATAGAATTTTATTGGGTTTGTGATAATCCTAAGAAAATAGGAAAACATATTTTTGGGGTGGAAATGCAATACTATAAAATATTAAAAACTGAAGAAAATAGTCAAATTATAATTGCTGTGGCCAATGATGAAGAACAAAAAAGCATGATCATTTTCTTAAAATCAACAGATAAAATGGTCAATAAGGATTATTTTTTTTTCTGTTAAACCCATTAAATTAAAATGCCAAAAAAACAATATCGGGTTTATGTAATAGAATTATCCAAGCGGGTCTATACGGAGCATGCCAGATTTCGCTTAGCAAACCCACAATTTAATGGCGTTTTAGAATGTTTGTATGTGGGCATGACGGCAAAAACTCCAAAAGAGCGCTATGAACAGCATAAAACGGGATATATCAATAAAAAGGGACATAAACTTTCCTCTCCTATCGTTCAAAAATACGGGAGCTATCTCCGCCCTAGTTTATACAACCATATTCCAGCAATGAAAAGTCGGGAAGAGGCCTTAGAAATGGAAGAGAAACTCGCTCTTGAATTACGAAGAAAAAAGTTTGCGGTTTGGTTTAATTGAAAAGTTCTAAATACCCCAAAATCCTTTTAAACCACGACACATTTTTAGTTATATTTGCCAAACAATACACAGGAATGCAATTTAAACATCCAGAAATACTTTGGGCTTTATTACTTCTACTAATTCCTATTATTGTTCATCTTTTTCAATTGAGACGCTTTAAAAAAACGCCTTTCACCAACGTTAAAATGTTGCAAAAAGTGGTTGCCGAATCACAAAAAAGCAAATCGATAAAAAAATGGTTTTTATTGTTTACTAGGTTGTTATTATTTACAGCTTTAATTCTTGCATTTGCACAAGCTTTTTTTGCTAATAAAACGGCATTACAAGAAAAAGAAACGGTTATTTATGTAGATAATTCTTTTAGCATGCAAGCTAAAAATGGGAATACTTCCTTGCTTGAAAATGCAGTTCAAGAGCTTTTAAAAAATGTGCCACAAGATCAAAAAATAAATCTTTTTACTAACGACAAAACCTTTGCGAATACTAGCTTTAAAACCATTCAGAATGAGGTGTTAACCATTGAGTTTTCTTCGCAGCAACTTCTCTTAAATGAAATTGAATTAAAAGCGGCTACCCTATTTAGTAAAAACGAAAATACCATTAAAAATTTAATAGTGATATCTGATTTTCAGAATTTTAAAATTAAGGATACGCTATTGGGAAATTCAGATATTCAGTTACACCTCATTAAGCAAAAAGCTAACGAAGTATCAAATATTGCGATTGATAGTATTTACGTGAGCCAAGAAACTGAACAAAATATGGAATTGAATGCGGTCTTATCTTCTACCGAAGATATAGAAAATGCGCCGATTTCAGTTTTTAATGAGGATCAACTTATCGCAAAAACATCAGCGGTTTTCGATAAAAACAAAAAAGCAATTGTAACTTTTTCCTTGCCAGCAAATGAAACTATTTTAGGAAAAATTACTTTGACCGATAACGGACTTGAATATGACAATCAGTTTTATTTTAGCCTTAATAAAAAAGATAACATAAAGGTTTTAGTGGTCAGCAATGAAGATGCTAATTTTTTAAAACGCATTTTCACTGAAGATGAATTTGATTTGACAAACACCACGCTGAACAACTTAAATTACAGCATAATAGAAAATCAGAATTTGATTATTTTGAATGATTTAGAAACAATTCCTGAGTCGTTGCAACAAGCCTTATTATCGTTTTCTAAGAATAACGGCACTATTACCATAATTCCTAGTCAAAATAGCAATGTAGCATCATATAACTTTTTTTTAGGAAATTTCAACACTTCATTAACGCAACGCTTTAACAGTATTCAAGAAATAACAATGATTAATTTTAATCATCCCTTATTTACCAATGTTTTTGAAAATAAGGTTACTAATTTTCAATATCCTAAAACCACATATTTCTGGCAATTAAAAACGAAAGCATCAAACATACTTTCTTATGCCGATGGAAAACCTTTTTTAGTGGGCGAAAAAGGATTTTACCTATTTACGGCCTCTTTAAATGAAAGTAATACTTTTAAAAATTCTCCCTTAATTGTCGCCACTTTCTACAAAATGGGCTTGGAAAGTTTACAACGAGAACAGCTTTACAAGGCTATTGGCACTAAAAATAACTTAGATATTTCGGTTCAATTATCCAAAGATGCTATTTTAAAGATTGCTAAAAAAGATTTTGAGTTTATTCCGCAGCAACAACCTTATGCAAACAAAGTAGTTTTGAGTTTTACAGAAAATCCTAAGGAAGACGGTAATTACGAAGTCAAAAAAGAAAAAAACATCTTAAAACATATCAGTTTTAATTATCCCAGAACAGAAAGTAGATTAGAATTTACAACTATTGATAATTTTAAAGCTAGTTCAAAACAGGCTTCCATATCAAATTTGTTCGAAACTTTACAAAAAGACGACCGAATACGTGAGTTTTGGAAATGGTTTGTTATTTTAGCGCTAGTATTCGCTTTGATTGAAATTGGTATTCAAAAATATTTAAAATGAACATACTTTTAAAAGCAGCCGTTATTGTTGATGCTTCGAAGCCCGAACTTCATCTTAAAAAAAGAGATATTTTTATTAAAAATGGCAAAATCGAAGCTATTGGTGTCCATTTAGATGCAGAAAAACAAACCAAAATAATTCAATTAGACAATTTACATGTTTCCATAGGATGGTTTGATAGCAGTGTTGCCTTTGGAGAGCCAGGGCATGAAGAAAGAGAGACGATTGAAAACGGACTTTTAACTGCAGGAAAAAGTGGTTTTACAGATGTCATTCTCAGTCCCAATACATACCCACTACCCGACTCTAGTTCAGATATTGTATTCCTCAGAAAAACATCAGAAAATAAAGCAACCAAATTATATCCTTTAGGCACATTAACGGTAAAAGCAGACGGCGAAGCTTTAGCTGAACTTTTCGATATGCAAAATGCAGGCGCTGTTGGTTTTAGTGATTTTAAAAATCCGATAAAAAATTCGAACTTACTTAAAATAGCTTTACAATATGCACAAGGTTTTGACGGCTTGGTGTATTCCTTTCCTTTAGATGCAGAAATTGCCGGAAAAGGTGTTGTTAACGAAGAAATAACATCAACTAAATTAGGTTTAAAAGGCATACCTGCTCTGGCGGAAGAATTACAAATTGCTAGAGACTTATTTATTTTGGAATATACAGGCGGAAAATTACATATTCCCACTATTTCCACTGCAAATGCTGTAAAACAAATTGCCGCCGCCAAGAAAAAAGGCTTAGATGTAAGTTGTAGCGTTGCTATTCATAATTTATATTTTACAGATGAGCGTTTAGAAGAGTTTGATACCAACTTTAAAGTAATGCCGCCCTTACGCACCAAAAAGGACATAAAGGCTTTAATTCAAGGACTTTCGGACGGCGTAATAGACTTTGTAACGAGCGATCATACACCACTAGATGTTGAGGAAAAAGTAATAGAATTTGATCACGCCGCCTACGGCACTATTGGTTTAGAAAGTGCTTTCGGAATTCTAAATCAGTTATTCCCTTTAGAAACTACCATAGCGCTTTTGACTAAAGGTAGAGAACGTTACGGTTTGCATACCCCAGATTTAGCCAAGGGAGAAAATGCTTGTTTAACCTTATTTGATCCTGAACATGAGTACATATTTACTAAAAAAGATCATATTTTATCAACAAGCACCAATAGTGCTTTTCTAGGTGAAAAACTCAAAGGTAAAGTTTATGGCATCATTGCCCAAAATAAAGTACTATTATGATTACTTTTGAAAAAGCTCAATGCTCAAACAACTTTAAATCCTTAGAAAAATGAATCAATCAATAAAAGAAGCAGGAAAAACAATGGCTATCGTAAGCTAAATTACCATAATTGGCTTGGCTATTGCTTATTTCACCAATCAAGGAGACAAAGGAAATGAGTTTGTAAATTTCCATGTTGGGCAGTCTTTAAGAGTCTGGACTCTCTCTATTTTGGTTTCAATCTACCTAACAAAGGTTAGCATATTGGAGTACTTAAGTTATGTGTCAGCAGGTTTGGAACGCATAGAAAAAGAAAAAGGGAATTAACAAAAACAAAGGGAAAATATGACGTTTTTAATCATTATTATTATCGGAGGTTTAATTTGGTATTCAATGAAAATTGGATTTAACATTGGCGCTTTAATTGGAGGAATTGTAGGAGTTATCGTTGGTTCAAGCATTGGTATGGCAGGAAGTGGTGGAGCATCAAATGGTTGGATTATTTTTGGTGCTATTGGATTTGTTATAGGAGGCTTAATCAGAAAAAAATAAATCTATGGGAATAATTTTAATTATAATTGGAATAATTATACAAATGGCTTTAGCAAAGTCAAATCCTGATTCTGCTGAATATTTTGAAAACGCATCAATATTTATGATAAACCCATTGACAAGGCTAATTCTAGGACTACTAAGTTGGATTTTAATTATAACAGGAGTTGTTAGCTTATTTTCTTAATTTAAAAAATGCTTACAAAAGCCATTTTAGCAAGATTTGGGAATTTAGCAGTATTTTCTTTTCTTACACGTTTGCGTTAATCCAAAAATACCGAATATAACTTAATTGAAAAATGGAATCAATTATCGAAATAAATAAACTGCCGAACGCATAACCGCCGTTTGGCAATATGGCGGGTTTAGGCTTAATTTGAAGTTGGTTTTGTACTTGTAAAATTAGTGATTAACCGAAAGTTTAGGCTTCCTTAAACCGTCACATCGCCAAGCGGCTAAATGTTATATTCCATAGATTCTGGCAGCTCTAGGCTTTATAAACGCCATTAATCTTAAAGAAGAAAAATTGCCTGTAATTGGGACAATAGGCGAAAAATAATTTTTGAAAAAATAGCAAAAGCTTATAAGATTATTTGATGTTTTTTTGTTTACAAGCCATAGTAATCCTAAATTTGAAGCATGGATCAACAAGATAAAAAAATAGCTATTATTTCTTATTTTACCATCATCGGTGCGGTTATTGCCATCAGTATGAACAATGAACCAAAGCATGATTTTGCGCGCTTTCATACCCGACAAGCCTTTGGTCTGCATTTACTTTTTCATGCTTTAGTCTTATTTTTAAACCAATTTGGTAGTGAATATGCTTATTACGGACTTCATGTTTTTTATTTGGTGCTTTGGGGTTATGGTTTTACAGGAGCAATCAACTATAAAAAACAAGAAATGCCTATCATCGGCCCGCTTTTTCAGAAGTGGTTTACTTTTATTCAGTAACCTAAACCAAGTTTTCTGAGAAAATTTTAGATAAAAAGTAAAAGAGTTAATTGTTAATTGTCAAAACTCGACCAATTTTAATACCAAAAACCTTTTAACTATTTCACTAATTCACTTTTTCACTTCTTAACTTTTTCACTCTATAAAAAAATGCAAACAAAAAGCTTATCTCTCCATCACCTCATCAGACCTTCCTCCATAAAAAACAAAAAACCACCAGTACTTTTTATGCTGCACGGTTACGGTAGTGACGAAAATGATCTGTTTTCATTTTCGGGTGAATTGTCCGAAGATATTTGTATTATTTCTATTAGAGCCCCTTATGCCATGCAGCCTTATGGCAATGCTTGGTATGCTATTAATTTCGATGCAGAACAAGGAAAATGGAGCGATGACGAACAAGCAAAAATATCTAGAGATAAAATAGCATCCTTTATTACAGAGGCCTGTGAGGCTTATGATTTAAATGCTGATAATGTGAGTATTTTGGGTTTTAGCCAAGGAACAATATTAAGTTATGCGGTAGCTTTATCTTATCCAGAGAAAGTTAACAGGGTAGTCGCTTTGAGCGGGTATATCAACGAAAATATTTTGGTTGAAAACTATAAAAAAAATGATTTTAGCACATTAAAATTTTATTGCTCTCATGGTTCAGAAGATCAAGTTATCCCAGCGGAATGGGCTGCTAAAGCACCTGCGTTTTTAAATAAACTAGAGATAGAAAACATATATGAAGAATTTCCAGTAGGCCATAGCGTTGCGCCTCAGAATTTTTATTCTTTAAAAAAATGGTTAGAAGGTTTAATATAAAAAAGTACCAATGTTTTAATGTAACAATGTTTAATTTGAAAATGTGTTGATTTGATAATTTGAAAATGTTGATTGTAATCTTAAAATCTACCACTACATTCCCTTCTCCAATTTTGAATAACTTTGAGATTAATTGTTTGTGTTGAATCTTTTCAGCAACTTTTTCAAGGTTTGATTTCGATGTTACCTTTAATTTAGTTTTGGGTAAATTTTATTTTTATAGCCGTTTTTTCTACTTTAGGTTTTGAGGTTGCCATATTAATTTTGCTAGTATTTATTAATACTTAAAATAACTTTGTTTGATAAGATAACCAGAACAGAAACGCAGTATCAGCTTACCCTTCAAAGGTAGAATTGATTATGTCTAGAATTAATTCCTTAAGAATTTTCCACTTTGAATTTTTAATTAATCCTACTTACGTGCTCGAGAGTTTTTGTTACACGGTAAGTATAAAATATTAATTTTTTACCATCAACGAATAACCATCAATGAGTAACAATTTTAAATTATCCCAACCACCCCTCACGATCCAAACTCCTATACTGAATCGCTTCCCCAATATGCATTCCGGTAACATTTTCAGCAGCATCTAAATCAGCAATAGTTCTGGCAACTTTTAAAATTCGGTCATAGGCGCGAGCTGATAAATTCAAACGTTCCATGGCGTTTTTTAGTAGTTCTTTGGAGGCGTCATCCATTTTGCAATAGCTGCGAATATGTTTGGTGTTCATTTGCGCATTGTAATGTACGTTTTCCATAGCTTCAAAACGTTTGGTCTGAATTTCACGAGCTGCAGTTACTCTTTTTCTAATTTCTACACTGCCTTCACCTTTGCGTTCATCAGAAAGTTTTTCAAAAGGCACTGGTGTAACTTCAATATGAATATCGATACGGTCTAACAAAGGCCCAGAAATTTTACTCAAATATCGTTGCATTTCGGCTGGGGAAGAAGTTACTGGCGCATCAGGATCATTAAAATAACCGCCGGGACTTGGGTTCATACTTGCCACTAACATAAAACTACTTGGATAGGTAACCGTAAAACGTGCTCTGGAAATGGTAACTTCTCGGTCTTCTAAAGGTTGACGCATAACTTCTAAAACTCCTCGTTTAAATTCTGGTAATTCGTCTAAAAACAAAACCCCGTTATGTGATAAAGATATTTCTCCAGGTTGCGGATAGGCACCGCCACCTACAAGTGCAACATCTGAAATCGTGTGATGTGGACTTCGAAAAGGCCGTTGATTCATTAATCCCGTATTTTTTATTTTCCCCACAACACTATGAATTTTAGTAGTTTCTAAAGCTTCCTGTAGTGTCATTGGTGGTAAAATAGATGGCAAACGTTTGGCAAGCATAGTTTTTCCTGCTCCCGGAGGACCAATGAGAATAATATTGTGACCACCTGCAGCGGCAATTTCCATACAACGTTTTATGCTTTCTTGTCCTCTTACATCCGAGAAATCAAATTCAGGAAAATCTAGGGTTTTATAAAATTCTGCACGGGTATCAATAATGGTTTGTTCTAGTGGAGTTTCTTTATCAAAAAAATGAATAACTTCTTCAATATTTTCAATTCCATAAACCTCTAATCCACTTACAATAGCCGCTTCTCTGGCATTTTCTTTTGGAAGAATAAATCCTTTAAATCCTTCTTCTTTAGCTTTTATAGCGATAGGTAAAGCTCCTTTTATGGGCTGTAAACTGCCATCCAAAGATAGTTCTCCCATAATGATATACTTTTCTACGTTTTCAGATTTTATTTGCCCTGATGCCGTCAAAATACCAATGGCTAAGGTTAAATCATAGGCAGACCCTTCTTTTCGCAAATCCGCTGGCGCCATATTTATGGTTAGTTTCTTACCAGGAATTTTAAAGCCATTATTCTGTAATGCTGCCGCTATACGATAATTACTTTCTTTAATGGCGTTGTCAGGTAGACCAACTAGATGATAGCCTACTCCTTTATCTATATTTACTTCAACGGTTATTGTAGTGGCTTCTACTCCAAATACAGCACTCCCAAAAACTTTTGTCAGCATACATTCTATTTTCTCTAAAAATAGGAAAATATTCTTTTTGAGAGAAGTATTGTGACTACATAAAATTTATTTTATTTCAAAAGTTTAATTTTTAAGACTGATTTCGAAGTTCTTTGTATTTCTTCCTTATTCATCATCATTTTTCTGAATTCCCCATTGACAAACATTTGTGCTTGATCGTCATAATGCGGACTAAACATATTTCCTGATTGACCCGTAGGTAAAATACTGATGCTGTTTTCTATATCTGAAAAATCGATAACTCTCCGAGTTGATGGTCCAGAAGATACTTTGTGTAGTCCGTCTTCTGCGTAGTTAAAAGACAGGTTGTTAATTACTTCACGGGTGCCATTTATAGGAAAAGGCCCTACATTAAAATAAGATCGCAAGGCTTCAATCTGCCCAATTGGGTGTGGATGCTCGATGGTATGTACTTTATCCCATGTCCACTTTTTATAATCTGTACCTAGTGAAGTTTCTAAGGCGGCATAGCTGTCTAAAAATGACTTATTGACAATATCAATTCTGCTTTCTTTTGAATCGGTGCTCAAGTCATCCCACCAAACGGACTCATTTTTACCAGACATTGGGGCAATAACTCTTTTTATAAAATGAGTGCCTAACAATTGGTTAAACCGATCTTCTCCTAGTTCATCTTTAAAGGTATTTTTTAGGAAGAAGTAAATCCATCTGTGGTAAACTGTCGAGGCAACACTATTTAAATCAGCTGCACCATCCCAAGATTTTAATATGAAAAGCACTTCTTTTTGTTGATTGGATAAGGTTGAAATATCAAGAACCGCTATCAAATTACTTGCAATAGTAGGATTAACGGCTGAGGTAACATCATTCATCATAGCACTTGCAGAGGTCATGTCCCAATCATTTTTTGCGTCTAGTAGCGAGACAATCCGTTTAGCTCTATTTTCGGGTAAATAGTAGCCTGGATAAATTTTTCCAAGAATAGAATCGGGTTGGTTATTGGCAGAATACACATAATACCAAGGCGGATTTACAGCATGTGGATTTTCAGAAAAATCCAAATAACGCAAAGGTTCATCTTTACCTGAACTGCCATCGAGTATTAATTTAGTATTTATACTATCAGGCATTTGATATAATTTAGCAGTTGCAAACCATGCAATAGTATCCTTTGCATCACCATACATAATATTTAAACCGGGTGCATGAATATCAACTAATGCTTTTTTAAAATCATTTAAGCCTTTTGCATGAATAATTGCGTTAAAAGCATCCAACGTTTTGTTTTCTATTTCGGTGTAAATCCATTTCATTGCAATGGATTTATCACCCGTAATCTCATCTGCTATTCCGTTTAAAATTGGCCCATGAATAGATTTTTTAAACGAAAACGTAAGATCTTCTTCATCTTTTACTTTGATGATTTTGGTAATTATTTCAAAGTTTTTCCATTCGCCTTTATATTTATATTGGTTTTCATTTGTTGGATGCACCTCTTCATAATAAAAATCGATATCATCATTCTCAAACATGGTAATTCCGTATGCTAAATTACGGTCATGACCCAACAAGGGAAAGGGTACACCTGCCAAATGATAGCCATACTTTTCGTAAGTTGGGGTGCTCACATGAGCTTCATACCACACGGATGGTTGTGAAAAACCAATATGCGGATCGTTAGTGAAAATAACCTTGCCATTTTTGGTTTTTTCCGGCGCAATTACCCAACTATTACTCCCTTCAAATAAAGGAACTGGTAATTTTTCTAGGGCAGCAAACGCCAAAGAAGCTATCGTTCTTTTGATGGTATCTTTTTGGATAGGATAATTGTTAATTAAAGTTAGATTAGGATTTTCCCCAATCTCCAAATCTGTCAAATATTGCGCTCCCAATGTTTCTTTAATGTTGCTCAGTAAAGGATCTGTTTTATGCGCCATAGCAAAGCTAAAAGCCATATAACCGATGGTATTAAAGACATCTTTAATTTCAAAATGCGTTTTTTCTAAACCAGTTAAATAAAATTCTACAGGCGTCGGGCCTTCATCAATAAAAGCATTGATACCCTCTAAATAAGCCTGCGTTAATTGAATGGTTTCTGAGTTTTTATCCAAACTAGCCACCGTTTTTTCACTGGCATCATCAATACCCAAGGAAAGTAAAAATTTATCGGTAATAATCATGTCTTTTCCGAAAACTTGGGATAATTTCCCAGGAGCAATTCTACGCAATAACTCCATTTGCCAAAGTCGATCTTGAGCATGAACATAGCCCAAGGTTTTAAAGACATCCTTCTCCGATTGACCATAAATATGAGGAATTCCATATTTGTCATAATAGACTTCTACTGAATTACCTAGTTGTGCCAAAGCTACTTCGCCACTGTATTGGGGTTTCAGCTTTTGAATAAAAATAAAGATTCCAATAGCAACAACTACTAAAATTCCTAAAATAACGAGGGCAATTTTTTTTAGTTTTTTCAAAGTAAATTAATTTTAAAATTAAATCTTATATAATGGGGTAGTTTAAACTTTTTGCATCCAAAAAAAGTACAAATCATTTTAATTAATCATCAATAGATTGACCTACCAATTGTCGAAATTTCCACGCTGTTTCGTCATTTTTAATGGCTTGTGTTTGTTTCAAAAGTATACCAATTACCTGCTCTTGTGGATCGGCAAAATATTGTGTGTTAAAGTAACCTCCCCATTCAAAGGTGTCCATGCTACCTTTACCTCCCTTATCTTCTCCATTGTCATTAATTAGGCTGAAAGCTAAACCATAATTGGATTCTCCACCTTCCCAAATAGTGCCTATTTGGTTGGCCATGATGACATCAACAGTAGTTCTACTCAAAATTCGAACTCCATCTAACTCCCCTTTATTCAAATACATTTGTAAAAAGGCAGCATAATCTTTTGCCGTACTTGAAAGTCCAGCTCCACCTGAAAAGAAGTGTTTAGCCCCTTTTTTTGGATAGTCCGTATCATAAAACGTTGCAGCATAATTCACCCATTGGTCATTTTTTTTGGATTGGACTGCTACGAGTCTATTTTCTAAAGATTGTGGCAGATAAAACCAAGTATCGTTCATTCCGAGTGGATCTAAAATTCTTGTTCTAAAAAAATCATCTAAAGGCAGTCCAGACATAATTTCAATAAAATAGCCTAAAACATCCAATCCTTCGCTGTAGGTGAATTTCTCTCCTGGATGATGATGTAATGGTAGTTTGGCTAATTTTTTTACACTTTCTGCAATCGTAATTTTTTCGGTAGTGAATAAATCTGTAATTCCTGCGTCGTCATAGATTTTTTTGAAGCGTGGATCAACGTCAATAACGCCATATCCAATTCCTGAAGTATGCGTTAAAAGATGGCGTATGGTTATAGGGTTTTTAGCAGCTACAGTAAAATACTTACCATCTTTTAAAACCGAATCAAGAACTTGTTCATTTTTAAATTCTGGAATATAGTTTGAAATAGGATCATCCAACTTAAACTTTCCTTCTTCCCATAACATCATGACTGCTGTGGAAGTGATGGCTTTAGTTTGAGAAGCGATTCTAAAAATAGCATCTTTTTTTAAAACTTTTCCGGAGGCATCAGCAGTTCCGTAAGCTTTGTAAAATACAATCTTACCTTTTCTAGCAACCAATGCAACAATCCCAGGAACCTGACTTCCGATAGCTTCATTGCACATTGCATCAATACGTGCCAAGCGTTCCTCAGACATTCCTACACTACTCGCCGTTGCTTCGGTTAATAATGGCGATTTTTTGATAGATTTTGTTTGTGCTAAGCCATTTAAGGTGAAAACGGCAAAAAGAAAGAGAATAAAATTTTTCATTAAGCTCAGATTTTGGTTTTGCCATTAAAGGTCTAATTCAAATATAATGTGTTCTTTTCTTCTCTCAATAGAAATAGCTAATTAATTTATAAAAATAATTTTTAAATGACTCAGTAATTGAGGAAAAATATTGACTCCGAGAGCAATAACTTCTAAAATTCTTGAAATGATGCAGGGATTTTTCTCGGTATTCATGTAGGTTTTGATTTAAATTAAATTTATAATTAATTCCTAAATTCTCAAAATCAATAGTATTTATATACACATGAAATTTTGTTTACTTCTTGAGACCAAGAAATAGGGTGATTAACGTTGTGGGTAGAAAACGAAAAATTAAAGATTAAAACAAAAAGTAATATCAAAACTCTGTTTACTTCACTAAAGTGAATTTTATGATTTTTTTGGTTGAATGAGATACTTTAAAGCGGTTATCCGCTCTTGTTCCGATGACCCAAACAATCTCATTTCTAGAACATAACAACCATTGATTTTTTTTATCAATCTGACTATATTTTTCGTCCTTGAAGAATTTACTCAGTTTTTTTACGCCTTGCATACCAAAAGGATAAAAATAGTCGCCCGTTTCGGCCTTCCTAATAACTAATGGAAACTTCACGCTTGCGGTGTCTATATATAGGCATTCATTTGATATTTCCTCTAAGTTAAAAACTACTTCTTTTTTGATGTGCAGCGGGAATAAAATTGATGAATCGTCTTCAGTTATTTTGTAAAAGCTATTATTTCTAGCCTTCAGTTCTTGTAGCAAAAAACAATCTCTATCCTTTAACAGGCGGTGCGTAGTGCTTAGAAGTTCTTTACCACTTAAACTTTCAAACAGTTTAGTAATGGCAAGCGCATCAGAAAATCCATAGGGTTTAAAAAGCTCGTAACAATATGTTTCTAAAGGGCTTAAGGTTTTTAAATCACTAAATAAAATCCGAATCACATCCTCCTCTTTTTTGAAAATTGTATTTCTTAATGTTTCAATATGATTTTCCAGAAGATTTGCCGTTTGGCCCAAATAAGCTTGTGTTTTTAAAAAATTATTTAAGAAGTTAGGATGTAATTCTTTTAAATGAGGAACAATTTGGTGTCTGATTTTATTGCGTAAGTATTTTGTTTCTTTATTCGTTTCATCTTCTCGCCAAGACAGCTTATTTTCTTCTGCGTAATTAAGAATTTCTTCTCTTGAAAAAGGCAATAAGGGCCTTGAAATAAGAAGTGTTTTTTCTGGAATACTCGTTAAACCTTCAATACCTGTGCCACGAGATAAATTGATTAAAAAAGTCTCTAAATTATCATCTGCTTGATGCGCAGTAACTAGCATTGAAATGTGCTGTTCTGTTAAAATACTTGAAAACCAACCATATCTAAGTTCACGGGCAGCAACTTGAAGTGATACTTTGTGTTTATTCATATAATCTACAGTATCAAAAGTAGTTGAATAAGAAATTTTATGATATAAAATAGCTAATTTTTGAACAAACTCTTCATCTTTATCACTTTCTTTACCGCGCAATTTAAAGTTGGCATGTGCTAGTGAAAATTCGAGCTGCAAGCTATGGCATAAATTTACCAATACTACGCTGTCAACACCTCCGCTACAAGCCAAGAGAAAAGGTTGTTGCAACAGATTTTGGAAATTTAATTGAAGATGTCTTTTAAATTCGTTTAACACGATGTAAAAATAACAAAATGGAAACGATTAAATTATTTTGATGAAATTTTATTCTAAAACCTCACGCATGGCCTTTGCTTTCAACAAACATTCTTGGTATTCATGCTCAGGAGTGGCTTTTGCTGTAATCGCGCTTCCCACCGCAAAAGAAATATAAGGTTTACTTGCGTTATAAAGTATACTGCGAATGACTACATTAAAGTCAAAGTCGTTTTCCGGAGAAAAATAACCTACAGCCCCGCTATATAAACCACGTTTAAAAGCTTCTAAATCTTCTATAATGTTCATAGCTGATACTTTTGGAGCACCAGTCATGCTTCCCATAGGAAATGTACTTTTTATAATATCTATAGGGTTTGCATCTGCTTCAACCTCTGTTATAACCGTAGAAATCATCTGATGCACCTGTTCAAAAGTATATATTTTACATAATTCTTCTACTTTAACGCTGCCTTTGAGAGCATGTCTAGAAAGATCATTACGCACCAAATCAACAATCATAATATTTTCAGCTCGTTCTTTCTCGTTGTTTGCTAAATCGACTTTTAACTGATTGTCTTCTTTTTTATTTTTAGAACGTTTTGCCGTTCCTTTTATAGGTTGAGAAATTACCTTTATTCCCTGTTTTTTTAAGTAGCGTTCAGGAGAAGCGCACAACAAATATTGATCATTTATTTTTAAAAAAGATGCAAAAGGAGCTTTAGAAATTGAATTCAACTTTTGATACACTTTAAATGGATTAATAGTCTGATTTTCAATATAAAACTCTTGACAAAAATTAGCTTCGTACAAATCACCTCTGTGGATATGTGCTAACATTTTTGACACTTGTTTAAAATACTCGTCCTTGAAGATGCGCATTTTAATAGGCATCAATTTTTCGTTTTTTGAAACTTCTAAATCATTATTGCTTTTTAGCGCTAAAATAACTTTAAAATCATTTTCAATTTCGTCGGCTACCATTTGTAAATAAATAAATTCTACCTTTTTGCCTTGGATTTTGATAATTTTTTTAGGTTGAAAAAAATACAAATCAGGGAATTCTAAACCGTCATAATTTTTTGATATAAGCTGTTCTATATCATTTTTTAAATCATATGACAAATAGCCAAAAAGCCAGTCTTTGGATTCCTTTTGATAGATTTTTAAATCTTCAAAAGCATTATTAGCATCGGTTTTGATGGCTGTAATAGCATCAACCGCCAAAATAGCATCAAACGAGCTGTATTTTTGTGCATGCTCATTGCCATCTAACCAAACAATTTCATAGAACTTCTGGGCCCATTGCAAGAGCGAAACTTTAAATTTCTGAGCATCATCAACTGTGTAGGAAACCTTTTTACGCAAAATAAATTATAATTTAGACAGAAATAATTGTAGTGCTTTTTGATGTGCTGCGGCTAATTCCTTATTGATAATACCTTTGGTTTCCTCAAAATTTTCAGCAAACGAAGGAAGTGAGAAGGTAGCTGCAATTTCTCCTCCAAACCTAGGCAATAAATGGGCTACTAATTCTAAAGCACTAATAGCGCCACGTTTTCCGTCCGAAGTCGCCATTAAGAAAATCTTTTTATCCGCTAAAAACTTTATTTCGAGTCGCGATAACCAATCGATAACATTCTTAAAATAAGCCGAAGGCTGACCATTATGCTCATTTACTGCAAGTAGGATTCCGTCAGAATTTAATATTAAATTTTTTAGGGTAGAGAGCGAAGTATCATATCCATTGTTTTTTTCTTCATCATAACTATACATTGGAAAAGGAAAATCTATCATATTTAATACCTTAACATGTTGGTTTTTGGGTAAACTAGCTGTAAAATTGACAAGTTTAAAATTAATGGAAACTGATGAATTACTTCCCGAAAAAGCTAAAATTGATGTCATTAAAACTTGTATTTTTTATTTCAACGAAAATACCGTAAAATATGCTGACATAAACATTTTTTATCTAATTTTGCACTTGAAAAAATTCAAACATACTGTTTAGCAAGTATATACAGTATATTTTATATGATATCTAAAACAAACAGACTCTATTTTGTTGACGCCATGCGCGCTTGGGCTATTTTAATGATGCTTCAAGGACATTTTGTAGATGGATTATTGGACAATGCTTTTAGAGATACAACGAATGTAGGATTTACTATTTGGTCCTATTTTAGGGGTGTTACGGCACCTGTTTTCTTCACTGTTTCTGGTTTTATTTTCACTTATTTACTCGTAAAAGGTGATACTCGAGGTTTTGAGAACCCAAGAGTTGCTAAAGGAATTAAGAGAGGTTTACAACTTATTTTCATTGGATATTTATTACGTTTAAATTTTTGGGGCTTACTTGTTGGCGAAATCTACGATTCGTTTTATTTTGTTGATGTTTTACATTGCATTGGATTTTCGATATTAGGAATTATTGGTTTGTATTTGCTCTCCACCAAAAAAAAATTGTTTTTCCCAATTTCCTTAATTTCTATAACCATCATCCTATTCATTTTTGAACCAAACTATATAAAGTGGTCTCACGCATATTTACCAGAAGTTTTAGCTAATTACTTCACAAAAGCAAATGGTTCTGTATTTACTATTTTCCCGTGGTTTGGTTATGCTACCTGCGGTGCCTTTTTATCTCTTATGTTTTCTAAATTTAAAGATTACAAATTCCTTTATACCATTGCTATTTCAGTTGCTATTTTGCTTGGGCTATCTTTAATATTCGGTTCATCAGAATTATTTTTAACTCTGGCTGAGACTACTAAAGTACAGTTATTTGCGGATGTTTTCTTTAGTAATTATTTATTTATTCGTTTGGGAGATGTATTTTTGGTGTTTGCCTTTTTTATGTTGATTCGTAAAATTTTAACACATCCAACTTTATTGAAAATAGGACAAAGTACCTTATCTATTTATGTTGTTCATTACATAATTTTATACGGCAGTTTTATTGGTTTAGGCCTTTATTATTTTTTAAACCACACGCTTTCTCCTAACGCAGTTATTATCGGAGCTATTGCGTTTATGGTCGCTTGTACCTCCATTGCTTTATATTACGAAAACCATAAAGTAGTTATAAAGGCGAATTTAAGAACTAAGGGCTTACAGATTACGGATACTTTTGAGCCATGGTTTGTTTTTGCTACAAAATTGTTTAGGAGCTATTTTATCAAATTAAGAATAGCAGTTTTAAAGCTATTTAGACTGGTTAAAGATTAAGCTTTCTAGTAAACAAATTCCAAAGTTTCTAGTACCTTTCACTCCAAAATAAACTTTAACTTTATGAGTGATATAAAATATTCCCCGATCGGCATTGATTTAGAAAAAGATAAAGCATACAGCTGGTGCACATGCAGTCATAGCAGCAACCAACCTTTCTGTGACGGTTCGCACAGAGCACAAAACGCTACTCCACCTATGCGCTTCACTGTCGAAGAAGACAAAAAAGCTTTTTTATGTACCTGCAAAAAAACAAGTAATCCCCCATATTGTGATGGCTCGCATAAGCAGTAGCTTTTTAGGCTGTAGTCTTTTGACGGTAGGCACTTTTCAGTGATCAGTAGGTAGTAGTCCTTAATCATTAACTTTATGACGATAGCGGTAAGCGAACGGCAGTAAGCAATAAATAAAAAATCGGCTCTCTAAAATTTTAGGGAGCCGATTTTTTTTATTTTTATGAAGTTATTTTTTAAACGTGTAAAGCCCTGTTACCTGTAGCTGCAAGCGCTGCTTCTTTTACGGCTTCTGCGTATGTCGGGTGTGCGTGACTCATACGAGCAATGTCTTCTGCTGAAGCTCTAAATTCCATGGCTGTAACTGCTTCTGAAATTAAATCGGCAACACGAGCACCAATCATGTGAACGCCTAAAACTTCGTCAGTTTTTTTATCGGCTAATATTTTTACAAATCCGTCTATATCGCCACTTGCTCGTGATCTTCCTAAAGCTCGCATGGGAAAAGAGCCTGACTTGTATTGAATTCCTGCTTCTTTTAATTCTTCTTCTGTTTTACCAACGGAGGCAACTTCTGGCCAAGTGTAAACGACATTAGGAATTAAATTATAATCAATATGCGGTTTTTGTCCAGCTATAATCTCTGCTACTAAAGTGCCTTCCTCTTCGGCTTTATGTGCCAACATAGCTCCTTTAATAACATCACCGATAGCATATATATTAGGTATATTAGTTTGTAAATGGTTATTTACGGCTATTCTGCCTCTATCTTCCATTTTAATTCCTGCAGCCTCCAAATTCAAACCTGCTGTAAAGGCACTACGTCCAACGGCAACTAAACAATAATCACCTTTAAAAGTAATTTCTTCACCTTTTTTATTATCTGCCTTTACAATAACTTCTTCGCCTTTGCGCTCTACCGATTTTACTTTGTGCGAAAGCTCAAATTTTACTTTTTGCTTTTTCATCACTTTCAGTAATTCTTTAGATAAATCGCTATCCATACTAGCAATAATTCTGTCCATAAATTCCAGCACAGTTACTTCGGCACCTAATCGCTTATATATCTGACCTAGTTCTAAACCAATAACACCGCCACCAATAATAATCATGTGTTTTGGTATTTCTTTTAGTTTTAAAGCTTCGGTTGAAGTGATAACGCGTTCTTTATCTATTTTTATAAAAGGTAAAGTTGTTGGTTTTGAACCTGTAGCGATAATAATATGTTTAGCTTCGATAGTTTCCAATAAACCATCACTTTTTTTAATATTAATATGTGTCGCATCTTTAAAGCTTCCTAAACCTTCCAAAACAACAATTTTATTTTTATCCATTAAAAACTGAATTCCCTTAGTAGTCATATCGACAACCCCTTGTTTCCGAGAAATCATTTTTTCAAAATTGACTTTTATTTCTCCAGGAATTTCAATTCCGTGTTCTTCAAAATGTTTTACAGCATCTTCATAATGGTGCGAAGAATCTAATAAAGCCTTTGAAGGAATGCAACCCACATTTAAGCAAGTACCACCTAAAGTACTATATTTTTCAATTATGGCTGTTTTCATTCCTAATTGTGCGCAGCGTATAGCTGCAACATATCCTCCAGGGCCGGAACCGATAACGGCTACATCATATTTACTCATAACTTTGATTGAATTTTTAAACTTTACAAAATTAACACTAATTTCTATTATACTAGCTTTTGAACTTCTAAACTTAACTTTTATTAGTTTAAGAAAAGTAAGCAGTTGGCAGTTTGTGGTAAGCAGCATTATATTAAAGAAATCTTTAATAAACTGCTTACTGTTCACCGCCAACCGCCAATCAGAATCACTGATTACTTATCATAAATAATTACAAACTAAACACTGCTTATTAATTACTGTTTACTGCCGTAAAACTACAAGGTAATCGCAGTCGTATGCTTTACTTCTTCAATAACAAAGGAACTCTGAGTGCTCCCTATATGATGAATTGCCGTAAGTTTAGAGACCATAAATTCCCGATATTTTTCCATATCACTTACGTGAATTTTTAAGATATAATCGTAGTCGCCACTGATATGATAACACTCCACCACTTCTTTTAGTTTAACTACCTCTTTTTCGAATAGCGTAACATATTCTTTAGTATGTTGCGCCAATTTTACATGACAAAGCACTGTAAAAGGCCTGTTTACTTGTTTTTTATCCACCAAAGCCACATATTTTTTAATGGCACCCGTTTTTTCAAGACGTTTTATACGCTCGTAAACCGCTGTAACAGATAAATTTAAGTTGTTTGCATATTCTTTGGTGGTGCATTTGCAATCTTCTTGAAGTAAACTTAAAAGTTTCTTGTCCGTTTCGTCAAAAATCATTTAGATAAATTTTCAACAAATTTAATTAAAAATAGTTTTATACAGAATTAAATTCTAAAAATACGACTAAAAATAGTTTTATAAATTACATTTAAGATAAATCATTGATAATGATACTTAATTCTTTTATTTTAGTACTTCTAAAACTTGATATTATGAACTATAAGGCAGCAGACAAATTACAAGACTTACAATATTTTGGAGAATATGGTGGCGTTAATCCATCTATATCAGACTCTTCAACTTATACCTTTATATCGGCAAAAACCATGTTCGATACTTTTGAAGGCAATACAGAGGGATGTTATTTATACAGCAGGCACTCATCACCATCAAATTTATATTTAGGTGAAGCTTTAGCGGCTTTAGAAGGCACAGAAACCGCCAATGTGTATGGTAGTGGGATGGGTGCCATCACTTCTGTAATTTTACAATTATGTGATGCTGGTGATCATATCGTAAGCAGCCGAACTATCTACGGCGGAACATACGCTTTTATGAAAAACTTCTTAAAAAAATTCAATATTAGCACATCATTTGTTGATAGTACAGATCTTAAAGCCATTGAAAATTCAATCACCCCTAAAACAAAAATGATTTACTGTGAAGCTGTTAGTAATCCACTATTGGAGGTTGCTGATATCGCTGCGATTTCTAAATTGGCTAAAAAATACGGATTGCCTTTGGTGGTTGATAATACTTTTTCTCCATTATCTATCACCCCTGGAAAATTAGGAGCTGATATCATCATTCATAGTCTAACCAAATTTATAAATGGCACTAGCGATTGCGTTGCTGGGGTAGTTTGTGGCACTTCAGATTTCTGTCTGAGTTTAAAAGATGTAAATTCTGGTGCAGGAATGTTATTAGGTAGCACTTTGGATAGTTTAAGAGCGTCATCTATATTAAAAAATATGCGAACTCTGCATATTCGAATGAAGAAACATAGCGGAAATGCTTTGTATCTAGCCCATAAATTTGAGCAAGACGGCCTCAAAGTATCTTATCCAGGATTGCAGTCACATTCTGGATATGAAATTATGACGCAACAAATGAATGCGGAGTATGGTTATGGTGGATTGTTAACTATTAATGTAGGTTCATTAGAAAATGCCAACTCTTTAATGGAACTCATGCAAGAAAATGGTCTGGGTTATTTAGCCGTAAGTCTTGGTTTTTATAAAACCTTATTTAGCGCACCAGGTACCTCTACGTCCTCAGAGATACCCTTAGAGGAGCAAAAAGAAATGGGTTTATCCGAAGGATTAATTCGATTTTCTATAGGATTAGACAATGATATTGAACGCACATACACCTTAATGCGAGCCTGTATGCTGCGATTAAATATTTTTGATGCAGAAGAAGTGTATTAAAAATTAGGTGATTAGAATATTTGCAAGAAAACGACCAAAATCGTATTATTACAGGATAACTAATTAAATAATTAATGCAAAACCAAAGCTTAAATCCGTCAGGGCCTGAAAATGAACATATTGTAGAAAATAGAGAATTGAGCATTTCGGAGGCTTTAATTCCGGTAGTTCTTTTAATGGCTATGCTGTCCTATAACATTTTTATTGCAGACGGAGAATCCCTTGGAGCGTATTCAAATCAAATTATTTTACTTATTGGTGGTGTTTTTGCGGCTATCGTTGGTTTTTTCAACAAATCGACCTTAAAAACAATGATCAAAGAAATATGGGAGAATTTAAAAAGTGTTTTTATTCCTATAATGATTTTGTTTTTAGTAGGTGCATTAGCCGGTACTTGGCTGGTAAGCGGCATTATTCCTGCAATGGTTTATTACGGTTTGCAAGTTTTAAACCCTAGTATATTTTTGCCGGCATCTGTAGTCATTGCCGCTATTATTTCTATTGCTACTGGTAGTTCTTGGACCACTTCTGCAACAGTTGGTATTGCGCTTGTGGGAATAGGAACAGCACTAGGAATCCCAACCGGAATGATCGCAGGAGCTATTATTTCTGGAGCTTATTTTGGTGATAAAATGTCACCTTTAAGTGACACTACCAACTTAGCACCTGCCATGGCGGGCACCGATTTGTTTACGCATATTAAATATATGGCTTTAACCACAGTACCAACTATTTTGATTACGTTGATCGTATTTTTTATCATTAGTTTAAATATTAATACTACTGGGAGTGCGGATATTAGCGGTTTATTAAAAACTATAGAAACCACCTTTACCATTACACCATACTTATTTATTGTTCCTGGATTAGTTATTATTCTTATTCTTTTAAAAACAAAACCTTTAGTTGCCTTAGGCGTTGGTGTTGGTTTAGCTGGCATTTTTGCTATGATTTTTCAGACTGAAGTTTTAAAAGCCCTTAACAAATCGGAGGTAACGGCGCTTTTTAACGCTATTTTTATAAATACTGAAATCATCACCGATAATGACAAATTGAACGAATTATTTAGCGCAGGCGGTATGCAAGGTATGCTTTGGACCATCTACTTAATTTGTTGTGCCATGGTGTTTGGTGGTATTATGGATGGTATTGGTGCGCTTGCTAGAATCACAAAAGCTTTACTTTCTGTGGCAACTTCGGTATTCGGACTTTTTTCTAGCACGGTTATTAGCTGCCTTGGACTAAATGCCATTGCTAGTGATCAATATTTAGCGATTGTTATTCCGGGTAAAATGTTTAAAAAAGCCTATCATGATAAAAATTTAGCCCCTGAAAATTTAAGTAGAACGCTCGAGGATTCAGGAACTGTAACATCAGTTTTAATTCCTTGGAATACATGCGGGGCTTATCAATCGAGCGTTTTAGGTGTAAGCACTGGAGAATATTTTATGTTCGCAATTTTTAACTGGTTAAGTCCTATTATGACCTTGACTTTTGCAGCTTTTAATATTAAAATTAAACAGTTAGCGGCTTCAAAAAAAGTGAAAGCTTAAGACCTTTATTCTGGAATTGGATTATATGATAGCCAACTAGGGAGTTTCATTGGTTTACAAAACTATGCCAAACCCTTTTATATTTTAACTAAAATTGTATTTTCTTATTTCAGCAATCAAAAGCCATAAATATTTCTAAATTGATTGTTTTTTTTCTTAAAAAGTTAAAATTCATCAATAAACTAGCCTAAAATCGTGTGCCATATCTAATCACTATTGAGCTATAAAATATAATAATCCATACTTGGCTTAACACCCATACTCTATTCCTAATTTTGTGCTGTAATTAAAAATAAATTAAAAAAAAATGGCAATAGTAGGAAAAAAATTCCCTAATTTAAGTGTAAACGCAATGAATGAATTAGGAGATACTTTTAAATTAAATGTTTTAGAAGAAGCACAAAAAAACAATAAAAAAGTAGTTTTATTCTGGTATCCAAAGGATTTTACTTTTGTATGTCCCACTGAACTTCATGCTTTTCAAGCAGCTTTAGGCGAATTTGAAAAAAGAAACACTATTGTCATCGGTGCTTCTTGCGATACTGCCGAAGTTCATTTTGCTTGGTTGAACACTTCAAAAGATAATGGCGGAATCGAAGGTGTTACTTATTCGATTTTAGCGGATAGCAACAGAAACTTATCATCAACTTTAGGAATTTTAGATATTACTAACGAACAATACAATGAAGAAACAGGAGTAGTTACTGTGGAAGGTGATAATGTTACTTTTAGAGCTACGTACCTAATTGATGAAGAGGGTACTGTTTTTCATGAAGGAATTAACCACATGCCTTTAGGTAGAAATGTAAATGAATATTTACGTTTAATCGATGCCTTTACCCATGTACAAGAAAAGGGTGAGGTTTGTCCAGCCAATTGGGAAGAAGGTAAAGATGCAATGAAAGCGGATAGATCAGGTGTAGCGAGTTACCTTTCTGCCCACGCCAACTAAAAAAAATTTATATGATGAAAATATTTTATTGCTTGTTTAAGCAATAGAATATTTTCTAATAAATAAAAAAATTAAAAACATAGCTGATGATTTTAGAATTAGAACAAGATAATTTACAAGAGATTATTGACCAAAATAAAAATGTGATGGTTCAATACTCGGCTACATGGTGCGGTAATTGCCGTATTATGAAACCAAAATTCAAAAAAGAAGCAACAGAAAACGAAAATATCACATTTGTCATAGTTGATGCTGAAAAATTTCCGAATTCAAGAAAATTAGCCAATGTAGATAATTTACCAACGTTTGCTGCTTTTACTGAAGGAAAGCTTAAAAATCAAGTACAAACCAACAAGTATGATGTTTTAAAAAATTTGATTAATGAAATTACCAGTAATTAAACATCTCACGAGCTTTATCGAACAAAACGATGAAGACTACATCTTAGAAACTATTGAGACACTTGAAGGTTTAACTGAACTTTCTTCTTTAAATGATGAGGAACTAGATGTAATTGGTGAGTTAATATCAAATATGTACGGAGCACTTGAAGTCAATAAGGCCATTAAAAAAGGAGTTCCCCAAAAAGAAGCATTGAATAGCTTTATGCAACGCGTTATGGGAGCTATTGATAAATAATTTCTGAAATCATTTTAAAAATATAAAAGTCCATTTAATAAAAAAATGGACTTTTATATTTTTAACCATTATTGTTTACATTTCAGCGATATATTTTATAATTTCGTGACAAAATTAATACAAGGATTATGGCAACAGTTACATTAAAAGGAAATCAAATTCATACCCTAGGAAATTTACCAAAAAATGGTGCTACCGCACCAGAATTCAACCTTACCAAAAACGATTTATCAGTAGCTATTTTAGCAGATTATAAAGGCAAGAAAGTAGTGCTTAATATTTTTCCAAGTATAGATACAGGTACTTGCGCACAATCTGTACGCCAATTTAACCAAGAAGCGACTGAGTTAAAGAATACTACCGTATTGTGTATTTCAAAAGACTTACCCTTTGCTCAAGCTCGTTTTTGTGGGGCAGAAGGTCTTAAAAATGTAGAAATGCTATCTGATTTTAAGGATGGTAATTTTGGTAAAGCCTATGGTTTATCATTTTCTGATGGTCCATTAGCTCCGTTACATTCTAGAGTAGTTATGGTTTTAAATGAGCAGGGAAAAGTAATATATTCAGAACAAGTTGCTGAAATTGTTGATGAACCAAACTACAAAGTCGCTTTAGAAGCTTTATTAAATGCCTAAAAAAGAATCTTTTATAGCAAACAGAATAAAAAGTGTAAGCTTCGCATTACGTGGGGCTTTACTTTTAATTAGAACGGAAGCGAGTATAAAAGTACAATTTTTTATAGGTTTACTAATGACGGCTGTTGGTTTTTATTTTGAAATTTCAAGAACAGAATGGATTGTACAAATTTTTGCAATTGCATTGGTTATTGGTATTGAAGGTATGAATACCGCCGTAGAAAAAGTAGCCGATTTTATTCAACCTAAATTTGATCCAAAAATTGGTTTTATAAAAGATATATCGGCAGGTGCTGTTATGGTAGTTTCTATAGCAGCAGTATTAGTCGGACTAATTATATACTTACCAAAAAATTTTTAAAATAACAATTCCTTATTCTTTAAAGGGTAAATTCGTATTTTAGCCCCGTAGAATTCTTTATTTAATGGCAAAGAACGCAAATAGCTCCAAAAACACGGCACCCAAAAAAACGGGTTCTTTTAAATTATCAAAACAAAATAAAATTATATTAGGAAGCTTAATCATGCTTTTTAGTATCGCTTTATTTTTATCCTTTATTTCCTTTTATTTTACTTGGAAAGACGACCAAAGCTTATTGGTAGAATTTGCTAATAGAAATGAGGAAGCTAAGAACATCCTAAATAAATTTGGAGCGAGCATAAGTCATTTTTTTATGTATAAAGGCTTTGGTTTGGCCTCTATCATTTTAACTTTTTTATTTTTCATGACTGGCCTAAAAATGTTTTTAAGCCTAAAAGATACAGGCTTACTTCGTAAATGGATTTGGGGCATGGTATTTATGATATGGATAGCTATTGCTTTAGGTTTTTTCGCTGCAACCTACCCTTTATTAGGTGGAATTGTAGGTTTTGAAATGAATGATTTCCTACAAGACTATGCTGGGAAAATGGGTGTTTTCTTGCTGTTGCTATTTGGATTTGTAATTATTTTAGTGCGATTATTTAAAGTTACGCCAGATCATGTAACGGATTACTACCTAAAAAAGAAAAAAGCAATCACATCGGAACTTAAAAACGTGGATTCCTCTGAAACTTATACTGAAGATGAAATCGATGTGCTGATTGCAAAAGACGAAAAACAAGTTTTGATGGACACTTATACTCATAAAAAAGACATTCCACCATTAAAACCAGAAATTAAGGATTTAGATGAAGATTTTGAAATTAACCTTCCTCAAGAGGAAGAGGTTATGGATGACCTTAAAATGGAAATCGAAAAAATAGTTGAGGAAAAAGAAGAAACGGATAACTTAGCTAGTAAATTAGTAGCAGATTATGGTGAGTTTGACCCTACCCTTGAATTAGGCAGTTATAAGTTTCCAACTATTGATTTATTAGACCAGCATGGTGCAACAGGGGGTATCACTATCAATCAAGAAGAATTAGAAGAAAATAAAAATAAGATTGTAGAAACTTTAAAGAACTACAAAATTGGAATTGCACAAATTAAAGCAACTATAGGGCCAACAGTAACGCTTTATGAAATTGTACCCGATGCAGGTGTTCGCATCTCAAAAATAAAAAATTTAGAAGATGATATTGCACTTTCACTTGCCGCTTTAGGTATCAGAATTATAGCGCCAATTCCAGGTAAAGGCACCATTGGTATTGAAGTTCCGAACAAAAACGCCACTATCGTATCGATGCGTTCTGTTATTACTTCCACTAAATTTCAAAATGCAGAAATGCAATTACCTATCGCCTTTGGCAAAACTATTAGCAACGAAACCTTTGTGGTTGATTTGGCTAAAATGCCACATTTATTAATGGCGGGTGCTACTGGGCAAGGTAAATCTGTTGGTTTAAACGCTGTATTAACATCACTGTTATACAAAAAACACCCAGCAGAAGTAAAATTTGTGTTAATTGATCCTAAAAAGGTTGAATTAACACTTTTTAATAAAATAGAGCGTCATTTTTTAGCTAAATTACCTGATAGTGCTGATGCCATTATCACAGATAATACAAAGGTTATCCATACCTTAAATTCCCTTTGTATAGAGATGGATAATCGGTATGAGCTACTAAAACTTGCTTTAGTTCGCAATATTAAAGAATATAACACTAAATTTAAGGAGCGTAAATTAAACCCTAATGACGGCCATAAATTTTTACCCTATATTGTTTTGGTGATTGATGAGTTTGCCGATTTAATTATGACGGCAGGGAAAGAGGTTGAAACGCCCATTGCACGTTTGGCACAATTGGCAAGAGCCATTGGGATTCATTTAATTATTGCTACCCAACGACCTTCGGTGAATGTGATTACAGGCATTATAAAAGCAAATTTCCCTGCGAGAATTGCCTTTAGAGTAACCTCAAAAATAGATTCAAGAACAATTTTAGATACCGCGGGAGCCGACCAATTGATAGGTAGAGGCGATATGTTGTATACACAAGGTAATGATGTCACCCGAATTCAATGTGCATTTGTGGATACGCCAGAAGTAGCTAAAATAGTAGATTTTATTGGTGCTCAACGTGGTTATCCGGATGCACATTTACTTCCAGAGTACATTGGTGAAGATTCTGGTACAAGTATTGATTATAATATTGAAGATCGAGATGCCTTATTTAAAGAAGCTGCAGAAGTTATTGTGATTTCGCAACAAGGTTCTGCATCTTTAATTCAAAGAAAATTAAAATTAGGATACAACAGAGCTGGCAGGATTATTGATCAGTTAGAAGCAGCCGGAATTGTAGGCCCTTTTGAAGGTAGTAAAGCAAGACAAGTATTAATAACTGATATGGTTGCACTGGAAAGTTTTTTTAGTAACGAGAGAAGTTAGTTTTTTGATTTCATTAATTAAAAATTGAAAACGAAACAAAACTAATTAATCGAAAATTGAACTTGCGCTTCATTCTTGAATTTGAACTTGATAAATTTATATAAATCAACGCTTACGATGTATATCCTAAAGCTTAAAGCTTGATAAAATGAGAAAAATAATTTTATTAATTACCGTTTTAATTTCAGCCACTGGAATGGCTCAAAATACTGCAAAAGCAAAAACATTACTCGATGAAGTTTATAATAAAGTAAAATCTTATAATAATATTTATGTAGATTTTAAATATAGTTTACAAAATAATGAAGCTAAAATAAATCAAGAAACAAGGGGTGATGTAACTATGCAAGCCGACAAATATTTGTTCAATTATTTAGGCTCACAGCAGATATTTGATGGAAAAAAAGTATATACCATTGTTCCAGAAAATGAAGAAGTTACCATAGAAAATAAGTCTGATGACTCAAATACCATTACTCCATCTAAAATGCTGACCTTCTACAAAACAGGGCACAGCTATGCTTGGGATATTATGCAAACTATTGAAGGCCGAAAAATTCAATTTGTAAAATTAATACCTATGGATACGAATTCTGAAATAAAAACCATTTTATTAGGAGTCGATGCCGAAACAAAACATATTTATAAACTGATTGAAACCGGCAAGAATGGAACGAAAACTACCATCACTGTTAATTCTTTTAAAACAAATCAGCCATTATCAAAAACCTTATTTACTTTTGATGAAGCAAAGTACAAAAAAGACGGGTACTATATCATCAAAAATTAGCCATTGAGAATATTAGACAGCTACATTTTAAAACGATTTTTATATAATTTCTTCAGTTCGTTTGTGATATTGATGCTCATCTTCATATTCCAAACAATATGGTTATTTATAGATGATTTAGCGGGTAAAGGATTAGATATTGCAATCATTGGTAAATTCTTGTTTTATATTATGCCCAACCTCTCAGAAAAAGTATTGCCATTGACTGTACTACTCGCATCTATACTTACTTTTGGTACATTAGCAGAAAACTATGAATTTGCAGCGATGAAAGCATCAGGAATTTCCCTCCAGCGTGCCATGGCGAGTTTAATTGTATTTGTTTCATTACTCGGAATATTAGTTTTTTATTTTGCCAATATCGTCATCCCTGCCGCTGAACAAAAAATCTATAATTTGCGTAAAAATATCGGACAGGTTAAACCCTCTACGGCAATTGTTGAAGGTGCTTTTAGCGATTTAGAAGGCACGGATATGAATATGAAAGTAGATCGTAAGTACGGCGAAAAAGAACGTTTTCTTGACAATGTCATTATCCATAGAAAATCAAAAAGCAGTATAAATAACACCGTCATTAAAGCCAAATCAGGAGAATTAGTAAGTAGTGAAGGTTCTGATATTTTACAGCTTATTTTGAAAGATGGCTATTACTATGAAGATGTGGTTAAAAGGAATGCAAACGATAATCGGAAATATCCCTTTGCGAAATCTAGCTTTGAAACCTACACCATCAATCAAGACATCTCAAGGCTCGATGTTAATTTAGAAGAAGACCGATCTGTTACAACAGATAAAATGAAAAATGTATCGCGCTTAATTAAAGATGCGGACTCTATTAAGGATAATAATATTAGTATCGTACGTACTTTTTCAAAGAGTATTTATAATAGAATGGGTGCTTTTTCTACCTTATCACCAATTGACAGTATGCTTCAAATAAAGTTAAAAACGGCCTCGGCTGATTCTTTGGCAATTCACAAGAAAAATTTAGATACTTTAAATATTGTAAATTTATTTGAAACCTACCAAAAAAGTCAGATATTATACTCGGCATTAAACACCACAACGAACATAATTGGGTCTATTGAAAGCAAAAGAGATGAGTTAGACAAACGCTATAAAATTTACAATATGCACATCGTATCATTTCATAAAAAGTTTGCCTTGGCCTTGTCATGTATTATCCTATTTTTCGTGGGAGCGCCCTTGGGAGCAATTATACGAAAAGGTGGTTTAGGCTTACCAATGGTTATTGCCATTGTTTTATTTTTAACCTATTATTTTATAGGGGTATTTGCCGAAAATTATGCAAAGGAAGGCAATATGAGTCCAGTTTTAGGCGCCTGGATATCCACTTTAATTATGTTACCGCTGGGCATTTTTTTAACTAAAAGAGCCACTGCAGATAAAGGTTTACTCAGTTTTGGAAATATAATAGATTTCTTTCAAAATTTGATTTCAAAAAAAAGATTTAGTAAAAAATAAAGAACATGGAAAAAACTATTCACCTCGATGCAATTGAAGATGCCATTAACGATATAAAAAACGGAAAAGTTATTATTGTTGTTGATGATGAGAATAGAGAAAATGAAGGTGATTTTTTGGCTGCCGCTGAATTGGCAACCCCAGAAATGATCAATTTTATGGCTTACTATGGTCGCGGACTTATTTGTGCCCCTTTAACCGAAAGTCGCTGCAAAGAATTAGGCTTACACATGATGGTTACCAATAATACAGACCACATGGAAACTGCCTTTACGGTGTCTGTAGATTTACGAGGAAACGGTGTTACTACAGGTATTTCAGCATCAGACAGAGCTAAAACTGTTTTAGCATTGACAAACCCAGAAACTAAACCATACGATTTGGCAAGACCTGGACATATTTTTCCTTTGGTGGCAAAAGAAGGTGGGGTTTTAAGAAGAACAGGACATACCGAAGCTGCGATTGATTTCGCGCGCTTAGCAGGATTAAAACCAGCGGGAGTAATTGTTGAAATTATGAATGAAGATGGAACTATGGCGCGTTTACCTGAACTTTTAAAAGTGGCCGAGAAACATCATTTAAAAATTGTTTCCATCGAGTCTCTTATTGCCTATAGAATGGAACACGACAGTCTTATTGAAAAAAAAGAAGACTTTACGATTACTACTCGTTTTGGTGATTTTAGGTTACGTGCTTACCAACAAACTACGAATCAACAAATTCATATTGCCTTAACCAAAGGCACCTGGAAAAAAGAGGAAGAAATATTAACCCGCATCAATTCTACTTTAATCAACAACGATATTTTAGGTACTTTAACCAATAATCCTGATAAAAAATTAGAAGATATGTTCCATGCTATTAACACAGCGGGGAAAGGGGCTTTTGTATTTATCAATCAAGAGAGTCAATCACTTAACCTTTTAAACAGATTAGCATCGCTTACCAAATTGCAGGCCAAAGGAGAAATTAGAGCTCCAAAAATAGAAATGGATGCGAAAGATTTTGGCGTTGGCGCTCAAATTCTGCACGATTTAAACATTTCAAAAATACGTTTATTAACTAATAATGTTCAAGCTAAACGAGTCGGCATTGTAGGCTACGGTCTGGAAATAGTTGATTATGTTACCTATTAGCCTTTAAATCGCCGCTTTTATAATTTCCACCATTTTTTGAGCTCTTTCTTGTACTTGTTCTTCTGTCCAACTCAATTTCACCAAGCAGGATATCGTTCTTGACATGATGGCATCGGACGCTGAAAAATCGGATTCGGCATAATTAGGCAAACCATCATATTGCGCCGTAGCATAATTATTTAATCCTTTTAAAAGCTTTAAATGATCCCATTTTTTATGATAGTGCCAATTATTATCAAACCAATAAAAAGTACTGTCTATGCCCTGTCTAGCAAAAGCTGCGTGTACTTTTTTAGTAAGCGCTTTTGTAGATAGAAAAAAATTCATAAAAGAATAATTTTGTACTCCGCCTTTCGGCACTCGCCTAAAAGTAACCTGAGGCACTGATTTTAATACCTTTTCCAAAATCGAATAATGCTTTTTTTGAATCGCAAGAAAATGATCCAAACGTTTTATTTGAGCTACGCCTACTGCTGCATTCAATTCTGAAATTCTATAATTATAACCTATAATTGGGTGTTTATCTGCTCCCCTATCTACCCCTAAATGATCATGTCCGTGGTCTGAAAATTGTTCTGCTTTGGTATAATATTTTTTATTATTGGTAATCATAGCGCCACCCTCGCCACAGGTAATGGTCTTTACATAATCAAATGAAAAACAGCCTACATCACCAATAGAGCCTAAAGGCTTTTTTTTCCAGGTACCACCAATGGCTTGGCAAGCATCTTCAATTAAAATTAGGTTATACTTTAAACAGAGTTTTTTGAGTGGTGTTAAATCGGTCATAGAACCACACATGTGTACTGCCATGACAGCTTTTGTTTTACTGGTTATCGCCTTTTCAACCGCATCGGCATTGAGCCCAAGCGTATCATCAACATCCACCAAAATAGGAACAGCACCTACGGAGAGTATGGCTTCAAAAGAAGCTACGAAAGTAAAAGTTGGTAGAATTACGTGGTCGCCAGAATTAATATGTGCAGCCATTAATGCAACTGCTAAAGCCGCAGTACCACTACTGACTACTTGCGCATGTTTTACCTGCATCCGCTCCTGCAATAATTCTTCTAATTCTTTGGACTTATTATATTTACGAACTTTGTCAAAACCATAACGCATAAGCACGCCTGAGTCCAGAACATCATTTACCTCTTTTCTTTCTAAATCTCCAAAAAGTTCAAATCCGGGCATTACTTTTTAATTTTAAATATCGGTTGTTGGGTGTTACGTTGGGGTTTGAAAAAGTTTTATGTTTATGCTTTGAGGTTTTTTGTCCTACTTTTCAAGTTAATGTTTATTCATTGATGAGATAAGCATTTTAAAACTCAAAACTTTTTATAATTACACTTAAACTTAATACTTTGTACTTATTACTTAGATTTACAACTCAAAACTTTTTGTGCTTGAACTCGAACTTGCAATTGAACTTTTTACTTAATACTTTATCAACTCAAAACCAAGTACTTAAAACTTTAAAATCATCCTTGATGCTCAATTCCTTTATAGGCTTCAATCACTTTTTTGACTAATTTATGACGGATTATATCTTTATCATCCAAATAAATCATACCAATGCCTTCCACATTTTGCAGGACTAATAAGGCTTCTTTTAGTCCAGAAACTGTGCGTCGGGGCAAATCTATTTGTCCAGGATCGCCTGTGATTAAAAACTGAGCATTTTTGCCCATTCTTGTCAAAAACATTTTCATTTGCGCATGAGTGGTGTTTTGTCCTTCATCTAAAATCACAAAAGCATGATCTAAAGTTCTGCCTCTCATAAAGGCTAAAGGTGCAATTTGTATAGTACCATTTTCAAGATACAAAGCCAATTTTTCGGGCGAAATCATATCTCTTAGTGCGTCATACAGTGGCTGCATATAAGGATCTAATTTTTCTTTTAAATCGCCTGGTAAAAATCCTAAGTTTTCGCCTGCTTCAACGGCTGGTCTTGTTAAAATGATACGTTTTACCCTTTTTTCTTTGAGGGCTTGTACAGCTAGAGCAACGCCTGTATAAGTTTTTCCAGTTCCTGCGGGGCCAACGGCAAAAACCATATCGTTTTTACGCACGGAATCTACCAATTTTCGTTGGTTTACCGTTATCGCTTTAATTAATCGGCCGCTCATTCCGTGAACTAAAACTTCTCCATTATTTTCAGAAGATGACAAGTCGTCTTTTTCAGTACCCATCAGCAAGCGCTCGATGCTATTTTCGTCGAGTTTATTGTATTTTTGGTAATGAGCAGTCAGCATTTGAAATTTTTTATCGAACTCCTCAAGAAGTTCGTCATCACCATAGACTCTAATTTTACTTCCCCGTGCTACAATTTTGAGTTTTGGGAAGTACTTTTTTATTAAATCTATATGCTCATTTTGTTGTCCAAAAAAATCTCTTGGACTAATTTCCGTAAGTTCTAGTACTATTTCGTTCAAGGATTATCGCGTTTAATTAGTAGCTTATAAATATAATTTTAGTTGCTTTATTTTTTATGTAATTTTGTTTAACAAACTTAAATAAAAATAGCTTTGATAAAGCGTTCTTTTAAGTTTTTATTCTTAAAAATATAGCAGCAATCTTTCATGGCAATTATTACACTAACTACTGATTTTGGATATAAAGACCATTTTGTAGGTGCTATTAAAGGTACAATTTATAAAGAACTTCCTGATGCTAAAATTGTCGATATCTCTAATGAAATAAGTCCGTTTAATATACCGGAATGTGCTTATATTCTTAAAAACTCATATAAAAATTTTCCAGAAGGCAGCATTCATATCATCGGTATTGACTCCGAACTTACTCCTGAAAATGAGCATATTATAATTTTTTTAGATGGTCATTATTTTATAACAGCCAACAATGGCGTAACATCACTCATAACTTCTGAGATAACTGCAGATAAAGTGTTTGAAATTAACATCCCTGAACCAGAGCATAGCGCTTTTCCTGTGTTGGATGTATTTGTTAAAGTGGCTTGCCATATAGCAAGAGGTGGCACTTTAGAAGTGGTAGGGAAACCTTTTGATAATTTAAAAGATATCAGAGAATTAGCACCAAGGATTGTGGATAACGGAAACGGAATTGTTGGAAGTGTTATTTATATTGATAATTTTGGCAATGTGGTCACCAATATTTCTCGTCCTATTTTTGAAGCTTATAGAAAAGGTAGGAGTTTTGTTTTGAATGCTCGGAATAAAAAATTAGTAAAAATACATCATAAATATAGCGATATTATCAACTTTGATATTGAAAAAGAACATCGTCTCGAAGGACCGGGACATTTATTGGCTTTATTCAATTCATCTGACTATATAGAATTGGCTATTTATAAAAGCGACTTAAATACCGTTGGCGGAGCCTCTACCTTAATTGGACTTGATTATCGCGATACGATTACGGTAGATTTTGGTTAGGTTACTGGTTTTGATGTAAAAAAAGTTTTAAAAGTTTCAGGTTTGAAGTTTAATAAGTACTTAAACGAATCGTTGTTCTTTGATGGTCGTCCGTTATTCATAGCTTTAATTTCTATTTATAAACAATCCAATTCAAAATACAAAATTAATTGACTTTTATAAAATAGCACCAAAATAGCTCCAGTCCTTGATTAACATTACATTTATGTGTTATCTAAAAATACAATCAGCTCTACTTTTAACCCTATTTATTTGATGATAACTGTTAATAAGTTTGTTTCTTTAAAAACAACAATTAAAATATCTTTGTTTCTCTTGCAAACAATGTATTTTTACATTTTTGAATTAAAAACCGATCACAGGTATTATATTTAAGCATAAGATTTAAGCGAAAACAAAACATATAAAGAATGAAATTTATAGTATCTAGTACCTATTTACTTAAACAATTACAAGTTTTAGGGGGTGTTATTAATAATAGCAATACGCTACCTATATTAGATAATTTCCTGTTCGATTTAAAAGAAAATCAACTTACAGTTTCAGCGTCAGATTTAGAAACAACTATGAGTACTATTTTAAATGTGGACTCCAATAGCAATGGTTTAGTGGCTGTGCCTGCCAAATTATTATTAGAAATTCTAAAAACGTTCCCTGAGCAGCCTTTGACCTTTATTGTCGAAGGTAATAATACGGTTGAAATAAGCTCTAACCACGGAAAATATGCTTTAGCTTACGCCGACGGTGCAGAGTTTCCAAAAACAGTAGCGCTATTAAATCCGAGCTCGACCACAATTATTGGTGATATTTTATCCACTGCCATCAATAAAACTATTTTCGCTGCGGGTAATGATGATTTAAGACCGGTAATGAGCGGTATCTTTTTTCAGTTTTCTCCAGAAAATTTAACATTTGTGGCCACTGACGCTCATAAATTAGTGAAATATCAAAGAACAGATATTACAGCATCGCAAGTGGCTGAATTTATTATGCCTAAAAAACCACTAAACCTTTTAAAAGGGATTTTATCAGGAAGCGAGTCAGATGTAACAATAGAGTATAATGATAGTAACGCAAAATTCAGTTTTGAAAACACGGAACTTATTTGCCGTTTAATTGATGGTAAATATCCCAATTATGAAGCGGTAATCCCAAAGGAAAACCCGAACGTATTGTCTATTTCAAGAAATCAACTTTTGAGCTCAGTGCGCAGAGTTTCTATTTTTTCAAATAAATCCACCCACCAAATTCGCCTAAAAATTGCCGGTGCAGAATTAAATATTTCTGCAGAAGATTTAGATTATAGCAATAAGGCAGAAGAACGTTTAACATGCTCTTACCAAGGTGATGATATGCAGATTGGTTTCAACTCAAGATTTTTAACAGAAATGTTAGCGAATTTAAATTCTGAAGAGGTATCTCTGGAAATGAGTTTACCCAATAGAGCAGGAATTTTAACGCCTGTTGATGGTTTAGATGAAGGCGAATTGGTAACTATGTTGGTAATGCCAGTGATGTTGAATAACTAAAAAATCCAACCAATTTTTATAGAAAACCCCCAATTTCAAAGTAGAAATTGGGGTTTTTTAATGTTTAAAATCTAAAATAGTTTTCTTATAAAAACTTGATGCTCATGCGGTAGTATGGCTTTTTCCCGTTACTCATCCTTACCCCATTTAACATAGGAGAAATAAAGGACAAAAAACCTAAGACTAAAAAACCTAATAATCCAAGTCCGAATAAAAGTATCCCTGGAATGCAGATTATAAAATAAAGAAACGTACTTAACCTAAAATTCAGGATAGATTTGCCGTTATCGTCTATATTGAACAGGTATCTTTTTTGGTTATCCATAAAATTAATGAAACGATAAACCCGCCAATACCCGTAATAAAGTCTCAAAGTTGACTTAAATGATTGAAAACCAACAATTGTTTGTATTTTCTTTGCATGATTTTTGTTTTAAGGATTGATGCACCTATAAAACGAAAATCAAAGCAAATTGTTACAGTTTATCTAATTATTGTTTACGTTTTAATTTTTCTAACTTTTGAATTTCCTTGTTTAAGGAAGCTCTTTTTTTAGATATTTTTACATTCAATTTAGAATATCAACGGAAGAAAGTTTGCCACTCGCATTTTCTGTTGCAAGCATATCCTTAAGATTATTTATTATACGTTTAGTTTTTTCAATACTTCTTTCTGAACCACTAATACCCTTTGAAAGTTTTTCTGCTTGTTTTATTTATTTTTCGAGGTTTTTTGCCTTTTTTCATTTCTATTTAGATTTTTTCGGCTTTTTTCACCATTTTACTTTTTATTTAGCCTCTTTCTACCTTTTTTTGATGCGTTCCAAAGTGGCCGCATCCTCAACGGCTGTAACCATAGCAATAGAATCCGTTAAAATTTCCTTTATTTCTTATCTGTGGCTTGCAATTGCCACAAAAAAAGCAAATAAGAAAATAAAAAATCCATTTGCACAAATTTTATTTTAATTAAAATATGGAAATATAAAATTGATGCTTAAATTCTCAAAATAGGAGACATCAAAGTTTATAAATTAATCAAGACCTTACTACAGTCAATTTTCTTATTTTTGCATTTAAATAAAAGCTATGTTTTCAAACGAACCGATTATTGCATTAGCTACACCCGCTGGAGCTGGAGCTATTGCTATTATTAGAATTTCAGGACAAGATGCCATACAATTAGCTTCAAAACACATAGTTTCTAAAAAAGGTAAAACACTAGCAAATCAAAAAACGCATTCGATAATTTTAGGTCACGTGGTTGATGGTAAACGTGTTTTAGATGAAGTTTTAGTGTCGGTTTTTAAAGCACCAAACTCTTACACGGGTGAAAACATTGTGGAAATTTCATGTCATGGTTCCACCTATATCCAACAAGAGATAATCCAACTTTTTTTAAGAAACGGTTGCAGAACGGCTGATGCTGGAGAGTTTACATTACGCGCTTTTTTAAATGGAAAAATAGATTTAAGTCAAGCAGAAGCAGTTGCAGATGTTATTGCTTCTGACAATGCAGCAAGCCACCAAATTGCAATTCAGCAAATGCGTGGCGGTTTTAGTAATGAGATAAAAGAGTTGCGTGCCGAACTGCTAAATTTTGCATCGCTGATTGAGTTGGAATTAGATTTTGCAGAAGAAGATGTAGAGTTCGCTAATCGAGAACAATTTACAAAGTTATTAAACCGATTAAGCCTAGTTTTAAAGCGTTTGATAGACTCTTTTGCTGTCGGGAATGTGATTAAAAACGGAATTCCGGTTGCCATTGTAGGCGAACCAAATGTCGGAAAATCGACCTTATTAAATTCTCTTTTAAATGAAGATAGAGCCATAGTTTCGGAAATTGCAGGTACTACTCGAGATACTATAGAAGATGAAATGGCTATTGAGGGTATTGGCTTCAGATTTATCGATACTGCAGGAATTCGGGAAACAACCGATGTGGTTGAAGGTATTGGGATTAAAAAAACTTTTGAAAAAATAAAGCAAGCACAAGTAGTTTTATACCTTGTGGATGGTGCCTTGCTATCAGACATATCAAAAATATCAGCTTTAAAAATTGAAATAGAGAAAATAAAAAATCAGTTTCCATTGAAGTCCACCTTATTATTAATCAATAAGGCTGATAAAATTACAGAAACGGCAACAGCATTTATCCAAAAACAACTAAACTCATTATCAGATCCACTAAAATTTATTTTTATGTCCGCCAAAACTGGTGTTGGAGTTGAAGATTTAAAACTTGAATTATTAGGTCTAATTAATACAGGTGCGCTGCGTAATAACGAAACTATCGTAACCAATTCAAGGCATTACAACTCACTTTTAAAAGCCTTAGAAGAAATACAGAAAGTACAATATGGTATGGATGCTGGCTTTTCCGGTGATCTATTAGCCATTGATATTAGGCAAGCTTTATTTCATTTTGGGGAGATCACGGGTGAAATTACTAGTGATGATTTATTAGGCAATATTTTTGCTAATTTCTGTATTGGAAAGTAA